>Ga0113563_10002244_pt1 | contig 11556 bp, 12 predicted proteins | sample Mud3Dept3metaG_FD_80117 | JGI IMG/M metagenome (GOLD analysis project Ga0113563, IMG submission 80117) | Freshwater wetland microbial communities from Ohio, USA, analyzing the effect of biotic and abiotic controls - Mud 3 Core 4 Depth 3... | ecosystem: Environmental > Aquatic > Freshwater >...
AAATCCCGGTCAGATTCCCAATAGGAGGATAAGGCGATGGCTACAACATTAGAGGAGGTATGGGCCCTGTTCCGCGAAGTCGCGGAAGCCCAGAAGGACACCGCCCAGCGGTTTCAGGAGACCGACCGGAAGTTTCAGGAGACCGACCGGAAGTTTCAGGAAACCGACCGGTTGATGAAAGATACCGACCGGCGGTTGAAGCAACTCAACGACCAGTTGGGCAAGCTGGGCAACCGGCTGGGGGAATTCGTCGAAGGGCTGGTCAAGCCGGCGGTGGTGCGGCTGTTCCAGGCGCGCGGGATCGCCGTCCATGAAATCTATCCTGACGTGGAAGTGGATCGCGGCGAAGAAGGCATCCAGATTGACCTGCTGGTGGTCAACGACGCCGAAGCGATCCTGGTCGAAGTCAAGAGCAAGCTGACCATCGCCGACGTGAACGAACATCTGGAACGGCTGGCCAAATTCAAGCAGATGTTGCCGCGCTATGCCGACGTGCGGGCGATGGGAGCGGTGGCGGCAATGGTCGTACCCAGGGACGTGGCCCGCCATGCCTACCGGCAGGGCCTGTTCGTGCTGGCCCAGTCAGGCGACAGCGTCATCATTCTGAACGACGCGAAGTTTCAGCCGAAAGCAGGGTAACGGGCGCACCGGGCGGTTCGCAGCCGGACCGGGCGGCGCGGGGCCGGCCCAGCCGCGCCAGCAACCGGCTTCCCGTCTCGGAACGGGCCTCCAGCCGGCAGTTTCGCCCCGCCCCGGCATAGTCCAGCCCGATCTCCACATCCGCCGCTGGCAGTTCCCCCTGGCCGCGCTCCGGCCACTCGATCAACAGCACCGCTTCGCCGTCCAGTTGATCGCGCAGACCCAGAAACTCCAGTTCCTCCGGATCGCCGAGCCGGTACAAATCCCAGTGAAACAGCCGCCACGCGCCGATCTGATACGGCTCCACCAGCGTGTAGGTCGGGCTTTTCACCGTGCCGCGATGGCCCAGGCCATGCAGCAGGCCGCGCGCCAGCGTAGTCTTGCCGGCGCCCAGTTCGCCGCGCAGATACAGCACGCAGCCGGGCTGGAGAACCCGGGCCAGCCGCGCGCCGAGGCGTTCGGTGGCGGCAGCGGAATCGAGCGGGAATTCGGACATGGCTGAGCAGGTGTCAGGTGATTTCTGATAAGGCGATTTCCTGAATCATCATACCGGCTTGGATTGTAGGATGGATAAGGCGCCATGCGCCGCAATCCACCAGCAACCAGCCACTGACCGGCATGGTGGATTGCGCTCCGCTGATCCACTCTACCCAGTCTGGTAAGATCTTTGCCGGAAATCACCTAAAGACTATACCAGAATGTAGGTTAGGCTTTAGCCTAACTGTTTGAGATCATTGACCTAAAAAGTCAGGCTAAAGCCCGACCTACAGGCATGATCCTTTTGGGAAATCGCCTAAACCAATCAGTGAAAAACTGACTACAACCCATCTGAACCACGGATAGGCACGGATGATCGGATGGCACGGATTTTTCTGTGTAATCCAATCATCCGTTTAATCCGTGATTCAGACATCTGCCTGGCCCGGATTGACCAGTTGCCGCAGGAAGGGCAGCAGATCGGTCGCCAGCAGGCCGCGTTCGCCACTAGCCCCCGCCGCCAGATCGCCAGCCCGGCCATGCAGATAAACGCCGGCCTTGGCCGCCGCGAACGGCGGCAGACCCTGCGCCACCAGCCCGGCGATGATCCCGGTCAGCACGTCGCCCATGCCGCCGCTGGCCATGCCCGGATTGCCGGCGGCACACAGCGCCACCAGTCCATCCGCCTGGCTGGCGATCAGCGAGCCGGCACCCTTGAGCACCGCCACCCCGCCAAAGCGCAGCGCCAGATCCTCGACGGCGGCGAAGCGGTCGGCCTCGACCTGGGCCGGGGTCATCTTCAACAGCCGCGCGGCCTCGCCCGGATGCGGGGTCAGAATCCAGGGGTCGCGAAAGCCCGGTTCGACCGCCAGCAGATTCAGGGCGTCGGCGTCCAGCACCAGCGGCTTATCCGTGGCGAGCGCGGCTTGCAGCATCGCCCGGCCCCAGTCGCCGCGCCCCAGACCCGGCCCGATGGCGATGACCGTCGCCCGGTTGACCAGCGGCTCCAGCTCATCCGGGGTTTCGATGCCGTGGACCATCAGTTCCGGGCGGACCGCCGCCTGCAGGCCGGCGTGCGCGGCGCGGGTGGCGACGCTGACCAGACCCGCGCCGCAGCGGGCGGCAGCTTCGCCGGCCATCCGCGCCGCGCCGGCCATTCCCAACTCGCCGCCGATCACCAGCACGTGGCCGAAATGGCCCTTGTAGGCGCTGCGCGACCGGCGGGGCAGCAGCGCCGGCAAATCCGCGCCCGCGTAGCGCCAGCAGGCCGGATGAATCGCCCGGTAGAGGTCGGGCGGCACGTCCAGGTCGGCGAAATGGACCTCGCCGCAACAGGCCGGCCCCTGCCCGGTGAACAGACCCTGCTTGAGGCCGATGAAGGTGATCGTGGCAGCCGCATGGACCGCCGCGCCCAGGATCGCCCCGGTGTCAGCGTGCAGGCCGGAGGGGATGTCCAGAGCGAAGCAGTCAGCGGGATGGGCGTTCATGGCCTCGATCGCCTCGCGCCAGATGTCGCTCACGTCCCGCTCCAGCCCGGTGCCCAGGATGGCGTCCACCAGCAGGTCGGCGCCGTCCAGGCCGCCAGCGAAGAAGGGCGTCATCAAGACTTCCGCGGCCTCGGCGTCCCGCCAGGCGCTCAGGGCATCACCGCGCAACTGGTCCGGACCGGCCAGCGTCAGCACCCGAGCTTCCAGTCCCGCCTGTCGGGCCAGCCGGGCCACCACGTAGCCGTCGCCTGCGTTGTTGCCCCCGCCGCAGACCACCGCGATCCGGCGCGCGTCCGGCCAGCGTTGGCGCAACCGGTCGAACGCTGCTGCGCCGGCCCGGTTCATCAGGGTATAGCCGGGAATGCCGCGCTCCTCGATGGCGATGCGGTCCAGTTCCCGCACCTGGGCGGCGCGGTACAGTTCAACAGGCAGTTCGCGCATGGAAATCTCCTCGACCACGATGATTGGGAACACAATACGCCCGTCCATTTGCCAATTCCAGCCACCGCCATGACCGTTTCCCTTGCCGCTCCCGCGCTCGCCGAACTGGCCGCCGCCCTCAAGATCTGGGGGCGGGAACTGGGCTTCCAGCAGGTCGGGATCGCCGATATTGACTTGCAGGAACACGAGACGCGGCTGCTCGACTGGCTGGCGGCGGGCTTTCACGGCGCGATGGACTACATGGCCCGGCACGGGGTCAGGCGCAGCCGACCGGCGGAGCTGGTGCCCGGCACGGTGCGGGTGATTTCGGCGCGGATGGACTATCTGCCGCCGGCCGCCGCTGACCCGTGGGGCGTGTTGCAATGCCCGGAACTCGGCTATGTGTCGCGCTACGCCCTGGGCCGGGATTACCACAAGGTCCTGCGCCGGCGCCTGCAACGGCTGGCCGGGCGCATCGCCGCCGCCATCGGGCCGTTTGGCTACCGGGTGTTCACGGACAGCGCGCCGGTGCTGGAAAAGGCCCTTGCCGAGCAGGCCGGGCTGGGCTGGATCGGCAAGCACAGCAATCTGCTCGACCGGCGGGCCGGGTCCTGGTTTTTCCTGGGCGAGATCTACGTGGATCTGCCGCTGCCGGTGGATTCACCCGCGACCGGGCATTGCGGGCGCTGCACCGCCTGCCTGGATGTTTGCCCGACCCGGGCCATCGTCGCGCCGTATCAGGTGGATGCCCGCCGCTGCATTTCCTACCACACCATCGAATTGCCAGGGCCGATTCCGCTGGAATTCCGCCGCGCCATCGGCAACCGGATTTACGGCTGCGACGACTGCCAACTGGTCTGTCCCTGGAACCGCTTCGCCCGGCCGGCGGTCGAGCCGGATTTCCGGGCGCGGCATGGGCTGGACGCGCCGTCGCTGGTGGACCTGTTCGGCTGGGAGGAAGGGGAGTTTCTGCGCCGCACCGAGGGCAGCGCCATCCACCGCATCGGCTACGAGCGCTGGCTGCGCAACATCGCCGTGGCGCTGGGCAACGCGCCCCCCGCACCGGCGGTCACCGCAGCCCTGCGGGCCCGGCTCGCCCATTCGGCGGAACTGGTGCGGGAGCATGTGGTCTGGGCGCTGGTGGAGCCGGCTACCGCCCCTCCACCATCTCCCCCAGGGTGCGGGTCAGCAGCCGCAGATCCTGGTCCCGCGACAGGGTGTGTTCGCCGTCCTTGACCAGGATCACCCGCACGTCGGGACTGGCGATCTTCCCGGCGACTTCCAGGCTGATCCGCCAGGGCACGTCGGCGTCGCCCATGCCGTGAATCAAGCGCACCGGCCCGCGGATCGACAGTTCCGGCCCGTCCAGCAGCTGATGCCGTTCCGCTTCCTCGATCAGGTTCAGGGCGATGATGTAGGGCTCGCCGTAGGGGGAGGGCAGGGAAATCACCCGCTCGCGCCGCAGGCGTTCCCGCAGGCGCTCGTCCAATCGGTCCCACAACAGGTAGCGGGTGAAATCCACCGCGCAGGCCAGGCCGAGCAGCCCGGCGATCCGTTCCGGTCGCGCCAGCGCCACCAGCAGCATCACCCAGGCCCCCATCGAGGACCCGACCAGGATCTGCGGCCCCTCGGTCAACCGGTCCAGCACCGCGACGGCTTCTTCCGCCCAGCCGCCGATGGTGCCATCGGCGAACCGGCCGCCCGACGCGCCATGGCCGGAGTAGTCGAAGCGCACGAACGCCTGGCCGCGCCCCCGGCACCAGGCGTCCAGCGTGGTCGCCTTGGCGCCGGTCATGTCGGAGGTGAAACCGCCCAGAAACAGCACGCCTGGACTGGCGCCGGACCGGCGGTGGCAGGCCAGCATCGTCCCGTCGGCGAGCGTCAGCCGTTCCGGGCGGGGCTCGCGACTCATGCGCCGACCCCGCCCGCCGAGGCCGAACCGCCCCAGACCTGCTCGACCAGGGCCGGCAGAATCTCGCCGGCCGGTCCCTGCACGCTGAAGCTGACCCGCGAGCTGAGCGGGGTCGGCTGGGGATTGATCTCCACCACCGTCGCCCCGGCCCGGAGCGCGATGAACGGTAGTTCGGCGGCGGGGTAGACCAGGGCCGAGGTGCCGATGCTGAAGAAGACCTCGGCGGTCGCAGCCGCCTGTTCCGCCGCCCGCAGCGCGCCTGCCGGCAGCATTTCCCCGAACCAGACCACGTCCGGCCGCAGCAGCGCACCACAGCGCGGGCAGCGCGGCGGGATTTCGTCGCTGTCCGGCCAGTTTTCCACCGGCCGGTCCTCGTCGAAGCATTTGGCGCGGAACAGGTTGCCGTGCAGTTCCAGCACCTGATGACTGCCGGCCCGCCGGTGCAGGCCGTCCACGTTCTGGGTGATCAGGGTGAACGCGGCGATGCGTCGCTCCATCTCCACCAGGGCGAGATGGCCGGGATTCGGCTCGGCCTGCCGCACCCGCTCCTGCCGCCAGGCGTACCACTCCCAGACCAGCTTCGGATTGCGGCGGAAGGCGTCCGGCGTGGCCAGCTCTTCCGGGTTGTAGCGCGCCCACAGCCCGGTCTGGGCTTCGCGGAAAGTCGGCACCCCGCTCTCGGCGGAGATACCGGCGCCAGTCAGCACGGCGACCCGGCGGGCGGCGCGCAGGCGGGTGATGAGTTCGGCGGGAATCGGGGAAGAGTTCATGGCGGCGCGAATCTTCACGGCAAACAGGAAAGTTTTCAGCATAGCACGCCGCGCGTCAGCCGGGCATGGCGCCGGCGCATGGGAAAATATAGTTGCTTTTTGCAACTATAAAATCCACAATAGTGGCACCAAGCCACTAAGAACCCTGCCGAGGAGAACTGCCATGCGCCTGGAATGCCTGATCATCGATCCGCAGAACGATTTCAGCGATACGCCGGGGGCGGCGCTGCCGGTACCGGGCGCGGGCGCGGATGCCGAACGCCTGGCGGGCTTGCTGGATCGCCTGGGCGAGCGCATCGCTGCCATTCACGTCACCCTCGATACCCACCAACTGGTGGATATTTCCCATCCGGTTTTCTGGCGGGACGCCAGCGGCCAGTCGCCGCCGCCCTTCACCCAGATCTCCGTTGCCGACGTGGAGCAGGGCGCATGGCGGGCTTTCAAGCCGGAACATCAGGCGCGGGCGCTGGCCTACGTGCGCGCCCTGCGCGACAACGGCCGCTATACCCTGACCCTCTGGCCACCGCATTGCCTGGTCGGCACCTGGGGCCACGGCGTGATGCCGGTGATCGCCGGGGCGCTGCGGCGCTGGGAGGAAACCTGCTTCGCCCGGGTGGGCTACGTGACCAAGGGCCACAACCCCTGGACCGAGCACTACTCGGCGGTGCGGGCCGACGTGCCCGATCCGGCCGATCCCCGCACCCAGCTCAACACCCGGCTGATCCAGACCCTGCAAAACGCCGATGTGGTAGCGCTGTCGGGCCAGGCGCTGTCGCACTGCGTCGCCAACACGGTCCGCGACATCGCCGAGTGCATGGGCCCGGAGGGCATCCGCAAGCTGGTGCTGATCGAGGACACCAGTTCGCCGGTACCCGGCTTCGAAGACCTGGCGCGGCAATTCCTCAGCGACCTGCGCCAGCTCGGCATGAAGACCGTCAGGGCGGCAGAGTTCCTGTGCTGAGCGAAAAGATCCTCCTGGTGGATGCCGACTACACCATCGGCAAGCTGCATCTGTTCTGCCAGGACTACGCCCTGTGCGGACGGGAGCCGGTTCCTCATCTCATTTTGGCCGATGGCTGCTCGGCCGCGCCCGACAGCGATCTGGGCGCGCGCCTGCTGGCGCTGAACGCCCGCTGGCTGCTGTCCCACGTCGCCCGCCCGGCGAGCGACGAGGAACGGCGGGTTCGCCACTGGACGCTGGGCCGGCGCATCGTGCGCCGCGCCGCCCGGCAGGCCCGGGATTTGGGGCTCGACCCTTCCGTGCTCGACGCCACGCTGCTGATCGCCTGGTGCGATGGGACGACCGTGCGCGTCCATCTCTACGGTGATGGCTGTCTCGCCGCCCGCAATGCGGAGGGCGGGGTGGCGACGATCCGGGTCGAATACGCCGAGAACGCGCCCTACTATCTGTCCTATCTGCTCGACTCCGAGCGCTGGGCGTTTTACCAGGAAGCCCTCGGTGAGCCGGCGACGGCGCAGAGCATCCACTATCAGAGCGATACCGGGGAGAGCACCCGCCAGGAACGCTTCGATGCGCCGGCCGTGTTCGAGTTCGATCTGGCCGCTTTTCCGGTGGTGGCGGTCGCCACGGATGGCCTGGATTCGTTCGTGGAGGCCGAAACCGGCGCGTGGCTGGATTTAAGGACCGTGGCGCGCGAGATGCTGGATTTCACCTCTCTCGAAGATGCGTTCGTCCAGCGCCGGCTGCGTCAAACCCTGAATAAATATGCCCGGCGCCAGGTGTTCAACAAGGATGACATCGGGCTGGGGGCGTTTGTCCGCCTGGCCGGCGGGCTGGGTGCGGACGGTGGGATAATCCTGCGGGAGATCTTCCAGTGAGCGGGCACCCCGAGCCGACCGGGCCCGACAGAGCGGGCACGACGATGGCCGCCGATCCGGGCGAAGCGGAAATGCTCCGCCGCCATGACGCCTCGTCGCATGAAAAACCGTTCTTTACCGTGGACCTGGTGATTTTCACAGTGCGCGACGAGCACCTGCACGCGTTGCTGGTCAAGCGCGCCGAGCCCCCCTTCAAGGGCTGCTGGGCGCTGCCGGGGGGATTCCTGGATCCGCGCCGCGACGCGTCGGTGGATGCCTGCGCCGCGCGCAAGCTGGTCGAGGAGGCCGGCGTGCGTGCGCCGTATCTGGAGCAGCTCAGGACCTATGGCTCCCGCGACCGCGACCCGCGCGGCTGGACCGCCACCACGGTCTATTTCGCGCTGATGGCCTCGGAGTCGGTGCGCCTGCTGGGCAATCAGGAGGACGCGCGCTGGGTGCGGGTGCGCGGCGACGAGGTAGGCTTCGATCTGGCTTTCGATCATGCCCGCATCCTGGCTGACGCCGTGGAACGGTTGCGCTCCAAGCTGGAATACACCCATATCGCCGTGCATCTGCTGCCGGAGGAGTTCACCCTGCCGGAATTGCAGCGGATCTACGAGATCATCTTGCAGCAGCCGCTCGACAAGAGTTCCTTCCGCCGCCGGGTGATGCAGGCCGACATGCTGGAGGGGCTGCCCGGCAGGCAGCGCGACGGTTTTGGCCGGCCGGCGCAGCTTTATCGCTTCCGCGATTACGACCGGCAAACCTTCTTCCCGCGCAGCATCAGCCGCCATGCTCGCTGAACGGGCGCAGAGGCGATCCAAAACCATGAGAACCTAACAGTCTCAGCCGCCGTGATTCATCGTGGCGGCCGCTCATCGGAGGCATTCCAGCCATGCGCTTTTTCAACACCGCCGGCCCGGTCAATCCGGCCGATCACTACTGTCTCGATCCCCTGCGCCGGATTCACCTGGATACGCTGTTGCCGCTGATCGAGCAGAAAAAGTATTTCGTTCTCCACGCCCCCCGCCAGACTGGCAAAACCAGTTGCCTGCTGGCCTTGCGCCAATATCTCAACGCCGGCGACCGTTACCGCTGCGTCTACGTCAACATTGAAATCGCCCAGAGCGCCCGCGAGGATGTCGGCGCGGCGATGCGGGCGATCCTCTATGCCGCCTGGATGCAGGCCGAAGCCGTATCGGCGGACCTGGCACAGGTGGCCATTAATCCGTTGCTGGAACAGGCCGGCCCGCATGGGGCGTTGCAGGCGCTGCTCAGTCGCTGGAGCCAGGCCAGCGACCGGCCGCTGGTGCTGCTGCTGGACGAAGTGGACGCCCTGATCGGCGACACCCTGATCGCGGTGCTGCGGCAACTGCGGGCGGGGTACGCTGACCGCCCGACTGGCTTTCCCCAAAGCATCCTGCTGTGCGGCGTGCGCGACGTGCGCGACTACCGCATTCACTCGACGGCGGCCCAGGAAATCATCACCGGCGGCAGCGCCTTCAACGTCAAGGCCAAATCACTGCGGCTGGGCAATTTCACGGCGGAAGATATGGCGGCGCTCTACGCCCAGCACACTGCTGAAACCGGCCAGACCTTCACCAGCGCGGCGCTGGACCGGGCCTGGGCGCTGAGCCGAGGGCAACCGTGGCTGGTCAACGCCCTGGGCTATGAAACCTGCTTCGAGCTGTCAGCCGGGCGGGACCGCGCCCAGCCGATCACAGCCGAACTGCTGGACGAGGCCAAGGAAGCGCTGATCCTGCGCCGGGAAACCCATCTCGACCAACTGGCCGACAAGCTCCGCGAACCTCGTGTCCGGCGGGTGATCGAGCCCATTCTGGCCGGCGAAGCTGCGCCCGAGCTGTTGCCGCCGGACGATGTGGATTACGTCCTTGATTTGGGGTTGGTTGACCGGATCAACGGCCAACTGGCTATTGCCAACGCCATGTATCGGGAGATCATCCCCCGGCAACTGACCTACAGCACCACCCTGACCATCAGCCAGGAACCGGCCTGGTACCTGCGCCCTGAGGGCCGGCTGGACGCCGACAAGTTGCTGGCCGGCTTTCAGGACTTCTTCCGCGAGCATTCCGAACACTGGCTGCAACGGTTCGACTACCAGGAAGCCGGCCCGCAATTGTTGATGCAAGCCTTTTTGCAACGCCTCGTCAATGGCGGCGGTCGGGTGGAGCGCGAATACGGACTGGGCCGGGGCCGCACCGACCTGTTGGTGCTCTGGCGCTACCCCGGTGGCGTGCAGAAGATCGTGCTCGAATTGAAAATCCTGCGCAAAAGCCGGGAGCGCACTCTGGTTGAAGGGCTGGAGCAAACCTGGCAATACCTTGACCGGCTGGGGGAAAGCACCGGCCATCTGGTGATCTTCGACCGCAGCGCCTGCCCCTGGGCGGAGAAAATTTACCGCCGCGAGGAAACCCATCGTGGTCGGCGCATCACCGTCTGGGGGTGTTAGTTTTCGTAGGATGCGGTGAGCTTGCGAACCACAGCGGTCGCGATGGATGCGGTTCCTTCGTCACCGCATCCTACTTCACTTAATTCCAATAAAACCTGTTGGGAACCGGTATTAGTACCGTCGGCATGGCTATCGCTATCGTTCTTCAGAAAAACCGCAGATACGCTTCCAGTACCCGCAGGGTGTAGTCGCCCGTAGAACCGGTGCGATACTGGGCGGGATCACCCGTCATCCACCAGGCGGCGGTGCGCTGCACCGCGACCATTTCGTTATTGTTGCTCTGGGCGAGCTGGTCGCGCAGCACCGGGCCCAGCACGCAGACCAGCACCGGCCGGGCCACCTCCTGATCAGCGGCGAATTGCTCCGGCGTGACCTCGCGGTCCAGACAGCGCTTGGACCAGCGGGCGATGTTGTCCGGCTTGACCCGCCAGTCGCTGTACAGTCCGGCATCGGTGCTGGCCGGCGGCGCCGCCACCCGCAGCGCTTCCACCAGCGCCTCTACCTTGGCATCGGAAATCTGCGCCCGGACGAGGCCGGGCGTCAGCGCCAGCAGGCACAGGACGGCCAACCACCGGAAGCGGCGTGGAATCGAACCGAACATCATGCGGTTATCGGGCAACATGGCGTCCTCGCAAAGCGAACTCGATGTGGCGACGGGACCGGGGTGGTTCTCAGCGCAGCACCACCGTCTTGCTGCCGTTGAGGAACACCCGCCGTTCCAAATGATAGTGAATCGCCCGGGCCAGGACGATGTTTTCGATGTCGCGGCCGACTGCCGCCAACTGATCGGGCGTATGGGCGTGATCCACCCGCTCCACCTCCTGTTCGATGATCGGTCCCTCGTCGAGGTTGGCGGTGACGTAATGGGCGGTAGCCCCGATCAGCTTCACCCCGCGCGCATAGGCCTGGTGGTAGGGCCGGGCGCCCTTGAAGCCGGGCAGGAAGGAATGGTGGATATTGATCGCCCGCCCCGCCAGCGCCCGGCACAGTTCCGGCGACAGAATCTGCATGTAGCGGGCGAGCACGACCAGTTCCGTGCACGTCCGTTCGGCCAGCGCCAGAATTTGCCGCTCCTGTTCCGGCTTGGTTTCCGGCGTCACCGGCAGATAGTGGTACGGAATCGCGTGCCATTCCGCCAGATGCGCCAGCTCGCGATGATTGGACACGATGGCGGTGATCTCCATCGGCAGCGCGCCGGTGCGATGCCGGTACAGCAGGTCGTTCAGGCAGTGCTCCGCTTTGGAGACCAGGATCATCACTCCTGGCCGCTGGCGCGGATCGTACAGCCGCCAGGCCATCTCGAAGTGCCGGGCCAGCGGGGCGAAATGTTCCAGCAGGGCCGGTTCGGTCGCCTGGTCCAGATCGAACATCAGCCGCATGAAAAACCGGCCGGATTCGGTGTCGCTGAACTGACTGGATTCGATGATGTTGCCGTTGTGGGCGGCCAGCGCGCTGGACACGGCGGCCACGATGCCCACCCGGTCCGGGCAGGCGATGGTCAGAATGTAGCGAAGGGTAGGCATGGTGCTTGGGGATATAGATCTTGTCTTTATCGGATGGCGA
>Ga0113563_10002245_pt1 | contig 11555 bp, 7 predicted proteins | sample Mud3Dept3metaG_FD_80117 | JGI IMG/M metagenome (GOLD analysis project Ga0113563, IMG submission 80117) | Freshwater wetland microbial communities from Ohio, USA, analyzing the effect of biotic and abiotic controls - Mud 3 Core 4 Depth 3... | ecosystem: Environmental > Aquatic > Freshwater >...
GCTGCCATGTTGATCTGGACCATGGCTCCTCCGCGCCCGCGGAGCACCCGACCGGGACCGCCCGGCCGTCCGCAAAGACGCCACCGTCGTGCTCATCGGCAGCGCCTGGCCCGAAGTGAAGCGAGGAAGCGGTGCCGGGCGTCAAGTTATCCGGTTGTCAAGTCATTGGGGTCGTCAGGAGTGGGACGAACCCAGGCCTCAGCGGTTCTGGTAGGCGTCCAGCAGCGCTCGAGCCGCGGCGCCCGGGGTCGTCTTGCGGGCGGCGACCTCGGCCTCGAGCCGCGGGATCGCCCGCGCAACCGCCGGGTGCGTCCGGAAGCTCTGTTGCAACGCCTCACCGACGAGGCTCCACAGCCACGCCTTCGCCTGCTGGCTGCGGCGCTGCTCGAGTTCTCCGGCCGCCTCGAGCCGTGCCCGGTGCTCGAGGACCTGCTCCCAGAACTCCCCGATCCCGTCGCCGCTGAGGGCGCTCGCCAGCAGCACGGGTGGACGCCAGTTCGGCGACGCCGGCCGCAGCAGCGACAGCGCGTGACGGTACGAAGCGCGTGCCCGCCTCGCCGCCTCGCGCTGCTCGCCGTCTGCCTTGTTCACGACCAGCGCGTCGGCGAGTTCGAGCACACCCTTCTTCATGCCCTGCAGCTCGTCACCCGCGCCGGGTTGGAGCAGCACGCCGAAGAAGTCGACCATCGACGCGACGGCGACCTCGCTCTGCCCGACGCCGACCGTCTCGACGATCACGACGTCGAAGCCCGCTGCTTCCAGTACCAGCATCGTCTCACGCGTGCGGTGCGCGACACCGCCCAGCGATCCGCCCGAAGGCGAGGGACGAATGAACGCCGAGGGATCCTGCGCCAGTCGCTCCATGCGCGTCTTGTCGCCGAGGATCGAACCGCCCGAGCGCGGACTCGACGGGTCGATGGCGAGCACGGCGACGCGCTTGCCCGACGCAATCAAGCGCAGCCCGAGCGCCTCGATGAAGGTGCTCTTGCCGACGCCCGGCGTGCCGGTGACGCCGAGCCGTACCGCGCGACCCGTGTGCGGCACCAGTTCCTCGAGGACGGCTTGGCCGAGCGCGGCGTGGTCGGCGCGGCGGCTCTCGAGCAGCGTGATCGTCTTGGCGATCGTGCGCCGCTCGCCAGCACGAACGCCGCTGATGTAGGCCCGGATCGAGCCCTCGCTCATGCGTGTCGCGCGCGGATTGCGGCGAGTACTTCGCGCGCGGACTTTGGAACCGGCGTTCCGGGCCCGAAGATCGCTGCGACACCACTCGCGTGCAGGTCGTCGTAGTCCTTGGGCGGAATCACGCCGCCCGCGACGACGACGATGTCGACCGCGCCCTCCGCGCGCAGCGCCTCGACGAGCTGCGGGATCAGCGTCTTGTGTCCGCCCGCCTGCGTCGACACGCCCACCGCGTGCACGTCGTTCTCGATCGCCTGGCGCGCCACCTCTTCCGGCATCTGGAAGAGCGGGCCGATGTCGACGTCGAAGCCGATGTCGGCGAAGGCGCTCGCGATCACCTTCATGCCGCGGTCGTGACCGTCCTGACCGAGCTTGCAGACGAGCAGGCGCGGGCGGCGGCCTTCCACTTCGGCGAACGCCTCGACTTCGGCGCGCACCGCCTCGTAGTCCTGGTCGCCTTCGGACACTCCCGCGTACACGCCTGAGATTGTACGCGTCTCGGGGCGATGGCGACCCCAGACACGCTCGAGCGCCTCGGAGATCTCGCCGACCGTCGCGCGCGCGCGGGCCGCATCGATGGCCCGCTCGAGCAGATTGCCGTCCCGATGACCCGGAGGGCCAGGCGCTTCGCGCCCTGCGCCTCCTCGCGCGAGCGCCTCGAGCGCATCGAGCGTGCGCTTCACCTCCGCCGGGTCGCGCTTCGCGCGCAGCTCGGCGAGCCGCTTCACCTGCGAGTCGCGCACCGCCGCGTTGTCGATCTCCAGCAGATCGAACTCGTTCTCCGCACCGGCCGCCTGATACTTGTTGACACCCACCACGACGTCCTCGCGCCGGTCGATGCGCGCCTGGCGTCGTGCGGCGCACTCCTCGATGCGGAGCTTGGGCATGCCCGACTCGATCGCGCGCGCCATGCCGCCGAGCGCCTCGACCTCGGCGATCACCTTGCGCGCCTCCTCGGCCAGCGTCGCCGTCAGCGACTCGAGGAAGTACGAGCCCGCAAACGGGTCGATCACCGCGGGGATGCCGGTTTCCTCCTGCAGGATCAGCTGCGTGTTGCGCGCGATGCGGGCGCTCGTCTCACTGGGCAGCGCGAGCGCTTCGTCGAAGGCGTTGGTGTGTAGCGACTGCGTCCCGCCGAAGACGGCGGCCATCGCCTCGATCGTGGTGCGCACCACGTTGTTCAGCGGATCCTGGTAGGTGAGGCTCGCGCCCGAGGTCTGGCAGTGCGTGCGCAGCATCGACGACTCGGCCTTCTTCGGCGCGAACTGGGCGATCCCTTCCGACCACAACAGACGCGCGGCGCGCAGCTTCGCCACCTCCATGTAGAAATTCATGCCGATCGCGAAGAAGAACGACAGCCGCGGCGCGAAGGCGTCGATCGCCAGACCCTTCGAGAGCGCCGCGCGCACGTACTCGAGCCCGTCGGCGATCGTGAACGCCAACTCGATCACGGCGTTCGCGCCGGCTTCCTGCATGTGGTAGCCGCTGATCGAGATCGAATTGAACTTCGGCATCGACTGCGCGGTGTACTCGATGATGTCGGCCACGATGCGCATGCTCGGCGCTGGGGGATAGATGAAGGTGTTCCGAACCATGAACTCCTTCAGAATGTCGTTCTGGATGGTGCCGGCGAGCTTGGCGGTCGCGACGCCCTGCTCTTCGCCGGCGACGATGAAGCAGGCCAGGATCGGCAGCACCGCGCCGTTCATCGTCATCGACACCGTCACCTGATCGAGCGGAATCCCGTCGAACAGGCGCTTCATGTCCTCGACGCTGTCGATCGCGACGCCCGCCTTGCCGACGTCGCCCGTGACGCGCGGATGATCCGAGTCGTAGCCGCGATGCGTCGCGAGGTCGAAGGCGACCGAAAGCCCCTGCTGGCCGCCCGCCAGGTTCCTGCGGAAGAACGCGTTGGTCTCTTCGGCGGTGGAGAAGCCGCCGTACTGGCGGATCGTCCAGGGGCGATTCGCGTACATCGTCGCGCGCGGACCGCGCAGGAACGGTGCGGCGCCCGGCAGCGTATCGAGCGCTTCGAGCTTCTCGAGGTCCGCCGCCGTGTAGAGCGGCTTGATGCGGATGCCTTCGGGCGTCTCCCACACCAGCTCCTCGGGATCCCGGCCCTTGAGTTCGCTGCGGGCGAACGCGCGCCACTTCTCCAGATCCGCACGCTTCGACATCGTGAAACTCCCGATTCACCGGACGGCGCAAGATAGCCGCTACATCGCGCGGCGATAGCGACCGCCCACCGCGAACAGGGCATCGCAGAGCTGCCCGAGACTCGCCACCTCCACGCTGCACATCAACTCGTCGAAGAGGTTCTCGCCCGCGACGGCGGCCGACTGCAAACGCGCGAGCGCCGCGTCGCAGCGATCGGCGTGACGCAACTGGAACGCGCGCAGATTGCTCAGCTGCTGCTTCTTCTCGATCTCGTCCGAGCGGATCAGTTCCCGCGGCGCCACGTCTTGTTCGGTCGCGCTCTCCGGACGAACGAAGGTGTTGACACCCACGATCGGCAGTGCGCCGGACTGCTTGCGCTCTTCATAGCGCAGGCTCTCGTCCTGGATCTTCGAGCGCTGGTAGAGCGTCTCCATCGCGCCGAGCACGCCGCCACGTTCGGCGAGACGCTCGAACTCGCGCAGCACGGCCTCCTCGACGGCGTCGGTCAACGCGTCGATCACGTAGGCGCCCTGCATCGGATTCTCGTTCTTGGTGAGCCCGAGTTCGCGATTCACGATCAGCTGGATCGCGATGGCGCGGCGAACGGACTCCTCGGTGGGCGTCGTCACGGCCTCGTCGTAGGCGTTGGTGTGCAGGCTGTTGCAGTGGTCGGCAATCGCGGTCAGCGCCTGCAGCGTGGTGCGGATGTCGTTGAACGCCATCTCCATCGCGTGCAGCGAGCGACCCGACGTCTGGACGTGGTACTTGAGCTTCTGCGAGCGCTCGGAAGCGCCGTAGCGCTCGCGCATCGCCACGGCCCAGATGCGCCGCGCGACGCGCCCGATCACGGAGTACTCGGCATCGAGGCCGTTGCTGAAGAAGAACGAGAAGTTTGGCGCGAACGCGTCCACCGCCATCCCGCGCCCGCGCCACGCTTCGACATAGGTGAAGCCGTTGGCCAGCGTGAACGCGAGCTGGGTGATTGGATTCGCCCCGGCTTCCGCGATGTGATAGCCCGAGATCGACACCGAATAGAAGTTCCGAACCTGGTTCGCGACGAACCACTCCTGCACGTCTCCCATCGCGCGCAGCGCGAACTCAGTCGAGAAGATGCAGGTGTTCTGGGCCTGGTCTTCCTTCAGGATGTCGGCCTGCACGGTGCCACGCACGCGGCGCAGCACGTCGGCGCGGATGCGCGCGTAGATGTCGGCGTCGACTGCCTCGCGACCCGGAATGCCGAGCAGTCCGAGACCGAGTCCATCGTGGCCCGGCGGCAGCTCGCCGGCGTAGCTCGGGAGCGACGCGAAGCGCGCGCGCAGCGCGTCGAGCTGGCCCGTCTCGCGCAGGTGTTTCTCCACCTGCTGGTCGATCGCGGCGTGCAGGAAGAAGGCGAGGACCACCGGCGCTGGTCCGTTGATCGTCATCGACACGGAGGTCCGCGGGTCGCAGAGGTCGAAGCCCGAGTAGAGCTTCTTGGCGTCGTCGACCGTGCAGACCGACACCCCCGAGTTGCCGACCTTGCCCCAGATATCCGGCCGCTGGTGGGGATCGCGTCCGTACAGCGTCACGCTGTCGAAGGCCGTCGAGAGTCGCGCGCTGCCCTGCCCCGCTGCGAGCAGGTGGAAGCGCCAGTTGGTGCGCTCGGGAGTCCCCTCGCCGGCGAACATGCGCATTGGCTCTTCGTCTTCGCGCTTGAATGGAAACACGCCCGCCGTGAACGGAAACGCGCCCGGCACGTTCTCGCGGCGCAGGAAGCGCAGCGCCGCGCCCCACTCTTCGACGGCCGGCAGCGCGACGCGCGGCAGCTTCGAACCGGAAAGCGTCTCCACGTGATTCTCGACGGGAATGTCCCGGCCACGCACTTCGTAGCTCTGCGTCGCGGCGGCGTAGCGCGCGCGCAGCGCCGGCCAGCCGGCGAGATCGTCGCGCGCCGCTGCGGGCAGCGCCGCGAGCGCCGCGTCGCGTCGCTCGCGCAGCGCCACGACCAGTTCGGGCCTCTCGACCGCGTGCAGCGCCCGATCGAGCGCCCACGCATCGGACGCGCGCTCCGCTTCCGCATCCGATCTCGCGCGGTAGCCACGCACGACCTCGGCGATCTCGGCGAGATAGCGCCGCCGCGACGCCGGCACGAGCGGCTTCGTCTCCGCGGCAGCAGGCGGCGCCTGCTTCGACAGCGCGAAACCATGGCCGGTGCGCGCGGCGAGTCTCGCCACGAGCGCGCGATAGAAGCGCTCGGTCCCCGCATCGCCAAAGCTGCTCGCAATCGTCGCGAACACCGGCACCGCGTCATCGGGCGCGTCGAAGGCCGCGTGATTGCGGCGCCACTGCTTGCGCACGTCGCGCAGCGCGTCCTCGGCGCCATGGCGATCCGACTTGTTCAGCACCACCAGGTCGGCGAGATCGAGCATGTCGATCTTCTCGAGCTGCGAGGGCGCACCGTACTCGGGCGTCATCACGTAGATCGAGAGGTCGGCGAGCTCGGTGATCTCCGAGTCGCTCTGGCCGATGCCGGCGGTCTCGACGAGCACGAGGTCGAAGCCAGCGCCCTGCAACACCGCGACTGCGTCGCGCACGGCGTGCGAGAGCGCGAGGTGCGCCTGGCGTGTCGCGAGCGAGCGCACGTAGACGCCGGGCTGGCCGATCGCGTTCATGCGGATGCGATCGCCGAGCAGCGCACCACCCGTGCGACGCCGCGTCGGGTCGACCAGCAGGCAGCCGATCGTCAGCTGCGGGCGATCGCGGCGCAACCGGCGAACCACTTCGTCGACCACGCTCGACTTGCCGGCTCCGCCGGTCCCCGTGAAGCCGACGATCGGCGCGGGCGCGGCGCGGCGCCGGACCGCCAGCGCCGCGCGCACGCGCTCCGCCTCGGCGCTCGCGTCCGCACCGCGCGCTTCGAACCAGCTGACCAGTCGCGCAACCGCGACGGGTTCGCCGGGCGAGAGCCTCGCCAACTCCGCCTGCACATCGACGCGGGGTCGCTGCGCCGACTCGACCAGGATCTGCCGGATCATACCTTCGAGCCCGAGGCGCCGGCCGTCTTCGGGACTGAAGATGCGCGCCACGCCGAGCGCGTGGAGCTGCTCGATCTCCGCGGGTACGATCACACCGCCACCGCCTCCGTACACTCGTATGTGTCCAGCGCCGCGGGCACGCAACTGCTCCACCAGGAACGCGAAGAACTCCATGTGCCCGCCCTGGTAGGACGAGATGCACACCGCGTGGGCGTCTTCCTGGAGCGCGGCATCGACGATCTCGTCGACCCCACGGTCGTGGCCCAGGTGGATCACCTCCGCGCCCTGCGCTTGCAGGAGGCGGCGCACGATGTTGATCGACGCGTCGTGACCGTCGAAGAGCGAGGCCGCCGTGACGACGCGCACGGCGCCCGGCTCGGGATTCGCGCCTGCCAGGCGCAGCGACGCCGAACTCACGCCTTTCCCCTTTCGGTGCGCAGCGCGCCAGCCCGGCTCGCGGCGCGCGCACGGTATTTCTCGATCTGGTCGCGCAGCCCCGCGAGTTCGCCGATCCGCGCGTCGAGTTCGGCGAGGCGCTGCGCGAGCACCTCGTCGAGGCGATCGAGCATCGCGGCCGTCGAGCCGCCGATGGCGTGGACGTCGTTCAACTGCCGGATCTCGGCGAGCGGGAGGCCGAGCTTCTTGAGGCGCTGGATGAAGCGGAGGCGCTCGACTTCGTCCGCGCCATACACCCGCCGCCCCGCGGCCTTGCGCCGGACGTCGGGCAGCAACCCGAGTTCTTCGTAGTAGCGGACCGTCCGGGCGGAGAGCCCGGTGCGCTCGCAGACCTCGGCGATCGAGAACTCCGCGGTCTCGGAACCCGGGCGACTCGGAGCGGTTTGCCAGCTCACGTCAACTGGCTAGCACGGCGGCCGGGGCGGCTCAACCGGCAACTCGCGCGCAGCGCTGGGCTCACATCGGCACGACGCTGCGCCGCTTCGTCGGCGGCGCGTCGAGCGCGCGGCCGGAAATCGCCCGGAAGCGCGCGACCAGCTCGTCGCGCAGTCGCTCGGGGGCGACGATCGCGTCGATCACCAGCTCGCTCGCGAGGCGCTCGATGTCGATGTCCTCGCGGTACTCGGAGCGCAGCTTCTCGGTGGCGGCTTCGCGCTCGTCTTCGGGCATCGCCTGGAGCTTGTTGTAGTAGACGGCGTTCACGGCCGCTTCGGGACCCATCACCGCGATCATCGCGGTCGGCAGCGCGAGGCACGCGTCGGGCGCAAAGCCCGGGCCGCACATGGCATACAGACCGGCGCCGTACGCCTTGCGCACGATCACCGAAATGCGCGGCACCGTAGCCTCCGCCACCGCCTGCACCATCTTCGCGCCGGCGCGGATGATGCCCTGGCGTTCGACCTGCTTGCCGATCATGAAGCCCGGCACGTCGGCGAGATAGAGCAGCGGGAGACCGTAGGCATCGCAGAGGCCGATGAAGCGCGCGGCCTTGTCGGCGGAATCGACGAAGAGCACGCCGCCCTTCACCTTCGACTGATTCGCCACGACGCCGATCGGGCGGCCCTCGATGCGCGCAAAGCCCGTCAGCAGCTCGCCCGCCCAGAGCTTCTTCAGCTCGAAGAACGAGCCGGCGTCGACTACGCGATCGATCACCTCGCGGACGTCGAAGGGCTTGTTCTCGTCGCGCGGAATCGCGGCTTCGAGGTCGGCGCAGCCCTTTGCGGGCGAACGCGCCGCTACACCCGGCAGCTCTGCGCCACAACGAAGCGGGAGGTACGAGAGGTAGCTGCGCGCGGCGGCGATCACTTCCTCTTCCGTCTTCGCCAGCAGATCGCCGAGTCCCGACACCGAGCAGTGCATGCGCGCACCGCCCATCTCCTCGAGCGTCGTCAGTTGCCCGATCACCATCTCCGCCATGCGCGGCGAGCCGAGGTACATGCTGGCGTTGCCTTCGACCATGAAGAGCGCGTCGCAGAAGGCCGGGATGTAGGCGCCGCCTGCGGCCGACGGCCCGAAGAGCAGGCAGAGCTGCGGGATCCAGCCCGAGAGCCGGCACTGGTTCATGAAGATGCGGCCCGCGCCACGCCGGCCCGGGAACATCTGGATCTGATCGGTGATGCGGGCGCCGGCCGAGTCGACGAGATACACCAGCGGAACCTGCAGGCGCTCGGCGGTCTCCTGGATGCGCAGGATCTTCTCGACGGTGCGCCAGCCCCACGAGCCCGCCTTCACCGTCGAGTCGTTGGCCATCACGCAAACGGCACGGCCGCCGACGCGGCCGCTGCCGGTGACGACGCCGTCCGCCGGCAGATCGGCGGCGAGACTGTTCGCGAAGGCGGCGTCCTCGACGAACGAGTCCGCGTCGAGGAGCAACGCGAGGCGATCGCGGCAGAAGAGCTTGCGCTCTTCGCGCTCCTTCTCGTGATACCGGGGCCCCCCGCCCTGCCGGATGCGCGCCAGTTTCGAACGGACGTCGTCGCCAGTCTTCACGCGGCCCCCCCTGCCTGGTTCCGTTCCCGCTGGCGCTGTCCCAGGCGCGCTCGGTAGACGCGACCGGGCAGCGGGCGACCCAACACGTCGCGCTCGAGCCAGGCGGTCGTGTCGACGAGCGCATCGAGATCGACGCCGGTCGCGACGCCTGCGCGCTCGAAGAGATCCACCACGTCCTCGGTCGCGACGTTGCCCGACGCGCCCGGCGCGTACGGGCAGCCGCCGAGCCCACCGAGCGCCGCGTCGAACGTCCGCACACCCGCTTCGTAGCCGGCCTGCACGTTGGCGAGCGCGCGGCCCCACGTGTCGTGCAGGTGCAGGGCGATGCGTTCGAGCGCGATCACGCCCGCCACCGCGCGCACCAGCTCGCGCACCTGCCGCGGATGGCCCACGCCGATCGTGTCACCGAGCGAGATCTCGTCGGCGCCGAGCATGTCGAGTCGCCGCACCACGTCGGCGACGGCGCCGACCGCGACGTCGCCCTCGTAGGGGCAACCGCACACGGTCGAGACATACGCGCGCAGCGGCACTCCGTCCGCACGCGCGCGCTCCGCCACGGGTACCAACCGGGCGAGGTGATCGGCGATGCCGCGGTTCACGTTCTTGCGGTTGTGGGTCTCACTCGCCGAGACGAAGAACGCCGCCACCGGCAGCGCGGCCCGTCGCAGCCGCTCGTAGCCGGCTTCGTTGGGGACCAACGCGCTGTAGATGGCACTCGGCGGTCGCGCGACGATGCGACACAGCGCATCCGCATCGGCGAGCTGCGGGATCCACTTCGGCGACACGAACGAGGTGATTTCGATCCGCGAAAGCCCGGCGGCGGCGAGTCGCGCCACCAGTTCCGCCTTCGCCGCGGTGGCGACCGGTTCGGGCTCGTTCTGGAGTCCGTCGCGAGGTCCGACTTCGTAGACGACGATGTCGGGCCTCACGCTCTCATGGCCTTCGCTCGCCTGCGGCTCGCTGCGCGCCGCCTGTGGCGGTTTGCACCTCTAGGCGTCGTACGTGTAGAACCCGCGGCCCGACTTGCGACCGAGCCAGCCGGCTTCCACGCGCTTCTTGATCTCCAGGCACGGCGCGTAGCGCGACTCGCCGTACTCGCGGTAGAGCGAGTCGAGAATCGCGAAGACCACGTCGAGCCCGACGAGATCCGCCAGCGCCAGCGGGCCGAGCGGGTGGTTGCAGCCCAGTTTCATGCACTCGTCGATCGACTCGGGCGTCGCGACGCTCTGCTGCAGCGCGAAGGCTGCCTCGTTGATCATCGGGAACAGCACCCGGTTCACCACGAAGCCGGGCGAGTCCTTCACGTCGATCGGCACCTTGCCGAAGTTCTCGGCGAGGCCGCGCACCGCGGCGACCGTCGAGTCGCTGGTGCGCATGCCGCGCACCACTTCGACGAGCTTCATCATCGGCACCGGATTGAAGAAGTGCAGCCCGACGAAGTGGGCCGGCCGCTTCAGGTACGACGCCAGCTTGGTGATCGAGAGACTCGAGGTATTGGTCGCGATGATCGCTTCGTCCGATACGATCGCGTCGATCTTCTGGAGCAGGTCGCGCTTGAGATCGTGGTCCTCGGGCGCGCACTCGATCACGCGCTCACAGCCCTTGATCTCCTCGAGCGGGACGGCACCGCGGATGCGGTCGAGCGTCTCGGTCTTCTCGATCTCGGTGAGCTTCTGTTTCGCGACCAGCCGTTCGAGCTGCATCGTGATCGCCTTCATGCCGCGATCGACCGACTCCTGGCGCCGGTTCTGGAACACCACCTCGTGGCCGGCCTGGGCGGCGACCTGCGCGATCCCCTGGCCCATCGTGCCGGTGCCGACGACGCCGATCGTGTGCCTGGGCGACGCCATCAGACCAGCTCCACCGCGAGCGCGACTGCTTCGCCACCGCCGATGCAGAGCGTTGCGATGCCGGTCTTCTGCCCGCGCTGGCGCAGCGCGTGGAGCAGCGTCACCAGGATGCGCGCACCCGAGCAGCCGATCGGGTGACCGATCGACACCGCGCCGCCGTGCACGTTCACGCGGTCGTGCGGGATGGCGTGGTCCTTCATCGCCGCCATCGTCACGCCCGAGAACGCCTCGTTGATCTCGTAGAGATCCCAGTCGAGCGGTCTGCTCTTCGTCTTCTCGTAGAGCTTCGCGAGCGCCTGGACCGGCGCGATCGTGAACCACTTCGGTTCCACCGCGGCGGTCGCGTCGGCGACGATCCGGGCGAGCACCGTCCAGCCCTTCGCCTTGGCGTGCTCGGCCGACGTCACGAGCAGCGCGGCGGCGCCGTCGTTGAGCGTCGACGCGTTCGCCGCCGTCACGGTGCCGTCCTTCGAGAAGGCCGGCCGCAGGCCCGCCATCTTGTCGAGCTGCACGCGCTTGGGTTCCTCGTCCTCGTCGACGAGCGTGTCGCCCTTCTTGGTCTTCACCGTCACCGGGATGATCTCTTCCTTGAAGCGACCTTCCTGCTGTGCGGCCTGGGCGCGCTTGTAGGAATCGGCGGCGAACTTGTCCTGATCCTCGCGCGTGAACTCGTACTTGGCCGCCACTGCGTCGCCGCAGTGACCCATGTGCAGGTTGTCGTAGGGATCCCAGAGGCCGTCGTGGATCATCGAGTCGATGATCTGCCCGTTGCCCATCCGGTAGCCGCCGCGCGCCTGCGGCAACACGTACGGCGCGTTGGTCATCGCCTCCATGCCGCCGGCGACCAGCGTCTCGGCGTCACCGACGAGGATCTCGCGGCGCGCGAACATCACGGCCTGCAGGCCCGAAC
>Ga0113563_10002246_pt1 | contig 11553 bp, 10 predicted proteins | sample Mud3Dept3metaG_FD_80117 | JGI IMG/M metagenome (GOLD analysis project Ga0113563, IMG submission 80117) | Freshwater wetland microbial communities from Ohio, USA, analyzing the effect of biotic and abiotic controls - Mud 3 Core 4 Depth 3... | ecosystem: Environmental > Aquatic > Freshwater >...
GAAATGGGCTATATGCCCACGATCAACCAGCCTGTGGACACTGATGCTGCCCTGCTCGTTGCCGACAGCTTCGGCGTCAAGATCGAACTTGCCTCTGTTGAAGACGACCTGATGGTGGAAGAGGAGGTGCAGGAGGATGCAGCCGACCTCGCACCCCGCGCCCCCGTTGTTACGATCATGGGACATGTTGATCACGGGAAGACCTCTCTGCTTGATGCGATCAGGGAGACCAAGGTCACTGAATCCGAAGCAGGAGGCATAACCCAGCACATCGGTGCCTATAAGGTGAACCTAAAGGGAAAAGACATCGCATTCCTCGACACACCCGGTCACGAAGCTTTTACTGCGCTGAGAGCGCGAGGTGCCAAGGTCACGGACATTGTCGTTCTTGTCGTGGCAGCCGATGATGGTGTTATGCCGCAGACAGTCGAAGCGATCAATCATGCTAAGGCCGCCAATGTGCCTATTGTGGTCGCGGTAAACAAGATCGACAAACCGGAAGCAAACATTACGCGCGTCAGGAACGAACTGTCAGAGCGCGGGATTATCTCGGAAGAATGGGGCGGGCACAATATCTTTGTCGAAGTGTCTGCAAAGAAGCGGCTCGGCATCGAGCATCTCCTCGAGATGATCCTCCTGCAGGCTGAGGTGATGGAACTGAAGGCAAATCCGGACAGGAAGGCAAGGGGTACCGTCATTGAAGCGAGACTCGACAAGGGACGGGGGCCCGTCGCTACCCTCCTTGTGCAGACCGGATCGCTGAAGGTTGGCGATGCGATCCTTTCAGGCGTGCATGTCGGCAAAGTCAGGGCCATGAACGACGATACCGGCAAGAGGATCCAGGAGGCTGGCCCATCCACACCGGTCGAGGTCATAGGCTTCTCGGACGTGCCCTCAGCAGGCGACGTCTTTACGGTGGCAGATGACGAAAAACGCGCCCGCCAGGTCGCCATGACCAGACTTCAGAAGCAGCGCTCGCTTGAGATCGCAAAGGCGAAGAAACTGACCCTCGATGAACTTTACACCAAAATCAAAGAAGGTCAGATTAAGGAACTGAATATCATCATTAAGGGAGATGTCCAGGGTTCCGTGGAAGCCATTAAGGACGCATTTGAAAACATTGTCCACCCTGAGGTAAAGGTGAAGGTTATACATACCTCTGTCGGCGGTATCAATGAATCTGACGTCATGCTTGCTACCGCATCCGATGCGATCATCATAGGATTTAATGTGCGGCCCGAAACAAAAGCATCCCAGACCGCAGAGAAAGAGGGTGTAGACATCCGGCTGTACAACATCATTTATGAGGCGATTGACGATGTCAAGAAGGCACTCGAGGGAATGCTTGCGCCCACGCTCAAGGAAAAGGTGTTAGGCAGGGCGGAGGTCAGGCAGCTCTTCCCTGTTTCGCGTCTTGGGACCATTGCGGGGTGTTATGTTGTTGATGGTCATATGTCCAGGGTATGCGACGGCATCCGTGTACTGAGGGATAACATCGTTGTCTACGAAGGCAAGATGGCCAGCCTGAAGAGGCTTAAAGACGATGTAAAAGAAGTGCAGACAGGTTATGAGTGCGGCATCCTTGTGGAGAACTTCAACGATCTGAAGATCGGCGACATAATCGAGAACTATATCATCGAAAGTATCGCAGCAAAACTGTAATCAATTACCCCGGGCTGAAGGCCGCGGTTTTCTGGAACGGAATACCGCAATTGCCTCCGCTCAGCCAGCTACCGCTGACATCGCTCCGGGTGGCCATTCATCCTTAGGCGTAAGAGCCGTGGGGTTTTCTGGTCAGACTTATAACTTATTTTGTTCTTTTATGCGCCTCTCACCGAACATGGCAGTCCCGTTCATCGCTTTTTCCGTTCAGGTGGGCTGTTATTACGGGGTAGAATCGTTTATCATGTAGGATAGAGAGGAAATGGAGTGCCCCATGCTGCCATATAAACGTTCACAGAGAGTAAGTGACCTCATCCGTGAAGAAGTCGCAGATATCATCATGTACCGCCTGAAAGATCCGCGGATTGGCTTCATTACCGTTACCGGGGTGGACATGACCGATGACCTCAAACTTGCCAGAGTGTTCGTCAGCATTCTCAAGGAAGAAGACCGTGAACTGACGCTTACGATCCTTAATGACGCCAAGCCATTCTTCCGTGCAGCCCTGGGTAAACGCCTCAAGATGAAATTTACCCCTGCGGTCGAATTCAGGCTCGACACATCCATTGAATATGGATACAAGATAGACCGTCTCCTGAAAAAAATAAAGGATCATAGTGAAGGTTCCTGAAAGTCTTATCCCAGATTTCAGGAAAGAGACGGTCTTTCTGCTGGCAACACATGTCGGTCCCGACGGTGATGCTATCGGCTCGTGTTTGGCTCTTGCTGAGGCGCTTAAATCGCTCGGCAAGACCGTTTTTGTCTACGATAAGGATCCTGTTCCCGAATTTTACCGGTTCATGCCGGGGCATCGAACGTTCAGGACAACCATCAGAAAGATACTGTCAAAAAGTCCGATTGTGGTGCTCCTCGATTGCAACAGCCCGGAGCGGGCTGCCCTCGACGGATATACGTTCCGTAAAACCGTCGTTATTGATCACCATGAAACAGAATCCGATTTCGGCGAGATCCGCTGGATAGAACGTTCTGCAGCTGCGACAGGACTCATGGTCTTCCATCTTATCAGGGCTATGGGTATCCCTCTCACAAAAACCATGGCGACCAACCTGTATACTGCCATCACTGTCGATACCGGGACCTTCAGATACAGCAATACTGACCCGGATGTCCTACGGGCAGGCGCTGAGCTTGTAGACGCCGGGGCAAAACCCGGGACCATATCCGAACACTTGTATGAGCGCTGGGAGAAAAATCGTTTCGAGCTTCTCACCCGTACTCTCGGCACTCTTGAGATCAAGGACGGAATTGCCATCGCTCATGTGACCAAGGGTATGCTTAAGAAAACCGGCACCACCGAGTCTGATACGGAAAACTTTGCAAATTTCCCCAGGATCATTGATTCTGTAAAAATATCAGTCCTTATCAGGGAAGTTGACAATGGACGCTGGAAGGTGAGCATGCGTTCGAAGGGCACGGTAAATGTGGCAACTATTGCTGCCGCGTATGGTGGCGGTGGACACCGGAATGCCGCAGGATTCAGGATGAGGGCTGAACTCGAAACGATTAAGAAAACGATCCTCAAATCAGGCAGAGCTGTCCTCTCTCGGTCATGAAATCTTGTTTCCCTGACAGGGTATCACTTCTCTGAAACATCCGAAATCCCATGCATCCCGTAAATGTTATCGTTGACCTGAACAAGCCCGAAGGCATTACATCTCAGCAGGCTGTCACCAAGCTAAAGAGGATCTTCGGAGCAAAAAAGGCCGGTCATGCCGGTACCCTCGATCCGCTCGCAACCGGCGTACTCCTCGTCTGTCTCGGTGAGGCAACAAAGATCAGCAGATTTCTGATGGACAAAGACAAAGAATACCGCGCACGGATGAAACTTGGAGAAAGAACAGACACCCTTGATGCAGATGGCACAGTCACGGAAACCGGGAACGTTCCCGATCTTTCAATGCATGACATCATGCAGGCAGCACAGGAGTTTATTGGCAAAATCGTGCAGAAACCCCCGATGTACTCGGCAATAAAGCATAAGGGAAGCCCTCTGTATACTCTTGCCAGGAAAGGGCTTACCGTCGAGAGGAACTCCAGACCGGTATATATTTATGCCTTAACGGTAGCCGGGGTCGACCTTCCTTATATTGACCTGCTCATTTCCTGCTCGAAAGGCACCTATATACGCTCCCTCTGCGATGACCTTGGCGAAAGGCTCGGAACTGTTGCCCATCTGACCTCCCTCGTAAGGACCAGAACCGGCATCTTTAGCATCGAACGGGCTGCAGGTTTCGATCAGATTTCTGCGGATATGGGAAATCTCGGGGCCTGTCCTTATATATATACGATCGATGAAGCACTTTCAGAAATCAGAGAGGTGTACATCAACGAAAACGATTACAAAAGGGCCAGAAATGGCATGCCGATCAGCGTCGAAAATATTCATGAATCCGACGTCCAGCCCTTTGTCCGGCTCAAGTCACTTGCAGGAGAATTATTCGGCATAGGCAGAATCGAGAGCAATAAAATTGCTATTGAAAGGATCTTCAACATATAGCTGCATCGATATAACTTAAACCATTTTCTCAAGGATTAGTTTAAAGTGTCTGATATAAATACAAAAAAAATGCTTGACAAGATATTTTTTTTCTGGTATTCATAATCTATGCTTTTTAGCGGAAAAGATTCAATAGGATTAGACATCGGTTCGAGCTTTATCAAAGCCGTTAAGCTCAAAGAGTCGAAAGGCGGCTATGAGCTTGATCTGTGCCGCCTTCATGCCCTGCCTCCGGAGCTCATAGTCGACGGCTCGATCATCGACTCTCTTCGACTGGTCGATTCCCTGAAGGAAATGATCAAAACAGCAGGGATTAAGACAAAAAACGCGGCGATCTCTATTTCAGGTCACTCGTCGGTCATCATTAAAAGGATCTCCCTCCCTGAGATGTCGGAAGAAGAGCTCTCGGAGTCGATCAAATTTGAAGCTGAACAGTATGTTCCCTTCGACATCGACGACGTCAACCTTGACTTCCAGATTATAGGCCCGAAGGACGAGCCAGGTCAGATGGATGTCATTCTCGTAGCGGTCAAAAAAGATATTATCAACGAATATATCCAGGTGGTCAAGGAAACGGGGCTTACCCCTATCATCGTTGATATCGACTCCTTTGCACTTGAAAATATGTACGGCATTAACTATGAAATTGAACCCGGGAAGAACGTAGCCTTGCTCAATATCGGCGCGAGCACAATAAACATGAGCATCCTGAAGGGCGGCATCTCCGTATTTACCAGGGACAGCTCTCTCGGCAGCAATCTTCATACCGAAGCATTGCAGAGAGAGTTCAACATCACCTATGAGTCCGCGGAAAAATTGAAGCGCGGAGAGCCGGTAGAAAATGTGTCTCCGGAAGATGCCAACGCGGTGATCGAATCGGCCTCTGAGGAAATACTCAGCGAGATCAGCCGCTCCTTTGATTATTATCGGAGCACGACAGTTCATGAGGATATCTCTGAAGTTGTTCTGAGCGGCGGCTGTGCTCTTATAAAGAATTTTGCTTCCATGATCTCTGAACGTTCCGGGATTGAGACCAAGATCGCAGAGCCTTTCAGAAACATCAAGATCCCCAAGAGGTTTGACGTCGCTTATATCGATGAAATAGCTCCCATGATGGCCGTGGCCGTTGGTCTGGCACTCAGAAAACAGGGCGACCGATGATAAAAGTCAATTTAATCCCGACAAAAAAGAAAAAGAAGCAGAAACCGATTCCGGTCTTCCTTATTTATACAATTCTCCTGTTTGTCGTGACCGGTCTAATCCTCGGTTATCTCGCATATTTTTATAGCTCCAGCCTGTCCAAGCGCGAGGCAACAGTAAAGGAAAACGAGATCAAGATTACTGAACTCAAAGCGAAGATCAAGGCAGTCGAAGATTTTGAACGTCTGAACAAGACCTTTCAGCAGCGTAAAGATATCATAGAAGAGCTGGGAAGGAACAAATCCTTGCCCGTTAAGATCCTTGACGAGATCAGCGCACAACTGCCGGTCGGCGTATGGCTCACAGCCATGGATATCAAGGGCATTGACATTAATTTGAGCTGTACGGCATTCTCGAATACGGATGTCGTAAATTATGTCAACAACCTTAAGAATTCCAAGTTATTCACTGACGTATATCTGCAGGAATCCATACAATCAAAAACAAAAGAAATTTCTGTATATGCATTCCGACTAACCTTCAAGGTGAAACCCTGACATGGCATTAAAACTTGACATCAAGACCCTTCCAATCTATGCGAAGGCGATCATTGCAGTTCTGCCGTCAATCATCATAATCGCACTTGTATTCTTTCTTTGGATAAACCCAAAAATAAAACAAATAAAGGTTCTTGACTCAAAAATTGACAAGCAGAATAACGAGATTGCCTCTAGCCAGGCAAAAGCGGCGAAGCTTGAGATGCTGAAGATGGAAAATGAACGGCTTGTCGCTCGGATCAACGAACTGAAAGAGCAGCTGCCCGAAGAAAAAGAGATCTCGAGCCTTTTGAAAGAGGTCTCTGACAGGGGAATCGCCGCCGGCCTTGAAATCAAGTCATGGAAACCCTCATCAAAGGTTACGCATCCAAGCGGCATTGTTTATGAAATCCCTGTTTCGGTGGATGTCATAGGAACATATCACAACCTTGGATATTTCCTCAGCAGTCTTACGCGGCTGAACAGGATCGTGAATATCAAGGATCTGAAGCTCGGCAGCCCTAAGAAAGAGCGCGCCGAAAGCATGTTGCAGGTATCGTTCAAGGCCTCTACGTTTTCTGCTATCCCTGAATCGGAGGCAGCGAAAGCAGCGCCGGCGGTGAAGAAATGATAAAAACATTGCTTCTCACGATACTTGCATGCTTGCTTGGTCTCTCCCTTATCGCCTGCGGCGACAAAAAGCCAGCCAAGAAACCTCAGCCCCAGGCTGCAGCGCCTCAGGCAGCTGTTGCTTCTGCACCTGCGGCGCCTCAGAGTGAGGTCAAGGCCGAAAAAGAAATATATGTCTATGAACCTAAAGGAAGGAGGGACCCGTTTGTTCCTCTTACCGACGTCGTCAAGGAAAAGGCCTTTAAGAAAAAGGGATCTGCGGCCATTGAGGACTTTGATGTAGAAGAAATTAAGGTCATCGCTATAGTCTGGGACAGCAAGCAGTACTATGCCATGGTCACTCTGCCGGACAAGAAATCATACACGATCAGAAAAGGAATGACTTTGGGGCTCTATGGCGGCAAGGTCCGCGAAATCACCAAAGATTCGGTGATCATCACCGAGCAGATAAAGGATTACAAAGGCCAACTGAAGACAAAAGACTCCATACTGAAACTCCGCAAGGAGGAGGAAGAATGAAAAAAGCACTTATTCTAAAACTGTTTATATGCATGGCGATGTTCATGCTTCTTATGAGTTGTGCCTCGACCCAGGGGGGCAAACAGACTTCTGACGCCGGTGTATCACCTGCGCTTACGGCAATCCAGATCGAGGACAACACCCTCGTCATTAGAAGCAACCAGCATTTCACGTATGCCATATACAAGTCTGGTGACCCGTACAGGGCAACCATAGAGATACCCGACATGTCCACCGGTCAGTTTAATGACAAGATATCCTCTGAACGGGCAGGCATTACGGAAATCATTCCCCAGCAGATCGAATCTCCCAGGCTCATGACAAAACTTGACATCGTACTGCAGAACCCTTCTTCCCTCACTCCCTCGTATAAGGATAATACGCTCACCGTAGCGATAGCAAAAAATGAGCCGCTTGTCCTAACGAGTGAACATCAGTCTGAACAGGAGCAGAAGGCTGCGGTGAGGTTAGCCGTAGAAGAAACTGCGATAGAAAAAGTTCAGCCCCAGCAGGAAATTCCCCCTGCCAGGGCGAAAGCAACAGAGATAAAGAACATCGAGATCAAGAAAACTGCGGACACCGTGAAAGTACTTGTTACCGGCAATGGAACGATGATCCCCAACGTTTTCCCGATAAACGAACGGATCGTTGTTGATATCCCTGACGTTGCTCTTCGCGCGTCGATTCCGTCCAAGACCTTCTCCCCGTTAAAAGGCATCCGCGCCGGAAAGCATCAGGATAAGCTCCGGTTGGTGCTTGATTTGAAGGAAAAGACAAATTTCGATGTCACTGCAATAGGAGACAGCATCGAGATCACTCTCACGAGCAAGGAAACGGCTTCGCCTCAGCCGGCTTCCTTTGCGGCAGGGAATGGCACTGCATCATCTGCATCTGTCGTAGCTGAATCACCGGCACAGAAAACGTCTCCTGCGCCTGAACCCATTACCGAAGGTGTGTATACCGGCAAGAAGATCTCCCTTGATTTCCAGGATGCGGATATCGTCCCTATCTTCAGGCTTCTTGGTGATATCAGCGGATATAACATGGTGGTCAACCCCGACGTCAAGGGAAAAGTTACCCTAAAGCTCGTCAATGTCCCCTGGGATCAGGCGTTGGATATTATCTTGAGAACTTTCTCCCTTGCCAAAATTGTTGACGGCAATATCATCAGGATCGTTCCGAATACTGTCGTGGCAAAAGAACTTGATGAAATGACACGGGCAAAAAAGGCCGCAGCTGAGGCCGGTGATTTAAGAACGAGGATCTTTGCGGTCAATTATGCTGAATTAAGCAAGCTCAAGGACTCGATTGATAAGGCAAAACTGCTCAGCACACGAGGAAGCATATCACTCGACGAGCGGGGAAGCAGCATTATCGTGAATGATCTCGATATAAATCTCGAAATGATAGCCGAACTCATCCGGGACATTGACCAGGAGAGCATGCAGGCCCGCCAGGTGATGATAGAGGCGAAGATCGTCGAAATGGATACCAACTTCGCCAAGGAGCTGGGAATACAGTGGGGCACATTCTACAAGACCCCTGGCGATAACAGCTGGACCATTGGCAGGACCTCTACAGGAGCTCCGAACAATTTCCTCGTCAATCTTCCCGCTGCTACCGGAATAGGAACGGGTGGTCAGATTGGTTTTGGCTATATCAGCAAGGCAGCCAACTTTACCCTTGACCTCCAGATCTCTGCTCTGGAGGTAACCAGACACGGCAAGGTTCTTTCGAACCCGAAGATCATGACCATGAACAACCAGGAGGCCAAGATAACGCAAGGCCGTACCATCTACCTGCCTGTGGCAACATCCGACAAGACTGATTACAAGGCTATTGATGCGCTGCTCTCCCTTACCGTGAAACCCCGTATAGCACCCGGAGGTGCAATCTTCATGGATTTGGATATCACGAAGGACGAACCCGGTTTACCGACAGCTGGCGGCGTTGACGTCCTGAAAAACACCGTAAAGACATCTGTACTGGTAAATAATTCCGATACCGTAGTTATCGGCGGAATATTTAAGACCACTGTCAGGGATACCGTGGACGGCGTGCCGGGACTCTCAAAGTTACCCCTGTTGGGGCGTCTCTTCAGGAGGGATACCGACAGACAAGAGACCAGCGAACTCATGGTCTTCATCACACCCACGATCGTAAATTTCAGCGCGCTGAGATAAGTTTCAGAAAAAGAGGGGATGTCGTTGTTGACATCCCCTCTTTTTTTTCGCATACTTGATAGCACTTCACCATGCATACCATAAGATTTTTTACATCCGGAGAATCGCACGGCAAGGCCCTTACCGGGATCATTGAAGGTATTCCGTCCGGATTTTCTCTTTCCCCCGAGGACATCGATCATGATCTGAAACGCCGGCAGGGTGGTCATGGCAGAGGTGGCAGGATGAGCATCGAATCTGACAGGGCTGAGATCATATCCGGCGTGCGCTGGGGCAAGACGCTGGGGTCTCCAATTGCTCTCATTATCGAAAACAAGGATTGGGAGAATTGGCTTGCCGGCATGTCCATTCTCGAAGCGAACCGTGGAGCGATCCCGCCTGTCACACGCCCGAGGCCAGGACATGCAGATCTTGCGGGAGCACTAAAATACGCCTCACAAGACATCAGGGACATTCTGGAGCGCTCAAGCGCCCGGGAGACGGCAATGCGGGTTGCACTGGGCGCCGTTGCAAAGAAAATCCTCTTTGATTTTGGGATAACTGTCGGGAGCTATGTAACGCAGATCGGGGAGGTCTGCGCTCATCAGGAGAGCCCGGCAGATGACATCACGCTTGCCCGTCTGTTTCAGGCGGCCGAAAGCTCCTCCGTCCGGTGCCCGGATAAAACGGCCTCACGTAGCATGGTGCGGCATATTGACCGAGCCATGAAAGAAGAAACCTCGCTCGGCGGATCATTTACGGTATTCGCCACCGGTGTACCTGTCGGCCTGGGAAGCCATGCCCAATGGGACCGGAAACTGGATGGCAGGCTTGCACAGGCCATCATGAGCATCCAGGCAATAAAAGGGGTTGAAGTAGGGGACGGATTTGCCATGGCATCACTTCCCGGCTATGCGGTCATGGATGAAATCTACTATGGCGCATCAGCAAAAAAAGGGAGAAAGGTCTTCTACCGGAAGACGAACCACGCAGGCGGGATTGAGGGCGGCATGTCAAATGGGATGCCGATTCTGATCTCTGCTGTCATGAAACCGATACCCACGCTCAGGAAACCCCTTATGTCCGTTGACATTAAGACAAAGCAGGCTTTTTCTGCAGCATACGAACGGTCCGATACCTGTGCAGTGCCTGCAGCTGCAGTCGTTGCTGAAGCCATGACTGCACTTGTTCTTCTTGAGGCGTTTCTTGAAAAATTCGGTGGAGACAGCAAGAAAGAAATAATGCGCAACGCCCGGGCCTATCTCTCATACCTGAAGACCTTCTGAGCAGTTATTTCATTCCTTTGCCTGATAGAGTTCCTGCCCTCTCTTTGCAATTTCTCCGCTCACCATCTAAAATAGAGCGCACATAGCGTCAATAATGCGGGGAAATGACACCTACAACGAATATGAGAAACATCGTTCTGACGGGTTTCATGGGTACTGGGAAGACTGCGGTAGGAAAGGAAATATCCCGTCGTCTGAGCATGAGATTCGTAGATATCGATCAAGAGGTCGAGAAGGCTGAGGCACTGCCGATCAAAGACATTTTTGCCCGGAAAGGTGAAGCTTATTTTCGAAAAATCGAGACAGAAATGATACGAAAACATTCTTCAGAAAAAAGGATCGTCATTGCCACCGGGGGAGGCGCCGTCCTCAGAGAAGAAAATCTTGCCGCATTGCGAGAAAACGGCTTGATCTTCTGCCTCACCGCACGGCCTGACACGATCCATGATCGCACCAGCAGAAATGATGACAGACCTCTCTTGAAGGGAGATGACCGGATGCAGAAAATAGTCGAACTCCTCAACAGTAGGAGCCCCTTGTATGCGCAGGCCGGCATACTCATAGATACGGACGACAAGACTCCTCTGCAGGTAGCGGATGAGATCATAGGGATAGCATCACAATGAATACGGTACGGGTTGAACTGGGAAGCCGAAGCTATCCCATCACCATTGGGAGTGGAATTCTGCCGGATATCGGCAGCTTGCTCAAAGAATTAGATTTTAGCGGCTCTATCGCCCTGGTGAGCAATACGACAGTATTCCCTCTTTATGGCGCCACCGTTTCCCGTTCTCTTTCGGCCTGCGGCTTCTCCTGTACGGAGATCATCCTGCCTGACGGTGAGGAATTCAAGACCATGGCGTCTGCTGAAAAAATATGTGAAGCCATGCTCAGGGCAAGGTTTGACCGCACGTCAGTGGTCGTCGCCCTTGGAGGCGGCGTTGTCGGCGACCTTTCCGCGTTTGCAGCTTCCGTATATATGCGGGGCATCGATTTCATACAGGTCCCCACTACTCTTCTTGCCCAGGTGGACAGTTCCGTTGGGGGAAAAACAGGGGTAAACCATCCCCTTGGCAAAAACATGATCGGCACGTTCTGGC
>Ga0113563_10002248_pt1 | contig 11548 bp, 6 predicted proteins | sample Mud3Dept3metaG_FD_80117 | JGI IMG/M metagenome (GOLD analysis project Ga0113563, IMG submission 80117) | Freshwater wetland microbial communities from Ohio, USA, analyzing the effect of biotic and abiotic controls - Mud 3 Core 4 Depth 3... | ecosystem: Environmental > Aquatic > Freshwater >...
AGGCGAGCACGGCCGCGGCGTTGCCTTCGGGGGCATCGACGGTGTTCCCACTACTCCGGGCCCAGAGGCCGAGCTGGTAGGCCCCGGCCACACTGGGGGTCCAGGGGGCCGGACTGGTGCAGGCCGTCCAGGTGCGGAGGGTGGTGTAGGTGGTCCAGGTGGGATCGGTGGTCAGCAGCCACTTGCACTGCTGGGGGCTGGTCCCCCCGGTGACGGTGGCACTGAGGGACAGGGCCGTCCCCACCGCCTGGGGGGAGGCGAGGTTCGCACTCAGGGCTGTGATGGTGGGCGGGACCGGGGCGGTGATGGCGTAGGCTAAGGTCTGAAACGCCTCCCACACGTCCGCGGTGGTCCCGTTGTTCCGCACCCAGACCCCCAAGGCGTAGCTGCCGGCGACGGTGGGGGTCCACGGCACGCTACAGGCGCCCCAGCCGCGGAGCACCTCGTACGTCGCCCAGGTCGGATCCGTGGTCACGAACCACTTGCACTGGTAGGGGGTAGCGCCGCCCGTCACATTCGCCGTGACCGTGATCGGCGTCCCGAAGACCTGCGGGGACGGGGGGGTGGCGGTGACGCTCGCGATCACGGGCGGCGGGTAGACCGGTACGCTGAGGATCGCGGCCACCCAGACCAGGGAGTCGCCGCCCGTGCTCACGACCGCATTGGCACTGGTGGCGCCGCCCGCGAGGGCCGACGACACGTCGTAGCTCCGCGTGTCCCAGTAGTTTCCGTTGCTAGCGTTGAACTCGTCCGTCGCGAGGAGGGTCGTGTTCACACCAGCGTACTCGGGGGTATAGGCTTGGCCATCGGCCACCACGAAGGTCAGTCTGGCACCGGTGGGAGGCGTGGGGGCGGTGAAGCCGGTGAGGGAGGTGGCGTAGTACTGGAGGCGACTCCCCGCGAGCGTCACCGCCCCGTCGTTAATGACGATGCGTCGAGCCGGGTACCCCGGTTGGCTGTAGAGTACGACCAGGCTCGCCCCCTGGCTGTCGTTGGTCGTCATGCTGGTTGGCTGGACGGGACCCGACGGCAGGCCAGCAATCGTGTAGCTCCCGTTCCCCGTCACCCGACTGGTAACGTCCGCCCGGTAGGCGTAGCTCTGGAGCGTCCCCCAGTTGGGGTCATCGCTCTGCCCGATCAGAATGCCACTCACGGCTGTGCCATTCAACGTGGGCGCGGTGAACGTCCCGCTCGTCCCCAGAGTGGCCCAGTAGAGGTAGGCCTTCTGGATGGTCGCCCCCGGCGGGATGCCCGTGAGGTTGATCGTGTCCGTGCCCGTGCGCCGGAGGCCGACCCCGGCGCTCACCACATCGCCGGTCACTGTCTGCTGGAGGAACGGCGCGAGATCGGGAGGTGGCACGGCGTCGCTGTTCACGTAGACGTTGTCGAAGCTGGCAGCGAGGTAGCCGTAGCCACTGTCTCTAATGACCGCCGACCCTTGGATGTCCTTGTAGTGTTCGGTCGCCGGTTTGACCACTCCCGCGAATGGCGTCGGGTCGAAGCTCCGGAGACTGCCATCCATCCCATAAGTGCATTGTGATCCATCCCAGGCGAGGTACAGCGTGTGCGCCGCCCCCGTCGTAACCGGCCCTAGGTCGTCGAAGAAACCATTGAGGATCGTGGACGAGTTACATGCAGAATCGTTGCATCGGTCCATGTAGAAACGCGCACGGAGGGGACCGCCATTGCCCGAGCGAATCTCGACGTAGCCTGAAACATCGCCCGTTGCATCACTGCCCCCTGTGCTCGCGCCATCGTTGTAAAAGGCCCCATCGAGGCGCGCAGTCACGAAGCCGTTGCTCGTGCTTGATTCATAGGCGCTTACGGTCACATCCGCGCGCAGCGCGGTTACTGCGTTCTGGTTTTGAAACCACCCCTTACTTCGTAGAGTTGTTCCAGCGGCTGCCGCCTTGGTCACTAGACGACCCGTCACGATCTCCCGCACAAATTCAAGGGTTGCCCACTTCGTCGGGTCGAGGCGCGGCCCGCTGTACGGTGCGCCGTCGAAGTTGTCGTAGAGGGTGTTATTCACGTAAACGTTGTCGAAGTCGCCCGCGGCGTAGCCCTCGCCGCCCGCCGCCCCGATGTTCAGTTGGGCACTGAGGTTCTTCTCGACAAGATTGGGCGTCGGGTTCACAACGGCCTGGCAGGTCGGATAGGTGGCACAATCGGCGGGGTTCACCACGATGTCAGCGCCGTCCACGCTGAAGGTGAACACCGCGCCATTCCAGGCAATGCCAAGGGTATGGGTCTCGCCGAGAGCAGCTGATTTGACCGTGGTGCCTGGGACGACGTCGGTCGAGGTATTGCAGTCGCTGTCCGTGCACTTGTAGACACTGTAGCGGATATCGACGCCGCTATCGGTCCCGCGAAGGAAGAGTTGGGCCCGTACGTCTCCCGTCGCCCCTAAACCCGTCGTGCCATCGCTGTAGAAGTTGCCCCGGAGCCGCAGCCGAGAATTACCGCCGGGCGGTGGCGTGTAAGCGGTCAGACGAGCGTCCGCACGGATCGACTGAATGCTCCCTGGATTCACAAAATTAAGGTTGGTCGCAGGGGTTTGCGGATATGTCCCCTGACGGAGCGCTAACGCCACCTTCCCGCCGCGAATTTCTCGGACGACTTCCAGACCCTGCCACTTCGCCGCATTGATCTGGCCGCTCGAGAAATCGTCGTACAGGGCGAGGGTGGCCGCCTCACCACCAACCGGTCCGATGACGCCAAGGGCCAGAATTGCGAGCAGTACCATCACTGGGCGACGCATGGCGAACCTCCCTTCACATCAAACCGTGCAGCACTCCGTTGTCCTCGAAAGACTGCGCTGGCGTCCTTTGGTTGTGGCCTCCGTGACCGTGCCCGGTCGCGCTCAAGCGATCAGCACCTCGTGCGCAACGCTCCGCCGCAGGCGCGATCGCCGCGGCGCGTGACACCAATCGGCCGGTGCTCAGCGCGCTCCGAGTTGGCGCAAACACGAACGCCCCCGTCGACCATCCGCATGGTCAGCGAGGGCGTCGATTTGTACCGGGGAGGAAGCCACCATGGGCACACCATCCCCTACTGGCGAGTTGCCAACGAGAGGATAGAGCATATAACGTGCCTAACGATCAAGAAATACGGGACGTGCGCGCTCTTGATCGAAAACCGTGAATGGTGACGTTGTGTTGCCATCCAACCGACCCGCCAGGCGATCACGAGGGCAGATCTGCGACTCGGCGAAAACTGATAACTTTCCCGACGGTCTGGGACGCACAAACTAAGTCGAAACCGCATGAATGGTGTGCTGGAGGCGGAGATCTGTTCTCGGGCCAAACTTGATAACTTTTCCGACTCTCGAACGCTTTGAAGGACCGCCCTCTCGGAATTGACCGCGGACCCTCCCCATCGTGCTCTCCGCCTGCGCGCTACTCGTCTCGGGTGACACAACCATGATCCATCGACTCACCGTCCCACGGTTAGGCCAGGCCGGCCAGCCGAAAGGCGCCTCCCGATCGGTTGCCGTGAGCCCCCTTGGAGTCCTTCGGGGAGGAGCAATGACTCGTCCACATGCCGGATAACCCTTCTCGCAAAAGAAAGCGAACGTGCACCCCTGGTAAAACTTGCCGGGCCTGTGCTAGCATCGCGGAGGTTACCTGCGAACTGCGGGATGCCACTCGCGGGCCGGCAGCAACGCTGCTCGGCCAAGTGCCGCGGCGCCGTGAGTCGGCGCTAGAAGGATGGAGTGCGGGCCGAGGGGAATCAGTGCGCGCGCGAGTTGCTGGAGGCCGCGGTGCGCGTGATCGTTCGCGAAGAAGAACCACTAACGTGAGGAGCGTATGACAATGACAACACCGACACCGGACCGAGCGGCAGTTGAGGAACGCCTAGAAAGGCTGGAGCGAGCACTGCTCACCGAGAAGCGTCGGAATCGTTGGCTGCTGGCCGTCGGGGGGCTTGCTGCCGTGGGGTGTGTCCTCGCCTGGGTAGTCGGGAACACCGCCACGACCGCCCAGGCCCAAGGATCGAAAGTGATCCGAGCCAATGAGTTCATTCTTGAGGACCAGAACGGCAAGACCCGCGCCATGTTCGCCCTCACCAAAGATGGGCCGTGGCTGGCACTGCTCGACGAGAACGAGAAGCACCGCGTCGGGCTGACGGTGAGCAAAACCGGGCCGGGGCTGGCCTTGCTCGACGAGAACGGCAAATTCCGCGTCACGCTGGAAACGGACAAAGAGGGACCGAGCCTTCGCCTGTTCGACGCGAACGAGAAGCCCCGCGTCGGGGTGGCCGTCAGCAAGTACGGGCCGGGGTTGGCCGTCAACGACGAGAGCGGCAAGGTCCGCGCGGCGCTGGACATGGTCCCAGACGGGCCGAGCCTTCGCCTGTTCGACGCGAACGAGAAGCCCCGCGTCGGGCTGACGGTGAGCAAAGACGCGCCGGGGCTGGCCATCAGCGACGAGAACGGCAAGGTCCGCGCGGCGCTGGACATGGCCAAAGACGGGCCGAGCCTTCGCCTGCTCGACGCGAACGAGAAGCACCGCGTCGGGGTGGCCATCAGCAAGGCTGGACCCGCGCTGGCCTTGCTCGACGAGAACGGCAAATTCCGCGTCACGCTGGACACGGGCAAAGACGGGCCGAGCCTTCGCCTGCTCGACGCGAAGGAGAAGGGTCGCGTCGGACTGACGGTGAGCAACGCCGGGCCGGGATTGGTTTTGAGCGACGAGAGCGGCAACGGCCGCGCCACGCTGGACCTGGTCCCGGACGGGCCGAGGTTTCGCCTGCTCGACGCGAACGAGAAGCACCGCGTCGGGCTGGCTGTCAGCAAGTACGGGCCGGGGCTGGCTATCAGCGACGAGAGCGGCAAGGTCCGCGCCGGGCTGGCCGTGACCAAGGCAGGGCCGGGGCTGGTCTTAAACGACGAGAGCGGCAAAGTGATCTGGTCGCGACCATGACGACGCGTGCCCTGGTCAGTTGCGAGACCACTTCGGAGCCGGAACTCCGAGGGGAAGGGACTAACGAGAACGATTCCCTTTGACCACCACAAAACCTGGCTCTGAAGCTTGAAGGGTACGCCGTTGAGCTTCTAGGGGACGCCCTTTACTTATTTAATTTACATTGACAACATGCGCGAAATGGCCTTACGTTATGTCCATGCCCCGTGGACCTCGACTCGACACGCCTGGTGTCATACACCATGTCATGGTGCGGGGAATCGAAGGACGATCTATTTTCTCCGATGACAGGGATCGACAGGATTGGGTCGACCGTTTGGCAGCTGTCGCGCCCGAGACCGGGCTCTCAGTAATCGCCTGGGCCCTCCTCCCTAATCACATACACCTATTGGTCAGAACGGGAGAGCGGCCTTTGGCGACGGCCATGCGACGCCTCCTAACGGGATACGCGGGGGCCTTCAATCGGCGCCACAAACGGGCCGGCCACCTTTTCCAGAACCGGTACAAGTCCATCCTCGTGGAAGAAGAACCGTATCTGCTGGAACTCGTACGGTACATCCATTCAAACCCACTTCGTGCCAAGACGGTAGTTAATCTGAACGCGCTAGACGGATATCCCTGGACCGGCCACAGCGCTCTCATGGGCTGCACGCCTCGCCCGTGGCAGGCTGTCGGTGACGTACTTGGTCGATTTGGCCAACGTTCGCGGGTTGCGAGACGTCGTTATCGTGAGTACGTGGCCGAAGGTATTGCGCGAGGCCGACGTCCAGAGCTGCAGGGAGGCGGTTTGCGCCGCAGCACGGGAGGGTGGGAGATAGTTCACGATCTTCGCCGAGGCCGCGAGCATGGAATGGCCGATGAACGCATCCTGGGCAGCGGCACCTTTGTGGAAGAGGTGTACCGCACGGTCGGTGCACAAATCAAACCCATGCCCCGCGCGGTGGCATTGGCACAGTTGCCGACGCTTCTCAAGCGGTGTGCGGGTCTTTGGGGGATCAGCATCGAGGAGTTGTGCACAGGAAGCCGGCGGCGTGTAGTTTCGCAGGCCCGAGTTGTTGCCGCCAGCCTTGCGGTGCAGCGGCTTGGCCTGCCAATGGTCCATGCAGCCCGCACCCTTGGAGTCTCGTCAGTCGCCATTCACCGATCACTGCCGCGCTGCAATGCGATCCTCAGTCGCCGAGGACTGAGCGTAGAAGACCTGATGGGAGATGAAGGATAGAATAGTAAATAAGTTAAGGGCGTCCCGTAACGTCGACGCGTATTTCCAAGAAATAAGGGGGCCGCTTTCGCAACCCCCTGTGTTTCCTGGCGGGGCCGACGGGACTCGAACCCGCGACCTCCGGCGTGACAGGCCGGCGTTCTAACCAACTGAACTACGACCCCGTTCTTGCTCCCTCTTTAGGCTTGGCTATTGTTACCACGTCGCATGGGCCTTTGCAAGGGTTTCCTCCGATCGGCGCAGGCGTTTTGACACCCTTCCGCCTCCATCGTTTTTCGCCCTAAGCGATCCCCCGCCCGCCGTCCACCTGGAGTGTCTGACCCGTCATGCTGTCGGAGTCGGGGGACGCCAGAAACACTGCGGCGCCCACCAGATCTTCGGGGGACATGACCCGGCCAAGGGGGATCCGGGCGACGCGCATCTTGTAGAACGCTTCGTCGTCCAGGTCCTTGCTGTTGAGATCGGTACGCGTGAGGCCAGGCGCCAGGGCGTTGACACGGATTCCGTGCTGGGCTAACTCCAGCGCCATGCACTTGGTGAGCATAGCCACGCCTGCCTTGGAAACACAGTAAGCGGCCATGCGCTGTGCCGGAAACCCCGCGGCCTCCGAGGAAACGTTGATGATCTTGCCGCGGCCCCGCTCCTTCATCCTTGCGGCCACAGCTTGACCTACGAGGTAGCAGCCCTTCAGATTCGTGTCCACGATCCAGTCCCACTCGGCCTCCTGCAAGTCGAGAAAGAAGACCCGCTTTTGGACGCCCGCATTGCTCACCAAGATGTCGATCGGACCCAGTCGCTTCTCCACCTCCGCTACCGCGGCCTGCACCTCGTCCTGCTTCGCGATGTCCGCCTTGACGGCCAATGCGCGACGCCCCAGCGCTTCGATAGCCCGGACGGCGTGCTGAGCGGCCTCCGCGTGGTTCACGTAGATGATGCCCACGTCTGCCCCCTCGCTGGCAAGCCCCAAGGCGATGGCACGTCCGATGCTCCGCGCCCCACCGGTCACGAGCGCGATCTTCCCTGTGAGCCTCATACCTCCCTCCTCTCTCCACCGCTCAGCCAGGCAAAAGCGCGGACGGGGCCCCGAGGGCCCCGCCGCGCGTCCGCTGGCAACTATGTAAGCAGTTACCGTGTCCTTCGAACCGTCCTCTTGGCGACCCTTGTCTTCCCAGTCGCCTTCTTTGCCGTGGCCTTCTTCGCTGCCGGTCGCTTGACGATTTTCGCCTTGGCAACGGCCTTCCGAGCGGCAGGTTTCTTCCCCGCGCCCTTCACGGCGACTGGTGCCGCAACCGTAGCCGGCTTGGCCTTCACCAGCGCTTTGGCCTTTGCCACGATCGCGTCGACCGAGATGCCGTACTTCTTCATCAGGGCATCGTACGGGCCCGACTCGGTGAAGCGGTCCTGGACGCCGATGAAGTCCATCTTGGCCGGCGAACGCTTGGCCAGCGCCTCGGCCACGGCCCCGCCGAATCCGCCGTAGATGTTGTGCTCCTCCACGGCCAGTACGGCGCCTGTTTTGGACGCCGACGCCGCCAGCGCCTTCTCGTCGATCGGCTTCACCGTGGCGATGGCGAGCAAGTCCACGCCGATCCCCTCACCAGCCAGCCGCTCCGCCGCCTCCATAGCCATGACGACGGGAATGCCGCAGGCCGCGATGGTAACGTCCTTGCCGTCGCGCAGCTTGCGGGCCTTGCCGATCTGGAAGGGCTCGGCCCCCTCGAACAGCACCGGCGTCTCGTTCCGGCAGCCCCGGATGAATGTCGGGCCGTTGCGCCGCAGGGCCAGCTTCAGGGCCTGCTTGGTCTCCTCGGCGTCCGCGGGGACGATGACCACCATGTTGGGCAAGGTGCGCAGCATGGCAATGTCGAGGATCGCCTGGTGGCTGGCCCCGTCGAAGGAATCCGACAGACCGCCGTACGCCCCCGCCAGCACCACGGGTAGGTTGTTGTAGCAGATCGTGTTCCGGATCTGATCGGCGCATTTCAGCGCCAGGAAGAGCGAGAATGTGTTGATCACCGGGCGGAGACCCGCGGTGGCCATCCCCGCGGCGATGTCCGCCATGTTGGCCTCGGCGACGCCCACGTTGAAGAAGCGATCGGGATACGCCTTGGCAAAGCCGGCGGTCTTGGTACTGGCCGAGACATCGGCGTCCAGCACGACGAGTTCGGGAATCGCCGGGGCCAACTCGACCAGCGTCTGGCCCAGCGCATCACGCATCGACAGGAGCTTCACGTCGGTCTTCACAGGGCCACCTCCAGTTCTGCGAGGGTCTTCATGAGTTCCGGCCGGCCTTTCGCGTAGGTTTGATTATCGATGACGGCCCCGTGGAACTTGTGGGTATCCTCCGTGAAGGAGATACCGCGCCCCTTCTTGGTCTTGAAGATGACCGCCACCGGCCACTGGTTCTGTTGTTTCACCCAGTCCAGCGCCCGCAGGACGTTCGTCACCTCGTGGCCGTTGAACACCGTCGGCGCAACGTTCCACTGGAAGGCGTGGAACTTTTCGAAGAGGGGCGCCAGAGGCATGATCTCCTCGTTGCTGCCGTCGAGTTGGTAGCCGTTGAAGTCGATCAGGGCCACCAACCGCTCGGGCCTGAACTTCGCCGCGGCCATGAAGGCTTCCCAGGTCTGCCCTTCGTCCAGGCATCCTTCGCCCATGATGACATAGGTCCAGTACGACTTCTTCTGCAGCCGGGCCGCCAGGGCCATCCCGAGACTCACGGACATGCCGTGACCGAGAGCCCCCGTGGACATGTCCACGCCAGGCGTTTCGTTCATGCACGGGTGCCCTTGCAGGCGGCTGTTGATCTGCCGGAAGCTGTGAAGTTCCTCGGTCGGGAAGAAACCGCGGTTCGCCAACACCGTGTACAGCATGGCCGAGGCGTGGCCCTTGGAGAGCACCAGCCGGTCGCGGTCGGGCCAGCGCGGCTCGTGCGGCCGGACGTTCAGGGCGTCGAAGTACAGCGTCGTCAGGATTTCCGCCACCGAGGAGGCGCCGCCCCAGTGCCCCGTCCCTTTCTCGTTGAGGATGTCCCAGACATCCACCCGGAACTTCTGCGCCAGGTACTGCATCATGGCCGCCTTTTTCCCGCGGTCCGCCTCCGCAAGGACGCGCGCCGGATCCACAGGTGATGCGAGAAGTGTCGTCATGGCTCCCCTTTCTCCGCTCAGGTCCCAGGCCCCCGCCGCGTACGCCCCCGGCAACGATCCGGGGCGCGTCGTGCGCGCACACGTCTATAGTCTCGCTCACACGTGTGGCCGCGGTCAACGCCCCAGAAGCGCCGGCCTGTCTTTCCTGACAATTGGCGGCAAACCTACCTCCGGGACTGCGCGGAGTCTTGATCCCGCCCCTCCGTCGGGTTAGAGTGACGGACGGCACGTGTGAGAGTCGGCCGTGCCCTTCAAGAGTCCGGAGGATCCATGAGTCCTGACATCTCCTCTCGGGAGTACGTGCGCTGGAGCGGCGAGAACGGACTGGCCACGCTCGTCATCGACCGGCCGCCGCTCAACCCCCTCTCCCATCAGGCCAAGGCAGAGATGCTGGGCTGTCTCGAGGAGATCGCAGCGGACCGCACGATCCGCTGCGTGATCCTGCACGGCGCAGGCGGGCGCGCCTTCTCGGTGGGAGCGGACACCAAGGAATTCCCCGATATGGTGGCGCGGCGCGGGGTACGCGATCACGCGGTTCAGGAGCACACGCTGTATAACCGCATCGACTTTTTTCCGATTCCCACCATCGCTGCCATCGAGGGACACTGTCTGGGGGGCGGGCTGGAGCTGGCCCTGGCCTGCGACCTGCGCGTCGCCAGTGAAACCTCGCGGCTGGGCTTGCCCGAGGTGAAGCTTGGCGTGTTTCCCGCCGGAGGGGGAACCGAGCGGCTGCCCCGGCTGATCGGCGAAGCGCGCGCGAGAGAGCTGATCTATACGGGCGAGCCGGTGGACGCGCGCGAGGCCTGGGGGCTCGGCCTGGTGAACCGCGTGGCGCCGGCCGGCCAGGCCTTACAGGCGGCCGAAGAGCTCGGTCGCGCCATAGCCGAGCGCCCAGGCATCACGCTGCGGACGGTCAAGGCCGTCATAGACCGCGGATCGTGCATGGATCTCCTGGAGGCCCAGCAGGTCTCCATCGACGCCATCGGCGAGCTGTTCCTGTCCGACGTGGTACGGGAGAACGTGCGCGCCTTCCCGGAGAAGCGGTCGCCCAAACCGTAGCAACCAACCGCGGCTGACGTGTGCTCATACGTTCTCGGCCAGGGTATCATGACCGCAGGATCGTTTCAGGCGAGGTGACAGCATGCGCGTCTTGTTCGCATCATCCGAGGTGGCTCCGTTCGCCAAGACCGGCGGGCTTGCCGACGTGGCCGGAGCGTTACCCAAAGCCCTCCAGGCGCTTGGCCACGACATTCGAGTCGTGTTGCCGAAGTACCGCCAGGTGGACGCCGGACAGTACGGATTGCGGCGGATTTTTCCCAAGCTGGTCGTCCCCATTGCCGGAACGGTGGAGACGGGCGCCATCTGGGAGGGACGGAATGGGTCCGTTCCCACCTACTTCCTCGAGCAGGACGACTACTACGACCGGGAAGGGCTCTACCAGTTCGGCGGAAAGGATCACCCCGACAACGCCGAGCGGTTCGCCTTCTTCTCGCGCGCCGTTGTGGAGTTGACGCGCGCCCTCGACTTTTCGCCCGCGGTGTACCACTGCAACGACTGGCAGACGGGTCTGGTACCGACCTACCTTCGCACGACATATCGTGTCGAGCCCGAGTTCCAGGGCGCCGGCGTTTTACTCACCGTCCACAATCTGGGCTACCACGGCCTCTTCAAGCCGGCTACCGTCGCGGTCGCAAGCCTGAGTCAGGATCTGTTCAATCCCTTCGGCGTCGAGTTCTACGGCAAGGTCAATTTCCTGAAGGCGGGTCTGGTCTTCAGTGACCGCATCAACACGGTGAGCCGAAAGTACAGCCAGGAGATCCAGACCGAGGAATTCGGGCACGGCCTGGACGGCGTGCTGCGAGCCCGCGCCAAGGATGTGCGCGGCATCCTGAACGGCATCGACTACGACGAATGGCACCCCAGCCGCGACCGGTTCATCGCCGCGCGATTCTCCGGCGACGATCTCCACGGCAAGGCGGCGTGCAAGGCGGACCTGCAGCGGGTCTTCGGGCTGCCGGAGCGGCCGGACGTCCCGCTGTTGGCGGTGATCTCTCGCCTCGCCGAGCAGAAGGGCATCGACCTGATCGCCGAGAGCCTGGATGCCATCCTCGGCCTGGACGCGCAGTTTGTCCTCCTGGGAACCGGCGAGCCGGCCTTGCACCAGGCCTTCGAGGCCGCCAAGGCACGCCACCCGTCTCGGATCGGCCTAATGCTCGGTTTCGACGTGGCCCTGTCCCACAAGATCGAGGCGGGGG
>Ga0113563_10002249_pt1 | contig 11548 bp, 12 predicted proteins | sample Mud3Dept3metaG_FD_80117 | JGI IMG/M metagenome (GOLD analysis project Ga0113563, IMG submission 80117) | Freshwater wetland microbial communities from Ohio, USA, analyzing the effect of biotic and abiotic controls - Mud 3 Core 4 Depth 3... | ecosystem: Environmental > Aquatic > Freshwater >...
GCTGCTTTCTACAACCGTGGCGAACATGGTTTTCTGGGTGGAAAAAATAACCAGCTTGTTGCCGAAAAGAGCGTTGTCATTTTGGAAACTCTGATATCCCATCGGCAATAGCCGCACTTCATGGTGAGGATTCTCATTCTTGCATAATTCTTCCGCGTATTCTCGATGGAACACGTCGCTATTGACCAGTTCCCGTATCCGGAAGGCCTTATTCTTCGTTTCCCGCTTCCAGACTTTGAGCAGATCTGGGTATGCCTTGAGATGATCTACTCTTCCAAAAAACAGCACTTCTTTTTTTTCCTGCAAAAAGGAAACGATTTCCTCATAAACGTGAGTCAGTCCGGCCTCCCCTTCAAACACTTGGATATTGGGCTTTTCCGGTTCCACGTTATAGAGTGCCGAGAGTTCCGGCAATAAATCATCAAGAATCTTTTGCTGGTGCTCTACGTGGATGAGGAGCCGACGAGGATGCGCCGGGGAAAAAAGAATAGCCTTTTTGGCTTTCTCCGTAGCCATGAGACCCCTTTCAGCCAGGCTCTTCAGAATGAAATACACAGTGGTGCGCTTGATACCGGAGTGTTGGGCAATATGAAAAACCGTGTCTTTGCCGAGTTGCAGACAGGTCAGATAAATCTTGGCTTCTTTTTCCTCCAAGCCGAGAGCTTGGAGTCTTTTTTCTATGTCTTCCATGGTATTAATGGTATCAGAAAAGCCGTTTACTGTCAATATTTTAGTCAACAGTAACGATTTATATTACCATTTTCCCTTATTTTAAGCAGATACTCATACTATCTATTGACTAGTTTTATTGACAGTATTGACATATTTTGCTATACTTCGGCGTTCAAGAATGAAAAAGTTTGATTCTTGATCCGGTACCTAAAAATTTTGCACATCGCCATCCTGGCACACCGCTCATCTAGAGCAACTATTCAAGGAGATTGTCATGAAAAAAATTCTGATCGTGAATCAAGGCTGGGAAGAAGGAACCGAAGAAGCCTTTTCAATGAAAGACCAGATTGAAAAAGTAACTGACGCGAAGCTCATCTTCGTGGCAGAACCGGAGCAGGCAACCAATATGATGTTGAATCATCAATTGGACGCCGTCCTCATGGGAGGAATGTTCTCGGACTTTCCGGTCAAGTACCGGGCTGGCGCCATGATGGTGGCGTATGTGCGTAAGTTCCGTTCGATTCCCATCTGCATGATCTCAAGCGACGAGCAGATGAACAAAGACGGCCTTACGTGCGGGGCGAATGCGGTATGGAGTAAGCACCAGATGAGGCGCGGAGAGTATATTCCGTTAATCAGCTTCTTGCGACTGGCGCGAATCCCGGTCAAAACTTGACCACCGCTGTCTCAAGGTTGACATAAAACCCCTTCGCGATCTGGTCCCGCGTGTAGGCCAGCGGTTACGGAGAGGCATTGTATCATCAATGTTTCTCCTCCCTTTCAGAGAATTCTTCTTAAGAAATTTCTGAAAGGGAAAGATCCTGAAGTTCTTTGAAAATTATGCCGTTCCGGCACAACGCTCATTTTGAGCAACCGCACAAGGAGATAACATGATTAAGATCTCGAATAGCTCGTACCACCTGCTTATGGCATCCTTTCACTACGCAATGTATCTGTTTGCTGGCAAGGACTACTGCATCTGTGCGCGCGCAAGCAACACCGGGGGGTTTAAGCACGAGACAAACCTCATTGCGCCAAGGGATGCCATGATTCGAGCGTTTGGAAACGACGAGGAGTTAAAGCATCGCTTAGAAAAAGAAGAGGCCGGAGGAAATGTATGCCTAAGTATGAAGTTCGCTTTTAAAAGGATCAAAGAAATGGTTGAGACAGGGGAAATCATTATTGAAGGCTAACGTAAATCCCCCTGCAAGAAGTAGCCAGTTAAGGTGAGAGTTAAGGAAAATTCCTCCTCTCATCTCCCTTTCAAAGAATTCTTTATAAGAAAATTCTGAAGGGGAAAACCCTCGAAGTTCATTGGAAATCGCCATATCGGCAAGCCATCCTCGGGCATAGAACAGAGGAGGGAGAATACGATGATTGTAAGAGTTGAACATAATCCATCCCCAGTTGGAAAATCTACAAAAATAACGATACTAGAACGTGGCAAGGAGGTGTTCTGGGTCACCTACGGAGAAAACGGGGATCTCTGCGCTGTTTTTACGGAAGGTCCCTTGGAAATTATGGAGTCGCTCCACGGGGCATCCGTTTCCACGGCAGGGAAAAAGTAAAGCCCAAAACTTAAAAGCGATCTTTATCACAAGGTCGCCTTTTTCTTTTCTTGTAATGATGAAACGTATACGCTTATCGACGGCCGTCGATAAGTGCTAAAGCTACATCTGCTGGGAGATTTTGATTTCCTTCACTTCCTCGCTGCCCAAGATGGCGTTGATGCGCTGGGCAATGTGTTCGCGCATCAGATAGATCTCGCTCCCCCACAGAGAGCTCCTGGGCGCCAGAAAAAGCTTCTTGTCTTTGTAGTAGTTTGGGATGATGTTTTCTCCGCCGCGCGCGCCGTACTCCTCAACCAAAACCTGCTTGGCGATGTGGAAGATGGTTTTCTCATCGATCTCTTTGAGCGGGGCGCGTAGTTTTTTGGGAAGAAGGTCTTTGAGAGTACGCATAACGGTCAGTCAGCAAATAACAATCAACATTTAACATTCCTTGCGAGAGTTTACTGGCTGAACTCTGTTTTTTGTTAGTTGTTAGCTGTTTTTTGATGCTTATTTCCGGATCGGCATCATAATATAGAGGTAATTCTCTGCAAAAGTATTTCCTTCCGCCTTGTGCGCCCGGAGAGCGGCCGGGCTCGAGCTGTTATTAGCGAGAAAAAGGATCTTTTCTCCCGGCAAGGCGCTTATCCCTTCCAAAACGTATCGGGGATTGAAGACTATCGTCAAGGGAGCGTTTCCCTTGAGTGTTTCTATCGGCAAAAGGGTCTTATTTTCGCCGGTTTCTTGAGATTGTGCAGAAACCACGCATTGTTTCTCGCTCGGCTCGAAAGTAAGCGATATCTCCCCAGAGCTGTACGATGAAAACCCGCTTGCGATCTTTACCGCCCGCTGAAAAACTTCTTTCCCCAGTACCGCAGAAAAAGAAAATTCTTTCGGGATGATCTGCTTGTAGTCCGGGTATTTTCCATTGATGATGCGGGAGATGATCTGCACCCCGTCTATCTCAAAAAATATCTGGTTCTCTTCCAGGGCGATCTTTACCTCCTGACTTTCGGGAGTGATCACCCGAACAATCTCCTGGAGCGTGCTCCCGGGGATGATGAGGCTCTGATTTTTGGCAAGAAAATCACCTTGGTTGTCCCCGGCTCCGTCAAGAGAGATGATCTCTTCAGCGAGACGGAAACTGTCCGTCGCCGCCAGATGAATCTGGTCTTTATAGAGGAAAAGGTGGACACCTGTCAGCTCGAGGCGGGCATTATTCAAACTGACGCAAAACAATAGCCTGGAAAGGGCGCTTTTCAATTCTTGGGCTGGGAAAAAATACGGGTAAGCCTCTTTGTATTGGGGAATGATGGGGAAATCCTTCCCATCCACTCCTTTTATTTTCACCTGGGTTCCGGCACTCTCTATTTTCAATCCCTCTTTATCGCTTTCGAGCTGGAGCACATCCCCGAGTGGGAGATTATGGATAAAATTAGAGAGTACTTTGCCCGGTACGGCTATCTTCCCCTCTTTTTCTATTTTTGCCCCGATATAGGCAATGACGCCAATTTCCAAATTCGTCGCTGAAATTTTTAGTCTCCCTCTCTCTGTTTCCAAAAGAAAATTACTGAGAATCGGCAGGGTAGCTTGTCTCCCGGCAATTCTCTCTAAATACGAGATGGCGCGACTGAGATTTTCTTGGGTGCAGATACATTTCATAAAAGTCTCTGTAATAGTTTCTTAATTATATTATATATAAATTTATTATTATGATTAGTCCTGTGGATATCTGGATAAGTGGAAAATTTGTTTTAGAGAAGGGTTTTTCGGAGTGAATTTTCTGGAGAGTCGCGGTGCGGAGGTTTGTACTGTTCTGTATAACGAGAGGGAATCCTAAGAAATAAATTTTTATTCACCGGCACGCGGTACTTATACAGAAAGAACACACGAGTACTGAGGGGGTTATACACCGATATACACCTACGCCGGGTAATAGAGGCGGTCTTTGAGCGTGTTGATTTCTTCTTTCAGGCGCGCGTGGGTCTCTTTGTTGGTGTTAACTTTTTCAAAAGCATGGAGAGCCGTAGTGTGGTCTCTCCCCCCGAGAATTTCTCCGATAGCGGAGAAGGGCGTTTGGAGCTCTGTGCGGAGGAAAAACATCATCACTTGGCGGGGATGGGAGACTTCTTTTTTCCGTCCCTTCTTTATCAGATCTTCCTTGGTGACACCGTAAAACTCTGAGATAGCCCGGAAAACATCCTCCACCTGGATCGTTTTTTTATTATTTTCGATGAGCTGGGAAAGGATCTTTTCCGTGTTATCGAGCGTCGGAGAGATTTTATGGAATTCACAGAAGGCGATAACGCGGTTGAGGGCCCCCTCCAACTCGCGGATGTTCTGGGTAATGTGTTCCCCGATGAAGCGGATAGCGGGAGCATCGATAATAAAGCCCCTTTCCGCAATTTTGGATTCCAGAATGGCGATCCGGGTTTCCAGGTTCGGACGGCTGATATCGGTGATCATCCCGCCCTCAAAACGGGAGCGCAGCCTCTCTTCCAGGGTGGGGATGGCCTTGGGAGGGCGATCGCTCGATATGACGATCTGCTTGTTCAGCTGGTAGAGGGCGTTGAAAATATGGAAAAACTCGTTTTGGGTCTTTTCCCGCCCAGCGAGGAACTGGATGTCGTCGATAATCAAGAGATCCATCTGCTGATAGTACTCTTTGAATTTATCGATCTTCTGATTTTTGATCGAATCGACCAGCTCGGTGGTAAAGCGTTCCGAGTTGATGTATTTGATCCTTTTTTCCGGAGAGCTCTTGACGACCTCATTGCCGATAGACTGGAGGAGATGGGTTTTCCCGAGACCCACGCCGCCATAGATGAAAAGCGGATTATAAGCGAGGCCTAGGTTCTGGGAAACAGCATAGCAGGCGGCTCGCGCCAACTCATTGTTTTCCGCCACAATGAAGTTTTCGAAGGTGTAGCGGCCGTTGAGGTTGGTTTCGTGAAACGTCGGTGTGGCTGGCGCGGTGGCGGTAAAAAATGGCTTTTCAATGAGCTTTTTCCGGACAAAACCGGCATTTTCTGGAGGCTTTACGGCGTCGACGTTCTTCAGCGAATCGACGCTTGGCGCCATACTCACCCTTTCTGGCGCGATAATGCAGTGGATAGTTTTGATATTCTCATCAAAACTCTTCAGAGCGCGCAAGATATACAGATTATACTTGTTTTCCAGCCATTCTTTGGCAAACCCGTTGGGGACGCCGATAGTTATCACCCCATCCTGATTGTTCAGGATAAGCGTGTTTTTGAACCAGGTGATAAAATTTGCTTTGGAAATTGAAAGCTCAATTTGGCCAAGCACAGCCTTCCAGAGTTCTTCATTGGTCATATGATAGCGCTTAGCTCCGATCCTACAAAAACAGTGAAATTAATTATATCACGCATCAGGAGGAGGAGCCAGAGAAGGCAAGTGCATGAAGAGTGGATAAGCGGTGCATAACCTCAATCGGCAGGTTCTAGAGTCTTCCCAGAATCTCATATTGACTTCCGCTGATTTTCTGGTACACTGAAAAAACGTTCAGTCGCTTAAGACATAACTTCACCATCGTATGCCAAAGAGAACATACCAGCCGAAAACCCGCAAACGTGCCCGTCGGCACGGATTTTTGAAGCGTATGAGTACGGTAGGCGGGAGAAAGGTGGTCGCCCAGCGGCGGAGGGACGGAAGAAAAAAACTGACCGTTGCGTAAAATATGCCCAGTGGCACAACTCTGGATGTTTTAAGGGAGAAAGCTATATGAGGTGCCGACTTTTACTGTAAAAGGGGCTTGTGATAAAGCGAGCTCTTCCTAATAAGTTTTCAGAGTTGTTCCCCTGGGTATGTTAAAAAAAGGCTTACGTCTGCGGAAAAAAGAGGATTTTGAGAGAGTCTTTCGCTTCGGTAAGCCTCTTTTTTTTAGCGAGATTGCCTGTCGGTACTTGGCCGGCGACGCGGCTCTTCGCTTGGGGTTTTCTTTCGGCAAGAAGCATCTCCCGCTCGCCGTTGATCGGAATCGTCTGCGGCGCGTCCTTTCCGAGGCGTTTTTTCAACTGAAAAAAGACTGGCCGAAGGGCGGAGACATCGTATTTTTCACTGTAAGAAAGCCGAAAAAGATAGATATGGAGACAGCCCGGCAGATAATGAAAAGTCTTTTCCAAAGCTTAAAAAAAGCAAAATAATCTAAGCCCTATGATGTACATTTTTGATATTCTCATCTATCAGCCGCTCTATAACACCCTCATATTTTTTTATAATTTCATCCCCGGGCACGATTTCGGCATCGCGGTCATCCTGACGACGCTGGTTTTGAAGTTTCTCCTGATCCCTCTGTCCAAGAAGCAGATCGAGTCGCAGAAGAAGATGCAAGAGCTGCAGCCGAAAATCAAGGAATTGCAGCAGAAACACAAGAATGACAAGGAAAAGCAGACCAAGGCGATCATGGAGTTTTACAAGGAAAATAAAACCAACCCGTTTTCCGGCTGTTTGCCGCTCATTATCCAGCTTTTCTTTCTGATCGCCATCTATCGGGTGATTATCAACATCTCCCAAGCTGGTTTTATGGTAAATCCCGCGGATATGTATGCTTTTGTCCCTGATCCGGGGGCGATCAACCACCTCTTTTTGAGTTTTATGGATCTCACCAAACCGAATTACGTTCTGGCTTTCCTTTCGGCGATCGCACAGTATTATCAGACGAAAATGTTTTTTCAGAAGCAAAATATGCCAAAGTCTCAAGAGGCCGCCTCCACAGAGCCGGACTTTGCCGCTATAATGAATAAGCAGATGCTCTATCTCGGCCCCGGACTGACCTTCTTCATTGGCGCTACCTTTCCGGCTGCTCTGGCTCTGTACTGGCTCTTTTCCACGCTGTTTATGATTTTTCAGCAAATGGTCATTTTTAAGCCGAAAGCGTAAGCAAGGGGTATGCCCGGTAGTAGAACTTCGACCGGACACGGCGAGAGACTTAACAAGAAGAGTAAATCGTGAGAATTAAGAGTTATCTACAAGCTTTTGTAGTTTTCATAAGAAAATTGTCGAAGTTTCACTACCGGGTATGGAGAAATCACACCAAGAAATCATCAAAGAAATCGTCGCAGGCCTTTTAGAGAAGCTGGGGTTCGAGGCGTCTGTCGAAGTAGCCTTCCAGGAAGGCGGTTTGAATGTGTTCTTCTGCAAGGTAAGGGTGGAGAAGGACCAGAATTTTTTGATCGGGCAGTATGGCGTGAATCTGGCGGCTGTTCAGCACCTGGTGCGGGTGATGCTTCGCAAAAAAACAGAGGAAAGGTTGAATGTCATCGTGGACGTGAACGATTATTTTTCTGAAAAGAAGGTTCTTTTGGAAAAAGAGGCGGAAAAAGCGGCGGCAGAGGCTTTGCGGGATAATATTTCCGTGGCGCTCAGGCCGATGCTCCCCTATGAACGCAAGATCATCCACTCTTTCCTTTTTGAAAATCCGAAAATAGTGACGGAAAGCGTCGGCCAGGGCGCGGAAAGAAAAATTATGGTGAGTCCGAAGCCGGCGAGCGACCCCGCCGCCGCGGGGCAGACAGAAAGTGTTTGAATGGGCCTGTAAAAAAATATCATGGCCATTGCGCGTAAAATCGCTTACAATGTCATTTTCAATTCTTTTTTGAAGGTGTTTTCGACGGTGGCGCTTTCTTTGCTCTCTATCCGCCTGATTACCGGATACCTGGGACAGGACGGCTTCGGAAAATACTCGACCGTGCTCGCCTTCTTCGCCTTTTTTTCCGCTCTGGCCGATCTGGGACTCAGTTCCGTGACGGTGCGGGAAATTTCTCGCGGGGGCGCTGATGAAAAAAAGATCCTGAGCAAAGTGCTGTCTCTCAGGCTCACGTCGTCGCTCGTCGTCTTCCTCTTGTCGCCGCTTCTCATACTGTTCTTCAATTATTCGCGCGATTTGAAAATCGGCATCTTCATCGCGGCGGGCGCCATTCTCTTCTCCACCCTTTCGCTCATGCTGAACGGCGTTTTCCAGAAGCGCTTGGCGATGGACAAAGTGGCGTTGGTGGAATTCCTCGGAAAACTTTTCCAGGTCGGCATGGTCGTGCTGGCCGTAAGGGGAGACTGGGGATTTTTGGCTATCGTTTCGACGCTCCTCGCCTCGCTGTCTTTCAATGCGCTGGTCGTGCTTTTCCTCAGCCGCCGCTACGTGAAGTTTTCCCCCAGTTTTGACGTGGCATACTGGAAAACCTTCCTGCGCGAGTCGCTGCCTATGGGGGCGACCGCCATCATCACCTTCGCGTACTTCAAGATGGATACCATCATCCTCTCCGTCCTGCAGCCGAGCGCTCACGTCGGCATCTACAATGTCGCATACAAGATCATGGAAAACCTCATCTTTTTCCCGGCCATGCTGGCGGGGCTCATACTCCCTCTCCTCTCTAGATTTATTTTTACTGAGCGGGCCCGTTTCGAAGAGATCGCCGACAAGACGTTCAAGGTGTTCTTCATCATCATTATGCCGATCATCGCCGGGACGCTGTTTTTGGCTCCGGACATTATCCGCTTCGTCAGCGGCGATGATTTCCAAGAATCCGTGCTTGTCTTGCGCATCCTTATTTTCGCGTTGGGGTTCATTTTCTTCGGACACTTCTTCAATATGCTCCTGATCGTGGGGAATGCGCAGAGAAAGCTCATGCAGGCGCTCGTGATCGCGGCGGTCTTCAATATCTTTCTCAATATGTTTCTCATTACGCGCTACTCGTATGTAGGAGCAGCAGCCGCGTCGGTTGCGACGGAGGTGCTCGTCGTATTGCTGACGGTATTCTTGGTAAGGAAACATATCCGCTATGCGCCATCGCTCGAGCGCATAGGAAGGATTTTTCTCTCCGGAGCCCTGATGGGCGGGGTGCTTTTTCTGCTCGAGCCGTACTCATTCTTCATTGCCGGAATACTGGGCACCGCGACCTATCTGGGGATGCTTTGGCTGACGAAAGCCATCAGCCCGGAAGAAATCACCAGCCTTTTCCAGAAAGGGGAAGGCACCCCTCTTTCGGAAGTCGAGCGGATGGAAACCATGGTGCCGTAGCTCTCGCAACCGCCTCTTTCAAACGCCCATCCTAACCATATGGCTACTTCTCCCAAGGTCGGTATTATTGTTTTGAATTACAATGGCAGAAACTGCCTTCCCGCCTGTCTTGAGTCGCTTGGCCGGCTCGAATACCCAGAAAAAGAAATCATCATCGTTGATAATCACTCTTCAGACGAATCGCTTCTCACGGCGGAAAAGACCTTCCCGCAATTCACCTTTGTCCGCAACGCGAAAAATGAAGGTTTCGCCAAAGGAATGAATACCGGCATCCGTTTGGCGCTCACGCATGGCGCGGAGTACTGTTGGCTCATCAATTATGATACAAAAGTAGATCCGGCCGCTCTGACGCGCCTGATCGCTGTGGCGCAAAAATACCCCCAAGCAGGACTTTTGAGTCCGATGATTTTTGAAACAGCCAGCAGGCGTCTCTGGTTCGCCGAAGGGAAGATAGATTTTTTCCGGATGCGCGCCCTTCATACCCAGCCTGCCAAAAAAGAGCTTCCGTGCGAGAGTTATCCGAGCGAGTTTCTCACCGGCTGCGCCCTTCTCATAAAAAAAGAGCTGATTGAAACTATAGGCCTTTTGGATGAGCGCTTTTTTCTGTATTACGAAGACGCGGATTATTCCTTGCGGGCCGTCGCAGCCGGATTCGCCTGCCTGGTCGTTCCCGGGGCGCGGGTGTGGCACGCTGAAGTCAGCCAGTCCCATCCGCATAAGACGTACTTTTTAGTGCATTCGGGACTGTTGTTCTTCGAGAAACACACCCCCTTTCTTCTGCGCCCGTATCTATGGGCCTATGTTACAATACGGAGAGTAAAAAACTGGCTTGACCTGGCCCGAGGAAAGAGCGCTGTCGCTTTGGAGGTAGGGCGGGCCTACGAACACTTTTTTCATGAACGCTAAGCCGTCCATCTCTCTCATTTTTGTGAATTACCGGAGCGCTCGGTACCTATCGGCGGCTTTGGAGAGCCTTTTTTCATTTGAGCGAGAGGCCGACTCCTTTGAGATCATCGTAGTGAATAATGATCCTGCGGAAAGCGCCGCGGTGCAAACTTTGCAGCAGACATTCTCCTTCCAGTTCATAGAAAGTGGCGAAAACAGGGGTTTTAGCCGAGGCAATAATCTCGGTGCCAAACAAGCTCTCGGGGCAATTCTCGGATTCATCAATCCGGATGTGTTGTGGACAGGCCCATATCTTCGGAAGATTGCCCAGGTTTTTGATAAAAATACCCGGATAGGTGTTTTGGGCATGGCCCTTCTCGATACAGAGAAGAGGTCGGAAGCCTGGAGCTATGGGAAAGAGCCCAGCCTCGTTACTCTTTTTTTCAATAATCTTTTTCCGGCGCAGTGCGACGCCAGGCTGGAGCGGGAAGCATTTTTTCCGGACTGGGTCAGCGGCGGCGCTCTTTTCGTTCGCGCAGAGCTTTTTGCAGAGATTGGCGGTTTTGATGAGCAGTTCTTTCTTTATTTTGAAGATGTGGATCTTTGTAAAGAAGCGCGCCAGCGCGGCTTCTTGGTGATGGGCTACCCGGAATTTTCGCTTATCCACCTCGGCGGCAAGAGCCGGGAATCACGGCGTCTTCAGAAAAAACACTACGCTCTCTCGCAAAGGAAATATTTTCGCAAGCATCGTCCTAGATGGGAAGGACGGATACTCGAATCCCTCCAATTTATTTTTCGTAAGATGTGAGCATGGGTATGTTGGAAAAGGCGCTTCTCATATTTATTTTTTTTCTTCCCTTCCAGTTTGCGCTGCATCCGGCCGAAAATATAGACTTGGCATTGGTGCGCGTCCTCGCCCTCATAATATTTTTTTTGTGGATAATCAGGAGCTTGCTTAAAAGACGCCTCGTTCTGCCGCGGCCGCCCATCCTCTTTTTTTTCACCGCCTTTCTTCTGTGGGCGAGCCTTTCCTTTTTGTGGGCAGAAAATACAGCGTGGGCACTGCGAAAAATCGCCTTTCTCCTCTCATTTTTTCCCTTATTTCTGGTCTTTTTTGCTGTCTTGCAGAAACCGTCTTTTCGCAAAAAAATACTGCAAGGACTGGCGGCTATCGCGAGCCTGGCTGCTTTTCTGGCACTGGTTCAGTTTTTTTCACAGTTTATTTTCGGGGTTTCAAAAGTCTTCGCTTTTTGGGTGAGCGATGTCCTGCCCTTTTTTCTCGGATCGGCCTTGGGCGAGGCAGTGGCGAATTATCCGAGCCTCCTCGTCAATATTTCCGGTGTGACGGTGATGCGCGCTTCTTTATTTTTCCCCGATCCGCATATGTTCGCTTTTTTTCTCGGAA
>Ga0113563_10002251_pt1 | contig 11547 bp, 5 predicted proteins | sample Mud3Dept3metaG_FD_80117 | JGI IMG/M metagenome (GOLD analysis project Ga0113563, IMG submission 80117) | Freshwater wetland microbial communities from Ohio, USA, analyzing the effect of biotic and abiotic controls - Mud 3 Core 4 Depth 3... | ecosystem: Environmental > Aquatic > Freshwater >...
CCGACGTCGAAGCGCAGGTTCGAGACCGGCGCCCCCAATGCGTATTGGAGCGAGATCAGTTGGTTCGTGTTGGCGAAATTGGCGCGCAGCCGGAACGCGTGATCGAAGCCGTTGTAGTTCGCCCCGATTGCGGGGAAGCCCGACGGGCGCACGCCGCTCGGATCCGTCACGGTGGCGGTCACCGTGCTCGTGGCGAGATCGCCGCCGGTGTAGGCGCGCGGCCCGAGCGACCCCGCCGGCCAGGTGACGTCGGTCCAGTCGAGGAACTCGGCGCGCGCGGCGAACGGAACGAGCAGCGCCAGCAGCAGCGTTGCCGCGAGGCGCAGGACGGTCGCCGGCCGCAGGCCGGGCCGCGTGTGTCGGGTCACGGCTTCAGCCATTGGAACAGGTCCTCGTCGAACTTGACGCGGAGGCGCATGTACGCCCCGGGGTTCGAGTAGTCGCCGTCGGCGAGATCGGGATCCTTGAAGCCGAAGAAGTTGTAGCCCCCAGCGAGCCAGAGATTCTTGGTGAGCAGGTACCCGACCTCGGCGCCGACCCCGAAGTTCGCCGCGTCGAAGGCGCCAGTGGTCTGCGCGCTGCCGATCACGCCGACGTCCCAACGCTCGGCGATGTCGTAGGTGACGCGCGCGGCGAGCAGTTGGCCAAACGCGTCCTCGTGGGGTCCGCCCGCCAGCTCCTGCGCCCACTTGATCGCGTAGCGGCCGTTGCCGCGCAGACGCGGCGAGAACTGGTAGTCGAGATGCGTCGAGAAGATGTGGACGAAGCGCTTGCTCTCGAAGTCCCGCTCCGAGCCGTCCTCGTACTTGAACTCGTAGCGGCCGAGGGCGTTCCAGCGGTTGGTATCGGTCGGGCGATAGGCGACGCCGAGTTGGAAGCGCTCGACCAGGTCATTGCCGCCGGAGCGCTGCTGTTGGATGCCGTTCATGTACAGCAGGCTGCGGCCGAGGAAGCTCCAGTTGTCGTTCAGCTTGGCCGCGACGCCGAAGCTCGAGAGCATCGAGTTCTGCGTCTCGCCGAGCCGGTACTCGACGCGGCCGGTGCCCTTCCACAGCGGATTCCTGGTGTAGGCGACGCCGATCGACGCCGCCGTCGCGTCGTCGTTCTGGAGCGCGTCGCCGGCCACGCTCTGGACGCGCTCCAGCGCGGTGTTCAGCGTGAGGCCAGGCGCGATCGCCCAACGGTTGCGCAGGCCGATCGCCGCCTCGGCGTCGCGGCCGCCGATCACGTCGCTCACGCGGTACTCGGTGAACGCGTTGGTGTTGCGCAGCGCATCGGTCTCGATGCCGAAGAGCGTGACGTTGCGGTCCTGCTCCGGGTTCAGCGTGAAGCGGCCGTCGAGGCTCGAGATGAACTCGTGGCGCGCGTAGAGCCGGGTGCGGTTCGCCACCTGGAGTTCGCCGCCCGCGGCCAGCACGCGCGCGCTGAAGTCGGTGACGTCCTGCTCGTACTCGCCGAAGACGGACAGGCGCGGCCACCAGGGCAGCGCCGCGGTGAGCTTCGCCCGCGCGCTCGTGTAGTGGTACGGCGTGATGCCGGGGGGAATCGCGGTGTCTAGGCTCGCCGGCGCCGTCGTTTCGTCGACGTATCGCATGCCGAGTTCGCCGCGCAGCCAGCGCCCGATCGCCTGGTCGACGTAGGCCTCGACGCCGCGCCGCGTGCCGCCGTTCTCCTCGTCCTCGGTCCAGATCGCGTTGCCCACCAGGCGCGTGCGGTCGGAGAGCCGATACGAACTCTTGAGACCGATCTCCATGCGGCCGTTCAGGTAGAGCGAGTTCGGATTGTCGAAGGTGCGCTCGCTCTTCACCCAGTACGCCCAGGTGTCGAGCCGTTCGCCGCTGTGGCGCAGGTCGAGGCGACCGGCGAGACCGCCTTTGCCGTCGTTGTTGGACTGCGCGACCTCGCCGACCAGGCGCGTGCGCTCGTCGAGGTCCACTGCGAAGTGTCCCGAGAGCAGGCGCAGGGGATCGTCGGGGTTGCGATCCTCGACGTAGTTGGCGCCGATCTCCAGCCGCTCGATCGGCTTCAGCCGGGCGGCGACGCCCGTCACCCAGAACTCGTCGCCGCCGGTCTCGACTTCGTAGCTGACGCGCACGGAGACCGGGTTCAGGTTCGCGTCGAAGGACGGCAGCGGCTCGCGCAACAGCAGCGTGCCGGCGAGCCAGTCGATCTCGTAGTCGAGGAAACGCGTCAGTGAGCGCAGCTCGATCACCAGGCTCGGCTGGTCGCGGTCGCGCACCAGGATTTCGACCTGCTCGCTGTTCTCGAGCAGGTCGCCCTGCCGCAGGTCGTAGGGGCCGGCGATGCCGCGGCCGCGGATCTCCTCGACGACCTGGCTGCTGTCGTCGTGGCTGGCGAACGCGTCGAGTGCGACCCGGCTCCTCTCGAAGTGCCCGCGCACGCCGGTGAGGCCGCGCCGGTAGGCGCCGAGGCCGACGGTGTCGTTGAACTCCTCCGTCACGAAGTCGCCGTACAGCACGTAGGACGGGCCGCGGTCGAGCCGCACGTAGAGCTGAGAGGTGGATTGCGCGTCGAAGCCGCGCGTGGACGAGTCGCCGTACACCGGATAGAAGCGGTCGGGCTCGATGTCGCGGAAGAGCGTCGCGTAGCGGTCCTTCTCGCTGTCGTAGCGCAGCGTGAGCAGCGTCTCGCCCTTGATCTTGCCCTTGAGGAACAGTGCGCCGCGCGCAGCGGCGGTCTTCGCGTCGCCGTCGCTGCCGACCAGGATGTCCTTGATCTCCTCGTCGAAGGCGTCGTGCTCCTGCGCCGGCACCAGGTCGCCCTTGCCGAGCTTCGACCAGTCGATCACTGCGTCGACGACGCCGACACCGACGAGCGGCCGCAGATGCGGCAGGAAGCGCACCTGGCGCTCCGCTTCGAGCACGCCGCTCACCGCGCGCAGCTGCGCGTCGCCGGGTTCGCTCGGCGCAACCAGCATCGCCTCCGCCTTGCCGTCCTCCACGAAGATCTGGAGCCCCGGTTCGACCGGGTCGAGATCGTCGCCGCGCAGCGCGCCGTCGCTGGTGCCGAGCGTGATCGGCGTGCGCGCGGTGACCGGCACGCCGCCGCGGTCCTCCACGCGCACCGTCACCGGCACCGCGGTTCGACCGTCGGCCTCGAAGGTCGTGTCGGGAACCTCGATGCGCAGCCGCGCCAGCTCGCCGGGCGCCAGCACCCGGATCGAGACCGAACCGCGCGCGTTGCCGAAGCCGTCCACCTCGCGCAGCTCCAGGGCGTTGGCGCCGGTGGCGAATCGCACGCCGATGTACTCCCACGCCTGTGCGCCGGAAGCGGGCGCCGCCGAGCGCTGCCCGACGCGGTCGGGCGGCACCGGCTCGCCGTTCACGAAGAGCTGGAGCTGCGTGCCGGCGCGTCCCTTCACGCGCACGCTCGCCTGATCGCCCGGCAGCACGGAGCCGTCGGCGAAGTCGAGGAAGCCGAGCGACGGGTCGAGCGCCGGGACGAGCTGCTCGAGCGGCACCGACGGAGCGGACTGCACGGGCAGCGGTCGCCGGTTGGAATTGCGCGCGTCGAGGCCCTGGTCGGGGCGGCGCGCGGCCTCGAAGATCTGGGTGGAGCCGCGCGACACTTCTCCGCTCGCCGGCAGCGTGCGCACGTCGCGATCGACCCGCTGCGGGTCCTGGCGCTCGAGTTCGCGGTCGATCGTCTCGCCGATCTCGTCGGACTCGGCGCGCGCCGCCGCCTGGCGCTCGCGCAGCTCCGCGAGCACCGGCTCCGCGCAGGCGTCGAGCGCGAAGTCGGCGCGGTGCAACTCGCCGTGCTTCAGGTCCACGAACTGGCTCTCCGGATCGCCGGCGAAGCGGTGGTGGAGCACGGCGAGCCGGGCGCCCTCGGGCAGCGAAGTCGCATCCACCTTGAGCGCGTGGGTGCGCGGGCTCACGCCGTAGAAGTTGTACTTGCCGTCCGCGTCGGTGCGCGAGTTCGTGCCGTCCTCGAGATAGAGCGCGACGCCGGGCACGCCCGGCTCGCCGCGATCCTGCTCGCGATCGCCGTCGCAGTCCGCGAAGACCTTGCCGGCGATGAAGCCGCGGTCGCTGAAGACGCCGTCCACGAGACGCACGCGCGCGCTCGAGACGTTGCTGCGCAGGCCGCCCGCGGTCGCCTGGGCGCGGTTCGTCGCGTCGCCGCTCTTGGCGGCGCCGGGACCCACCAGCACGCTGTAGTGCAGCTCGACGCTCTGGTCCGGCGCGAGCGCGCCGATCGAGAAGCGCAGCACGCGGCCGGCGCCGCCTTCGGGATCGTCGATGCGCCGTCCGTCGAGCCGCGCGCTCTTCTTCTGGTAGCGGAAGCCGCCGGGCAGCCGGTCCTCGACCACGACGCCCGCGAGCGGCGCGTTGCCCGCGTTGCGCACCTCGACCGCGTACTCGACCCACTCGCCAATCTCGACGTAGTCGCGCAGCGCCCGCTTCTCGACGAAGAGCAGGCCCGCGCTGGGCGGGCCCGCTGCGGACGTGATGCGAACCTCGGCGCGCACCGGCGCGCCGCTCGCGCAGTCCACGAGACTCGCGGTGACGGTGTCGCCGCCCTGCGTCTCCATTGTGCCGTTGCCGGCCAACACGGGGACCTGCGTCGCGTCGGCGGTCGGCACGCTCGGCTGGATCCGGAACACGCCGGTGTCGGGGCCCGTCTCGACCGCGGTGAAGCTCTCGTCGTCGCCACTGAGCTGAGCCTGGAGCCGGATCTGCGGGCTCTCGAGCGCGAGCGGATCGAGGTTGCAGCTCGCCGCACGCCCTTCGACGAAGAGCGGATCGCCGACCGGCGACTCGACCTCGCTCGTGCTGAAGCTCACGTCGGTGAAGAAGCCGATCGCGGGCGGCGCGGGCGGCGCCGCCACGCTGACGGCGTCGGTGTTGGTGTCGGTAGTCGACGGGAGCACGCCGGTCGCGGTGATCTGCAGGCGACCGACCTGCCCGGCCGTGGCGGTCCCCGGCACTTCGGCGAGTACGACCAGCGCGATCTGCGCGCCCGGTGCCAGCACCTGAGATGCGCCGCTCACCAGTGTCGCCTCGCCGGAGTCAAGGACGCCGTTGGCGTTGGCATCGAGGAAGAGCAGCAGCGAGACGAAGTCGAAGTCGTCTCCCGCGGCGTTCTGGAACGTGATCGTGTAGGTGTCGGCCGCGCTTCCGGTGTTGGTGAGCGTGTGCGCCAGCGCGACGATCGCGCCGGGATCGGCGCTCGCGCTGCGATCGGCCTCCAGATCCACGCTGATCTGCGCCGTCACGGTCGTGCGAACCGTATTCGACGCGATCGCGGCGCTCATCTGCGTGAACGTCGCGCTCGCCTGATTGTCGATCGCGGTTCCGGGCGGCGGCGCCGCCCGGACCGGGAATGCGAGCAGCCAGAAGCACGCGAGGAGCGGGAGCGCGACCTGCCGGGTCGCGCACCGCTCCCCACGAGCGAACCGCCGGGCGGACGACGCCGCCCGGCGGATGCTGTTCGCGGAAGGAGTCGGCATCGGCCGTCTCCGCGCGCTTGGGTTTACGGTTCGATCTGGACGCCGAACTCGACTACCACGGAGGAGCCTGGGGTGAGCGGGCCCACCGCGCCGACGTCGACCTGGATCGTGCCGGTGCCGCCGAGGCCGGGCTCGCTGATGTTGCCGGCACCGCCGGGCGTCACCGTCGTCAGCGTCGATTGCGTGGTGTTCGTGGGCGTCGCGTCGCTGACGATCAGCGACGTGATGCCCGACGTGCCGGCGTTGCTGGCGGTGATCCGGTACAGGATGCACGTGCCCGGCAGCGCCGAGAGCGCCCCCGTTCCGTAGGCGGTGTCGGCGCTTCCGTCACACGGCGCGTTGTCGAGCGCCTGCTCCTTCTGGAGCGTGAGGTTGCCCGAGACCACCGACGTCGTGTCGACGGCGCTGTCGGGCGCCGACGGCGCGGTGCCGTTCACCACCGCGGACGGCGTCGCCGTGACCGTGGTCGTGTTGATCGAACCGACCGGCGCACCCGGCGGCGCGTTGACGCGCACCAGGATGGCGAGGCTGGCGCCCGGCGCGAGCACCGGAACGTCGGCCGGACCCGTGATCGGCGTATCGCCGCCGTCGAGCACGCCGTCGCCGTTTACGTCACGGAAGATCTGCGACGCCCACAGCCCGCTGCTCTCGGCGCTCGAGAGCGTGATCGTGCCGACCGGCTCGGGAACGCTTCCGTTGTTGGTGACCGTGTGCGCGTAGACGACCGAGCCGCCCGGGAAGACCTGCCCGGTGTTGTCGGGTGTGATCACGACGTTGCGGGTCGTGTTCACGATCACCGCGTCGTGCTTCACGTCGAGCGCACTCGTCACCGGCGACAGCGCCTGGAAGAACAGGCTCTGGCCCGGAGCCGGCACCGCAGCGGCGCCGAGCGGCACCGTCACGTCGGCCGTGATGGTGACGCTGCCGCCCGCCCCGATCGGTCCGGTGTTGGTGATCGTGCTGCCGCCATTGCGGAAGACGACCGTCCAGCCCGCGGGCAGCGTCAGGTTGTCGAGACCCGGCGCTCCGGCATCGGTAGAGTCGTCGCTCGCTGCGAGGTCGTAGTTGTTCGCGGCGGCGCTCGTGTTGGTCACGGTCAGCGTGAACGACACGGTCGTGCCCGGGTCGGTCGCTTGGGTCTCGACCGGATTCGCCTCCGGGCCCTGGCCGACGCCACCGGTCGGGTTGGTGACGTCCACCGTTCCGGCTGCGATCGTGGTCAGGGTGTCGGTGGCGGGCGGAACGCTCGTGACGCTCGAATCGTTCACCGAGATCGCCGCCTTCTCCACGTTGTATGGACCGCCGCCGACGACGGCGGGCGGCAGCACGACACGCAACACCACGTCGTAGCTGGCGCCGGCCGCGACGATCGGCGTGTCCGGCAGCGTCGGATCGCCACCGCCGTTCACGAGCGGCGTCACGCCGTCGCTGCGGTACAGGAAGAAACCCGTACCCGGCGGGAAGCTCGAATTCTGCAGCCGGATGTCGAAGGTGTCGGGACTGTCCCCGTCGTTGGTCAGCACGTTGGTGAAGGCCACCGTGCTGCCGGGCGCGGCGCTCGCGATCGGCGCCGGGCCGACGATGCTCACGCCTGCCGTCGGCGTGACGGTGAAGAACGTGGTGTTCGAGGTGCCGTTGAGCGGCGGTGTCGCGATGTTTCCGTCGTCGTCGTAGTTGACCGTCGCCGTATTCGGGAGCACGCCGGGCAGCGCGGTCGCGTCGACGTTCACCTGGAAGGTCAACGTGCCGGACTGGCCGGGCAGCACCTGGCTGATCACCGCGGTGACCGTGTCGGCGGCGGTGACGGCGAAGTCGTAGACGATCTGGTTGGGCGCCGTACCCTGCACGTCGACATTGCTGGCGTCGGTCAGCGTGACGCCACCCGCCGCGCTCCAGGCACCCGAGGCCGGCACGTACGCGAAGTTGGCGTCGAGCGGATCGCTGATCGTGACGCCGGTCGCCGTCGCGTTTCCGTTGTTGGTGTAGGTCAACGTCACCGTGTACGGGCCGCTACCGGGCGCGCCGCTGCTGGCGCTCATCGCCTTCGTCACGGTGACGACGGCGTTGCTGGTCACGTCGATCGTGTCAGTGACCGAATCGGTCTGGCCGGGGTCGGCGACGCTGGTCGCGGCGACCGTGATGGTGTTCTGGTTGCCGGCCGTGGCGGAGCCGGGGACTTGGCAGGTCGCGACGAAGGTGGCGACGAGGCCCGGGCCGATCGGACCGACGTTGGTGCTCGACAAGTTGGTGAAGTTGTCCGGAGCGCCGTCACCGTTCGCGTCGGCGTAGATCGCGACGCTGGTGCACGCGAAGTCGCCGCCAACCGGATCGGTCACCAGCAGCGTGAACGAGTCGTCGTCGTTGCCGAGATTGGTGACCGAGACCGGGAACGCCGCCGTGCTGGCGGGCACCGCCGTCACGGTCAGCGCCTGCTCCACGTCCACGCCGTAGACCGGCAGCACCGTGGTGATGACGAGGTTCGACGTCGCGGTCTGCGCCACGCCGTTCGAATCGGTGTAGGTCGCCGAAGCCTGGTTGCCGATCTGCGTTCCGGCGAGCGGCGCGGCCGCGAGGCTGGCCGGCATCGCCAACAGGGCGATCAGCGCGAAGACGCTGCGAAGGCGGCGCCGCGACGCCTGGTGAAGACGACCTCGAACACGATGCTGGGAAGCCATTCTTGGTTCTCCGGATGCTGTCGCCCGCGCGCGTCGGCGAGGGCGGAAGTTCGAATCGCGGCAGGCGTCGCGCGCCTGCCGTCTCGGTCGGGGCGATTACTCCGCGACGCGCAGGGCCACCTGCTCGCCGTCCGTCCGGATCGGCTGCAGGGCCTGGTGCTGGTTCGCCTGCGGCGTGCGCTGCGCGGCGACGCGCGCCGACGGCACGACGACGCGCGCGGCGATCGACTGGTTCGCGTTGGCCTTGAGTTCCGGGATCTGCCAGCGCAGCGCGCGGTACTCCGCGGCGGGCACCGGCTCCCAGCGCTCGCTGCCGTCCTTGCCGGTCACCTTGCGCATCAGCGGGATCGGCGCGAAGTGCTCCCCGTCGGTGCTCGCCTCGACACCTGCCGGCGTCGCCGTGAGCCCGATGTAGTTGGTATCGACGGGGATCGGCAGGGTCGCCGTGAGGCCGTGGACCGCGTCCTTGCCCTGGTTCGTGTAGGTGGCGCGGTACTCGACGACGTCGCCGGGGCGCACCGCCTCGGTGGTGACGAGCTGCTCGGCCCCGTGCTCGCCGAAGACCACGCGGGCCGCCGAGAGCACCACGGCAACCTCGCCTGCGGCGGCCGCCGTGGCGCCCAGCAACGAGAAGAGCGCGAGCGCGCCGGCGGCGCGGGTCGCGAGAGTGGCAAACGATCGGAAGCTGCGTCGCATGGAATCCCCCTTCGCAAGTGCGAATGCAGCGGATTCGTCGGCGGCGGCGGTGCGCAGCTTGAGCGCAATCTCGCGCAGATCGGGAGCAGCGCGCCGGCAGCGGGCTCGCAGCGAGCCGGCATCCAACCTTGTACGCCTGGACCGGATGGGCGGCGGCGAGGCGACGAACCCGGCCCGCTGCAGCGACGCCGAGTCGCGAAATCTCGTGGTTTCCCGCGAGATCTCGCCGGCGAGTCCGCCGTTGTCATCACTTGTAATACAACGTACGATGACGCGCGGCGCGGAGTTCGATCCGCGATGCCTCGGTCGCCCACTCGCAGGGGGATCCCGCAATGACGGCATTCCGCGTCCGCCGAGACGACGTCGCTGCCGCGGTCCGGCACGCGGCGGGTGTGGCCGAGCTGGTGAGCCGCTTCGGAAGCGAGATCACGGCGCTGACGCAGGAGGTTCACGCCGCCAGCAGCCCGCTCTCGATGGGGACCGCCGCTATGCCGGCGCGCGGGATCTACGGCGCGATCCGCTTCGCCTTCTACGGGACCGGGCGACTCGCCGCACTGGGCGGCCAACTCGCGGGTGACGATCCGGCGCCCGACTCCTGGCTGGACGTGCAGAGCGCACTCAACGGGGCCTTCGGGCATCTGTTCGCCGAGTCGGGCAATGCGTTCGCGCTGCCCATGTCGCTCCGGCACCCCCAGCCAAGGCAGCGCGGAGAGCGGCTGATCGTCTTCCTCCACGGTCTCTGCATGAACGAGCGGGCCTGGCAGAATCCGACCCACGCGCGCTTCGCCGAGTGGGCGCGCACGCATCTCGCGGCGCGCGTCGGCTACCTCCGTTACAACACGGGACTGCGTATCTCGGAGAACGGCGCGCGGCTCGCCGAACTCCTCGAGCGCGAAGCGCCCGAGCGCGAGCTGATCCTGGTCGGGCACAGCATGGGCGGCTTGTTGGCGATCGGCGCCCTGCACCAGGCGCTGGAGCGGGGCCTCGGATGGCCGCAGCGTGTGACGCGTCTCGCCTGTCTCGGCGCTCCGCACGAGGGCGCCAGCCTCGAGCGCCTGGGCAACCACGCCAATCGGGCGCTCGGCGTGTCGCCGTGGACGCGGCCCTTCATGCGTCTCGGCAACCTGCGCTCCGACGGCATCCGCGACCTCCGCTTCGGCCACGTGGTCGAAGCGGATTGGAGCGACCGGTCCGCCGACGATCCGCGCCGCGTACCGAGCCGCGTGCGACTCGCTCGCCACGTCGACCATCTCTTCCTCGCGGCCACACGCAGCGCAGAGGGCGGACTCGATCTGCTCGGCGACTGGCTCGTATCCGTTCCGAGCGCGCTCGCCAGCAGCCTGCATCCGCAGGGCACCATCCGCCGCGAGCTGATCCGCGGCCTGGATCACCTCGGGCTGCTCGCGGACGAGCGCGTCTATCGGTCGTTGCGGAGCTGGCTCGGCGACCGGAGCTGATCTCTGCTTGCGCGCATCGCGCCGGCCGGTGGTCTACGAGGAACGGCGCGCGTGACGCAGCCGGCGAGGCTGGTCCCGGTACGCCGTCTTTGCGAGCCTTGCGCGGCTGAGAAGCGCGGCCGCCAGCGGGCGGATCGAGGGGGGACCATGGCCGAGCCGTCGACTGCCGGTGCGAAGATGCCGAACCAGGAGTCCGCGCCGCCGCGCGTCGGAGCGCAGATCGCAGCGCCGGCGCGTCTACTCGATTGGGTGTCGACCTTGCCGTTCCTGTTCGCGTTCGGCGCGATCCTCGTCGTCTTCGATCCGCTGCAGCGCATCGCGCGGCTCTTCGGCCCGCGGCCCCACGAGATCGTCGTCGGTTGGATGCAGGTCTCGCTCGTCGCGGCCTGTCGTCTCTGCGGCACGCGATTCGAAGTCGAGCGCGCGCCGGGCGTCCGCCCGCATACGCCCTACCTGCTGATCGCCAATCATCAGAGCATGTTCGACATTCCGATCGTCGGGTCGCTGCTCTTCACGAACTACCCGAAGTACGTCTCGAAGCGCGAACTCTCACACTGGCTTCCCAGCATCTCCTACAACCTGCGGCGCGGCGGCAACGCGCTGATCGATCGCTCGGATCGCGGGCAGGCGGTCGAAGCGATCCGCGCACTCGGCGAAAGTGCGCAAGCGCGCGGCGTCTCGGTCGTGATCTATCCCGAGGGCACGCGCTCCCGCGCGGGGGAGCTGAAGCCGTTCAAGCCCGCGGGAGCGATCACGCTGCTCCAGGCTGCGCCTGCGCTCGAGGTCGTCCCGGTGACGATCGACGAGTCGTGGCGCCTGCTCTGCCACAACCTGCTCCCGGTGCCCTTCGGCACGCGCATCCGCGTGCGCTTCGCCGATCCGATCCCGCGCAGCGCCGAGAGCGATCCCGCGCGGATTCTCGATTGCGCTCGCGAGGAGATCGAAACGACGCTGCTGCGTTGGCGGAAGCGCTGAGCGCCCGCTTCGCGATCAGCCCCGGCCGGAACGGCGTGCTCTCGGCAGCAGCGGCTGGACGACGGACCTGTTACAGGCTGCGGCGCTTGCTCCGTCTGCGCGCGGCCACCGCGAGCGCGGATACCGCAACCAGCCAACCGCTCGCGGTGTCGGGCTCGGGAACCACCAGGAACACATCCAATGCGCTGTTCGTGTCATCGGCAACGAGGTCCGAGGCGGCGGAGTCGAAGACCATGACGACGCCGTCGGCGCTGATGCCGCTGTAGTC
>Ga0113563_10002252_pt1 | contig 11544 bp, 6 predicted proteins | sample Mud3Dept3metaG_FD_80117 | JGI IMG/M metagenome (GOLD analysis project Ga0113563, IMG submission 80117) | Freshwater wetland microbial communities from Ohio, USA, analyzing the effect of biotic and abiotic controls - Mud 3 Core 4 Depth 3... | ecosystem: Environmental > Aquatic > Freshwater >...
AGGTCCGGGCGGGGCTGGGGCTGCCGCCGGACGGGTCGGACGAGCGCGTGGACCCGGAGAAGACCGCGCTGGTGCGAGAGGCGCGGGCAGTGCTCGACGAGGCGCGACTGAACCGGGACCGCATGGCGCAGCTCTGGGAAAAGAGATACATCGCCCGGTCCGAGTACGACGCCTCCCTGTCCCGGCTGCTCGTCGCGGAGGGGCGGTACCAGGCGGCGGTCGAGGAGATCCGGAACCGGCAGGAGCTGCTGGCCGAGCGGCGTTCCGGGGTCATGCTGGCCCGCCAGCAGCTCGCGGACACCGAACTGTCCGCGCCCATCGACGGCGCGGTTCGGGAACGGCGGGCGTCGGTGGGGGAGTACCTGGCAGCCGGCGCTCCGGTGGTCGGCCTCGTCCGCCTGCACCCGCTCCGGCTCCGGGTGGCGGTGCCGGAACGGGACGCTCCCGCCGTCCGGGTGGGACAGGAGGTCCGCGTGCGGCTGGAGGGGGATGCCACGGAGCACCCGGGACGGGTGGCCCGGGTGAGTCCCGCCATCCAGGAGCAGAGCCGCACCCTGGCCGTGGAGGCGGAGGTGGCGAACCGCGGGGGCCGGCTCCGGCCCGGATCCTTCGCGCGCGCCGAGATCGTGGTCGAGGCCGGTCGGCCGGCCGTCCTCGTGCCCGCCTCCGCGATCACGACCTTCGCAGGCCTCGAGAAAGTCTTCGTGGTGAAGGACGACCGCGCCGTGGAGAAGCGTGTCCGGACCGGCCGGCGCGCGGGCGACCGGGTGGAGATCCTCGAAGGGGTCGCCCCGGGCGAGCCGGTCGTGGTCGAGCCGGGCAACCTCGCCGCCGGGACCCCGGTCCGCGTGACGCAGTAGTCTCCCTTGCAGAAGCTCGCGGAAATCTGCATCCGCCGCCCCGTCTTCGCGGCGATGCTCATCCTGGCGCTGGTCGTCGTCGGGGCTTCCAGCTACCTCCGCCTCGGGGTCGACCGGTTCCCATCAGTGGACCTGCCCACCGTCTCGGTCCGCACCCAGCTCCCCGGCGCCTCCACCGAGGAGGTGGAGACCGAGATCTCCCGGCGCATCGAGGAGGTGGTCAACACCGTCGAGGGGATCGAGGAGCTGCGGTCGATATCGGGCCCGGGCGCCTCCGTCGTCATCGTCACATTCAACCTCACCCGGAACATCGACACGGCCGCCCAGGACGTCCGGGACCGCGTCGCCACCGTCCTGCGGGACCTGCCGGAGGACGCCACGGCGCCCCTGATCTCCAAGTTCGACAACGACCAGCAGCCGGTCCTGACGGTGGCGCTGGCCGGCGACCGCCCGCTGCGCGAGCTGACCGAGCTGGCCGACAAGGTGGCGAAGGTCCGCCTCGAGCGCTCGGAAGGCGTAGGGGAAGTCCGGATCGTCGGAGGGCTTTCGCGCGCGGTGAACGTGTGGGTGGAGGCGGACCGGCTGGAGGCGTTCCAGTTGCCGATCACCGCCGTCCGGGACGCGATCGCGCGGCAGAACACGGATTCCGCGGGGGGCAACGTGACCCGCGGCTCCCGGGAGGAGACGCTCCGGACGATCGGCCGGCTGGCCGAGCCGCGGTCCTTCGACGACCTGGTGGTCGCGACGGTCCAAGGCACGTCCGTCCGCGTGCGGGACATCGGGTGGGCGGAGGACGGGACCCGGGAGCAGCGCTCCACGGCCCGGCTCGACGGCGTCCCCACGGTGGTCCTGGAGGTTCGCCGCCAGTCGGGGGCCAACACGGTCGCCGTCATCGAGGCGGCGAAGAGGGGCCTCGCGACCGCGGCGTCCGAACTGCCGGCGGGGGTCGGCCTCACGGTGATCCAGGACCAGTCCCGGTACATCTACACGGCGCTGCACGAGATCACCGTCCACCTGGTCCTGGGCAGCATCCTGGCCTCCCTCGTCGTCCTCGCCTTCATGCGCAGCGTCCGCGCCACGGTCATCGCCGCGGTGGCCATCCCGGCGTCGGTGATCTCGACTTTCGGAATGATGTGGGCCCTCAACTTCACGCTGAACAGCGTGACGATGCTCGCCCTCGTCCTGATGGTCGGGATCGTGATCGACGACGCCATCGTCGTCCTCGAGAACATCTTCCGGTTCGTGGAGGAGAAGGGGATGTCGCCCTTCGCGGCCGCGCGGGCCGCCACGGCCGACATCGGCCTGGCCGTGACGGCGACGACGTTCTCGCTGGTGGTCATCTTCATCCCCGTGTCGTTCATGTCGAGCGTCTCCGGCCGGTTCCTCTACCAGTTCGGCATCACGGCGGCCGTTGCGGTCATGGTGAGCCTGCTCGTTTCCTTCACCCTGACGCCGATGATGAGCGCGCGGCTCCTCCGCGCCGGGGAGGAGGGGCCCCACGACCCGCCCGGAACGCCGCGGTCCCGCGGCGGCTTCTACCGGTGGATCGACGCCGGGTACGCCCGGGCGCTCGGATTCTCCATGCGCCACCGCGTTGCGGTCGCACTGCTCGCGGCGGGCGTCATGCTGTCGGTGATCCCCCTGTACGGGATGATCCGCCAGGACTACCTGCCGGCAAACGCGGACGAAGGGGAGTTTTTCGTGACCGCGGTCGCGCCCCAGGGGACGAGCCTGGCCAGCATGGACGAGATCCTGACCGCCGTCTCGGCCGACGTGCGGGCCGTCCCCGGCGTGCAGCGGGTCCTCTCGACGGCGTCGGGGGGGTTCCTCGGCGCGGTGAACGAGGGACGGGCGTACGTCCAGCTTGCGCCCCACGATGAGCGCGTATTCTCGGTTTCCCGGCTCGCGCGGAGCCTTTTCCGGGGGGACCCGATGGCCGCGTTCCGGGGGAACCGCTCCCAGCAGGAGATCATGCAGGAGGTGCGGGGGAAGCTCCGCCGGTACCGCGACCTCCGGATCGCGGTGCGGAACATCCCCGGATTCAACATCGGCGGAGGGAGTTTCGACGTCGACTTCGTCATCCGGGGGCCGGAGCTCGCGGCCCTCTCGAACTACGCGGAGCGCCTCCGGGACCGGCAGGAGTCCCTCGGTCTGATCGACGCCGACACGACGCTGAAGCTCGACAAGCCCGAGCTGCGCGTCCAGATCGACCGGGCGCGCGCCGCCGACCTGCGCGTCGACCCCGAGCGGGTCGGGACGGCGGTCCGCCTCATGGTCGGCGGGGACGAGGAGGTGTCGCGTTTCACCGATCCCGCCGTCAACGAGGATTACGACGTTCAGCTGCGGCTCCGCGAGGAGGACCGCGCCGACCCGGAGACGATCGGGCGGCTCTACGTCCCGAGGGAGGGGGGCGGGCTGGTGCAGGTGGGGAGCGTCGCCCGGATCGAGAGGAGCCTGAGCGCTTCGCGGATCGACCGGCTCGACCGGCAGCGGGAGGTCCGACTCCGGGCGTCCGTCGCGCCCGGGTACGCGCTGGCGGATCGCCTGGCGGCGCTCCGGGCGGAGGTGTCCCGGATGAACCTACCGGCGGGGTACACGACCCGCGTCTCGGGCAAGGGGCGGGAGCTCGAGCGGACCTTCGGCGAGTTCGTCTGGGCCTTCGCCCTGTCAATCGTGTTCATGTACATGATCCTCGCCTCACAGTTCGAGAACCTGGTCCACCCCTTCACGATCCTGCTCTCCCTTCCGATCTCCGTGCCCTTCGCGCTCCTGTCGATCGGGATTTCCGGCGCCACCCTGAACCTCTACTCGGCCCTCGGCGTCCTCGTCCTGTTCGGCGTGGTCAAGAAGAACGCCATCCTCCAGATCGATCACATGAACAACCTGCGGGCCACCGGCATGGACCGGACCGCGGCGATCCTCCAGGGGAACCGCGACCGGCTCCGCCCGATCCTCATGACCACCTTCACCTTCGTGGCGGGCATGCTCCCGCTGGCCGTCGGATCCGGGCCCGGGGCCGAGGAGCGCCGGGTGATCGCCGTGGTCGTGATCGGCGGCCAGACCCTCTCGCTCCTGCTCACCCTGCTGGCCACGCCCGTCGTCTACTCCCTCCTCGACGACCTGGGCCTCGCTTCCCGGCTTACGGCCCGGGGACGTACTCCACGTGCGTCGGATCGTACATCTGCGACTTGATGTACGCCGGCAGATCGTCCGGCCGTTTCATCGCCGTCAGGCCGCCCTGGAAGGCCACCTCCGCGACGGCGATGGCGATGGCGGAGGAAACTTCCCGGATGCGGTCCAGGCCCGGGTAGATCCGGCCTTTCGCGTAATCCTCCGCGGTGACCATCCTCGCCAGCGTCTTCGCCGCCACGAAGAACATCTCGTCCGTGACCCGGGTGGCCTCGCTGGCGATCACCCCGAGGCCGACGCCGGGGAATATGTAGGCATTGTTTCCCTGACCCGGCACGAAGGTCTTCCCCTTGTACGCGACCGGCGGGAACGGGCTGCCGCTCGCGAAGATCGCGCGCCCGTCCGTCCACGCGTACGCCTCCTCCGCCGTGCACTCCGATTTCGAGGTCGGGTTCGAAAGGGAGAAAATGACGGGGCGCTGGTTCATCCGGGCCATCGCCTCGACGACGGGCTTCGTGAACGTGCGCGGCATCCCGGAGACGCCGATGAGGGCGGTGGGCTTGACCGTTTCGACGGCCTGCAGGAAATCGCCGATGAACGCGTGGTCGTGCGCGTACGGCAGCTTGTGGTGCACGAGATCCGTCCGGCTCTTCACGACCAGCCCCTTGGAGTCCACGAACCAGCATTTGCGCCGGGCGTCCGCCTCCTTCACCCCTTCCGCCATCAGCCCGGTGACGACCAGGTCCCCGATGCCGATGCCGGCCTCGCCCGCTCCCAGGAACAGGAACCTGTGGTCGGACAAACGGTTGCCGGTGATGGCCAGGGCGGAGTACAGCCCGGCCAGGGTGACGCCGGCCGTTCCCTGGATGTCGTCGTCGAAGGTGCAGGAGCGGTTCCGGTACTTGTGCAGCAGCCGGAAGGCGTTCGCGTTCCCGAAATCCTCCAGCTGGATGCACGCCCTCGGGAAGACCTCCTGGACGCCGGTCACGAACTCCTCCACCAGGTCGTCGTACGCCTCGCCGCGCAGGCGCTTCTCCGGGATGCCGATGTAGAGCGGGTCCGAAAGGAGCGCCTCGTTGTTGGTCCCGCAGTCCAGCGTGACGGGGAGGCATTGCGCCGGGTGGATCCCCGCGCAGGCGGTGTAGAGGGAGAGTTTTCCCACCGGGATGCCCATCCCGTTCGCGCCGAGGTCGCCGAGGCCCAGGATGCGCTCGCCGTCGGTGACGACGACGATCCGCACGTCATGGTACGGCCAGTTCTTCAGGATCTCCCGGACCCGGCCGCGGTCCTTGAAGGAGATGTAGAGCCCGCGCGGGCGGCGGAAGATGTGTCCGAACTCGATGCACCCCTGGCCCACCGTCGGGGTGTAGATGATGGGCATCATCTCGTCGAGGTGGTCCATGACCACCCGGTAGAACAGGTTCTCCTGGCGGTCCTGCAGGGCGACCAGGAAAATGTACTTCTCGATGTCGGTTGCCTTGCGGTGGAGGTTCTCCATCACGCGCATCACCTGCCGCTCCTGCGTCCCGACGCGCGCGGGCAGTAGACCGCGAAGGCCCAGCGCGTCGCGCTCGCTTTCGGTGAAGGCGGTACCCTTGTTGAGGATCGGGTCGTGGAGGATGTCCACCCCGCGCTTGCCATTCAGGTGGAGCTGTACCTGCAGTTCGAACGACATGGTTCCCTCCCGGGCGTCGTAGCGACCGGCACAGATTAGATCCGGCGCGCGAAAGACGCAACGGAATCCTTTCCGGCGGCGGTGGCAATCCCTGATACCATGAGGCATGGTCCGGGCGGCGGAGGGGATACGGATCGACGAGGGCGAGATCCGGGAACGGTTCATCCGCTCCTCCGGTCCGGGCGGGCAGAACGTCAACAAGGTCGCGACGGCCGTCCAGCTGCGGTTCGACGTCCGCAATTCCCCTTCCCTGACCGATGCGGTGCGCGAGCGGCTGATCCGGCTCGCCGGGAACCGGGTTACCCGGGAAGGCGTGCTGGTCATCGAGGCCGGCCGTTTCCGCACGCAGGAGCGGAACCGCCGGGACGCGCGGGAACGCCTGGCGGAGTGGGTCCGGAAGGCCGCCGTCCCCCCCCCGCGCCGGAAGGAAACCCGGCCCACCGCGGGGGCGAAGGCGCGCCGGCTGGAGGATAAGCACCGGCGCGGCGAGGCCAAGCGGGCGAGAAGGCCGGTTCCCCCTTCGGAATCCTGAGAGTCCCCCGATCCCGGAAGATTCGCGGGAGCGCTTGCCGTTGCGGGAGATCCGGGGGAAAATCCCATTAACCCGGGTTACCCCCCTCCAAGGAGACCGATCATGACGTACGCCGCGGAGTACGAGAAATCCCTGCAGGTTGGACGCCCCCCGAACGTCAAGGCGCTCTTCCCGCACTCGCGGGCGCTGATCGTCAGCGGGAAAGCGATCGACCGTGCGATGCGGGCCCGGGGGAAAGCCATCGCCATGGCGGCCAACGGCCGCAGCCACTTCGTGATACGGGGGGCGCTGCGCGCCGCCCAGAGGGCCAACGCCCCCGTGATCATCGAGATCGCCAAGTCGGAAGGGGGACAGAAGGCGTACTGCGCCGTCAACTACTGGAACATTGCGCGCATCGTCGACGCCCTCTGCAACGAGATAGGGATCACGGTGCCCGTCGCCATCCACGCCGACCATTACGGAATCAAGAACGACAAGGACCTCGCCGCGGCGAAGGTGGAGATCCCCACGATGTTCGAGGCGGGGATCACCTCGATCGCCATCGACGCGTCCCACCAGCCGGACGATAAAAACCTTCTCGCCAGCATCGCCATCAACCCGTTCATCCCGAAGTGGGCCGGCCTGGAGACCGAGGTCGGCGAGATCAAGGGTTCCACGGGGCTCTCGACCGCGGGGGAGGCCCTGTTCCTGGTCCGCGGGCTCAACTCCCGGGGCATCTCCCCCGACTGGATCGCCCTGAACAACGGCACCACCCACGGGATCGAGGCGTCCGACGCCGGCATCCAGGTGGCCCTGACCGCGGAGATCCACAAGGCCCTGGGTCCCTACAAGGTCAGCGGGGCGCAGCACGGCACCTCGGGGAACAGCTCCGAGCGGCTGCGCGAGATCGCGAACCGGACCGACACCACGAAAGCGAACGTGGCCACCGCCCTTCAGATGATCTCCTGGGGTCTCGAGGTCAACGACTACGGCAACGCGCAGCTCGACTCCGAGGGGCGCTTCATCAAGCGCAAGGGCGAGGGAATGACCGAGGAGATGTGGGCCGAGATGGTCGCCTACGCGGACGGGAAGGGTTGGAAGAAGGGGGACTACAAGAGCCTCAACCTCCCCTTCGAGAACCGGCTCCTTGCCCAGCCCGCGGAGGTCCGCGAGCGGATGTGCAGGGGGGTCGAGGATTTCGCCTTCAAGATGATGACGACGGTCTTCAACGCCAAGGACACCGCGCCGCTCGCACTGGAGGCGATCCTCGAGGCGGGCTCCTTCGACCTCGGCCCCAAGGCGGGCCGGATCGAGGAGCCGGCCGAGTGGACCGAGGCGAAGATCGTCGAGCGGGCGAAGACGCTTTCCAGCGACAAGGGTGCCAAGGGCGACTTCGACGACTGACCCGCCCCCGGTTCGCCGCAAGGGGTGGAGGCCGCCGGCGGGAGGAAGGCGGCGGATCAGCGACTTCGGCGTCTACGGACTCTCTCGGGGCGTGCCTCGTCGTCTATGGGCTCCACCGATCCGGACGAGGCGCCGACGGCAGGGGGAGACGCGGGGGGCGGCGAAACCTGTGCCGCGGCCGCGCTTGGAGCGGCGGGAGCGGCCGTCGACCGAGCCTTGCTCCCGACCGGGAGCAGCTCCAGCTTCTCCCGCTCGCTCCCCCGGAGCAGCCAGACCTTGTCCCGGTCCACGGAGGCGAGCACCGCGCCCGGCTCGACTTCCTCGCTCTCCCGGTACAACCTCGGCTCCTTCATCCCCTCGGCCCACAGGATCGCCCGGCGGGCGGAGGGCGTGGAAGAGAAGATGGTGCCTACGAGGACGAAATTCGTCTTCGAGACGGCCGCCCCCCCCTTGGCGGCCGCGGGGAGCCGGGAGGGGATCTTCATCCCCTGGGCCGGAGAGAACGGGTTCTTCCACTCCTCGGCCGGCGGCGCGGATGCGGGCTCGACGGCGGCGACGGCGGTTCCCGGGGGCGCTTTCGGGGAGTAGGTGCGCAGGGAGAGGTACCTCGTCAGGGCCGTGCCGACGGAAACGGCCGACACCACGATGGAAACCCCCACGATGGCCAGGTACAACGGTCTTCGCATCCCATTCCCCGGAACCGGGATATGGAGTTGAGAACCTGAGGCAAGAGCTGGCGCGCCTGCGAGGACTCGAACCTCGGGCCCGCTGCTTAGAAGGCAGCTGCTCTATCCACCTGAGCTACAGGCGCGCAACAGAAGTATAGCAACAATTCGCCCGCCCCGGCGCCCGTCCGGCATCCGGTTTACAATACGGGAGATGAGCGAAGATCGGGTCGTCAATTGCGCGACGTGGTACGCGCCGCAGGGGTCGGCGTCCACTCCCGGCGGGGCCCCCCCCGGGGATCCGCCGACCGGGAAACCGCCCGGGCCGGAGACCGGAGAGCTGCCTCCCCACGAGGAGCAGACCCGCTGGACCCTGCCCGTCTCCGGGATGTCGTGCGCCTCCTGCGTGGTGCGGGTGGAGAAGGCGCTCTCCCGGGTCGAGGGGGTCGAGGCCGCATCGGTCAATCTGGCCGCGGGGAGCGCCACCGTGACGGTGGATCCGGGGAAGATCGGGCCATGGAGGCTCGCCGCCGCGATCCGGGATGCGGGGTACGAGGTCCCCGTGGAGCGGTCCACCTTCCCCGTGCAGGGGATGTCGTGCGCCTCGTGCGTGGACCGTGTGGAGCGCGCGCTCCGCGGCGTCCCCGGGGTGTTGGCCGCGACCGTCAACCTCGCCGCGCAGACGGGTAGCGTGGACTTCCTGCCCGGCGTGGCAACCGTCGCCGCCCTGCGCTCCGCGGTGGAGGGGGCCGGCTACGGCGTCCCCCGCGTGGAGCCGGGGGAAGATCCCGTGGAACTCCAGGCGCGCCTGCAGGCGATGGAGGAACGGTCCCTCCTCTCCCGGCTGCGCGTGGCGTTTGTCCTGGGCGTTCCGCTGCTGCTGCTCTCCCACTGGGGGAAATATCCCGTTCTCCAGTTCCTCCTCGCGACCCCGATCCAGCTCTTCTCGGCCTCCCGGTTCTACCGGGGGGCGTGGTCCGCCGCGCGCCACGGGACCACCGACATGAACACCCTGGTGGCGCTCGGGACTTCCGTCGCCTACATCTACAGCGTCGTCGTCACCTTCTTCCCGGGGCTCCTCGCGGCGCAGGGGCTTTCCGCCCACGTGTATTACGAGACGGCGGCGGCGATCGTGGCCCTCGTCCTGCTCGGGCGCTGGTTCGAGGCGCGCGCGAGGGGGAAGACCTCCGCGGCGATACGGAAACTGGTCGGGCTGGCGCCGAAGTCGGCGCGCGTGGTCCGGGACGGAGCGGAGATCGACGTTCCGCTCGAGTCGGTGGCCGTCGGGGAGATCCTCGTCATCCGGCCGGGGGAGAAGATCCCGGTGGACGGCACGGTCTCGGAGGGGCGGTCCTCCGTCGACGAGTCGATGCTGACGGGAGAACCGATGCCGGTGGAGAAGGGACCGGGGGACATGGTCACCGGCGGCACGCTGAACGGGAATGGCCGCCTCGTGATGCATGCCTCGCGCGTCGGGAAGGACACGGTTCTCTCCCGCATCGTCGCGATGGTGCGGGACGCGCAGGGAAGCAAGCCGCCGATCGGACGCCTCGCGGACGTCCTCGCGTCGTATTTCGTTCCCTCCGTAATGGCCGTTGCGGTCCTCACGTTCTTTGCGTGGCTTCTCTTCGGCCCGGAGCCGCGGCTGACGTATGCGCTGGCCGGCGCCATCTCCGTCCTCATCATCGCCTGCCCCTGCGCCCTCGGGCTGGCAACCCCGACCTCCATCATGGTGGCCACGGGGAGGGGGGCGGAACTGGGGATCCTGGTGCGCGACGGCGCCGCGCTGGAGACCGCGCACAAGGTGGACACGGTCGTCCTCGACAAGACCGGTACTGTGACGAAGGGAAGGCCGGAGGTGACCGGCGTGCGGCCCGCGCCGGACGGCCCCTTCCGGGAGAGGGAAGGGGAGCTGGAGATGCTGCGCCTCGCGGCGTGCGCAGAGTCGGCTTCCGAGCATCCGCTGGCCGACGCGGTCGTCCGGGCCGCGAAGGCGAGGGGGATCGACGTTTCCGCGCCGGACTCCTTTACATCCACTCCGGGACAGGGGATCCGGGCAACGGTCGACGGAAAGGCGGTCCTTGCGGGAAACCTCTCCTGGCTCGAGGGGGAAGGGGTGGATCCTTCGGCGCTGATTCCGGACGCGCAGGATGTTTCGGCGGCGGGGGGAACACCCGTGTGCCTGGCGGTGGAAGGGCGGGCCGCGGGCGTCCTCGCGGTGGAGGACGAGATCAGGGAAACCTCGCCGGATGCGGTCCGCCGGCTCGGGGAAATGGGGCTCACCGTCTTCCTGCTGACCGGGGACAACCGGAGGACCGCGGACGCGGTGGCGGCGAAGGTCGGCATCTCGCGGGTGGTCGCCGGGGTGCTCCCGGACCGCAAGGCGAAGGAGATCCTGCGGCTCCAGTCCGAGGACCGGGTCGTGGCGATGGTGGGGGACGGGATCAACGACGCCCCGGCACTCGCGCAGGCGGACGTGGGGATCGCGATCGGCACGGGGACGGACGTGGCGGTGGAGGCGGGGGACCTGGTGCTGATGGGGGGGGACCTGCGGGGGGTGGCGACGGCCATTTCGCTTAGCCGCGCCACGCTGCGCAACATCCGCCAGAACCTGTTCTGGGCCTTCGCCTACAACGTGGTGCTGATCCCGGTGGCGGCGGGGGCGCTCTACCCGTCCTTCGGCGTGTTGCTGGACCCCGTCTTCGCCGCCGCGGCGATGGGGCTCTCCTCCGTCACCGTGGTGACGAATGCCCTGCGGTTGCGCAGGTTCCGTCCGTCGGCCTGAGAAGCCCGCGCGGCGCGGCATGGGGAAGGGAGGGCACGGAATCCGGGCAATTAGCCGTTGACCGGGAGCGTGCGGGTTCGTATAATTTCCTTTCGCCTTTTGGGGCACGGGTGGTGAGTGTAGCTCAGTTGGCAGAGCACCAGACTGTGGCTCTGGGTGTCGCGGGTTCAATCCCCGTCACTCACCCCATTCCTGAAATGGATGTCCGCCATAACCCCACCCGGGCGGGGCGCGGCGGTTCGAGGGCGCCTGTAGCTCAGGGGATAGAGCACCGGCCTCCGGAGCCGGGTGCGGAGGTTCGATTCCTCCCAGGCGCGCCATTTTCCGGCGATCTTTCACAGCGTGGGCCATTAGCTCAACCCGGCAGAGCAGCTGACTCTTAATCAGGAGGTTGAAGGTTCGAATCCTTCATGGCCCACCAGAAATACCAAGGGGTTACGGCACACGCTGTAACCCTTTTTTCGTTTCCAAGGTATATACCAGCCGCATTTCCAGCCAAAGATTTTGCCTGGGCG
>Ga0113563_10002253_pt1 | contig 11544 bp, 9 predicted proteins | sample Mud3Dept3metaG_FD_80117 | JGI IMG/M metagenome (GOLD analysis project Ga0113563, IMG submission 80117) | Freshwater wetland microbial communities from Ohio, USA, analyzing the effect of biotic and abiotic controls - Mud 3 Core 4 Depth 3... | ecosystem: Environmental > Aquatic > Freshwater >...
CGCGCTGTCGCAGATCGACCTCGGCCGGGGCTTCCTGGTCGTGCTGGCCGCGGCGTTCCTGTTCAACGTGATCGCCGCCTGCCAGGACGTCGCGGCCGACGGGCTTGCGGTGCGCATCCTCGATACACGCGAGCGTGGCCTCGCGAACGGCATCCAGGTCGGCGCCTACCGGATCGGCATGATCCTGGGCGGCGGGCTGCTGCTCTGGGTCTTCGCCCGCACCGACTGGGCAACGATGTTCGCGTGCATGGCCGTTTTGCTCGCGGTCACGGTGCTGCCCGTGCTCCGACTGCGCGAGCCACCGTCCCCGCAGGCAGCGCCGCGGCCCAGCGCCGCCCAACTCGCGACCGGATGGATCGCCCGGCTGCGCGTGCCGGGCATGGGCGCGTTCATCGCGTTGATCTGCTTCTACAAGTTCGGTGATTCGATGGTCGCCACGCTGATCGGCCCGCTCATGCGTGACTCGGGGCTCAGCAAGGAGACGATCGCGTTGATGAAGGGCACCGTGGGATCGGTAGCCAGTCTCGCCGGCGCGGCCGTCGGCGGCTGGTTCGCATTCCGGGCCGGCCGCCGCAAGGCGCTGCTGGCCTGCGGGCTGCTGCAATCGGCGAGCCTGCTGTGCTACGTGGCCGCCGCGCACGGGATCGGCGGGCTCGGCATGTTCTGGGCTGGCACGGTCGCCGAGCATCTGCTTGGCAGCATGGCCACGGTCGCGCTGTTCACGCTGATGATGGACGCCTCCGATCCCGAGCACGCCGGCACCGACTACACGCTGCTCGCCTGCGCGATCGTGTTCACGATGGGGCTCGCCAATTTCACCGGCGCCGCGATCGCCGACGCCGTGGGCTACGCGCCGACCTTCCTCGCCGGGTTCGTGCTGTCGGTCGCGGGGTGCCTCGTGCTGGTCAGCAGCCTCGATGCGCGACGCGGCCCGGCGCGCCTGCAGCCGGTCTGGAAGGCGGCTTGAGCGTATCGCGGCTGCCGCGGATTTTCGCTAGGCTGGCGCGCATGCAGGAACTCAGAGAGCTGGTCAGCGAGATCCCCGACTTCCCGAAGCCGGGCATCCTGTTCCGGGACATCAACCCGCTGCTGCGTGAGCGCTTCAGTGCCACGATCGCGGCGGTCGATGCGCTGTTCTCGGAGGACGAGTGGCGCCGCGTCGATGCCGTCGCGGGTATCGAGTCGCGTGGCTTCATCCTCGCCTCCGCACTGGCCGAGCGCCGCGGCAAGGGCTTCGTGCCGATCCGCAAGAAGGGCAAGCTGCCGCCGCCGGTCGTGGACGTCGCCTACGACCTCGAGTACGGCACCGGCGTGCTCGAAATGCAGCGCGGCCGCGGCTGCCTGCTGCTGATCGATGACGTGCTCGCGACGGGCGGCACGCTCGACGCGTCGGCGGTACTGAGCCTGCAGGCGGGTTACACGCTGGGCGGGGTCGGCGTGCTGCTCGACCTCGGCATGGCGCCCGGCTTCCGCTGCGACGGGCATGCCGCCCGTTCCGTGCTGCAGTACGGCTGAACCGCCCATGAGCGACACGAGTCCGGCGGGCGCTCCTCGCCGCGCGGCGCTCGTGTTCATTTTCATCACGGTCGTGCTCGACATGCTCGCGCTCGGCATGATCATCCCAGTGCTGCCGCACCTGATCGAGGACTTCCTCGGCGGCGACACGGCCGGCGCCGCCAAGGTCTACGGCGTGTTCGGCACGGCGTGGGCGCTGATGCAGTTCGTGTCCATGCCAGTGATGGGCGCGCTGTCCGATCGCTTCGGGCGCCGCCGCGTGATCCTGATCTCGAACCTCGGGCTCGGCCTCGATTACGTGCTGATGGCGATGGCGCCGAACCTGGCGTGGCTGTTCGTCGGCCGGATCATTTCGGGCGTCTGTGCCGCAAGCGTCAGCACCGGCATGGCCTACGTGGCCGACGTCACGCCGGTCGAGCGTCGCTCGGCTGCGTTCGGCAAGCTTGGCGTCGCGTTTGGCCTCGGCTTCGTGCTCGGTCCGGCGCTCGGCGGAATGCTCGGCAGCATCGATCCGCGGCTGCCGTTCTGGGCCGCGGCCGGCTTCAGCCTCGCGAACGCTCTATACGGGTTGCTCGTGCTGCCGGAGTCGCTGCCCCCGGAGCGGCGGCGCCCGTTCGAGTGGCGGCGCGCCAACCCGATGGGCTCGCTGAAGCTGCTGCGTTCCCACCCGGAACTGTTCGGCCTCGCCGGCGTGGTGTTCCTGAGCAGCCTCGCGCACGCCGCGCTGCCGGCCACCTTCGTGCTCTACGCCGGGTACCGTTATGGCTGGGATGCGCGGACAGTTGGTTTCACGCTCGCGGTGATCGGCGTCTTCTCCGCGCTCGTGCAGGGCGGACTGGTCGGCCGGATGGTGCGCCGCTTCGGCGAACGACGCGTGCTGCTCACGGGACTCGCCTGCGGTGCTGCGGGCTTCGTCGTCTACGGGCTCGCACCCACCGGTACCCTGTTCATGGCGGGCGTGCCGATCGTCGCGCTGTGGGGTCTCGCTTCGCCGGCCGCGCAAGGGCTGATGACGCGACACATCGGACCCACTGAGCAGGGCGAGTTGCAGGGTGCCAACGGCAGCGTGCTCGGCATCGCGACGATGATTGGTCCGGGCCTGTTCGCGGGTGTGTTCGCGTATTTCATCGGCGAGGGCGCACGCCTGCATTTCCCGGGCGCGGCCTACCTGCTGGCTGCACTGTTGCTGGCCGCAGGCGCGCTGCTCGCGGCGCGGGTCACGGCGAAGTGAGGCGACCTTGAACTGGCAACTGGCATCGATTCCATCCGCGTTGCGTCCAGCACTCGAGGAGCGCCTGGCGCGCCTCGACGAGCAGGGCGGCCTGGCCGGCGTGCCCCACGAGCCGGGTGCGGCCGACGCGCTACCGCTCGTCTGGGCCTGCAGCGACTTCGTCGCCGACGCCTGCCTGCGCGATCGCGAGCTGCTGCCCTGGCTGTTCGCCGGACAACGTCTGCGCACACCACAGGAACTCGCCGATTTCGAGCGCGACCTGGAGTCCACAATCGTGTCTTCCGGTACCGACGACGCGGCGTTCATGGACGCGCTGCGCCGATTCCGGCGACGTCAGCTGGCCCGCATCGCATGGCGCGACCTGGCCGGACTCGCGGAGGTCGATACCGTGCTGCGCGAACTCTCGCTGCTCGCCGACGTCTGCATCCGAGCGGCCTGCCGCTACGCGGGCGCCGCACTGACCGCCCGCCACGGTGCCCCGCGCGGCAGCAATGGCGCGCCACTCGAACTGCTGGTGCTGGCGATGGGCAAGCTCGGCGGCGGCGAGCTCAATTTCTCGTCCGACATCGATCTCGTGTTTGCGTTCCCCGAGCACGGCGAGACCGATGGCGCGCGGCCGCTCGAACACGAGGAGTATTTCGCGCGGTTCGGCCGTCGCGTGGCGCAGTTGCTGGGCTCCGTCACGGCCGAGGGCTTCGTCTACCGCGTTGACCTGCGGCTGCGGCCGTTCGGCGATTCGGGCCCCACGATCGTCAGCTTCGACGCGCTGGAGGATTACCTGCAGCAGCACGGTCGCGACTGGGAGCGCTACGCCTACGTCAAGGCGCGGCCGGTGCACGGCGCGGCATCGTTCGACGAGCTGTATCGCAACGTGCTGCGGCCGTTCGTCTACCGGCGCTACCTCGACTTCAGCGTGTTCGAGTCGCTGCGCGAAATGAAGGACCTGATCGCGCGCGAGGTCGAGCGCCGCGAGCTGCGCGACAACGTCAAGCTCGGACCCGGCGGGATTCGCGAGATCGAGTTCATCGTGCAGGCGTTCCAGCTGATTCGCGGCGGTGGCAAGCCTGCGCTGCAGACGCGCAGCCTGCTCGAGGCGCTGCCGCTGATGGCTGGCCACAAGCTGCTGTCGCCGGACGCCGTCGCCGAGCTCGGCGAGTCCTACCGGTTCCTGCGCAGGGTCGAGAACCGGTTGCAGCAGCGTAACGACGAGCAGACGCACGACCTGCCGCGGGACGACGCCGGGCGCGCGCGTCTCGCGCTCGCGATGGGAGCCGCGGACTGGCCGACCCTGGCGGCGGAGATCGAGAGGCACCGGCGTCGCGTCGGCGGCCATTTCCGGACATTGATTTTCGGGCCTGCGGAGCCCGGTGCCGACGACGGCCTGGATCGCGCGCTCGAGACGCTGCTCGAACCCGAGCTCGACGATGCACGGCGACTCGAGCTGCTGCGCAAGGCGCGCATCGGCGCCGCGGACGCGGTGCTGGCGCAGCTCAACGTGCTGAGGGAGAGCACCTACTACCGACGGCTCGATGAAACCGGCCGGCGGCGCCTGCACACGTTGCTGCCGTTCCTGCTGCAGGCCGTCGCGGGTGGCGACGCCGAGGCGCAGGCGCTCGGGCGCGTGCTGCATGTGATCGAGCGGATCGGTGGTCGGACCGTGTACCTCGCGCTGTTGAACGAGAACGCGGTGGCGCGCCAGCGGTTGGTGGAGCTGTGCGCGCACTCGCAGTTCCTGACCGACCAGATCGCCGCATTTCCGCTGCTGCTCGACGAACTGCTCGACGAGCGCCTGTTCGAAACGACGCCGATGCGTGCCGAGTTCGAGCAGGACCTGCGCGCGCGCATGGCAGGTGCGGGCGCCGACGACCCGGAGCGGCAGGTCGACCTGCTGCGCGAGTTTCAGCGCGCGGCGGTGTTCCGGGTCGCCGTGCCGGACCTCACCGGCCGCCTGCCGCTGATGAAGGTCAGCGACCGGCTGACCGACATTGCGGAAATGATCGTAGCCGAGGCGCTGTCTCTCTCGTGGGATCCGGTGGTCGCGCGCCACGGCGTGCCGCGCTGCGGGCCGGGTGAAGCGAGCCTGCACGACGCCGGGCTGATCGTGGTGGCCTACGGCAAGTTCGGCGGCATCGAGCTCGGTTACGGGTCCGATCTCGACCTTGTCTTCCTGCACGACTCGACCGGGGAGTTCCAGCAGACGACGGGTCCGCGGATCGTCGACAACGGCACATTCTTCCTGCGACTGGTGCAGCGGCTCGTGCACGTGCTCACGGTGCACTCGAACGCAGGCCGACTCTACGAGGTGGACACGCGGCTGCGGCCGAGTGGGAAGGGCGGGCTGCTGGTGCAGAGCATCGAGGGCTTCGGGGACTACCAGCGCAAGGACGCGTGGACCTGGGAGCACCAGGCGCTGCTGCGCGCGCGGGCCGTGGCTGGCGCGCCCGCGCTGCGCGAGCGCTTCGAGACGCTGCGCCGCGAAATCCTGCGCTTTGGCGTCCGCCGCGGCACGCTGCGCGAGGATGTCCGCGCGATGCGCGAGCGGATGCGTGCCGAGCTCTCACGCTCCGGCCCGGGCCAGTTCGACCTCAAGCAGGACGCCGGCGGTATCACCGACATCGAGTTCCTCGCGCAGTACTGGACGCTGCTGTGGTCCGAGCGTCACGTCGAACTCGTCACGTACTCGGACAACATCCGCCAGCTCGAGAGCCTCGCGTCGATCGACCTGGTTTCGCAGCAGACCGTGGACGTGCTGACCGGGGCCTATCGAGCCTACCGGCAGCGCATGCACCACCTGTCGCTCGAAGCGGCCGAGACCGTGGTGCCGGACACGGAGTTCGCCGAGACCCGCGCAGCCGTCGGCGCGATCTGGGAGGAGGTGATGGGGAAGTCGCCAGCTCTTTTCCGCGATCCCGGAAAAGGGTAGCGTGCCATGTTGCAACGCGAACCGAGGTTCCCATGGCCGAACTGCTCGTGCCCATCTCTCCAGGTGAATTGATCGACAAGATCACGATCCTCGAGATCAAGTCGCAGCGCATGACCGACGCGGCCAAGTTGCACAATGTGCGCACCGAGTTGTCGTTGCTCACCGAGACCTGGAAAGCGTCGACCTATTCAGCAACCGACATCAGTGCCGAGTGGGCCGGTCTGCGCGACGTCAACGGCAAGCTCTGGGACATCGAGGATCGGATTCGCGACCAGGAGCGCGACGGCCGCTTCGACGCCGACTTCATCGAGCTTGCGCGCGCCGTCTACGTGACCAACGACGAGCGCGCCGCGATCAAGAAGCGGATCAACCTGCGGCTGGGCTCGACGCTGGTGGAAGAGAAGAGCTACGCGGACTACAAGGGGAGGGGATAGCTATCCGCTATCCCCTCTTCAGCGAGTATTCCGCACTGCAATACGGGCACTTCGCCCACCCGGTCTTCTCCACGGGCAGGTACACGCGCGGATGGCTGTTCCACAGCTGCATGCCGGGCATGGGGCAGGACAGCGGCAGGTCGGCCTCCGTCACCTCGTAGTGGTTCCTGGCGTTCGGCTGGATGAGCTTTTCGCTGCGCGCTGCCGTCACGGTGGGAAGTCTCGCTGGATGCTGGACCCGCATTATCGCCCAGCGCCGGGTCGGGCGTCAGCCGGCGCCTGGAGCAGGGCGTCGAGTCGTTCCACGACGGCATCCACGGTGATCAGGTCCATGACACCGGGCTCCTCGATTTTCTCGGTCCACGGCAGCTCGGCGGCGGGTCGTCCACGGAACCGTAGCGCCGCGGCTTCGTAGCGGTCCACGCACCATGCGCGGCTGAAATAGGGACCGCTGCGGGCCGGATTGGTCGCGGCATACAGGCCGATGACCGGTGTGCCGACCGTGGTGGCCATGTGGGCCGGGCCGGAGTCCGGCGAAAGCAGCGCCTGCGCGCGCTGCAGCGTCGCGAGGAACTCGAGCAGGGTGTCCCGGCCGACGAGATTCACCAGCGGCCGTTTCGCCAGCGCGGCGATGCGCTCGCCGTACCCGAGTTCGAGCTCGCTGCGCCCGCCACACAGCAGCACCCGCAGTCCGTGGCGCGCCGATGCGTAATCGGCCACCGCCGCGTACCGTTCCGGACTCCAGTTGCGCAGCGCGTGGCTCGAGCAGGGGCTGATGACCAGCGTAGGCTGGCCCTCCGGAATCGCCCGTCGTGCGTACTCCAGAGCCGCCTCGGGCAGCGGAATGTCCCAGCGCATCGAGCGTTGGCGCAGCCCGAGTCGCTCGGCGAAGCCGAACAGGCTGTCGAGCACGTGCTCGCGTTCGCGGGGCGCGATCTTCGCGTTCGTGAACAACCACTGCAACTCGCGGGCGCGTGCCCGGTCGAAGCCGATCTTGACGTTGGCCGGTACCTGGATGGCTGCGAAGCTGGCGCGCAGGGCGAGCTGCATGTGCAGCAGCACGTCGTAACGTCGGCCGATCATGCGCCGGCGCAGGTCGGCGTAAGCCGCGCGGCCGGCCTTCTTGTCGAACACGATGAACTCGATGCCCGGCAGGTGGCCGAGCAGCTTGTGCTCGAGTTTGCCGATGATCCACGTGATCTCCGCGCCGGGCCACGCGTCCTGCAGCGTGCGCACCACCGGCAGCGCGTGGCATACGTCGCCGAGCGCCGACAGCCGCAGCACGCAGATGCGCCGGGGTGGAGTGCTGGAAAAATCGGGTGACATGGGCGGGAGCGGTAGGCAGCGGCAGTCCGATGGTGAACAATCCGTCCGTGCAAGCCCGCCAGGAGTCTCGAGCAGCGTGAGCGCAGGCCCGGAAATCGTCGCCCCGACCGCGCGCGGCGCGATGCTATACGATGCCTCGCGCTGCGACCAGCCGGATGCGCGGATCTTCGCGCGCGCGCACTGGCGCGCCCGCGGCGCGCTGCAGGAGACCGCCGGCGGGCGCAGCACGATCGCGTTCATCCAGGACGGCGAGCGGCGCTGGGTGCTCCGTCACTACCGTCGTGGCGGACTCGTCGCGACGCTGCTGGGCGATCGGTACCTGTGGACTGGCGCGAATCGCACGCGCGCGTTTCGCGAATGGCGGCTGCTGCATGAGCTGCGCGCAGCCGGGCTGCCCGTGCCGGCGCCGGTTGCCGCGCACTACGAACGCGACGGGCTGTTCTATCGCGCCGACCTGGTCACCACGGAATTGCCGACGCGCCGCACGCTCGCCCACGCGCTGGCCGGCGGTCCCCTCGATGCCGTGACGTGGCGCGCCGTGGGCGCGTGCGTGGGTCGGCTGCACGCCCAGGGCGTGCACCACGCCGACCTGAACGCGCACAACCTGCTGCTCGGGGACGACGGCTCGGTCTACGTGCTCGATTTCGATCGCGGCCGTCGGCGGTCGCGCGGCGCCTGGGAGCAGGCGGTGCTCGAGCGGCTGCAGCGCTCGTTGCGCAAGGTCACCACCGGCTTGCCGGCCGGTCGCTTCGACGAGGCCGCGTGGCAGCACCTGCTGCGCGGCGTGAAGGACAACTGATGCGATTGTTGTACGTGCTGCTGACCTACCTGCTCGCGCCGGTCGTCATCGCGATGGAGGGCTGGAAGTCGTTTCGGGTTCCCGAGTACCGCGGCCGGCTGCGCCAGCGGCTGGGAGTCATCGAGCCGCAGGCCGTGCCGGGTTGCCTGTGGATCCACGCCGTCTCGGTCGGCGAGGTGCAGGCAGCCATCGGCCTGATCCAGTCCCTGCGGCAGCGGTTCCCCGAGATTCCGGTCGTCGTCTCGACGGTCACGCCGACCGGCGCGCAGCGGGTGCGCAGTTTCTTCGGCGAGTCGGTGGGGCATTGCTACCTGCCGTACGACCTGCCGGGTTCGGTGCGCCGCTTCCTCGACCGGCTGCAGCCGCGAGTCGCGATCATCCTCGAGACCGAGATCTGGCCGACGCTGTACCACGAGCTCGGTCGACGGCATATCCCGCTCGTGCTCGCGAGCGCGCGCGTCTCGACCCGCTCGGTCGATCGATATCGACTGATGGCGTCGCTGTTCAAGGAGACGCTGTCGCACGGCATCCTGATCGGCGCGCAGACCACCGCGGACTGCGAGCGCTTCAAGGCCATTGGCGCCGCGGCAGAGCGTGTCCGGGTCACCGGCAACGTCAAGTTCGACATGGAGATCCCGGCGGCGTCGATCGCGGCGGGGCGCGCGTTTCGCGACCAGTGCGGCCCCGGGCGACCGGTGTGGATCGCGGGCAGCACGCACGAAGGCGAGGAGGAGGCCGCGCTCATCGCGCACGCGCGGGTCCTCGAGCGGCATCCCGGCGCATTGCTGATTCTCGTGCCGCGCCATCCGCAACGCTTCGAGTCCGTGCGCGCGCTGCTGCGCAAGCGGGGTCACGCGTTCGCGCAGCGCAGTTCCGGAGCGATCCCGGGCGCGGACCAGGCGGTGTTCCTGGTCGATACGCTCGGCGAGCTGCAGATGTTCTATGCCGCCGCCGACGTCGCGTTCGTCGGCGGCAGCCTGGTGCCGGTGGGCGGGCACAACCTGCTCGAGCCCGCGGTGCTCGGCCTGCCGATGCTGTCGGGGCCGCACACGCACAATGCGCAGGACATCGCCGACCTGCTGCAGGAATGCGGTGCACTGCGGATCGTGCGCAGCAAGGAAGAACTCACCCAGCGGGTCGGCGAAGCTTTCGACGACCCGGCACGGGCGCGCGCCGACGGCGCCCTGGGACAGCAGACGGTCGCGCAGAGCCGGGGCGCGGTGCACCGGCTCGTCGCAATGGTGTCGCCGCTGCTCAGCCCGCCGGCGGCGAGGGCGGCTGGGACGGCGGCAGCGTCGTCGGCGTCGTCAGGAACGCATTGATCGACGCGAGATCCACGGGCGCCAGCACGCCGGACGCCGACTTCAGCCGCACCAGGTTGATCAGGTAGTCGTAGCGGCTGCGTGCGTAATCGCGCTGCGCTTCGAACAGCCGGCGCCGCGCGTCGAGCACGTCCACGGTCGTGCGCGTGCCGACCTCGAAGCCAGCCTCGGTCGCCTCGAGCGCGGTCAGGTTCGATTTCACCGACTGCTGCAGCGCCGTGACTCGCGCCTTCTCGGCGATCACGCCGAGGTAGGCGTCGCGCGTCTCGCGTTCGGCGCCACGCATGGCACCGTCGAGCTTTTCGCGCGCCGCGCGATGCAGGTACACCTGCTGGCGCACGCGCGACTGCGTGCCGCCGCCGGCGAAGATTGGAATGTTGACCTGCACGCCGATCACGTCGTCCGTACGGTTCGAATCGGCGACGCCAGCGACCGGCACCGGCGGCGGATTGTTCGGGTCGCCGGAGCGGTCGATACGCGTGTTGACCTGATCTGCTTCGCGATCGTTCTCGGTGCGCTGCGCGAACAGGTCCAGCGTGGGCATGTGGCCGGACTGGGCGATCTTGACGTCGCTCTTGGCGACCTCGACGCCGAGGCGCCCGGCAATCACGTCGAGATTCTGCTCCAGTGCCTGGTCCACCCAGACCTGCGGGTCGGCAGGTTGCGGCTGGTCGAGCGGCATGTCGTCCGCCGGCTTGACGAGCGACGCATAGGTTTCGCCGGTCAGCTCGCGCAGCAACTCCTGGCTGCTCGCCAGGGCCCGCTTCGCCGCGATCACGCCTGCCGTCGCGCTATCGTAGGCGGCTCGTGATTCCTGCACGTCGGTGATCGCGATCAGGCCGACCTCGAAGCGCTTCTCGGACTGCTCGAGCTGGCGGCTGAACGCCTGCAGCGTCGCTTCGGCCGCGGCCAGCGTGTCCTCGGCCGCGAGTACGTCGAAGTAGCGCTGCGACGCGCGCACCATCAGGTCCTGCTGCGCGGCTCGGTAATTGGCCTCGGCCAGCGCGACCTCGGAGTCGGCGCGCTTCAGCGTCTGCCACTGATCCCAGCGGAAGATGGTCTGTGTCAGTCGCGCCGTGTAATCCCAGTACTGGTCGGTGTCCGTCTCGTTGCGGTTGCCGACCGAAACGACCTCGCCCGTCGTCGTGTTGACCTGCGGGAAATAGGATTCGCTGTCGGATTCGGCCGTGTAGGCCTGGCCGTTCAGGGAGACCTGAGGCAGCAGCAGCGCGCGCGCCTGGGGCTTGGCTTCGAGCGCAGCCAAGCGGCGGGCCTCGGCCTCGCGGATCAGCGGGTCGCTCTTGACTGCAGCCTGGTAGACGTCGAGCAGGTTCTCGGGCTGGGCCAGCGGGCCGAAGAGGGCCGCGGCCACGCCGCAAGCCAGCAGGAAGGATTTTCTACGCATGCACTTACCCTATGGCGACGCTGTCGCCCCTGAGGTCAACTGGTGTTGTACTAGACTATATCACTTGGCGCGGTACTGCCTAGTCCCCTGCTGGACAGGTCAGCGTCAGAACACGAACCGCGGCGGTTCCGCGGCATGGATCAACGGCTCGATCGCCGTCTCGAACAGGCCTTCCCGCAGCCAGTCGTCGGGGCCGGTGCGCGTGATGCGACGGGCCTCCATGACGGGGCGCTCACCGACGACGACGAACAGCCGTCCGCCCTCGGCCAGCATCCGCTCAAACCGGGGATCGTAGACCGGCAGCGCGCCCGTCAGCGCGATGACGTCGTAGACCGCGTCATCCGCCCGCGTGAACGCGTCCACCGTTTCCACCGTGACGTTCAGCGCGCGAGTGCGCAGCAGACTCGCGCGTGCCGCAGCGGCGAGGTCGGCGTGGATCTCGACCGAATGGACCGTCCGGGCTAGCGCTCCGAGGCACGCGGCGAAATACCCGCTGCCGGTGCCGACCTCGAGGACTCGATCGCCGGGATGGATCTCTAAGGCCTGCAGGATCCGGCCCTCGAGCTTCGGCGCCAGCATGTGCTGCCCG
>Ga0113563_10002254_pt1 | contig 11543 bp, 10 predicted proteins | sample Mud3Dept3metaG_FD_80117 | JGI IMG/M metagenome (GOLD analysis project Ga0113563, IMG submission 80117) | Freshwater wetland microbial communities from Ohio, USA, analyzing the effect of biotic and abiotic controls - Mud 3 Core 4 Depth 3... | ecosystem: Environmental > Aquatic > Freshwater >...
ATCCATTTTTCAGAAATATGCAGGATCTAAAATCTGAAATAAATAAACGGTATCACGCCGGTGGTTCTCATCTGAAGTAAAAGAACTGCAACAAGAATAACAACAGCGAACTTAGCGGCAAGAGGGATCCTGATAAAAAGCCCCCTGTATGATTCCTTTATTTTTTCCGGTAATAAATGAATAATATAACCGGCTGCCATCAGTGAAAAAACACTGCTGTATGCCTGTAAAACACTCAGCCAGGCACCGGGAGAAAAATTCTCCACAATCTGTCTGAGCATAAGTATCGCAGTATCCATATCCTGCGCCCTGAAAAAGATCCAGCAGAAGCTGACAAAATTAAATGTTATAAAAACTGCAACTGCTTTTCCAAAGCGTCCCTCCCACATCCTGCTGCCAAACAATGAATTCCATATCTTGTTGATCACAAGACCAATACCATGTAATCCTCCCCATATAATAAATCTCAGAGCTGCTCCATGCCATAATCCTCCCAGCAGCATGGTAATCAGCAGGTTTATTCCTGTCCTGAACGTTCCCTTCCTGTTCCCTCCGAGTGAAATATACAGGTAATCCTTCAGCCACCGCGAAAGTGAAATATGCCATCTTTTCCAGAAATCAGCTATCCCTGCAGCCTTGTATGGTGAGTTAAAATTGATCGGAAGCCTGAACCCAAGTATCAGAGCCAGTCCTATTGCTATGTCGGTATAACCCGAAAAATCGCAATAGATCTGAAGTCCATACCCGTACACAGCGGCCAGGTTTTCAAAACCCGAATAGACTGAAGGAAAATCGAAGACTTTATCGACAAAGTTCACCGCAATGAAATCCGAGATTACTATTTTTTTTATCAGTCCTTTAAGGATCAGGAACAGAGCATGGCTGAATTCCCTCTTTGTCAGGCTGAAATCCCTGTAAAGCTGGGGAATGAATTCATATGCCCTGACAATAGGTCCTGCTACAAGCTGCGGAAAGAACGAAACATAAAAACCGAAATCGACGATATTCTTAAGCGGGGTCAGCTTTCCTCTGTAGATGTCGATGGTATAGCTGAGCGACTGGAACGTAAAAAATGATATCCCCACAGGCAGAATTATATTGCTGATATTGAAAGATGTTCCCAGGTGAGCATTTGAGAACGAGGCTAGAAAATCGTATATCTGCATATTGGTCCCCAGCAGGTTGTTTATCGTTTCAATGATGAAACCCGTATACTTGAAATATGCCAGAATCCCCAGATTTGATACAAGACTCAAAATGATATAAAGCCTCCTGAATGATTTTCTCCTGGAATGATGGATCATCAATCCGCAAATAAAATCAACAACAGTCACAAGAACCAGCAGGAAGATAAAGAGTCCTCCGGATTTATAATAGAAAAAAAGACTTATAAGGAGAAGATAAAAGTTCCGCAGGAAAAGTTTCCTGTAAATAACAGTATAGCCGGTGAGCACCAGGAGGAAGAATAACCAGAATGCAGAAGTGGTAAATATGAAAGGCTTTTCGGGCTCATAGCTGAAAATACGTGAAAGGATCAGTCCAGCCAGTTTCTCTTCTCCTGCCTCAGCAGCCGGTTCATTAGCTGCTGATCGAGAAACCACCATAACAGTATCTTTATCTGATGGTTCCGGTGGCAATACAGAATCCTCTTTAAGTGAAAACATTGCTTCTGCAAGCATCTGTGACAGGGTATCAGCTCCCTGGTAAGTAAGGTGGACATAATCATCCTGTGCAAGCGGAGGATTATTTTCAACCCATTCCACTATGGATGACCTGCCGCCCATTGCATTGTACGGATCCCAGAATGCAGCCCCTGCCTCCAGCGAGGCAGCTTTCTGAGCTTCAATAATTGCAGGGATATTGGCATATGAGGAAATACTGTCACCCTCGTTAGTGGCCATGTCTGTAATTCCAATTACCATTACCGGTGTTGATGGAGCCACTTTATGCAGAAGAGAGATCTGACGGAACACACCCTGCCTGTAATATGAATAATCGCGCCTTACATTTTTAACAATGTTCAGCCCGTAGTGAAGAATTATAAGGTCGGGTGAAAGCATCCGATAAGCCTCAGCAAGATTATTACTGTCGACAAGAGTGAATTCAAGTCCTGCACTGCCGCGCCGCGGAATATTATCAACGATGATGCCGGTACTGCTTTCAATGCTGATCCCGTAAATATCAGGGCTTATTCTTCCTTCAAACTCAATCAGGATATCTTTGGCTCCGTTCAGGGAGCAGGAGATCTCCTGCAGACCATCTTCGTTTTTAAGTGAGCCTTCAAGCAACCGGTGCTCATCAGCAGTGATTTTAAATAATACCATGCCCTCCGTGTTGGCATAGATAATCCTCAGGATATCATAATCCGCAACCGCGCTGTCGGCATAGATCGAGGGTTTTATCCTTACAAAGGCCTTTTCGGGCCGGGGTGCAACCTCACCTTCAGGCAGATACCGGCATATGGTCATAAATGGGCCGAGCTTGTTATGGCTAATTTCTCCGTTTCTGTAAGAGAGATAGTTGTATCTTTTCCAGTTGGGTGATGAACGCAGCCAGATTGATTTGGTGTACATTACAGGGATCACCGGAAGAAAAAGCCCGGGTCCGGTCCCTCCCCTGCCCTCCCTTAACAGTTTCCGGAGGTGAAAAGTGATCCTGTCACCTTCGATCTGGGAATCACCATAAAACAAAATCCGCACCTGTCCCTGCGGGTTCCGCAGAGAATCAAGGAATGATCCGAAATTATTTAAAGGCCTTATCCCGGAGACTAAATTCACGGTGTCTGAATAAGCGGCAGTGTTGCTTATTTCACCCGGCAGAGCATCACGAACCCGCTCATTAACAGACTGTTGATCAATCGTATCAATGCCTGTAAATTTACCAGTCAGTTCTGATGGCAGGAATTCATTTAATGACGGGAAGAGTCTGCTGTCCGGGAAAAGAAAAAAGAGGCCGGTAAGGCTTACTAGTACTAAAAGCAACAGTAAAAACGACCTAAAAGGACGCATATGTCAGTCAGGAATCAGCTTTTCCTTTTTATCTTAAGCTTCTGCCCCACCTGTATCTTCTGCGGATCTGAAATATTATTCAGCGAAAGTATTTCGGTTATTGTAGAGTTTTCATATAGTTTTACAATATCCCAGATTGTATCACCGTAACGTACGGTATGTGTGATGTATTCCCCGTCAGATTCGGGATCAGTTATAAACGCACCAGTTTGTGTACTTCCCTGAATGGTTTTGCCGACCATTGCCTGTTTCTCGGAAAACGACATGGAATTAATCTTCTTATAATTCTCCTCTTTTAAGGGGTCAACGTAGATCGCAAGCGTCTGTCCAATCCTGATGGTGTTGCGGTAAATGTTATTCCAATATCTCAACTCGGACAATCCCACCCGGTACCATTCCGAAATGAACCCGAGGTTGTCACCCTCCTTCACAGTGTAGAGCAGTTTCGTCTTCCCTTTTATATCCGGGGGTGCCCAGGCTGTTCTGGACGGATCTGCAATTCTGGTTGTTTTGTTCAGGTAAACATCAGATTTATAACGTCTAATGGTATCATTTAGATCAATAAAATCACCAAGGTGACTCATTGGCAGAGTCAGTGCAAGAGGTTTTGTCGATCCGGGAACAAGACCTGTACGGTACTGAGAATTCAGTGCCCGGAGTTCCTCGTAAGGGATCCTCATTACCTCTGATATCTGGACAAGATGGATATCCTTATTTATCATTATAGTATCGGTAGCTACAGGGAAATTCAGGGGTAACGGCCTTATGTTGTGTTCAGCATAATAATTGATTGCATATGTGGCTGCAACATACTGTGGGATATAGCCTCTCGTTTCTCTTGGTAGCCGGTAGAAAATGTCCCAGTAGTCCTTTTTGTTTCCTGATCTTCTGATTGCTTTGTTGACATTACCGGGACCGCAGTTATATGCCGCTATAACCAGAACCCAGTCCTTATATATATTATAAAGGTCGATGAGATATTTTGCAGCAGCATGAGTCGCCTTCACAGGATCACGGCGTTCATCAACGATTGAATTTATTGTTAGTCCATACTGCCTGCCTGTGCTGTACATGAACTGCCAGAGTCCGGTTGCGCCCATCCTCGAAACGGCATTCGTATGGAGAGCTGATTCTATCACTGCCATATATTTCAGTTCGACCGGAAGTTTATAATAGTCGAAAATATCTTCGATCATCGGAAAATAATAATCCTTCAGCCCAAGGACAGCGCTGAATTTATCTCTCTGCCTGACAGTGTAAACATGAATAAAATTCCTTATTATATTGTTATAAGGAAGTTTTATCACAGAATTAATTTTACTTAACCTGCTTTCATACACTGAATCAGGATATACTATTCCGGCCGTGTCATCAGAAAAGAATTGCGGATTATTCGCCATTGCCATCTTCACATACCAGCTCGCAACCAGACTGTCGAGGTCGGCGTCAATCTTTTCATAATTAACAGCCGCTCCGATGACAATTGAATCGGGACTCTGTGAAACCGCCCTGTTCAATATTCCGGTTATAAACAATAGTGCAATTAAAGCTCTGATTCTCATCATTCAGTTATTTGGTTAAAAAGTAAATGTCAGTCTCACGTTCAGGCCTAATCCCGAATAAGCTGACATAGGCATTTTTACAGGTTCCAGGTCAAGCTCAAGCTTATCGCTGACATCATAATTAAAAAGGCTTGCATCAACATTTGCATCAAGAACCGTAAATAGATACCAGACACCGAAGCCAATATACGAAAGATCCCGGTATTTTTTAAAATAATCTACCTGGCGGAGCATTCTGTCTTTATACCATGAAGCCGCGGAGGGATCTGCAGTTTTGGGATAAAGTACAGGATCATATGTCGACGGATCAACATTCCTGATCAGCTCTAAATAGGAATCTGTTTCAGGGATATCGTCTGTAAAATCCTGATAGGCTTTCATGAATTTATTATAATTGGTGGAGTTGTAAGTAATTGCAAAAATAACTCCTCCGAAGCCGGCATAAACAAAGGGCACCTTCCAGTATTTCCGGTTGTAAATCTGTCCGAGACCCGGGAATGCCACTGCAAGCATTGTGGCTCTCAATGGTTCGGCCTTGAAAACGCGTTTGCCGGGTTCAGCAACAGACAAAGTATCCTGTGCAATGATGTTTTGATGAACACAACAAAGCATTAAGATAATAAACAACACTATTTTCTTATGCGCCTCCAACACTATTTTTACCGGAAGTACCAGTATAACGGCGCGACAAAGATAATTATTTTCAGGAGTTTAGACGATCAAAGACTCCCAAAATGCGTTCCATCTCGTCAGGGCTTTCAAAAGGTATCACTATCTTGCCTTTACCCTGTTCGTTGATCCTGAAATTTACATCGACTGCAAAAATCCTGTTCAGATGTTCTGTCAGCTGGCTGAAATCCTGGTTCAGTTTCTGTTTTTTTTCCTGTTTAAGAGGATCTTTGGTTTTCGCCGACTGCAGACGCCTGACAAGCTCTTCAGCCTGGCGGACGGATAATTCTCCTTCAATTATTTTATAATAAATCTCAATCTGTTTTTTGGGATCTTCAATATTCACAAGCGTTCTGGCATGTCCCATGGTCAGATGTTTGTTCCTGATGCCAAGCTGTATTTCGGCAGGAAGCTTAAGCAGCCGGAGATAATTGGTCACTGTTGACCGTTGTTTTCCCACCCTTTCACTCAGCTGTTCCTGTGTAAGCTTACACTCCTCTATGAGGCGCTGAAAGCTAATTGCCACTTCAACGGCATCGAGGTCCTCGCGCTGGATGTTCTCAACAAGGGCGAGTTCCAGCATTGCCTGGTCATCGGCAGTCCTGATATATGCCGGGACATGAGTCAGCCCTGCCACCCGTGCTGCTCTGAGCCTTCTCTCACCTGCAATAAGCTGGTATCTTCCGCCACCAATCTCCCTGACAGTGAGAGGCTGAACTATTCCCAGCTTCCTTATTGAAGCCGCCAGTTCCTCCATCGTCTGCTCATCAAATGTAGTCCTGGGCTGAAAAGGATTGCCATCAATTGAATCTACCGAAATATCCTGGTTTGCTTCCACTTTCCTTTCCAGAACTTCTTTTTCAACGCCTTCGATCAATGCACCCAAACCTCTTCCCAATGCATTCTTTTTTGTCATGTTCATCTCTTTTCATGTAAATAAAAATCTCTTAAACCTGGCTCACTCTTGCTTCCTCCTTCTCCATCAGTTCTTTGGCAAGATTCAGATAATTTACGGTCCCTCTTGATTCAGCATCATACAGAATTGCCGGCTGTCCAAAGCTTGGCGCTTCGGAAAGCTTGACATTGCGCTGAATGACCGTTTTGAAGACCATCTGCTGAAAATGCTTATTAACCTCATCGGCAACCTGGTTTGATAACCTGAGCCGCGCGTCGTACATTGTAAGAAGGAATCCTTCAATCTCCAGGCTGGTGTTCAGGTTATTCTGGATGATTTTTATTGTATTGAGCAATTTGCCCAGGCCTTCCAGTGCAAAGTATTCACACTGAACCGGTATGATCACCGAATGCGCAGCAGTAAGAGCATTAACCGTCAGCAGTCCGAGAGACGGCGAACAGTCAATAAGGATATATTCAAAATCATTCACAATTCCACTCAACACACCTTTCAGTATCTTTTCCCGTTCCGGCCTGTCAAGCATTTCGATTTCTGCGCCTACAAGGTCGATATTTGAAGGTATCAACGACAGGTTCTCTATTTCACATCCAAGTACTGCCTCCCCTGCAGCTTTGCCGTCAATGAGGCAATCATAAATAGTTGACCTCATCTGCCGTGTATCGATGCCGATCCCTGAAGTTGCATTTGCCTGTGGATCTGCATCGACAATCAATACCTTTTTTTCAAGAGCGGCAAGACTTGCCGCCAGGTTTATTGCAGTTGTTGTCTTGCCTACGCCACCCTTCTGATTCGCTATTGCTATTATTCTTCCCATCTGTTTTTTAATTATGACTCATAAAAGTTTTGAGCTTCAAATTTACTATTTAATGCTCCACGGCCTCCGGAGGTCAAAGATGTAATTGTAAACATTTTTCCCGGGGTTTTCAACATTTTATTAACAGGGTTGTTTGAAATGAAAAACAATAACGCATTGACTTATTGATTCTTAGCGTCTTTGTGCCTTTGTGGCATTTTTTTATCTTTACACAAAATAAAATCATTTCCCCGATGACAAACAATCCACCCGGGAAAGAGTGGTTCACCATTGTCAATCCCAATGCCGGCAACGGAAAGGGAAAAAAGGACTGGGACAGGATCTCCGCTCTTTTTGCCAGAGAGAACATCCCTATATCCATGAGGTTCACTGAAAGAAAATGCCAGGCAATAGATTTTGCCAGGGAAGCAATTGAAGCGGGCTTCGCGAAAATCATCTCTGTCGGGGGGGATGGTACCCTGAATGAGGTTATCAACGGGATCTTTACCCAGAACAAAGTTCCTCCTAAGGAGATCGTCGTTGGTATGATACCGGTCGGTACAGGGAACGACTGGGGCCGTATGTTCGGTATTCCTCTTGTCTATGAAGGGGCTGTAGATGTGATCAAAGAGAACAAAATCATGCTCCACGATATCGGAGTTGTCAGCTATTATTCAGGAGCCGGGCAGCACACCAGATATTTCATCAACATAGCAGGGCTTGGATTTGAAGCCCTGGTAGTGAAAAAAACGAATAAGCAGAAGGATAAAGGCAGAAGCAACAAGTGCATATATTTTTACAACCTCCTTTCAAGTCTTATTTCATATAAAAGAACTAATGCCGATATGATCATTGATGGTAAGAAAGTTACCAGCAGGATCTTTTCAATCAATGTTGGGAATGGCAGGTATTGTGGTGGCGGAATGAGGCAAACCCCGGATGCACTTCCTGATGACGGACTGCTTGACGTAACCGTGATCAGGGATATGGGAAGGATTGAAATAATCAAGAGCCTTAAGATACTCTACGATGGGACAATCCTCAGCCATCCCAAAGTTGACGGATACCGGTGCAGGAACCTCAGAGTAACTTCAGAAAATATTTTATATGCAGAGGCTGACGGAGAATTGCTGGGGCATACCCCCGCTGAATTCAGCCTGATACCCGGTGGTATCAATGTGGTCTATGGCAGCAGAATCATTCCGTAACCCTTATTTCGAAGAGTTTCGGCCAGTTTTTGCCTGTTACAAAGAGCCTGTTCCCTTTACTGTCGTACGCTATTCCATTGAGTACTTCTGCAGATGTATCCGTTTCCGGGTCATTCAGGATCCCGGTCAGATCAATATATCCCAATAGCTTTCCTGAATGAGGATCGATCCTTGCGATAAGGTCAGATGTCCAGATATTAGCCCAGATCTCACCCTTTATATATTCAAGTTCATTCAGCTGGTCCACCATCTTTTCATTGTCATAGACTTCCAGTCTGGAAATGACTGTAAACATCTCAGGATCAATGATATAAAGTACATTCGTCCCGTCGCTCATTACGATATAGTCCCCCATTGTGGTCAGGCCCCAGCCCTCTGTCTGGTAATATATCTTATTTAACTGCTTAAATGTCGATTTTTCATAAACGAATCCTACTTTTGATCTCCATGTAACCTGGTATATCCTGTCCTGGTACAGGGTAATTCCTTCTCCGAAAAGTTCCGGGCTCAGGTTGAGCTGCCTGATTACTTTTCCTGTTGCCAGTTCTACTTCCCTTAGTGTAGATCCGGTCTCCTGCCCGGTTCCCTCATAAAGAACTCCGTTATCATAAAAAAGCCCCTGAGTGAATGCCTTTGTGTCGTGGGGATATGAACTGATCACTCTGTAGCCATATCTTTTGGGGGCAATGTCTGAAAGGATGATAATGAACCGTGTAATGGTGGTCCTGGCTTTCCCTCCCCTGTAAGCTGTTGCTTTCAGGGATTTTCTGCCAGTGGATGTAGTTAATGCAGAGGGAATTGCATATTCCCATGGTGCTGACCGGAGCGTGGCAACCGACTTTGCGTCATAGGAAATAATCACAGAATCAGGCGGCGGCCCGATGTTTTCTGAAGTCAGAACAACCTTTATCTGAGAACCAAGCCTAAAATCCGCATTTTCTTCCGGAAATTTCATTCTGATCAGCCTGATATCAGCTTCCTCCGTATTACTGATTATTGGTTCTGATGGTTTTTTTACAGTTTCTCCTGATCGTCCCGAGCATGAAATGATCCAGTTAAGTAGAAGTAAAAGAGAAAGAAGGGAAAGATATTTCATGGGATCACGTTTCATCTGGTCTGAAAATCTTTGATAATATACGCCTGAAAGCATTTTTCCTTGAAGAGGTTATACGCTTTTCTGCCTCTTTCAGCTGAAGATCGAAAGGGAAGATCATCTGCCATACATCGCTCCAGCCCGGGAAACCTCCTATATTCTTATCATCAATATAGATGTCAGCATCAATTTTCCGGCTCACTGACCCGTCCATTATCTCTTCGGGATAATTCTTATTAACTGCATAGAATTCAATACCATTCTGCCTGCAATACTCAACGGCCTCTTCAAGCTCCTTCCCCGTCCTGAATGTCCATAGGATCAGCCTGGCTCCCTTCTTTTCAAGCTCCCTGAGCGTCCGGAAAGCAAACAGTTTCTCCTTTCCTATCTTAGGGTATTCATGTTCGACGATGGTGCCGTCAAAATCAACTGCAATCTTAATGTTGTTAATATCAATCATCATCAACCAGTCTGTGGAGCCAAATTTAACCAAATTGGCATTATTACTGAAATTTATCTTAATTTTAACTCCTTCTGGAAATCAAATGAAGGAATGAAGCATATCCCTAATTTCATTACCTCTCTGAATCTGGCTTCAGGTTTTGTTGCAATACTCTTTACAATCAACAATGATCTTGTAACGGCTTCATGGTTAATCCTTGCAGCGATGATATTTGATTTCCTGGATGGTTTTTCTGCAAGATTGCTGAATTCCTATTCGGATATAGGCAAGGAGCTCGATTCCCTCGCTGATGTGGTAAGCTTCGGGGTTGCTCCGGCACTTATCATATTCAGTCTTCTCAAAACATCTCTTGCAATACCGGCTCAACCTGATGCAGGTAACCCGGCAACAGCACTGATACCCGGAGCCACTGCAATCATGCCTGTTTGCGCCGCACTGCGTCTTGCTATCTTCAATACCGATGACACCCAGGTAAAATCATTCAGGGGATTGCCCACACCTGCAAATGCACTGGCGGTTGTTTCGGTTGTGATCGCGGAGCACTATGCAGACCCAGGGATACTCACATCATTTACAGGCTCTGTTGCCGGTCTGCTGATATTTACACTTGTCCTTTCATTTCTGATGGTCAGCCGCATCCCAATGCTGTCATTAAAAATGTCTCACTTCAGGTTCAGGGAGAACGAAGGAAGGTATATATTACTTCTGATGGCTGGTATTGCGCTGATCTTTTCAGGGCTTAATGCAGCTCCCCTGATAATACCTTTTTATATTATTGCCTCTCTTATCCAGCTCTTGTTCAAATAAAGTAAATACGAGATCCGGATCATCCGGACTGGCTCTTTATTGTTTTTTCCGGATTGTCAGGGAATTTTTTTTCATAGTAAGCCAGAGCATATTTTATTATAAACCAGCTCAGGATTATCAGCACCGGCCAGATCATGTACTGCAGAATTGCATTTATATACATTTTTAGTCTGTTTAAGTTCAAATATATCTTTATTTAATGGCCCTGGGCGTCGGGCGTCAGGCGTCAGACAGGAAGATTTTATCCCTTGAGCCTTCAGCCTGGAGCCTGCAGCCTTTAATAAATATGTCCCTCATCCTTCATTTCCTCTACCGTTATTTTTTTGCTGCTTATCGCTTTCCATGCATACCATATATAACCTGCAACAAACGGTATAATAAAAGAAACATACATCATTGTCTTCAGCGTGTAGTAGCTTGAAGATGCATTCCGGATGGTCAGTGAACTGCTGATATCGGATATTGATGGATAAAAGGCAGTTCCGTTGAACCCTGCAACAAGCAAAAGAGAAAATACTGCAAGTATGGTCCCCGCTCCTGTAAACCATATTCCTTTCCTGCTTCTCTTGAAGAGTGTAATTTCCACACCATGAAGAACACTGATAATCCCGGAAAGAAAAAGTATCAACACAAGCGGCATCTGAAGGAAATTATGAAGGTACTTGTATTTCTGAGCAACAACAGTCCCGGTCTCCCAGTCAGCAGAAATGCCGTATGATAATAAGATCGTTATCAAAAAAAAGAGGAAGAATACAAGAAACGAGACAAAATTAATTGTCAACTTTTTAACCGCCTGGCTGATCAGAATTTCGTCATTTACAGAATTGATAATAAACAGTATCCCATTGCTTTTTGCCAGGAAGAGTACTGCCAGTCCGAGCGCCAGGTTCCGCGCATCGAGCAACGCTTCAAGCCCGTGCCACTGATTTGCCCATTTGACCTGATTCATATAATCCAGACTGAACCTGGAGCCGGTGAAGAAAGTTGCGACTGCGACTCCGATCAGGAAAGGGCCGAGAGCAGC
>Ga0113563_10002255_pt1 | contig 11542 bp, 9 predicted proteins | sample Mud3Dept3metaG_FD_80117 | JGI IMG/M metagenome (GOLD analysis project Ga0113563, IMG submission 80117) | Freshwater wetland microbial communities from Ohio, USA, analyzing the effect of biotic and abiotic controls - Mud 3 Core 4 Depth 3... | ecosystem: Environmental > Aquatic > Freshwater >...
CAAGGCGCGCTCGCACTTGGGCTCCTTCTCATAGACGTCCAAGCCCGCTCCGGCGATCTTCCCATCCTTCAGGGCCTTGACGAGGGCTTTTTCGTCCACGATCGGCCCCCGGGCGGCGTTGACGAGGATGGCCGTCTTCTTCATGAGGGCGAACTCAGGATCCGACAGGTAGTGCCGGGTCTCGGGGAAGAGCGGAATGTGCAGGCTGACGAAATCGGACTCGCGCAGAAGGGTTCGCTTGTCGACGTACATGACGCCGTATTCGCGCTCGGTGGCCTCGTCTGCGCGCTGGACGTCGGTGTAGATCACGCGCATATCGAAACCCTTGGCTCGCCGGGCGACCCCTTTGCCGATTCGACCCAAGCCGATAACGCCGAGCGTCTTGTGGTGGACATCGTAGCCTGTGAACTGCATCAGGCCCCAGCCCTTCCATTTCCCCGTGCGGAAAAACGTGTCCGACTCCACGATGCGGCGCGCGGCGGCAAGGAGCAGGGTCCAGGCGAAATCGGCGGTGGTGTCGTCCAGAACACCCGGCGTGTTGCACACCATGACGCCGCGGCGCGTGGCGGCCTTGACGTCGATGTTGTTGTAGCCCACGGCCACGTTGCAGACGACTTTCAACTCCGGGCACTGCGCGAGCAAACGCTCATCGATGATATCGGTGAGGAGGACGATCGCGCCTGGCTTTCCCTGCAGTTTCTTCACGAGTTGCACGGCAGTGAAGGGGACATCGCGCTGGTTCGATTCAACCTCGAAATGCTTGCCGAGCAAGGCCAAGGCTTCGTCGAACACTTTGCGGGACACCAGGACCTTCGGTCTCACGAGGACCTCCTTGTGAGGAGAAATTGGCGCGCGGAACAGTGCGCGAATGAGCGCCAATTTATTGACGCGGACCGTGTGTGTCAAGTGTTTTCTCCCCTTCGCGGCGTCCGCGGTGGTCAGGAAGGCGTCGAAACAGCGTGAGCCGCACCCCGCGTCTCGGCGCGTACTGCTTGACACGCACGAGAGCGAGGTGATAATCAAGGCCATATGATCCGAATTGATGCCGACCAGGGGGAGGGGGGTGGGCAGGTCCTTCGGGCCGCCTTGACGCTTTCGGCGGTGCGCGGCGTTCCCGTGGAGTTGCGGGGCATTCGTGCGCGCCGCAAGACTCCCGGGCTGCAACCTCAACATCTGACTGCCGTAACGGCGCTCGCCCGGATCTGCGGCGCGGAAACAACCGGCGCGGTCCTCGGGTCGCAGGATCTGCGGTTTGTCCCCGGGCCGATTCGTCCCGGCACCTTCCATTTCGACATCGGGACCGCCGGGTCAATTCCCTTGCTGCTTCAGGCGGTCCTGCTGCCCCTGGCCCTGGCAAGCGGGCCGTCCCGGCTGACGCTCACCGGCGGCACGCACGTCCCGTGGAGTCCGACCGCGGACTATGTGCGCGACATCCTCTTTCCCCGCCTAGCGCAGATCGGGATCCACGCCCGCCTGGAGGTCGGGCGGTGGGGATTTTACCCGCGTGGCGGCGGACGCGTCGAGGTGGAGGTCGGCGGCAGCGCCGTCTTGTCGCCCGTCGCGCTGGTGCGGCGGTCAGGGGAGGTGGCCATCGGTGGCGTGTCGGCTGCCGGCGGGATGCTGCGAGAAGTGGCGGAGCGGCTGCGGCAGCGAGCCCTCCAGCGGCTTGCGGACGCCGGGCACCATTCGCTCATCGACGTGCGCGAGATCGTCGCGCTGGATCAGGGGAGCTTTCTGTTCCTGGTGGCGGACTGCGGAAACGGCCGGGGAGGATTCTCGGGGCTGGGGGGCCGCGGTGAGGACGTGGCACGGGTTGCGGACGCGACGGTCGAGGGGCTTCTGGAGTTTGTGAGAAGCGACGCGGCGTGCGATCCATACTTGGCGGACCAACTGGTCGTGCCCTTGGCGCTGGCAGCCGGCACCTCTCGTCTCACCACATCCCGAGTGACACCCCACCTGGTGACGGCAATCGCCCTGGTCCAGCAGATTCTTGGGTGTCCGGCCCAGGTGCGCGGCAACATCGGATCGCCTGGTTCCGTGACCCTGGAGGGGGTGGGCGTGCGAATGCCGCAGGCGGGAGAGAAACGCCGGGGGGGTGAGCCCGACCAGGCCACGCGAACGGACCTTGCGGGGAAGGATGGCGAGGCTTCGCCGGCCATCGTGCGAAAGGCCAGGGCGGCGGACGGACCCGCAATCCAGCGGCTCCTGGCCCACTTCGCATCGCGCGGCGAACTCCTGCACCGCACGCTCAACGAGGTCTATCAACACTTGCGCGACTTCGTGGTCAGCGAGACAGAGGGGCGGATCGTGGGGGTGTGCGCCCTATGGCTGTACTGGGAGGATCTGGCCGAGGTTCGCTCCCTGGCGGTGGAAGAGGGCTACGCCGGGCGCGGTCTGGGGAAGGCGCTGGTCCGCGCGTGTCTTGCCGAGGCGGCGGAACTGGGCATCCGGCGTGTCTTTGCCTTGACCTACCGGCCCGGCTTCTTCGAACGGCTCGGATTCCGAATCCTGGACAAGCGGGAATTGCCCCAGAAGATCTGGAAGGATTGCCTTCGTTGTGCCAAGTTTACCTGCTGCGACGAGGTTGCGCTGATCCGAGACATCGAGCGGCCGCCGCGCCCGGCGTAGGGCGGACGTGCGGCACCACGGCGAGGGGCGGCTTTTGGTGCGCTCATGAGTAAGGCGTGCGAACGATGCGGGCGCCGGATGGAGGACGGGAGTATCGCCTACGAGGTGAGAATCGACGTCTACGCGGATTTCGACGGCGTCCTGGTTCCGCCCGAGGCGGGAAGGAAGCCGGAAGCAGAACTCCGTGAACTCGTGGCCCGCATGGCCGACCAGGATCCGGCCACACTGATGCGGGGCGTGTACCACAGCGAGCGACACCTGTTGTGCCCGGAATGCCGCGATCGCTACCTGGCCAACCCGCTGAACCTCCCGCTCTCCGAAGACGGTCTCCCCTGAAGGGCGCTCGGGCCGCGCCGGCGCCTCGACGGCCGCCGGCGTACTCGGTCGTCGCGGGCGCCGCGGGGACCGCCTCCGTGGCGTTTTGTCTGTTGGTGTTTTGTCTTGACTTTCTTGACACGGTTTCCGATGGTGTGCTACACAGAGCCGGGTTTCAGGGAGTTGGCGCGCACACGCTCACCTAGCGCGTGAAAGAAGCGCTGCGGGCGGGCGGCAAGAACAGCAAGGATCAGCCGACCATGACCAACGTGATGCTCATTGCACTGTTTGGTGGAATGGCGCTGCTCCTTTACGGAATGCAACTCGTCGGCGAGGGGCTCCAACAGGCCGCCGGCGGGCGGATGCGCCAGATCCTGAGCAACATCACCAACAGCCGCCTCAAGGGCATGCTGGCAGGCGCCTTCATCACGGCTGTCATTCAGTCCTCCAGCGCCACGACGGTCATGCTGGTCGGCTTTGCCAGCTCCGGCCTGATGAACCTGACGCAATCCGTCAGCGTGATTCTCGGGGCGGACATCGGGACGACCTTCACCGTCCAGCTCATCGCCTTCAAGATCTTCGATTACGCCCTTCTCCTCGTCGGGGTGGGATTCCTGCTGATCTTTGCCTGTCGCCGGAAGGTTCTGAGGTTCGTCGGACAGGCCATTCTTGGGTTCGGCTTCATCTTCTTCGCCATGAAGCTGATGGCCGACGCGATGGCGCCCCTGCACGATAGCGAGATCGTCCGGATGCTTCTGGTATCGCTGGGCGATCAGCCTTTCCTGGGGCTGATCATCGCGGCAACCTTTTCGGCCCTGGTCCACAGCTCGGCCGCCACGATCGGCTTGGCCATCACCCTCGCGGTGCAAGGGCTCATGCCGCTCGCCGCGGCCGTCCCCGTGATCTTCGGCGCCAACGTCGGGACCTGCGTGACGGCCTTTGCCAGCTCCATCGGGAGCCACACCGAAGCCAAGCGGGTGGCGATGGCCCACGTCTTCTTCAAGGTGGTCGGGGTCGTGCTCTTCTTCCCTTTCATCACGCCGTTCGCCCGTCTGGCCGAGATGACGTCCAGCGACGTGCCGCGCCAGATCGCGAACGCCCACACCCTGTTCAACGTCGGCATCACCGTCCTGTTCCTGCCGTTCGCGTCGATCCTGGCGAAGGTCATCTGCGCCCTCGTACCCGAGAGCAAAGAAGGGGAGGGGCTGTTCAAGTCGAAGTACCTGGAGGAGCGGATGCTGGACACGCCGGCGTTGGCCCTGGGACAGGCCCATCGCGAGGCCCTTCGCATGGCCGATATCGTGTCCGACATGTTGACCAAGACCATCGACACGTTTACCCGGGACGATCAGGAGCTCATCGATCACATCGAAGAGAAGGACAACCAGGTCGACACCCTGGATCGGGACATCAAGCACTACCTCACCAAGCTCTCGCAGCAGAGCCTGACGGCCGAGCAGAGCAAGCGCGAGATCGGGATCCTCTCGTTCGTGAACAACCTGGAGAACATCGGCGATATCGTGGACAAAAACCTGATGGAACTCGCCAAGAAAAAGGTCAACAAGGGAGCCCGCTTCTCCGACGCCGGTGCGCAGGAGATCACGCTGCTGCACAAGAAGGTCGTGCAAAACCTCGAGCTGGCCATCTCGGCGTTCGCCGCCAACGACCAGGCCCTCGCGCAGCAAGTGCTCGAGCGCAAGCTGGAGCTGAGCCAAACGGAGCGGCACTTTCGGCATGCGCACATCGAGCGCTTCCACGCGGGCTACCGCGAGTCGATCGACACCAGCGAGATCCACCTGGACGTGCTCACCAACCTCAAGCGGATCAATTCCCACGTCACCGCTGTGGCGTATCCCATCCTGGAGAGCGCCTGATGGTGCGCCGATCGGCCGTCGCGTCGCCGCGCCCCGTCGGGCGGACAGCGGCTGGGGTCCAACAGATCCTGGTGGCCTCGGACGGGACCGGTCACACCGCCGAGGTGGTCGTGCGCGCCGCGCTGGTGCAGTTTCGCGGGGCAGAGGTGCAGATCCTTCTCCGCCCCGATGTTCGCGCCGCCGAGGATGTGCGCGCAGCGGTGCGGGAGGCCAGCCGGGTCGGCGGCCTCATCGTCCACACGCTCGTCTCCCAGGAACTGCGCAGCCTCATGCTCACCGAAGCGCGGGCCCAGCGCGTCCCGACGATCGACCTGCTGGGGCCGCTGCTCCTGCGCCTGGAGGACCTCCTGGCGCTGCAACCCTTGGCCAAGCCGGGGCTCTTCCGGGACGCGGATGCCGAGTACCGGCGACGCTTCGAAGTCATGGACTTCACGGTGCGCCACGATGACGGGCAGGCCCCGGAAGGGCTGCTCCACGCGGAGTTGGTCCTGGTCGGGGTGTCCCGCACCTCCAAGACGCCATTAAGCATGTTCCTGGCGTGGCGTGGCTTGCGCGTGGCCAACGTCCCCATCGTGCACCACCTGCCGCTTCCCGAGGAGTTGTCGCGCGTGGCGCCGCGAAAGGTCGTCGGGCTGACGATCAATCCGGCGCGGCTGCTCGAGCTGCGCCGGTCGCGCCTGCAGCAGATGGAGACGCCCCCTAAGTTCCCGTATGCGGACGTCCGGCAGATCTATGCGGAGCTGGAGTACGCGCGGGCGCTATGCGCCCGCGGCGGATGGCCGATGGTGGACGTCACCGACAAGTCGATCGAAGAGGTGGCCGGCGAGATTCTCGTGGTCACGGGCCTTGAGCAACCCAGCCGACGACCGGGGTCCGGGCGCGCGGGGCTGCCGTCCGCCTGGCGGCGGACTTCGGAGTGAACGGGCGTCCCGAGAGGCGAGGGGGAGCGTCATGACGGTCCAGGCGTATGTGTTTGTGGAGTGCGCGCCCGGGCGGCCGACCCAGGTTGCCGAGGCGCTCACCAAGGTCGCCGGCGTCGAGATGGCCCACGCCGTGACTGGCGCCTGCGACGTGATCGCTTTCGTGCACGCGGAGAGCATGGCGGATTTGGGGGATTTGCTGAGCCGCCAGATCCATCGAGTGCCGGGCGTCCTCAAGACGACCACGAACGTGGTGGTGCAAGGGGCCGCCGCGCACGACTCGACGGGGAGCGCTCGAGGAAGGCGGGCATGATTCAACCTCGCCTGCGCAAGGATCCCATGACGCAGCGGTGGGTCGTCATCTCGCCGGATCGCGCCGATCTGCCGTCGCCCGACCTCCCGGCCCGCGCGGCGGGGCTCGCGCGCGAAGCGTGCCCTTTCTGCCCGGGGCACGAAGCGCAGACGGGCTCCGAGATCCACGTAGAGCGTGAGGCCGGCACGTCGCCAAACGCCTCGGGGTGGTCCGTGCGAGTCGTCGCCGACCGTTACCCCATCTTTCGGATCGAGGGTGGGCTGGAGAAGAGCGCCGAAGGGATGTACGACAGCATGAACGCGGTGGGCGCCCATGAGATCCTCATCGAGACGCCCGAACACCATCGTCACTGGGCGGATTTCGAGCCGACGCAGTTGGAACGGGTCTTCCGCGCCGGCCAGCAGCGGAGTCTGGATCTGCGGAATGATTCCAGGTTTCGCCACGTCGTCTGGGTGAGGAACTACGGCCTTCGCGGCAGCGTCTTCCAGCATCCCCACTCGCACATCATGGCCAGCGCGTTCGTGCCGCGGGCGATCGAAGAAGAACTGAAAGGATTCCGCGACTACGCGCGCTGGAAGGAGCGCTGCGTCCTCTGCGACATCGTCAAGCAAGAGCAGCGGGACAGTCGGCGGCTCTTGGGCCGCGAGGAGCACGTCGTGGCCTTCGCTCCCTTCGCTTCGGGCTTCGCGTACGAGTTTTGGCTCGTGCCGGTGCACCACAGCCATGACTTCGGGGGCGCCTCGCCCCGTGTCCTGCGCGACTTGGCGCGCCTCGTCCAGCGCACCCTGCGAGGCGTACAGCGCCTGCTGAACGACCCGCCGTACACGATGGTCCTGCATTCCTGCCCGCTGGGGGAGTTCTCGCAGGACGAGTACCACTGGCACATCGAGGTGATTCCAGAGCCGCCCCACGTGTTGGGTCCGGAACTCGGGACCGGCATCCTCATCAATCCCATTCCACCGGAGTTGGCTGCCGAGCGCTACCGGCACGCCATGGAATAAGTGGCCGCCGCTCCAGGGCCGCGAGCTGTCGCGCACGCCTGCCTCATTGACGCCTTTCCTCTCGTACTGTAGGCTGCCTGCGAACCAGCGGTGGGCCGACTGACGCGCGCGGCGGCCCCGGACTGCTGCCCGGGCGTGGCGCGGCGTGACGCGCCGGTGGAGCGCGTCCGCGTGTTGACTGCGGACCACAATCGTCGGGGTGCGCCCGATCGGGGCCGAAAGTCGGCTCGGGCGACGGTCCCGACGCGGCGGAGAAAGCGAGACGATCATGCAAATGGGAACAGGGATGGTGATCAGCCTGCTCGCCCTCGGGTTGTGGGCGGCCTCTGCGGACGCAGCGGCGGCCGACGGGGCGGGGGAGGGGCCGCGGGTCGTGGCGAAGGTCAACCAGGTGGATGTGACCTACGACGATTTCACGATACGCCTGCAGCTCCTGGAGCGGGAACGAGGTCCGGTTCCACCGGAGCGGTACGGAGAGATCCTGCGCGCCCTGGTCCGCGAGGAGATCCTGTACCAGGCGGCGGTGGCCCAGCATCTCGATGAGGAGGTGAGCGTCAAGCATCGCGCCGAGGTCGCGCGCCGTCAGGTGATCATCGAGGAACTGCTGCGGCGCAAGGTGGAAGCGTCCACTCAGGTGAGCGATGAAGAGGCCCGCAAGGCCTACGAGCAAAACCAACCGCTCTTCAGTTCTGAAACCGTCGGCGTGAGCCACATCATGGTGAAAACCGAGAGCGACGCCGAGGCCGTCCAGGCGGAACTCAAGGCCGGCAAGGACTTCGCCGACGTCGCCAAAGCGAAGTCGCAGGATCAAGGCAGCGCGGAGAAGGGCGGCGATCTGGGGATGGTGGGTCGCGGCCAAACCGAGCCGGAATTCGAGGCGGCGGCGTTCGCCTTGAAGGAAGGGGATCTCAGCGGGATCGTCAAGACGCAATACGGGTACCACATCCTCAAGGGAGGCCCCCACGCCACCACGGTCCAACCCTTCGAAGAAGTGAAGGACAAGTTGCGCGAGATGCTCGGGAAGCAGAAGCAGCAGGCCGCGCTGATGCTGACGATGAAGGAGTTCGAGCAGAACGCCACGACCCAGGTCTTCGAGGACCGCCTGCGGTGATGGGATGCGCGTTTGGCGTGTGATCGGATTCGGACTGGCCATCCTGGCCTTCGGGCTGGCGGCTGTCGGCCCGGACGGTATTCTTCTCTTCGGGGCTACGCCCGAGCGGGGTCTCCGTCTGGGCCGCATGACGTCGTTCTGGATCGGGGTGGTCTTCACCCTGGCAGCAGCCTGGGGCCGGAGCAGCTGAGGAATGAGCTGCCGGTCGGTGACCGGTTCAAGCGGGACCGCAGACGGAAAGACGGAGGCTAAGCCGTTGTAAGCCGTTGTTAAAGAATAAGTTGAGCGGAGATATTCCGAAACGGCATAAGGAGCCGTAACGAAATAGAAAAGGATGTACAAGTTATTTCGTAACGGCTCCTAACGGCGTGGAGCCGGTGGTCGAGCCACGAGGAGCATGCCGATGAGTGCGAGAACTCGCGTCAGCCTCTGCTTTGTTGCCCCGGCGCTCGGCCTGGCCTTTTTGGGTCCGGGTGTGGCTGGCGCCGAGCCTTCTGCGGGCTGCCGGGCCCTTGCAGCGCGCTTTGCAAATGCTGCCGCTGAGCTCCACACAAGCTCCTTGGCGGGGTTGATCACGTGCGTCAGTGCAGAGATACAGGACCGCGCGGGCGGCCCGGCGGTCACTCCGCCACCCGGTTTCCCCGAGGCAACACAGCCGGTCCCGGCGCCTGCGCAGGCGACGCCGACCCCGGGCCCAAGCGAGCGGGGGGCGTGGCCTCCGCCAGCGCCGTGGGGCGGCAGCTGGCCTGCCGCGGCGCCGTGGGATAGATGACCCGTCCCAATCCGCGGTTCACGCACCACCCAGGGGCCCTCCGCCGCACAGCGCATGGCGGCGCGTCACGGTGGGACGTCTGGCGAGGTACGCGGCGCGGGGCTGGATTCGGTCCCGATGAATGGGCGGTGCGGTGGAAAGAGTCAGAGGATCAATCGGTTAGCAAGGCGTGGTGCCGAAGGGGGGAATGAAGACCATCTCGACGTCGTCCGTGCCGCGGCGCGCAACGTCGCCCCACGGCCGGGTGGCCCCGGTCCGCTGCTGGGCACTCTGTGCCAGACCGGCGGCCGTCCAGGCGAGGACCAGAAAGGCCGCGACGGCCATGCGCCCTGCCAGGGTGTAGTGAGTCATGCACACCCTCCTTGGGATGCTCCTTTCTCTGTCCCCGAGAACAGGCACAACGCGTGCCACCGATCCAGATTCCGGCAGCGCATCGCCGGCCACGCCGTCACGAAGACTCGGCCAATTCGCCGCACCGTGCAAAGGTGTGTGAGTCCCCGCACCCATGCGCGTCGATCGCGATGTTGGGTCGCAAGCGCAACGCCACCTTGATCGTTACGTTCGTCGGCTTCAGCTCGATATGTCCCCAGAAACGCCGGAGCGTGATGAGGGCCTTCAGCATCGATACCAGCAACGGCTCGGCCTGACGCTCGTCCATCAGCTTGCGGAGGGCGTCCTCGTGGATGTTCTCGATCGCGCCCGTGATGGAGGTGTGGATCTCTGGCAGGAGTCCCATGCTCACGGTGAATCGCCCGACGGTGAACCCCAAGTCTTCTAGGAGCGCGCGGGCCTTCTTGGCGGCGCGGCAGTCCGCCGCAAAGGACTCGAGGTCCAACATGGATCACCCTCCCCAACACGGAGACCCTTTGGAATTTCTCGCGATGGGGAGGTATGCCGGTCGGGCGCCGTCCCGCCCAATTCCCCCAGGGCGTGGCGCGCTCCATCCCCCCCGACACCGCCTACCGAAGTTCCTCCAGCAGGGCGCGCAAGGCCAGGTCGCTCGCCGGGTCCAACCGGAGAAAGCGGAGCCCGTGGCGGCACGAGGCACCGCGGCGGGTGGTGGGTCGGCCCGGACGACCTGCGCGTCGACGGCGATCGGCCCGAACAGCGACGCGGTGCGCAGACCGACTTTCGTCCCTGGGGCCAGGGATTCCGGCAGGCGCCCACAGGCCCCGCTGTCGCCGAGGTCCCGGATCGTGCCGAGAACCGCGGGGCACCCGACGCCCTTGCGTTGGCACGTCACAGCCAGCGCACCGTAGAGTCGGACGGTGACCTGCGCCTTCTCGTCGGCGAGGAGCGCGGACAACCGCTCCCGTCGTTCCGCCGTGATGCCGCTAAAGCACACACCGTGCAGGAGCGGTCCTCACCCAACGAGATCATCGGGAAACTTCGACGTGCCGACCTACACGAAATTGCGGAGTCGTGCTCTGTGGTGACCGGACACACTCTCGAAGATGAATGTAACACTCCCAGCACAAGATCTCGCACCCGCGTGTCGCCTCCCACACCGTCACCGACGGAGGGGCCCAATGGTGGACCTCCCAAGCGCCGCGCCGAGACTCCTGCGCGCGACTCTCCCAGCGGAGTTTGTGAGCACACCGATCCGCATGATGATGGCTCCCACACCGACACTCACACCGGCCACCAGACCGCAGCCAGGCATTTTCCACCGGTTCGTCTACGTTGGTCATACGTGATCCCTCCCGCTGTCTGTCGCGACGGTCGCTCCGTTGGGAAAACAGTGCGCGCAGGGGCTTTGTTCCGTGCGTCGCCGTGACGCGTCGCGACAACTCTGGTCTCCATGGTCGTGCGCAAGCCGGGGGACGTCTCTCGCGTGGGGGCTTGGGCGCCCCTCGCCCCTCTCGCCACGCGGCGCCGTGGAGCTTAGGCCGCGAAGGGGCGGGCGCCTATCGGTAGAACTACCTAATTTGGCACCGGTAAGAGTCCGCGAGTAAATAAATGATACAAGTTGGTGGTAGTTGTGCAATACTGGGGGCGTGACGCAGCTCGAGGTGATTCACCGGAAGTACCGGATGCTCGAAAGCTCGTTGAACGAGCGGTCGCGCCGGGTCTGGGCGGCGGCGGAGGCGGAGGCGCTTGGGTACGGGGGCGCCTCCCTCGTGTCGCAGGCGACGGGGATCTCCCGCAGCACAATCATGCGCGGGAGGAAGGAGACGCGGGCGAGGCGCGGAGCGCCCGAGGGACGGATTCGGCGGCCGGGAGGTGGACGCAAGAGCGCGACGAGCGTCGACCCGCGCCTGACGAAGGCGCTCGAGGCCTTGGTGGACCCTGGGAGTCGGGGGGATCCGGAATCGCCGCTGCGCTGGACCTGCAAGAGTACGCGGTTGCTGGCGCGGGAGTTGTCGGCGGCGGACCATCAAGCCAGTGACTGGTTGGTGCGCCAGCTGCTCTACGCCTTGGGATACAGCCTCCAGGCAAACCGCAAGACGACAGAGGGGGCCCGGCATCCCGATCGTGACAGCCAGTTTCGGTACATCAACGCCGAAGTGACGCGACAGCTTCGGCGCGGGCACCCGGCGATTTCCGTCGACACGAAGAAGAAGGAGTTGGTCGGGGACTTCAAGAATGGCGGCCGAGAATGGCGGCC
>Ga0113563_10002256_pt1 | contig 11541 bp, 11 predicted proteins | sample Mud3Dept3metaG_FD_80117 | JGI IMG/M metagenome (GOLD analysis project Ga0113563, IMG submission 80117) | Freshwater wetland microbial communities from Ohio, USA, analyzing the effect of biotic and abiotic controls - Mud 3 Core 4 Depth 3... | ecosystem: Environmental > Aquatic > Freshwater >...
GAGCGAGAGGCCGTCGACCGGGTCCTCGGGCCCGCGACGAGCGGCTGGACCGGCGGCGAGCGCGAGATCGAGTTCGACGGGCGGGCCGCACGTGGGGGGCGGGACGCTCGCGATCTCCGGCACTTCCTGCTCCCGGCGCTCCACGCGCTGCAGGCCCGGGTCGGCTGGATCAGCGAGGGCGGCCTCGGCTACGTCTGCCGGCGCCTGACCATCCCGCCCGCCGAGGCATATGGCGTCGCGACCTTCTACGCGATGTTCTCGACGACGCCACGGCCTCCGAGCGTGCTCCACGTCTGCGATGACATCGCGTGTAGGGTGGCCGGCGCCGACCAGCTGATCGATGAGGTGCTGGCCGAGATCGGACCCGACCGGGCCGGCCAGATCCGACGGAGCCCCTGCCTCGGCATGTGCGATCGAGCGCCCGCCGCGCTCCTGCAGTCGGCAGGCGAGCGTCCGTCCGATGTTGGCTTCGGGCCCGTCTCGCTGCGCTCTCTCGATCCGTTCCTCCATGGCGGCCCGTGGACGATGAGCGCGCGGGACGCGACCGACGCCGCTCCACGAACGCGGATCCGCGAAGAACGCGGAGGACTCCGTCTGCTCCGGCGGGTGGGTATCGTCGACCCGCGATCGCTCGACGACTACCGGGCGCACGGCGGGTACGAGGCGCTCCGCCGCGCGGTGGACCTCGGCCCGGAGGGCGTGATCCGCGAGCTGAAGGACTCCAAGCTCCTCGGGCGAGGCGGCGCCGCGTTCCCAACGGGGACGAAGTGGGAGCTCGTCGCGCGACAGGCGGTCCGACCCCACTACTTCGTCTGCAACGCGGACGAGTCCGAACCCGGCACGTTCAAGGACCGTGTCATGCTGGAGAACGATCCGTTCTCCGTGATCGAGGCCTTGACGATCGCCGGGTACGCCACCGGCTCGGAGAAAGGATTCATCTACCTCCGCGGCGAGTACCCGCTCGCGCATGAGCTCCTGACGAACGCCGTGGCCACGGGCTACGCGCGCGGGTTCCTCGGCGACGACGTGATGGGGGAGGGGTTCCGCTTCGACGTCGAGATCCGTCGCGGCGCCGGCGCGTACATCGCTGGCGAGGAGACCGCCCTATTCAACTCGATCGAGGGCTACCGCGCGGAGCCGCGCAACAAGCCTCCGTTCCCCGTGACGCACGGGCTGTTCGGCAAGCCCACCGGGATCAACAACGTCGAGACGCTCGTGAACGTGCTCGAGGTCCTGCGGATCGGTGGGCCGGCGTACGCCGAGCTCGGCACGCCGGACTCGACCGGCACACGGCTGTTCTGCCTCTCCGGCGCGGTCGAGGCCCCCGGCGTGTACGAGGTCGAGTGCGGCACGCGGCTTGGCGACCTGCTCGCGCTCGCCGGCGGTGTCCGCGGCGGCGAGACGCTGAAGGCGATCCTCCTCGGCGGGGCGGCGGGCGGGTTCGTCACGCCCGACGATCTCGACCTACGGCTCTCGTTCGAGGGCGCCCGCGAGGCCGGTGTGACGCTCGGCTCGGGCGTCGTCATGGTCTTCGACGAGGACGCCGATCTCGTCGACACCGTGCTCCGGATCGCGGCGTTCTTCCGCGACGAGTCGTGCGGCCAGTGCGTCCCCTGCCGGGTGGGCACCGTCCGTCAGGAGGAGGCGCTGCACCGGCTCGTCGCCGGACGGACGATCGGCTCGCGCGAGGACGAGCTCCGCCTTGTCGGCGACGTGGCAGAGGTGATGCGGGAGGCCTCGATCTGCGGGCTCGGTCAGACCGCGGCGAGCGCCGTGCAGTCAGCGATCTCGCGACTCGGCGTGTTCGACGGGGGTGCGTCGGCATGAGCACCATCCCGCTGAGCCCGCCGAAGCGGCTGCTCGACCTCGAGGTCGACGGCAGGACCGTCCATGTGCCCGAGGGATCCACGATCCTCGACGCCTGCCGAGCAGAGGGCGTCGACACGCCGACGCTGTGCTACGCGGACACCCTCACGCCGGTGAACGCGTGCCGCGTGTGCGTCGTCGAGGTGGAGGGCTCGCGCGTGCTCGTCCCCGCGTGCTCGCGGAGGGTCGAGCCGGGCATGAAGGTGACGACGGATACCGAACGCGTGCGCCACTCGCGGAAGCTCGTGCTCGAGTTCCTGGCGTCGAGCGTCGACCTGTCGCTCGCGAGCGCGGACGTCCACCGGTGGCAGGAGGTGTACGAGGCGCGCCCGGAGCGCTTCGGCGCGCTGATGGAGCCGCTCGAGCCGGATGAGCGCGACCAGCGCGAACCCGGTCACCACCACGAGCCAGACCCCGCCGTCACCGAGACCGTGGCTCAGCCCGTGAAGGTGGACAACGAGCTGTACGTGCGCGACTACTCGCGCTGCATCCTCTGCTACAAGTGCGTCGAGGCGTGCGGCGTCGATGCGCAGAACACGTTCGCGATCGCCGTCGCCGGCCGAGGCTTCGACGCGCGGATCTCGACCGAGTTCGCCGTGCCGCTCCCGGACTCCGCGTGCGTGTACTGCGGGAACTGCATCGGTGTGTGCCCGACCGGCGCGCTCATGTTCAAGAGCGAGCACGACCTGCGTGAGGCGGGCGACTGGGACGAGTCGCGACAGACCGTGACGACGACGATCTGCCCGTACTGCGGCGTGGGGTGCAACCTCGAGCTCCACGTGCAAGACAACACGATCGTGAAGGTGACCTCCCCGGACGACCACGACGTGACGAGCGGCCACCTCTGCATCAAGGGGCGCTTCGGCTTCGGGTTCGCGCAGGCCCGCGCGCCCGAGCCCGAGCCCGACCACCGGCCCTAGCGGTTCGGGGCCTCCGGCCGCAGGAAGCCGGTTCGGCGCCTCTACGCTGGTGACGTGTCCAGATCCGTGTCCGGGATCGTGCTCGCCGGCGGGCGCTCCGCCCGCTTCGGCCGCGACAAGCTCACGGAGCCGGTCCGCGGCGTGCCGATGCTGCACCACGCGATCCTGCGGGTGGCCGAGGTCTGCGGCGAGGTCGTGGTGGTGGTCGCTCCGGACACGCCCGATCCGGCCCTGCCCGCGGGCGTGACGGCCAGGGTCGTGCGAGATCCGATCAGGTCCGGCGGCCCTCTCGTGGGGATCTCCGCCGGGCTCTCCGTCGTGCGTTCCGAGCTCGCGCTCGCCGTGGGCGGCGACATGCCCGATCTCAGCCCGGCGGTCCTGCGAGAGCTGCTGCGCGAGGCCGAGGAGGATTCCGTCGAGGCCGTCGTGCTCCACGACGGAGAGACCTTCCGCCCGCTCCCGTGCGTGCTGAGGGTGGAGCGGGCCCTGGAGGAAGCGAGGGCGCGGCTGGATGAGGGCGATCGCAGCCTCCACGCGCTGCTGAACGGGCTGCGGCTCGCGTTGGTCGAGGAGGCGAGCTGGCACGCTCTGGATCCCGACGGGAGGACCCTCCGCGACGTCGACGAGCCCGAGGACCTGACCCGGTGATGGCCGATCCGGAGGTCGGTCGCTATGGTGGGTGGCGTGGCCCACCCGCGGATCGACATCGGGGGCGTCGAGGTCGTGCCCCTGTGCGACGGGTTCGCGCCGCTGCCGCTCGCGGACGAGGCGCCCGGCCACGACGTCGACTGGCCGGCCGAGCGCGAGCGCTACCCGTGGGCGTTCGAGGGCGCCGACGAGGGGAGCTGGGCCTGGCACGTCCACGCGTTCCTGCTCCGGGTCGCATCGGACCTGGTACTCGTCGACACCGGGATCGGACACCTCGGGCACCCGCCGTACGACGTGGCCGGGCGCATCGAGCACGAGCTCGCCGAGGTCGGCGCCGACCCCGAGGACGTCCGCCACGTGATCCACACGCACCTGCACGCCGACCACGCCGGGGGCGCATGCCGTCCGGACGGCGAGGCGAGGTTCCCGAACGCGGTCCACCACGTGCATCCGGCCGACTGGGCCTTCTTCGCGCACGCCGACGACACCGAGGACTTCAGCGCGTGGGACGGGATGTTGATCCTGGAGGACGCCGGGATGCTCGATCTGTCACCCGAGGACCGGGAGCTCGTCCCCGGCCTCCGCGTCGTCCACACGCCGGGTCACACGCCCGGCCACCGCAGCGCGATCCTGACCGACGGCCCGTTCACGTTGTTGTTCGCGGGCGACCTGCTGCACCTGCCGATCCAGATCACCCACCCCGAGTGGGAGTCGAACCACGACGAGGACCCGGAGCTGGCCGTGGTCTCTCGCGTGGAGCTCCTGACGCGCGCGCGCGACGAGCGGTGGGGTGTCGCGGTGAGCCACTTCGGCCGACCCTTCGGTGGCGTGCTTCGCGACGGAGAGGGTCAGCGCTGGGGCTCGGCCTGACGGGTGCCAGGAACAGGGGTTTCGGGTAGATTCCGGGTCGAAGAGCGGGGCCGTCCGGCTTCCCGCGTATCACACCTTCCGGAAAGGACCTTCCGATGCCGCGTCGTGTTCTGATCATGGGGGCCGCGGGGCGCGACTTCCACAACTTCAACGTCGTCTACCGCCCGCTCGAGGGGTACGAGGTGGTCGCGTTCACCGCCACGCAGATCCCGTTCATCAACGACCGCACGTACCCGGCCTCGCTCGCCGGCCCCAGGTACCCGAGCGGCATCCGGATCCACGACGAGAGCGAGCTGACCGAGCTCATCCGGGAGCGGGAGGTCGACGACGTCGTGTTCAGCTACTCGGACGTGAGTCACGAGTACGTGATGCACAAGGCGAGCGAGGCCCTCGCGGCCGGCGCGAACTTCGTGCTCCTGGGGCCGAACGACACGATGCTCGAAGCCACGGTGCCGGTCGTGTCCGTCTGCGCGGTGCGGACCGGCTCGGGCAAGAGCCAGACGACGCGCGCGATCGCCCAGACGCTGAGGGACGCCGGCAAGCGCGTCGTCGCGGTCCGTCACCCGATGCCGTACGGGGACCTCGAGGCCCAGCGGGTCCAGCGCTACGCGACGCTCGAGGACCTCGAACGGTACGACACGACCATCGAGGAACGCGAGGAGTACGAGCCCCACATCACGAGCGGCACGGTGATCTACGCGGGGGTGGACTACGGCGACATCCTGGCGCAGGCGCAGGAGGAGTGCGACGTGCTCCTGTGGGACGGCGGGAACAACGACCTGCCCTTCTACCGGCCGACCGTGAGCATCGTCGTGGCCGATCCCCTCCGAGCCGGGCACGAGACGAGCTACCACCCCGGCGAGACGAACCTGCGCATGGCGGACGTCGTCCTGATCAACAAGATGGACTCGGCCTCGCCCGACCAGGTGAACACGCTGATGCAGACGATCCACCAGGTGAACCCTGGCGCGACCGTCGTCAGGGCGAACAGCACGGTCACGGTCGACGACCCCGGCGTGATCAACGGCAAGCGCGTGCTGGTCGTCGAGGACGGCCCCACCCTCACCCACGGTGAGATGAAGTTCGGCGCCGGTGTCGTCGCGGCCCGAGCGAACGGCGCGGCCGAGATCGTCGACCCCAGGCCCTGGGCGATCGGAACCCTCGACGAGACGTTCCGCAAGTACGACGTCGGGGCGGTCCTGCCGGCGATGGGGTACTCGGACGGTCAGCTCGCCGAGATGGAGGAGATCATCGACGCGGCCGACGTCGACGTCGTCATCATCGGGACGCCGATCGACCTCCGGCGCGTCATCCGGATCGACAAGCCCGCGGTGCGCGTGAGCTACGACCTTCAGGTGCTGGCCGACTCCCCGACCCTCGAGGACGTGCTCGCCCCGGTGCTTGGCTGAGGAGCGACCACCATGGAGCGCGTGGTCGTCGCCCTCGGCGGGAACGCCTTGCTCCGCAGGGGTGAGGGGGACACGTACGAGAACGCGTTCGCGTCCGCGCGCCTGGCGGCCGAGAAGATCGCCGACATCGCCGCCGCCGGGTGGGAGGTCGTCGTCACCCACGGGAACGGCCCGCAGGTCGGCAGGATCCTGCTGCAGCAGGAGGCCGCGCGGAACACGGTCTCGCCGATGCCCCTCGACGTCTGCGGCGCCGAGAGCCAGGGGCTGATCGGCTACCTGCTCCAGATCACGATCGGCGACGTGTTCTTCGAGCGGGGTATGGAGCGGCCGGTGGCGACCGTGCTGTCGCTCACGCGGGTTCGCCCCGACGACCCCGCGTTCCGGAAGCCCACCAAGCCGATCGGGCCGTTCTACGAGGAGGAGGAGGCGAAGGAGCTCACGGCCGAACGCGGGTACGTGATGAAGCCTGACCCGCACGGCGGCTGGCGGCGCGTGGTGCCCTCGCCGGACCCGTACTCGATCGTCGAAGCCCCGGTGATCAGCGCGCTCGTGGCCGACGGCGTGATCGTCATCGCCTCGGGCGGCGGCGGGGTGCCGGTCGTCGACGACGGACCGAGGCTCACGCCGAAGGAAGGGGTGGTCGACAAGGACCTCGCCGCGGCCATCCTGGCCCGAGACGTGCAGGCGCCGACGCTCCTGATCCTCACCGACGTGCCGAACGTCCAGAAGGGGTTCGGCACCCTCTACCCCGAGGACCTGTCCCGCCTCACCGCCGAGGAGGCCAGGAAGCTGCTCGGCCAGGGCGAGTTCGCGGCCGGCTCGATGGGTCCCAAGGTCGAGGCCGCGGTGCGCTTCATCGAGGCGGGGGGTCGACGCACCGTGATCGGCGACCTCGAGCTGGCGGCCGAGGCGCTCGAAGGACGTGCCGGCACGGCGATCGTGCCGGCGTAGTTCCGCGGAGCTCCCGCTGCGCGTACGCTCCGGCCGTGCGGTTGCGCGTCCTCGTCTACAACGTGCACGGGTTCCGCGACGGGGTCCAGGACGTGGTTCGGGTCGTCCGGCACTTCGAGCCGGACCTCGTCCTGCTGAACGAGTCCGGCTCGCGGCGGTCGCTCCGGCGGTTCGCGAAGACGCTCGGGATGGTGGTCGCCCGGGACCCGTGGGCACCGTTCCGGCGGCGGATCAAGAACGCCGTGCTCGCCCGCCCGCCGTGGCGCATCGTGAAGCATCGGCTCCACCGGTTCGCGGAGGTGCGCAGGCCGCTGAACCCGCGGGGAGCGCTCGTCGCGCACGTCGGTCGTTCGGGAAGACGGCTGTGGGTCCTCGCGATCCACCTGGGCCTGCACCCCGCCGAGCGGTTCCACGCCGCGCGGGAGCTCGCCGACCTCGCGCGAGGGCTCGACGGCGCGGTGCTGATCGGCGGGGACTGCAACGAGATGCCGGACGGTCGCGCGATGGCGTTCCTGAGCGATCGGTTCTGGGACGCGTGGCTCCTCGGCGGCGACGCGGGAGGGGAGACGTATCCGGCGAGCGACCCTACGGCCAGGATCGACTACCTCTTCGTCTCGGAGGAACTGAAGGTCGAGCGCGCGCTCGTACCCTCGGTCATGCCCGAGGCCCGCGGGGCGAGCGACCACCTGCCCGTGGTGGCCGAGCTCACCCTCCTCGAGCCGGGCGAGCCCCCGCCGGAGACCCGATAGGCTGGAGCCGTCCGCGGAGGAAGGAGCACGGCATGCTGAACCCTGATCTCGAGGCCGCCCTCAACGACCAGCTCGGAGGAGAGCTCTACTCCTCGCACCTCTACCTGTCGATGTCGGCCTACTGCGAGTCGATCAACATGGCCGGTGCGGCGCACTGGTTCCGCATGCAGGCCGACGAGGAGCGTGAGCACGCCCTGAAGTTCTATGCGCACATCGTCGACCGGGGCGGCCGCGTGTCGCTCGGGGCGATCGAGGCGCCGGCCACCGACTTCGGCTCGGTGCTCGGAGCGTTCGAGCGGGCCCTCCAGGCCGAGCGCGACGTGAGCGCCGCCATCGACCGCCTGTACGCGATGGCCGTCACGCAGGGTGACTACGCGGCCCAGGCGTTCCTCCAGTGGTTCGTGACCGAGCAGGTCGAGGAGGAGAAGCAGGCCGACGAGATGGTCCAGACCCTCTCGGCGATCGGGAACGACCCGGCGACGCTCTTCATCGTCGACCGCGAGCTGGGCGCCCGCAGGCATGAGGGCGACGAAGGGTAACGCGCGCTACGAGGAGCGCAGGAACGCGAGCACCCGCTCGCGCACCATCGGCGCGTCGTGGTCGAGGCTGATCACGTGGTAGGAGTTGGGGCAGTCCACGAGCTCCTTGCGTGACGAACCCAGGCGCTCGATCACGCGCTCGGGGTTCCCCCCCGGGATCGTGTGGTCCGCCCCCGGCCGGAACACGAGCGCCGGCGCCCGCACGGCGGGCAGGTCCCGGCGCGCGATCTTCAGGAAGTCGGCCATCGTGGCGATCGCCTCGGCCGGGATCCGTTCGTACGCGGTCTCGGTCAGGTGCTCCTTGCGGATGTCGTCACCGACGCCCTTCCTCTCCTTCACGACGAGCCGGGCGATCGGCACGAGCATCAGGCGCCGGTCGAACAGGTACGGGCTCGAGAGCGCGAGCCCATCGACCTGGCCGGCGCGCGTCACGGCCAGATGCACCGCGAGCGCCGCCCCGAAGGACTGCGCGAAGACGACGACCCGGTCGCACGAGAGCCGGAGCTCGTCGAGGCCCTCCTCGACCGTGGCCACCCACGAGGGCCAGCGGTGGCGCCGGAAGTCCTCGAGCGAGGTCCCGTGACCGGGCAGCCGGACCCCGTTCACCGAGACCCCCTGCCCCGCGAACCACTCGCCGAGCGGACGGAGCGACGCGGGCGAGCCCGAGAACCCGTGGATCATGAGGATGCCGTCGCTGCCGCCGGGGAACCGGAACGGCTCGGCGCCGGGGACGAGCGTCGGTTCGGTCACCGTCGGTTCAGCGCGCGCTGCGTCGTGCCGGGTTCACGAACAAGGTGGCGATCAGGTAGAGGAAGAACACCCCGACCGCCCCGAGGAGCAGGACGAGCACGCCAGCGAAGAACCACTCGAGGAATCCCCACGCTGCGAGCATGCGGCCACTCTATCCGATGACCGGTTCGCCGAGACGGCCGAAGGTCACACCGGTGGTGCGACCACCAGGACCTCGGCCTCGACCCACGAGACCCCGACACCCAGGTACTGGGCCGCGGCCTGGGACAGGTCGATCACGCGCTCGAGGCGCCCGTAGGGACCCCGGTCGTTCACGAGCACGACCGCGCACCGGTCGCCGTACCGCACGCGCAGGTACGAGCCGAGCGGCAGCCACCGGTTGGCTGCCGTGAACAGCCGGGGGTCGAAGACCGCGCCCATCGCCGTCGACTGCCCGCCGAACTCCCAGCCGTACCAGGAGGCATAGCCCGAGAAGCGCTCTCCGGTCTCCACGAGGCCGGGCGGCGTCTCGCACGTGCGACCGCCGGTTGGGCCGAGCAGTCCGAGGAACGGCGTCTGGTCCTCACGCCAGCTGAGGGTCCGCAGGTTCTCCCACGTCTCCGCTCGGAAGGCCGCCTCCGCGAGCGCCCGGCGCTGCTCCTCGAGCTGCTCGTGCTCGACCCGTGCCTCCTCGGCGAGGCGGATGGCACGCTCGACCTTCGGATGCAGGGCGGCGAGCGCCGCGCGGAGAGCTCGGAGCCGGGGCGCGACGGCGCCGAGCTCGGCCTCGGCCCGGGCCCGGAACGCGACCGCGACCACCTCGGCACTGGCGAGCTCGTCCAGCACCCGCTCGTCGAGGGCGACGGTCCGCGCCGTGTACTCGGAGATCGTCTCCAGGTCCGCGAGGGTCTCCGCACCGAGGAACGCCTCGAGCGTGGCCCCGGGACCCATCACGTAGGCCGTCCGGATTCGCTCGGCGAGCCGCGCCTCGGCCTCGGCGACGGCCGCGCTCGCGCCGTCGGCCAGGCGGGCCGCCTCCAGGTACGCGACGGCAGCTCGTCCGACCCGTCGCTCGAGCGGTTCGACACGGGCGAGCAGCCGGTCCAGCTCCCGCTCGAGCTCAGCGAGCCGCTGGATCCTGGGGTCGTTCCGCAGGGCGGGGGCGCTGGACGACCCGATGAGATCGTCGGCGCCGGCCGGGAGGGCCGACGCGAGCAGGACCACCACGGCGGCGGTGAGGACGAGGTATCGGGCGTGCATGAGCCTTCGTTCGGGACTTCGACCGAGCGTGGAGCGTACTTGAGCGGGCCTGGGCCCGTACCCTGATGGTATGGAACGAGTCGGGCTCCTCACCGGCGGGGGCGACTGCCCCGGGCTGAACGCCGCCATCCGCGCCGTCGTGCGCACGGCCGTCGGCGTCCACGGCGCCCGCGTGCTCGGCTTCGAGGACGGGTGGCGCGGCGTGATGGACGGCGCCGTCCGCGAGCTCACGGTCGGGTCGGTCCAGGGGATCCTGCACCGCGGCGGCACGATCCTCGGGTCCTCGGGAGCGAACCCGTACCACGAGGGGCGCGACGACTCCGTTCGAGCGGCGTTCGAGGACCTCGGTCTGGACGGGATCATCGCCGTTGGCGGCGACGGCACGCTCGGCGTTGCGGCGCGCCTCGCCGAGGAGGGGTACCCGGTGCTCGGCATCCCGAAGACGATCGACAACGACCTCGGGGGGACCGACGTGTGCATCGGGTTCGCGACCGCGGTGCAGGTCGCGACCGACGCGATCGACCGGCTCCACACGACGGCGGAGAGCCACAACCGCCTGATGCTCGTCGAGGTGATGGGCCGGAGCTCCGGCTGGATCGCCCTGGAGGCCGGTCTGGCGGGCGGGGCCGACATGATCCTCATCCCCGAGCGCCCGTTCGACCTGGACGAGATCGGGGCCCACCTGCGTCGCCGGCACCTGCACGGACACTCGTTCTCGATCGTAGTGGTCGCCGAGGGCGCGATCCCCGTCCCCGGGACGGTGACCCTGCCGGAGTACCCGAGGGACGAGCGCGGGTTCGTCCGCTTCGGAGGCATCGCCCACGTCCTGCGGCCGCTCATCGAGGAGGGCACGGGCTACGAGACGCGCGTGACCGTTCTCGGACACGTCCAGCGGGGCGGGAGCCCGGTCGCCGAGGACCGGATCCTCGCGACGCGGTACGGTCAGGCGGCGGTCGACCTCGCGATCGCCGGCCGGTGGGGGAGGATGGTGGCGATGCGAGGGAGCGACCTGACCGATGTGCCGCTCTCCGACGGGACGAAGGGCCGTCCCGTCCCGGAGGCGCTGTACCGGGTCGCCCAGGTCTTCTTCGACGATTGATGCGGAGCGCCGGGATATCGATGCGGAACGACGGGATACGGAGGGACGCGAGATGAGGATCGGGGTGCTGACCGGTGGGGGCGACGTCCCCGGCCTGAACGCGTGCATCAAGGCCGTGACCATGCGGGCGGAGGAAGAGGGGCACGACGTCGTGGGCATCCGTCGCGGGTGGGGTGGGCTCCTGTGGTGCGACCCGGATGACCCGGAGTCCGTCGCGGCGAACCTCGTCGACCTCGACGCGTCCTCGGTACGCACGATCGACCGCACGGGTGGGACCGTCCTGCACACCTCGCGGACGAACCCGGCAAAGGTCAAGGCGGCCGACGAGCCCGCCTTCCTGCGGGAAGGCCGGGAAGGGGACGAGATCCGCGATCACACCGCGCACGTGGTGAAGGCCCTCGACCGGCTCGGGATCGACGCGATGGTCCCGATCGGCGGCGACGACACGCTCTCGTTCGCGCTGCGCCTGCACGAGGAGGGCGTCCCGGTCGTCGCGATCCC
>Ga0113563_10002257_pt1 | contig 11540 bp, 12 predicted proteins | sample Mud3Dept3metaG_FD_80117 | JGI IMG/M metagenome (GOLD analysis project Ga0113563, IMG submission 80117) | Freshwater wetland microbial communities from Ohio, USA, analyzing the effect of biotic and abiotic controls - Mud 3 Core 4 Depth 3... | ecosystem: Environmental > Aquatic > Freshwater >...
TGGAAAGGACAAGCGAGATAGGTATAAGAAGAGCTATAGGTGCCAGAAAAGCAGATATAATGGGCCAGTTTGTAACGGAAGCAATGGCAATGAGCATTACCGGCGGAATAATTGGCGTCATAATTGGAATCGTTTTATCTTTTGGTATTTCGTTGGTCACAGAGGTCAACACAAGCCTGACTCTCTATTCAATATTTATTGCATTTGGTTTTTCCGTCCTTGTTGGGATCACTTTCGGATACCTCCCGGCAAAAAGAGCTGCAGAGCTTAAGCCAATTGAGTCAATCAGGCATGAATGAATCACGTTGAAATTAATCATCAGCCGGATTTCCCTGTAAATAAAAAAATTCTATCTTTACTTGAGATCCACGGTTCTAAACAAGATTTTAACTGTCAATGGTTAAACTTCAAGCATAACTCAGGCTAACCACCATGAAATCAAGTGAAAAGATCAAAGAGCTGGAATTATATCTGGCAGTCTACAAGGAATTTTATGAAACGAGCTGCGATCTATATAAGCAGAAGATCGATGCTGAAAATTGCAACGATGAGATCAGATCCCTCCTGGTGGAATCGATGCAGTTTCTGATAGACTTTCCCGTTAATCCTGAAAAGATGTCTCTGCAGGAGATGATCGCCAGGAATATTTACTACCGGGACAATCTCTATGCCTTCATACTTGAAAAGGGACTTTTAAAAGAGTTGGCTGATTATCATAAGTCAGTTGATATGCTGTCTCCAGGAGGTCACGAAAAAATCATTAACTATCTGAGATCTCATGTGGCGCCTGATGAACCTGATTTTAATCCTGCATGTAATTAACTTCTGAAGAAGAGTTCTGTCACATAGAAAAGTTTCCGGATTTTTATACTGCTGTTTCATAATCTCTTCGCGGCGAAATGAAAGAGAATATGAAATGTTCAAAAAATTGATATAAATTTGAAACAAATATTTCAATGTATTTAACCGGATAAAACTTTAGATATGAAAACTTCAAATGCTAAGGCGAACAGCAAACCAAAGAAATCCTCTGTGGACGAAGAATTAAAAAAGACCAGGAAGCCTTCTGCCAGCAAGCCCATGCCTACTGTGGAAGAAATTCGTATTAAAGCTTATGAAATCTACAACCAGCGTATAAACAGGGGAATATATGGAACTGAATCAGATGACTGGACCGCAGCAGAATCACTTTTAAAGGGATCCTGATATAAGCTATCTGTAGTTGTTTTCTGAATTTTAAGATTTGGTTTGATTTTGTTTTTAACAGAAAAACCCCCGGCTTTCCCTGGGGATTGACATTTTCAAGTGTGTGTCACAGACACACCAACATAAATGGCAGAAAGAAGTAAATCATATCATTCTAAAACGCCGGTACTGTTTTTTATAATAAGTTTCTTTCTTTTTACGCATTCTCCAAATGTTATAAAAGCCCAGTCAGCGGTAGGCGGCCCGGAGGCAAACAGACAGGTAATAATCTTTAAGTTTGATGATTTACGCGAGAGTTCTCAGTTTGCATTTCAAAGAACTGCTGATATAATTATTCAGAAAGAATGTAAAGCCGGATTTGGTATTGTAGGAAATTCATGTGAAGGGAACGGTGAAAAAGAGGCTTATTTTAACCGTATAAGAAATTTTAATAATTCAGGACGTATTGAAATCTGGGCTCATGGTTATGATCACTTCATGAAAGGTGATACATTGACCGAGTTCAGGAATATGCCTTATCAGCATCAATATGACCACTTTAAGAAAACTCTTGATCTCGTTTACGAAAAATGCGGAATTATCATGCGCACTTTTGGTACTCCCGGAAATAAATCTGACTCAACCACTAATATTGTGATCAATCAGTTCCCGCAAATAGAGGTTTATCTATTTCCGTTTTTCAGCGATTCCACAAATAAACAGTTCTTGCTGACCAGCAGGGTTGATATGGAACAGGGAGTCGGGAATATCAATTCCGAGTATTTTGTAAAAAATTACAATGCAAGAGCCGAAAGGCCATACATGGTATTGCAGGGACATCCTGCTGTCTGGAAAGAAGAAGGTTTTGATGCTTTAACCCGGATTATTGAGTTTCTGAAGACCAGAGAAGTTACTTTTATGACACCATATGAATACTGTGAGTTCCTGAAACCGTAAAAGGAACGATACTCCCTCCCCATCTGATATAAATAATTATATATGAACTAAAAGCCCCACAATAATTACCTGGCCATTATTGTTTATCCTCTTTTCTTACTATCTTTGATTGAAAGTTGATCCCGAACCGTATGAACCCTAAAGTTAAAGTTGCTCGACTTTCGATCATTTCAAATACTTTCTTGATAATAATGAAGCTGACAGTGGGTATTTTCAGCGGCTCGGTCAGTATAATCTCTGAAGCCATACATTCTTCGATGGACCTTATGGCAGCAGTGATTGCTTATTTTTCAGTAAGGGTTTCAGATACCCCGCCTGATTCAAAGCATCCCTACGGTCATGGAAAAGTCGAAAATATTTCCGGAGTCATCGAAGCTTTGCTGATCTTTGTCGCAGCCATATGGATCATTATTGAAGCGATCAGGAAACTTACAGGTAAGCCATATGAGCTTGAAATAATATGGCTCGGAGCTATCGTAATGGTTGTTTCGGCAATTACCAATTCCATCGTATCACATAAGCTTTATAAAGTAGCCCGTGAAACAAAATCAATAGCCCTGGAGGCAGATGCATTGCATCTTAAGACTGATGTATATACCTCTCTCGGAGTTGCCGTAGGATTAGGACTGATTTTAATAACCGGTATTAAATGGCTGGATCCGATTGTTGCAATTATCGTCGCCTGTCTTATTATTTTTGAATCATACATGCTTCTTAAAAAGGCATTCTGGCCACTTCTTGATTCATCATGGAGTGAGGATGAGATCAGGGACCTGGAGAAAAAATTATGCGAAATGAAGGTTAATTATCATGATCTGAGAACACGTGTCGCTGGTAATTACAGGTTTATTGATCTTCATGTCACAATTCCTGAAAATGAATCTGTAGGAGATGCACACCGGTATTGTGATATGATTGAGGAAGAGTTATCTAAAAGCTTTGACAAACTCAATGTTATAACTCATGTGGAACCGGGAAAAATCCAAAACTGAAGTAAGTAAAGAACTACATGTGATGCAGCTTAGTCCCTGACACACCGTACGGATAATCCACTCTTCTTATTGTCACTGTATATATTGAGCGAATTGAAATATATGAGCCCATTCATCCTTGTCATGTTAATGACCTCAAATCCGTTTCTCTCCAGGAGTTCTGTTACCTCATTTTTATTCATGAAACGATCTGTCCTGGAATCAAGGATATTGTTAAATCTGTGATAAAGCCGTGACAATTTGCTGAATCTGAATACATTCCCGTTCACAGGGTTATTGTCTGAAAAGTATCCTATGAAATTGGTATCCGGGGGCAAGATACGAACGAGAGAATTGAGAAAAGCTTCAAGATGCTTTATCAGATTCAACTTTTTAAGATTAACCAGAATCCTGACATTCTTCAGATCATTTTCCTCATAATAATAATGATGTTTAGAGGAAAGGACCACCAGATTAGTCTCTCCGGACATGCCAAGACTTTTAAGGTATCGGAAAAAATTCACCCCACCTTCTGCAAGCAAAGCAACAACAGCAGGACTCAATCCAATCTTTTTCCGGGAAATCTTTTCACCGTCGACATGTGCCCTGTGATTACTTTCATCAATAACACCGGTTTCCCTTAAAACAGAAATGTCTTCCATAATTTTATGTTCCGAAAAACGAAATAAAGGTAATGGACATGTACATTCCCTGCAAATCGCAAATGCCCAATTAGTGGGGAAATGAGATGATGTTACCTCTTACTGGTCAAAGGAATCCTGATGAATACTTACATTAATATCCTGTTAGCATGAACAGGAAGGTTATCCGTCAAAATTGGAAGGATATTTACGAAAAGAAAGAATGAATTATGTGTGACTGAGTGTTTTCAATAATTACAAAACAATGATTATCTGCGTAATACAGTATATATTGAATCTCATTTAAACGTTTTATTCAGATATCCCTATTTTGACCAATGGGGCCATGATATAGATAAAAATTCGGATATAAAACAAGAGATGATCCTGTTCAGGAAGCCAGTATTAATTACCAATCCTGTAATGGACTGTCCATAGGACTTTCCGGAATACTGTATAGTTTCCAGCACATCCAGCATTGAATGAAGCGGTCTTTTCATTATTTCTTCGTCCCATAGATCCTGACATAGTCAATTCGGTACTCGGTCGGGAACATTGAATCATCAATTCCTTCCTTACCTGGAGTCAGCGCCAGGTTGATCAGCAGGTACTGTGGTGCATCAAAAGGCCATTCACCAATACCTTCTCCTTTCTTAGGGCAAGAATAATACATCTTATCGTCAAAATAGAAATCAAGCCGGTCAGGATACCATTCAACTGCATAAATATGAAAATCCTCCCATGGCTTATCGACCATTATCTTACCGCCCCTGCCATTTCCTTTTGTATGATTGTAATCACCTGTATGGACGTTGGCTGAAACTGAATTCGGACTGGTCCCCCAGAATTCCATGATATCTATTTCACCGCATACAGGCCACCCCACGGTCCTGATGTTTGTTCCCAGGGTCCATATTGCCGGCCAGACATTTTTCCCTGCAGGAAGTTTTGCCCTAACCTCCACACGGCCATAGGTGAATACATATTTCCCGAGAGTGATGACACTGGCAGATGTATATTTTCCACCGCCGAAATCTTCTTTTCTTGCAGTAATGATCAGGTTCCCTCCATCAACCTTTGCATTTTCTGACCGCTCCTTTGTGTAATACTGTGGCTCCCTGTTCCTGATAAATCCTTCCTCATAACTCCACTTTTGAGGATCCGGAAGACCGATGTAATTAAATTCATCCGCCCAGAGAAGCTTCCTTGTCTGAGTGGAAATAGTTTCCGGCAACCGGATCTGACAGGATACCGTCACCGGTAATAATAAAATCAGTGCTAAAAAATGTCTCTTCATAACTGTGTATTTTAACTTTTTCATTCTCCCATAACGCCATTGCACCATTGCGCCTTTGTGCCGTTGCGCCTTTAATATCAGTTCAATTGTGTTAAAAATGCTGGTCCCCGTTTTTCTTTCAGCGTTTTACTTAAGGATGTAACCAATTGTGAGTAATCCTGATCTTTTGAGAGGTTAACGTTCTCCCCCGGATCAGAATCATGATCATATAGCATATTTGCAATGGCCGAGTCGCGCTTGTTATACCATTCCGTAAAGAACAGGGTTTCGTCTATAAGGGTCACTCCGTTGTTGAATTTGCAAACGGCATAGTCCTTTTCCTTCCTGCCCGGCTTTTTCAGTCGCTTAACAAGACTCTCCCCTTCAAGATGATCTGGTAAGGGCAGCCCGGTCAATTCACACAATGTAGGATAAATATCTATGAACTCGGTGATACTGTTGCATTCTTTGCCGCCTTTGATCCCGGGAGCTTTAAAGATGAGTGGGGCATTTAATGATGTATTGAAGTTGCAGTGTTTACACCACAATCCGTGCTCTCCCAGATTCCAACCATGATCACCCCATAATACAACGATTGTATTTTCTGCAAGCCCTGTCTTTTCCAGTTCATCCAGCAGAAGTCCAATCTGGGCATCGGTGTAGCTTACACAGGCATAGTAACCATGTCTCAGTGTATTTGCTGCAGAGTCGGTCAGGGGACCTTTTTCCGGTATGGAATAATATTGCCTCAGCTCACCCCATGTATGAATTGCCTGCGGAGGAGCATCCTCCGGCGGATTTGGATTTGATGCAATTCCGATCAATTCAGGGTCATAAATATCCCAGTATTTCTCAGGTGCATTGAACGGCAGGTGCGGTTTCAGAAATCCCACTGCCAGGAAAAAAGGTTGTCCGGACTGACTTAATTTTCTAATATGCCTGATAGCTTTCATTGTAGTCTTTCCGTCATAATAAGAGCTGTCAGGGACATCTGCCCTCTCAAAGGGCATGCCCCTTGAGATGGTTGTATCGATAGCAAGGTTTGAAGAAGTCAGATAATTCCTCCATGTTCCGGTGCCTGATGGCCGCCACTCTGCATCCCAGGCTCCATTACTATCACCTTCATTGTGGAAAACCTTGCTTAAGGAAACTGTATAATACCCGTTCTTCCTAAGATGCTGCGGTAAAGTGGTTGCTCCAGGATAATCCTTATCCACCCATGTATTGAAATTAAGGAACCTGTAATTTGTTGGCCGTGTTCCTGTCAGCAGGCTTGCCCTCGATGCTCCCGACACAGGAACATTGCAAAAGGCTCTTTTAAATACAATTCCGCTCTCAGCCAGTCGGTCTATATTCGGGGATGAAACAACCGAATTGCCGTAACAACCCAGTTCCGGCCTCAGGTCATCGACAGCAATAAACAGGATGTTTGGCTTTTCCGAAGAGTGGGGTGCCTCCTTATGGCCTTGTTCACGGCATGAAACAGTGGTTATCAGCCCAAGACCAACCATCAGCGTTATTCCCGGGTCAATCAGCCATGTTAAATCTGGTTTCATATATAAGTCAGTTTTTCAGAATGTAATTTATTCCAATTAATTTCTTTTCATTTCAACCTCTTCAACCCTTTTCAACCTTCTTCAACCTTCTTCCACTCCTTTTCCATCACCACACTTACCGACCCCACTTTCCCTCCAACCGGAGGATTCAGCTTGGAGACCTTTACCCTGGCTTTTTTAATCCCTGCCATCTCGGCAATAAGTGCATCCAGGATCCGGCCAGCGATGTTCTCAAGCAAATGCGACTTTTTACCCATCTGTGCCTTTACTATCTCAAATGCCTGCTGGTAATTCAATGCGTCTTTGAGGTTATCGCTCTCTTTTGGCTTTGTCATGTCCGTTTCAATGGTAAGATCTACGAGAAATTTACTGCCCACTATCTGTTCCTCTTTAAAATGCCCGTGAAAGGCATAAAATTCCATTCCTTCAATCTGTATTAATCCCATAGCATTTAATATCTTAAAAAGTACAGCGTTAAAGCCAAATATAACAACTGGTATTATCCTTTACAAGTCCAGAGGCCGAATTGTTCTGATTGTTGATAATAAAATTATAAAACCAAGGGGGTACATGATCCCTGAAGCTATCCATAGCGGAAAATACGAATGACTTTCAACGACTTTGCCTATCAAAGGATTCAGGAGTAAGCCTGAAACGGCACCGGCAGATCCTGCTAAACCCATAACAGTCGAAGTATAATTCCTGCCAAACAACTCACTGATAACAGTTGTATAATTTGTGATCCAGAATCCGTGAGCCAGCATTATCAATGTAATAATTAAAATAGCTGTTACTTCGCCGGTAACTACCGATGTGAGCGGAGCAACCATTGTAAGTGCCGCTGCCAGGCCCATAACAGTTTTTCTTGAACGGTTTACCGTTATCCCTGATTTTATAAGATGGTCTGAAAGCCAGCCTCCAAATATATTTGACACTCCAAGAGCAAAAAAGGGGATCCATAATAACGAACCGATGCGCTCAAAAGAGACATCTCTTACCTGGCTTAAGTATTTTGGTGTCCAGAACATAATAAAATAAAAAACTGGATCAAGCAGGAACCGGATAACAATGAGCCCCCAGGTTTGTTTTTTCTTTAGTATGATCCGGAAAGGTATATTGGTTTTATTATCATTTTTGCTGTGCTGCCTATCCGTGGATCCTGTCTCTGCGATCTCCCCCAACTCTTCTTTTGTATTGGTGTGAGATATGTCAGGTTTATTGGAAAAAATCAACCATAACAGAAGCCATAATCCTCCGATTATCCCGGTAGCAATGAAAGCCCCTCTCCAGCCAAACAAAGAGATAAGATAAACAGTCATAGGCGGTGCAAGAACCGCACCGAAAGAAGCGCCTCCGATGGCAATCCCCATAGCCATTCCTCTCTGCTTTTGGGGGAACCATTCAGTCACACCTTTGGCAGCACCCGGGAAACAGCCTCCTTCTCCAATACCCAGAAAGAATCGTGCAATTCCCAGATGCCAGACATTTTGTGCTGCGCTGTGAAGAGCGCTGGATAAAGACCATAATGCCACCGAAGCAGCTAACCCGATCCGTGTCCCGAATCTGTCGATCAGATAGCCACCCAGTGTGAACATTATAGCATAACTTATCAGAAAACAGGTATTAATCCATCCATACTCAACTTCAGAGACATTCAGATCGCCCTGGATCTTCAGTATTGACATGGATAATACCTGCCGGTCAAGGAAACTGAGCCCTGTGGCAATAAACAGCAATCCAACTATATACCAGTGTAAATTCCTTATTTTGAATATTTTGAGAATCAAGTGGTTGGAATTATTGCGGATTCAATGTTCAAAAAGCCGGCAATCTTCTCCAGCAATGCTGCATGATGGCCAATCCCCAGCGCAAAATGATGTGTGGGACCTTCACTTACCCACCGTTTCAGGAAAGTTCTGATATCAGGTTTAAAAAGTCCCCTGGTATTTGTATTACCGGTCTTTGGAATTGGTCCGGCTACTGATTCACCTTCAGCAATTACAAATTTGAATCTTCCATCAAAAGTTGATGAAATACTCATAATTGTGATTGGTCCCTCCCTGATCTTGAATTCAACACTTGCCCCTTTTCCCGGTTTGCCATGATATTTGGTAAGACTCCTGAGAACGGGTTTTGAATCAGCTATATTGATATGATGAGGGCCGTCATGTCCAACAAGGATAAAATTCCCATTAAAGTCGATCGGATGAAATTCTGTAAAACTGCCTCCTGTTTCAAGTCTGTCCATTATCAGCATTGCAATACAGGTCTTCAGGTCAGACTCTCCGCACATAGGGAAACCTGCGGATGTCAGCAATGAATTGCCAACAATAAGGTTGGTCATCACCTGTCGCAATTCAGTACCTTCCATGGATTCATAATAATAAGCCAGTCCGTCCAGTTCTTTTCCGGCCACAAATTTTTCAAGCGCCGCGCTCACTTTAGCTGCAGTAATTAAATCTTCAGGAGTAAGTTTCATAGTGACAGGATCAGATCCCGGGTCAGGTGTGTCAAAGAAATCAAGGATTTTTTTCTGATAGTTAAGAATTTCCTTCTCGCTGATTTTTTTGAAATGACTCAAAATCTCCTCTGCCTCGGTCTGTACAATATGACATCCGAATGCTGCCGTAAACATGGTTGGATCCGAATGCATATCCAGCATGGCCTCTATAGGATGCCCGAAATGTCCTATTCTTGCTTTTTTCAGGTCGTGCATCACTTTTGCTATCCGGCAATAATTTTCTATCTCAGCATCAGCTTCCTGGTCATTTTCCAGGTTTCCGATTATTACTTCGGGGATTTTTTTCCCCATACGTACTGCCACACCGGCAAATTCTGGAACAGAACAGAAATCATCATTTGCCAGTTGCATGAAAGTGGTCGCATTATCATAGTCAAGTGCTTTCAGAGGCTGAAGCGCCACTAGTATTACAGGTACATCAATATCTCTTATTATGGCACCAAAGGTACCTGAAGTGGCATAAGTGACCATATCACAAAAAATCAGATCAAGGTTGGCTGCTTTTAACCGGGGTATCAGTTCATAGGCTTTTTGTGCATCATCCACCAGTCCGAAGTCAAATACGTCAACATCAAACCTTTTAAGCTTTTCTATTAATTTCTTTTGCTTATTATGCATCTCATCCAGTAACCCTTCAAATTGGTGCCAGTATTTCCGGTATCCTACACCAAACACACCAATATTTGCATGTAATGGCTTCCTTCTTTGTATCATATACCTGTTCATAGTTCTGAATTATTTAACATATCGTCAACCAACCTCCGGGAATTTCCTTCAGAAACATGCCCACTTGTTTAATGTTTCAGAAAAAAAGTAAAAATAATTGTTAAAATATTTGGTTTATATTATAAACTACTTTATCTTTGTAAGATATTTATGTATTTAATCAACCACAATTAAAAATAATCATTATTATGGAAACTGAAGAAAAAATGATGACAGGCGAAGAAAGCCTTAAGATCATCACTGAAATGATCAACAAAACAAAGGTGAATATACGCCAGGGCAGCTTTCACCTGCTCTTCTGGGGCTGGCTGATATTGATATGCAGCCTCTCTGAATACTTGCTTTATAAATTCACCGGCTTAACCAATTCCTGGTACGTCTGGTTGCTTGTAATACCGGGGGTATTCGTTTCAATGATCTACGGATTTGTCACCGGCCGGAAGGCAAAAATGCATACTTATGCAGACATGCTTTATCTCTGGACATGGATGGGATTCCTGGTGGCAGCAATAGTTCTTTTTATAACCATATCAGAAGATATGGATTCGGTTGCACCCTATATCCTTATATTGGCAGCCATGCCAACATTTATGTCAGGTTTTATAATCAGATTCAAACCATTGATCATCGGCGGCATCACATTCTGGATATTTGCACTTGTAGCACGCTTTGCAGGTCCGGTGGCTCCGCTTGCGGTTCCTGTTGCAATGCTGACTGGTTATCTTATTCCCGGGTATATGCTGAAAAGAAAAGTTGATCATGAAACGGTATAAAGATCTCGATCCGCTTTTGCATTCGCAGCTGAGACTTGCTATAATATCGCTCCTTGTAAGCGCCGAAGCTGCCGAATTTACTTTTATACAGGAACAGACAGGCGCAACAGCCGGGAACCTCAGCATCCAGATCACAAAATTGAAAGAAGCGGGGTATATTGAAGTGACAAAGAAATTCAGGAATAACTACCCGCAGACTATTTGCAGGATTACTCCCCTTGGGAGGCAGCAATTCAACGGGTACGTTAATTCCCTGAAGGACTATCTGAATCTTCAATAGAAATATCTGGTAAATAAATCTTGGTGCTGGGTGCTGGTGCTGGTTAAATGAACAAATTGCACATAACAACCATATTGTTCTCCGAATCAATAAATACCCAGCATCAAGTACCAAGTAACCATCACCTTAAATTAAATAGTAGCTTAAAAATCTACTCAATCCAATGGATGCTCTTAAATTCATCCTATTTTTGTAATCTTTAAATCATTCGGGATGAACGAAGAGAAAACAAAGGGGAATGAAGAACCTAAGCCGTCAGTAAGCTTTATTGAGCAATTCATTATAGACGACCTGAAAGCCGGGAAAAACAATGGCAGAATTCATACTAGGTTTCCTCCGGAACCCAACGGATATCTCCACATTGGTCATGCAAAAGCTATCTGTCTCGATTTTGGGATGGCACAGAAATATGGCGGGAAATGCAATCTCCGCTTTGATGATACTAATCCTGTTAAAGAGGAAGTTGAATATATTGATTCAATAAAAGAAGATATCAGGTGGCTGGGCTTTGACTGGGAAGACAGGGAATTCTATGCCTCAGACTATTTCGGAAAATTATTCGAATTTGCTGTTGATCTGATTAAAAGAGGACTTGCCTACGTTGATGATCAGCCGGCCGATGTCATATCGTCACAAAAGGGAACTCCCACAAAA
>Ga0113563_10002259_pt1 | contig 11531 bp, 8 predicted proteins | sample Mud3Dept3metaG_FD_80117 | JGI IMG/M metagenome (GOLD analysis project Ga0113563, IMG submission 80117) | Freshwater wetland microbial communities from Ohio, USA, analyzing the effect of biotic and abiotic controls - Mud 3 Core 4 Depth 3... | ecosystem: Environmental > Aquatic > Freshwater >...
GCAAATGTACCGATGATCAGAACCCGAATCACCCATACCAGAACAGCAACAAAAATTGGAACAACACGTAATAAAGTTGAGCGATCGACGACACTGTTTCCCAGGCTTTCGTGAGCAACTAATGCCAGAGAAACCCCCCACCAGGTTAGCATAGCATTCATTGTGGCAGCCATAAGCCAGGCGCCGAAAAGATACCATGTTTCATTGGAGTGCCCAGGTTCCTCTTGGGGCGTATTTAGGCGCGCGATCCCCGCGAAATCGATCCCGCAAAAGGCGATCGCCAGGATTGTTGCCCAAGGAATGCCTAAAAAAGTCAGGTTTCCCAAAAAATCTTCGAAGGCATATTCTGTACTACTAAAATTAAACATCTCGAAAGCGACTAACGCGACCAGAATAATTAATCCAAATGCCAGTCCTCTAGAAATCCGAAGGCGGCGAAAGCTGCTTGATATTACCGGAGTTTGAAAAGTACTATTTTTCATATAGCTCTCCTTATGAACCAGTTGACAAACAGTTCTACATAGATATATAATAGAACATAAGTTCTATTTTGTCAATCCCTTTCGAGGTGAGAAACATGGAAGTCGGTCGTTCGTTAGCTGTACCAAGCGCGCTGATTGCAAGTTTACTTTTATCGTTATTTCTATTTTGGTTAACTGGTCAAATCCATTACCCGAGTTCAATTGAGGATTTCTCTCTTCAAACATCTATAAATTCCACATCGCCTCCCATTGTCGATTCCAGGAGTCGATCTATAATACCAGCGCTGGTAGACATCTTGGGAACAATCCTTATTCCTCCCAAAACACATCTTGCTGATCAATCCAATGTCGCTTCAAGTCAAGCTGATTTTGGGACTGATCCGAATCAAACCAGTAAAAATGCAGATTCGGGATCAAATTGTAATATCAGCTTGAAATATCCAAATCGAATCCGAAATTGGTGTGATTTGATCGCGAAATATGCAGACCGATTCGGGATTGACCCAGATTTGCTGGCTGCTGTTATCTGGCAGGAAAGCGGTGGTAATCCAAATGCATATTCATCAAGTGGAGCTGTAGGATTAATGCAAGTTATGCCGCGTGACGGAATCGCGAACAAATTCCAGTGCCAGAACGGTCCTTGTTTTCAGAATCGTCCGACGATCAATCAGCTTAAAGACCCCGAATTTAACATAAAATATGGCGCACGGATGCTCTCTGGTTTAATTTCTCGGCAAAGCAGCATTAGAGAAGCGCTAAAGTCTTATGGACCGGCAGGAGTTGGGTATTATTATGCGGATAAAGTTTTAGGAATATACCAACAGCACAATAATTAATCCAATAGTATATATACCTGTGCCAAATTGATATAAATTAACCAACCAACTCTTCACTGATATCCCAGAGTTTCCGAGCTGTCTCCAGGTTGTATGCAGCCGGATCAGCGGGTACTTCCTGACACTTTGTAAAATATTTCCCGGTCATCCCCTTAACATCGGGCCAACTCGCCAGATAAATCGAAGTCTGCGCTCCAATTTCCGGGGTGGTCGCGAATATTTGAGCTAATTTCATTCCCATTTTACCGAGGAGACCATTATTTTTACCTAAATTACTGGCCACAAATCCAGGGTGGAGGGCATTCACGCTTACATTCGTTTCACCCAATCGGCGAGCCAGTTCAAATGTGAATAAAATATTAGCCAATTTTGATTGGTTGTAGGCACGCCATCCTCCAATCCCATACCTGCGCTGTTCAAACATTAAATCATCAAAGTAGATTTTTCCACCTCGATGTGCATCTGAAGATACATTCACGATACGCGCTTCGCCTGTATTTCTAGCTGTTAAAATGATCTTATCTAATAATAGGTTTGTTAACAAGAAATTGCTAAGATGATTTAGGGCAAAGGTCTTCTCATATCCATCAATTGTCAATACGCGAGTAAAGAATATTGCCCCAGCGTTGTTTATCAAAACGTCTAAGCGATCATATCTGTTCTTAAATTCATTAGTGAGATCGCGCACTTCATCTAAAGAGGATAAATCTGCTAAAAGGGTGTCAATATCGCTATTCTTTACTTCCTCTCGAATATTATTAACTGCGGATGTAATCTTTTCCAAATCCCTTCCCACGATGACCAATCGCGCCCCTTTTTCAGCTAATGCCCTAGATGTAGACAGGCCTATTCCAGACGTCGCTCCGGTTATTAATACAACTTTTCCTACCATTGATTTCGCTTGAGCGTTTGGGGAACTGTTTATTGTCTCGGTTTTCATTATTCAAGATCCTGATTTCGCATAATTGCTAAGTGGTCCCACCGGCGAGAGCAAACTGCTCAGAGCATCAAACGGAATTAAAACCATTTGTGGACCGGCAGAATAGGGACCAACCTGATATTCTTCAAAGGTTATTAACAGCCCCTGGGGTGTGATATTCCAAATTTTATAGTTTTCGACTGAAGGCGCTGTCCCAGAATTAATTTGATCCGTTGGTAAATCCTGTCGTAGGTGTAACTCTTTTGATGCATAATCTGCTATGGTCGATAGATAGTCTTTATCAGGCCTAAAAAGGTCATCTAGAGTGATTTGTTCCCCAGTGGCAAGATCGTAGTTTATTGCATAATGCTGATCAAATGGATGTGCACCGCCAGAATATTCGCTAATTAAAAATAAAAGGCTTACCACCGGTTTACCACCATCAAAGACAGCCTGGTTGCCTTCATAAACAACCGGATTGGTAGGAATCAGAGGATTATTATGAATTAACGACCAGGTCGGATTAGTTGTTACATTGTAAGTGGCCGTAAGAAAGCCATCCGATAAACCGGGCTGTAATGATTGAATTAACTGTAGGAAATGGTTTGTTTCAAGGTTGATCCAATCCTGAACTTGCTGATTCAGACCCTCTAAAACCGGATTTCTATCACCGGAGACGACCGGATATTGTATTTGTAAAATTGCTCTGGGATTATCATGTTTCCCTTGCAGTGAATGGGGGGTCAATTGCCAATTGAAGGTGACTTGATTTTCAGATTTTTTCAATAATGGGAGGACTAGCCGCCCTAAAGGTGAAGTTGGTGTGGGAGTAGCATGAATCGGCGGAACCGGCGGTGGAGTAAGCGATGGAGATTGAACAAAGACCGGTGTGGTTGATAATTGATCGGCCTGATTTTGAGTACTCGATTGCCATTGCTTGGCTGCTATAGGTAAATATAGCCTCCGGCTGCAACCAGCGATAAGTATGAAAACGAAAAATATAAATAAAGAATATCTTTGTTGGTTATTGGGCATTTATGTGTTCCACACGCTAGAAATTATATCCTGCTCCTGAGATAAACCAAAATGATCTATAAGTTTTTTTGAAACAATCATATATTCCTATCACTCAGTCGATAATTAAGCAATAAAGACGTCATAATCGACGTCTTTATTGTAAATGGAAATTATATTATGTTGAAGAGCCTTAAGGCGTATAAAGTTTACATTGGACTTCATCCGTGTAGTTATTTTTGAGACAGATTGTGAGAGGTACATCGCGGAAATTTTTCGTCAGTCTAAAGACCCTCTTTGCGACACCATTTTTATTCGTCTTCATTGTTCCGAGTTTAGTTTTGATCGACGGATGATCAGTCTGATTTGCCCTAACAAAGAAGGGAGAGTTCTTGGGGTATTGGACCGTCGCGATCTCAATCATATAAGGTTGCGTTGTATTTTTTATTGTGAAAGTTGGACCTTCATCCTCAGTTACGGTCGCAGTAGTGGTTGCAGTTGTACTGCCGGGAATACAGAGTTTTTGCCCGACGAAAATTTGGTATGGCTCTTTGAGGTCATTGGCTGTCGCTAATTCCTGAACTGTGATATTGTATTTCAGGGCAATTGAGGACAACGTATCACCTGATACGACGGTGTAGTTCGTCGAGCAGGTGACTGCCAATCCCACCGCGCCGGCTTGCTGTTGAGGGATGACCACCGCCAGCAATGCCACCACTAACATGACACTGACAATTACCAGTGCGATGCGATGGGTGGTATTTTTTTGATTTTTGGACATCTTGCCAACTCCTTTTATTTATTAAACAATTTTACGGAAACTAGCTACCTGACTAGAATTCTAGAGATACAACAATTGTTTGGGCAAGTATAGCACGTTTTTTAATCGTCTTGGATAATATTTGGGTCGATCAGGATCTATAAGCCTTCTTGGTGCTCTTTCTGACTGAATTGTGTCTGATACAGATGTGCGTATAGACCACCCACGTTTATTAATTCGGCGTGTGTACCTCGCTCGACGATTCGGCCTCGATCGAGAACCAATATCAGATCAGCCGCGAGGATTGTACTTAACCGATGGGCGATAACGATGCTGGTACGGCCTGCCATTACTCGTTTAAGTGCTTCTTGAATTAACGTTTCGGATTCGCTATCCAGGTGACTTGTGGCCTCATCGAGTACAAGGATGCGCGGATTCTTGAGTATGACTCGCGCGAGAGCGATGCGTTGCTTTTCACCGCCGCTTAAACGGTAACCACGTTCTCCAACGATCGTATCATAACCATCCGGGAGTTCGCTTATAAAATCATGGATATTGGCGGCTTTTGCGGCTGAGACCATTTCTTCAAGGGTAGCATCTAGTTTTGCATAGAGCAAGTTCGTTCGGATTGTATCGTGGAATAATTGAGTTTCCTGAGTGACCATACCAATCTGTTCACCCAATGAATCAAGGGTAACATCGCGTAAGTCTTTTCCATCAATCAGGATCCGGCCGCTGGTCGGATCGTATAAACGTGGGATTAAGTAAGTTAGAGTAGTCTTTCCAGCGCCACTTGGTCCTACCAGAGCAGTTAGCTTGCCGGGGGCAACATGAAAATTAATATCTTCAAGCGCAACGGGGCGGGCCTGGCTGTGGAGGTTTTCATCTTCTTGCGGAAAACGACTTGATTGTAGACCAGTTTGCTGTGCACCTAAGTCTGACCTATCCAATTCATTCTTATTTGTACCTACCGACTTTTTACCATTACCATCACCTGATAAGACAGCCGTCACATTATACATCGCTCCATAACGGCGGACGGGACTTAACTGACTGGTTTCCTGGTTTTGATAATTAAAAGTAACCTGCTCGAAGATCAGATCACCGTGCACATCCTTCAAATTGATTGCACTAGGTCGCTCTTCAATGTCTTGATGTAAATCGATGACCTCAAAAACTCGTTCAAAACTAACGACAGAAGTGGCAAAGGTTACCGGTGCGTTTGCAAGACCTTGTAAGGCTCCGTATAAGGTATTCAAGTATGCGCCAAATGCTACGATGGTTCCAATAGTAAATACTTGCTGCATAACCAGAAATCCGCCGATCCCGTAAACAAGGGCGGTGCCAACCGCGCCAACTAATCCGATGATTACGAAGAACTGAGTACCGAGCACCGCTTGTCGGACTCCTGTTTCTCGGACAGAATCAGCGCGTTTTTTGAACCGTTTAATTTCGGTGTCGGTGCGTCCGAATAGTTTAACCAACAGAGCTCCACCAATGTTAAGCGTTTCATTCATCATCGCATTCATCTGTGCGTTGAAATCCATTTGTTGGCGGGCGATATCCCGCAGTCGGCCACCCATCCGGCGGGCAGCCAAGATAAATAATGGCATGATGGCAATACTGATTAATGTCAAACGCCATTCGAGGCGCAACATAACGACCAGTACTGCAATCGTCTGGATTATGTTTGTTATGATTCCAACTAATATATTGCTGATCGCGTTTTGAGCGCCTACGACATCATTGTTCAATCGACTCATGAGTTCACCAACTTTAGTATTGGTGAAGAAGCGTAGAGACATCCGCTGAAGGTGGGAATAAAGTGCAACGCGCAGATCATAAATTACACCCTCACCGACCTGAGCATTTAACCGTCTTTGAATGACATTTAAAAAACCGCTGATGATCGGAATGACCAAAAGCGCAATGGAAAGCAGTATGAGACCCTGTACATTTCTTGATGGAATGGTTTGATCAATCAATCTGCGAAAAATTAATGGGCTGACTAGACCCAGAGCAGTGGTGATCAAGATCAGGCTTAACATGCCAAAGATTTGCCATCGATACGGGCGTGCGTATGTGATGACTCTAAGTAACAGTTGGCGAGTTACCTTGGGTTTTTCATCCGACGAGCTTAGATAGCTCCACCAACCTCCATGAATTCCCATCAAAAAACCTCCAGTTCAGAATAGTTCTACCGATACTGACTAATAAAATAAATATTGTCTTGAAAATTTTACCACTCTGTCTCTATTGGTGGGAAAGCATGGTTCGAAATTGATTAGTGCTTTATTTTATTCGTTTAATCGTGTGCTTTTTACGATTAAAACTGAACAACCGGCATAATGAACGAGTTTGCGAGAAACACTACCCAGCAGCCAGCTACGCATTTCACTAAAGCCACGTGAGCCTGCCACGATCATATCAATTTCATTTTCCTTTGCGAATTCGATGATTTCTGTAGCTGCATCTCCACGCACTAACGCTGGGGTAGCAATAATATTTGCATTCTTCTGCAAGTAACTTATCGCATCATCGACAATAGCATGTCCTCGATTCTCTTCTTCTTTCAACCAGTCCGTCTCTGCTTGCCGATCCTGCGGGATCGGTGGGAGCATATCAGGACCAACTGGCCAGGTACGAGCGAGCAAATCTGTTGAGGGGAGCGGAGGTAGTACGTTCATAACTCTCACCGCTATTCCGGGAGGAAGCGGAAAACGTTCGAAAACCAGTCCACTCTCACTTGGAGCAGCGCCTGCAAAATATTCCAATGCCGCGTGGCCAGATTTTGATCCGTCGGTAACGATCAAAATCCGCTTCAATCCATGATATGGCGCCCGTACAACGAGCACCGGCTGCGTAGCATACTCAACGATTTGTTGGACAACACCTCCTAGCAAGATTCCGAGGGTGTGGCGTAGTCCTTTAGCGCCTGCGACTATTAAGTCAGGATGGAGATCGTTGGCATATTCAATTATTTTTTCGGCTGGATTTCCCAGGACAATCTCTGTTTTGTTATTTATTCCTTTTTCTCTGAGCAGATTGCCTGCTTGTTCCAAAGCATTCTCCATCAGGGCATGGTTTGATGATTCGCGAGGGATTAATACTCCAATCGCAATCACATTGCTGTCGTCTGATAATGACAAGGAACCCAACAGCTCTATGGCCGCTTTCGAATGTTGGGATCCATCGAATGCGAATAAGATATTCAAGGGTCGGTGGCGTGTTCGAATGTCCATAATAAACCTCCACTCTTATAATTGAAATCTTATTTCATAGGGTTATAATAAGTATCTGGACCTCACCTCCAGAACGTGCTCTAATATTTAGTGTACAGTAAATTTTATTGCGAGTCAATCACCTCAGCAGCCTGGTTTTGGGTGAAATATAACTGTGAATGAAGTGTTGAAAAATCCTCATAATTGGATTAAATCAAGGTGGGTACCCTGGATTATTTCTGGAATCATATTGCTGGGGGGTTCGATAATTCTTCTCCTCTGGTTGCCATTCAACCAATTGTGGATGCCATGGATTCGCTTGGTTTTGAGCCTGATATTACTCGGCGGATCGATTCTTGTTTTTTTTCTCTTTGCTCGAGTCAGTACCCTCTACGATATACGTGATGAACTAAAGACGCGTCTTTTGGAGAGCGAACAACAAACCACAAAGGTTTCCCGTCGCCTTGAAGCGATCTTTCAGATCGCACATAAATTTGTTGAATCTATTGACGAGAACGAAATCATCGATCTCGTCCTAAAACTGTCATCTGAATTGGTTGGAGCGCAGGGAGCGTCATTTGTCCCTTTGGACGATCATAGTCAACCGATTGCAGTAACCCGCTATGGAGTGACCCCGAATACGATAATGGATCCATGGCTTGAATATCTGGCTACGCCTCCCGTGCGCCAACGTTGCCAAATATGTGAAAATCAGAAAATCCTACAAACTGCATGTCCGCTCTTGAGTGGCCCATTTTCCAGTGAGGTTGGAATTTATTGTATTCGTCTGCGTTATGGCGATCGCGATCTAGGAGTATTCAACTTATATACTCCAAATGAGGGAATCTTTGATAATGAAACACGAGCTTTCTTAGGGGCATTGATCGACGTAACGGCCCTGGCCATTGACGGACTACGTTTGCGTAGGAAAGAGCTTACGGCCTTACGAGAGATGCAAATCTTCAGGCAGCGAAATGACACTACTGCATTGCTGGATAACCTGCTTGAGAGCATCTTGGATTCAATCGATGCTGATTTAGCGATTTTGTTAGTTAAGCAGTTAAATCGACATCAAGGAGAAACTCGTTTAAATATTGGAAAAGTACCTCAGCATCAGCAGTCTTTCGTTGAGGGGTTGCTTCAAACGGCTATAATGTCTGGGGAGCCGATACTTATTGGCGATATTTCCAGCAATCCTACCTCGAATATGAGCTTACATTCATTATTAATAGCGCCACTTAATTCAGCCACCCATACTACACTCGGTGCAATCCTGGTAGGCAGTCCTCGGGTTCAAGGCTTTTCTAACCGACAGCTTTCCTTAGTTCAGACCATGGCGGGTCAAATCGCTCAAATTCTACAAAATTCGGATATGGTTGCGGATATGGAATACCAGGCGATCATGCAAGAGCGGAAGCGGCTGGCTCGGGAAATCCATGATGGTCTTGCGCAGACATTGGGATATCTGAAGCTGCAGACGGCGCAAATTAAGAGCTATCTTGCTCGCGGTGATATTAGTCGTGCCCAGGCAATGATCGAGCAATATTACTCGACCTTAAGTGAAACTTACCAAGACGCTCGGGAGGCAATTGATGGGTTAAGAGTCGGCTTAGGTGAGGATGGGGGGCAGGTTTGGTTAGAGGAAACCGCCATAGACTTTCAAGATATCAGTGGACTTCCTATTGAATTGAGTAATGTGGGTTGTTTTGGTATGCTCGCGCTAGAAATTCAGGTGCAAATCATGCGGATTGTTCAAGAGGCACTAAGCAATGTGCGCAAACATGCACATGCTACACAGGTTTGGATCGATTGTTTTGAGCTCGATGATGATTTAATTTTAGAAGTTCGTGACAATGGAATCGGGTTTCTACCGGAAGATATAGCGGGTCACTCTCGCCACGGACTCAGCGGTATTCGTGAACGGGCGGATTTAATTAACGCAGATTTTCAAGTGGTTAGTCAATCTGGCAAAGGAACGACAATCCGTCTCCGTCTTCCCAATTATAACTGGCGCAAACAGGAGGTACAGTCGTGAGACGCTTACGCCTGGTGGTAGTGGATGATCACGGCTTGTTCCGCGCAGGATTGATTAGCCTGCTTAACGATATGCAAGAATTTGAGGTGGTTGGTGAAGCGGGCGAAGGTGAGCACGCCATCGAGATTATTGAGACATTAAAACCAGATTTGGTTTTATTAGATGTGAATATGCCTGGGCTTGGAGGAGTTGAGACTGTACGCAAACTAAAGAAAAATAAGCTGCCATATGTGATCATGCTTACGATTTCAAAGAGCGATGATGATTTAATGGGTGCAATTAGAGCTGGCGCCGATGGTTATTTGCTAAAAAATGCTGAACCAGAAGAACTAAGGAAAGCAATCCTGACAGTCACTCAGGGTATGTCTGTCCTCTCACCCCAGGTGACTCGCCAGGTTCTGCATGCATTGAGCTCAGAAGCGCTACTATCCAAGGAAAGTGTGTTGAGCGATCGCGAAATGCAAGTCCTCGAATGTCTGGCGCGTGGACTAACTACCGCTCAAATCGCCGGTGTGTTAATTATCTCTGAAAATACAATCAAAACGCACATCCGCCATATCCTCGAAAAATTAGGAGCATCCAATCGGGCGGAGGCTGTGAGTAAAGCAACTCAAAATGGCCTGATCGGTTTGACCGCAGGATTGGAATAATTCCTCATAGTCAACCAGCCGGCTTGTATTTACTTAACCGGTCGAAGAATTGGTTGGGGTTTTTCGGTTGAGGTTTTAATTTCTGGCAGATTTAATGGGTTAAATTCAGCTCCAGTTCCGATCTGTCCATATGGAACCAAGTAGAGCTGTGTGGTACTATTAGCGCCTTGAAGTCTATCTTGATAAGCAAAGACTAGATATTTCCCGTCCGGGCTAAATTGTGAGTCTCGGTAGCAGCAGCGACCGTTAATTGGGTTGATTTTAAGATAGGCTTTGTTTAACTCCGTGTTGTACCCATATAAGTCGCCGAAACCACCATTGCGATCCTCAGTATTCATCGTATAAAGCGAAATTCCATCATACCCGAAATTCTGTAAGTTAGGATTCTGGTCATAACCATCAATTTTAAAGGTTGAACCAGGGAAAGTGTCTAGTTTACTCGGATTTGGAACACAAAACTCTAAACTGATAACCTGGATGACATTTCCGCGTTTACCATTTCCGAGGTTGGCTAACATCAGGACTGACAGAGTCTTTTGATCCTGCGACCACTCTGCCCCTTCAGCTATAAATCCCGGGAATGGGGCAAACTCTTTACAATCAGCCATCTTTGTCAGATCAGCCCGACCTTTGACGTTGCGCAACGCTTCGAGATCATACGGGACAATATAAAGCTGGTTGTCGATACTGATTGCAACCTTCGAAGCGTCGGGTGAGATTTGAAAATCCTTGAAGAGGTCGGTAAAGTTGAAACAGTTTATATTATCGATCCCGGTAGTTTCTATATTTACGGATTGGATACATTTTCCGGTAATATAAATTATTGAATTACTGTCCGCTGACCACTGCAAGGCTATTTTTGAGGCTCCATCGGTGGTTAATTGAGTCCGATCGCTGCCATCCAGGTTGGCGAGCCAGATATTATTACCATCCAGGTAAGCGATTTTATCTGCTCCACCGATAACAGGTGATTTCGAGGATTGTGTCGGCGTTATCGTTGATGTTATAGCCAATGAAGGTGTGTTGGTGGCGGCGATAATAACTGCAGCCGTTGTTGGCGTGGGAATAAGTGGAGTATCCGTTGGAAGAAATGTCGTAGCGGTAGGCAAGCTGATAGACGCGGTTGGTAGATATGTCGCTGTTGCAGGGGCAAGCATTGCAAGGGGACCTTTTCCGCTTCTCCCTGTGAGAAATAAGCTACCAGCGCCTACCAGGACAATGAGACCAACAACGATTGCAATCCAAATACCTGCCGATGTACCTTTTTTCGTCGCAAGAGACCCAGCGACGGTTGGCAGAGAAGCCTCTACAGCAGAAGATGATTTGACAGTAAGGGCTTGTGCGGATGTCAGAGAAGGAGCTGCTGCCTTATCATCCACGACCAAGGTTGGATGAGCAAACACCGGCGCTGCTGTACCAGCGGAAGGTGTGCTGTAGCGGACCGTTGAATCGAGTGCTTCAGCCATTTCTCCAGCCGTAGAAAAACGATCGTCCGGGTTTTTCGCCATTGCCCGGGTGATGACTGTATCACACCCGACGGGCAAATCGGTGCGTACTTCAAGGATTTGTGGCACCGGCTGGAGGACGTGCATCATCATAATTTTCGCTGGCGTA
>Ga0113563_10002260_pt1 | contig 11530 bp, 8 predicted proteins | sample Mud3Dept3metaG_FD_80117 | JGI IMG/M metagenome (GOLD analysis project Ga0113563, IMG submission 80117) | Freshwater wetland microbial communities from Ohio, USA, analyzing the effect of biotic and abiotic controls - Mud 3 Core 4 Depth 3... | ecosystem: Environmental > Aquatic > Freshwater >...
GATGTAAAAGGATATCTGTTTGATGTTACAGATGAAAAAACCGTTAATGATTATCTCGACAGAATAGGGAAGGAAGTTGGTCCGATAGATATTCTGGTTAATAATGCAGGTATCATTAAAAGGATACCAATGCTGGAATTATCAGTTGATGACTGGCAGCAGGTAATCAATATTGATCTGACAGGTCCGTTTATTATGTCAAAATGGGTAGTAAAGAAATTCATGCTACCAGGAAGATCCGGTAAGATCATAAATATGTGTTCCATGATGAGCGAACTTGGAAGGAGTACAGTGGCTGCTTATGCAGCTGCCAAAGGAGGCCTGAAAATGCTGACCCGGAACATGGCAACGGAATGGGCAAAATATAATATCCAGGCCAATGGGATAGGGCCAGGATATTTTGCTACGGCGCAGACAGCACCCATACGTACTGAAGGACATCCATTCAATGAATTCATTATCAATCGGACTCCTGCCGGGAAATGGGGCAGTCCGGATGATCTGAAAGGCGCTGCTATATTTCTGGCTTCAAAAGCTTCTGATTTTGTGAACGGGCACATATTATATGTGGATGGCGGTATCCTGGCTACCATCGGAAAACCTCACAACGAAGAATATTAAGGGAGTATAAGAATTATTTCGAATGTAAAAGGGCTGTCAGGTCTCTGATTTATAAAAACAGCCATACAAAGAAGTTTAATTTTGAATTTAGAATCCAAAATAATCCCTGGCATTTTTATAACAGATATTTTCAACCATCTGCCCAAGAAGTTCTGGTTCGTCCGGTAGTTCACCTTTCTCTACATCTTTGCCGATGAGATTGCAAAGAATCCTCCTGAAATATTCGTGCCGGGGATATGATAAAAAGCTGCGTGAATCGGTTAGCATTCCAACAAAACGACTGAGCAAGCCCATATTTGAAAGGGCGTTTATTTGTTTTTCAATGCCCTCTTTCTGATCCAGAAACCACCACCCTGAACCAAATTGCATTTTCCCGGGTATTGTACCATCATTAAAATTATAAATCATAGAAATCATCAATTCATTGTCCCGTGGATTCAAATTATAGACAATGGTCTTTGTAAGCTTACCATTCTCGTCAAGCCTGTTCAGAAATCTTGACATTGGCCGTGCAATTTCAAAATCACCTATCGAATCAAAACCTGTGTCAGGCCCAAGGATTTTAAACATTCTGGAATTGTTATTCCGGATGGCACCGACATGAAATTGTTGAGTCCAGTTACTGGCATGATCCATTTCTCCAAATATGACCAGCAAAGCGGACTTGAATTTTTCGATTTCATCAAGTGTCAGAAAATTACCGGAGCGGATTCTTTTAAAAATGATTGCTATTTCAGAATCTCTGTAAGGTTCGGCATAGAATGTTTCCATACCATGATCTGATAATCTGCAGCCCTGTTGATGGAAAAAATCATGTCTTTTTTGAAGCGCATCAAGCAGGGACTGAAAGTTACTGATATCTGTGTTTGAAACAGAAGCCAGCAGATCGAGATACTTATTATAAAAGCCCGGATTTTCAACTGCCATGGCTTTATCAGGTCTCCATGCTGGAAGGACTTTTATTTTATAACCATCATGGTGGATTTTCTTATGAAATTCGAGTGAATCTGTAGGATCATCTGTTGTACAGACCACCTCCACATTCATCTTAAGGAGAAGATTCCTGACACTATATTCGGCGGATGCAAGTTTTTCACTAGTTTCTTTAAAGATTGCCTTAGCTGATTCAGGATTAAGAATATTGTAAATACCGAAATAACGCGCTAATTCCAGATGAGTCCAATGATACAGTGGATTCCTGAAGGTATTTGGTACTGTTTCGGCCCATTTCATGAACTTTTCCGGATCGGATGCATCTCCGGTTATGTATTTTTCAGGAATACCGTTTGCTCTCATGGCACGCCATTTATAATGGTCGCCATTCAACCATATCCGTGTAATATTGGGAAATATTTTATCTTCAGCTATTTCAGCAGGTGAAAGATGACAGTGATAATCAATAACAGGCATATTTTTGGCATGCTCATGGTATAATTTTTCAGCAGTTTTATTTTCCAGAAAAAAATTATCGTCCAGAAACTTTTTCATACCAGGTTATTTTGAATGATATATTATATCACAGATCAGATTGGGAACAATCGTTTAATGTGCCTCTTAAAGATATTCTCAGTAACATTTTTGCCGATTACACTGGAGTATTTATGAAGAGCTGTATAATATTGTTCACCCAGTTCAGCAGCCACTTTATAGCCCACATGTATCAGTTGCCGGAAATTCGGATTATATTCCGGATTCACTGGAATATTCCTGAGAGCATTAATAAACTTACTTTTATCCCATTTATCAGTAACAGAAGGGTCCGGTAATGCTGACTCATCTATGTCAATAACAGTGGCGTAAGGTTTACAGAGCTCATCTTTCTTTTCATAGGCATTTTTATAAATTAGTTTAGCCAATGAAAGGCCCTCATCGGTTGCTGAAGCAAGTCCTGTTACTTCCTCAAGCCAGGTTGTTCCTGCAGTTTTAACATGAATGCCTTTGTTATGTTTCTTAATGAGTTCTCCCATTATCGGATAAATTGAGAATTTATCGCTACCTGAATGAACACTGAGTTTAAGATTCTCTGGCAGTCCGAAAAACTCGATGGCATAACTGATTACCTGCAGATCTTCCTCGAATTCTTTTCTGAACCATGCCAGATTTCCTTTATAATCCACTCCTTTATTAAACCGGCCGGTAAATTTGGGGGCGATTGTTTGTAGGGGGATTTTTTGGGCAGCAAGTGCTCCCAGTATAAAAAATAATTCAGCAGGAGTTTGTGGTTCCATAACTTCATCCATTGAAACTTCCGGTATGAACTCTTTTCCTGCTTTGCGTTTTTTAATATACCTGTAAATTTTTCCGGCTTCCTGTGTTGCGTTCAGGAACTTCATTGCAAAATCGATCAATGTGTCTTCATTAATGTTCAGGGACTCATTTAATCCTGGAATTTTAAGTTTGCCTATGAAATGCCTGTTCTCTTTCAGGTAATCTACCAAATCTTCATCAACGGCCTTTTTACCAATATAATCAGCCACATCAATCGTAAAAAAATCGCAATGATCAATAAATTTATCAACATTGACGAGGTTAATATGATCAGCATCCACAAAATAGGGCAGATGCCATTTCAAGGCGGCAACAGATTCATCTGCTTCCTGACGTGTTTGCTGAGGTGTGGATTTGACTATCATATGTTCACGGTTCGATTTGTTCCATACAGGTATAATTTCAACACCTGCTTTCCTTGCCAGCATGAATGCTTCAAGCTGGGCTTTACCCTGATGATTAAACCGATCTCCGATCCCGAATGAGTATTTTCCAAGTTTCATGCTTGGTAATAAATGAATCTTACTGTTAATATCATCAAAAATAGTTATTTTTAGCGATAGGCACCGATTTATCAATCCGATCGCATAATCGGTTGAAAAAATCAACTGGATTAGAGACAGTAAGTGATAACAAACAATAAAGCACTGATCACGTCTTTGCAAACATAATTTGTCAAAAATATATGAAAAATCTATCTTTTGATGATCTGAGAAACAAAGTCTGTGTTATTACAGGAGGAGCAGGAGTAATTGGCAGTTCAATTGCTGAAGCACTTGCGGCAGCAGGAATTAAAACGGCCATTTTGGATATTAACCTGGAATTCGCAGAGAAGGTTGCCAGTAATATTAACAAAAAAATGCATTCCGATACATTTGGTGTTCAGGCAGATGTCCTTAGTCTTGAATCATTGAATAATGCAAAAAAAACAATCAATGAACGTTTTGGTAAGATCGATTTTCTGATCAATGGTGCCGGTGGCAACTCCCCTAAAGCCACAACACATATTGAGATTATGGAAAAAAGTGAGCCTGCAGAATTTGAAAAATCATTTTTTGGACTGGATATTGGTGGATTTGATTGGGTTTTCAACCTTAATTTCAAAGGTACAGTTTTACCCACCAAGGTATTTGCACAGGATATGGTTGAAAAGGGAAAAGGTGTAATACTGAACATTTCATCCATGAACTCTTTTCGTCCACTGACCAAGATCCCTGCTTATTCTGCTGCAAAAGCTTCCATAAACAATTTTACACAATGGCTTGCAGTCCATCTGGCCAAAGTAGGTGTCAGGGTGAATGCCATTGCCCCGGGATTTTTTCTTACAAAACAAAACAGATTTTTGCTGATAGATGAGAAATCAGGCCAACCCACAACAAGAGGCAAAAAAATTATATCCAGTACCCCAATGGGAAGATATGGAGAAACAGAAGAATTACAGGGTACGGTATTGTATCTTCTGTCGGATTTATCAAATTTTGTGACCGGAGTAATCATACCGGTAGACGGGGGCTACAGCGCATACGGAGGGGTTTGAAGAAATGACTAAAATTTGAAATGACTAAAATGCCTAAAATTAAATAAATGAATCCCCAGGAGGAACTCAGACAGCTTAAACCATCAAAGGAGTTTTTTATTGGAATTGATTCCGATGGATGTGTTTTTGATACTATGGAGATCAAGCATAAAGAATGTTTCTGCCCGAATTTCATTAAGTATTTTGAAATGCAGAAGGTTTCAAAATATGCACGTGAAGCCTGGGAATTTGTGAATCTCTATTCGAAATCCAGGGGAACTAACAGATTCCCGGCCCTGATTGAAACAATTCATCTTCTTGGAGACAGAAAAGAAGTACAAATGAGAAATGCATATATGCTTGATTTGTCTCCACTTGCAGAATGGATAAGGAAAGAGACAAAACTTGGAAATCCTGCTCTTGAATTGTATGCCCGGATTGCCAGTGATCCAATCATTGATCTTACACTTCGCTGGTCCAAAAAGGTGAATGAAGACATCGCTGAAATGGTTCATGATGTGCCTCCTTTCCCTTTCGTTCGTGAATCACTGGAGAAAATATCGAAAAGTGCAGATTCAATAGTGGTTTCCCAAACACCACTGGAAGCTCTGGTCAGAGAGTGGAAGGAAAATAAAATCGATCACTTAATCAACTTTCTGGCTGGTCAGGAACATGGAACTAAAACAGAACATATTGCACTGGCCGCGAAAGGTAAATATCCCGATGAGAAAATTCTAATGGTAGGCGATGCTCCCGGAGATTACCATGCAGCAAAGAAAAATGGTGTTCTCTTCTTCCCTGTAAATCCGGGGCATGAAGAAGTCTCCTGGGAGAGATTTCTGACTGAAGCGCTTGGACAGTTTTTTAATGGAACTTATGCTGGTGATTATGAGACCGATTTGATCCGCGAATTTGATGGTTATCTCCCTGAAAATCCGAACTGGACAAAATAATTATCATCGATTCAAATGGGAACGATTACAGTCATTGGAATTATAAACAAATTATAAAACTTTAATAAGGTAGATTCATACCTGTTAATAACATGATATTCTATCAAAAAGGGTCTGACACATCGGTACTGACAGAACAGGATCTGAAGGAGGCCTTATCTGCAACACTTGATAAGTTGGGAAAGGTAAAAAAAGTATTGGCCCTGCCTCCGGATTATACCAGATATCATAGCTTTGCTGGCCTTCTTACCCGGATTGCAGATCATTACCTTGGAGAAAGGCTGACGGATATCATGCCTGCCATTGGTACTCATACTCCTATGACGGAGAAGGAACTGAATTCGATGTTCACGGGTATTGATACAGCGAAATTCAGGGTACATAACTGGCGCAGGGATGTACTTACCCTTGGAGAAGTTCCGGGGGAATTTATTAATGAAATATCCGAAGGACGGGTGAAATATGGTTGGCCTGCACAGGTAAACAAATTACTGGTTAAAGGAGGATTTGATCTTATTCTTTCAGTCGGACAGGTAGTGCCTCATGAGGTTGTCGGAATGGCCAATTATAACAAAAATATATTTGTTGGTACCGGAGGCAGCGAGGGAATAAATAAAAGTCATTTCCTTGGTGCGGCCTGGGGAATGGAGCGAATGATGGGTAGAGCCGATACTCCTGTAAGGAAAGTGCTGAATTATGCCAGTGAACATTTTGCCAGAACTCTTCCCATCCTGTATGTCTTAACAGTAGTTGCCCTGAATTCTAAAGGACAACCGGAAATTCGTGGTTTGTTCATAGGTGATGATGAGGATTGTTTTCTTAAAGCATGTGAACTTAGTCTTAAAGTGAATTTTACACTATTGGAGAAATCCCTCAATAAGGTAGTAGTTTTTCTGGATCCAAATGAATACAGAAGTACATGGCTTGGTAATAAGAGCATCTATCGCACCAGAATGGCGATTGCCACTGGAGGTGAGTTGATTGTCATTGCTCCGGGTATTAAGGAGTTTGGCGAAGATAAAGAAATTGACCGGCTGATCAGAAAGTATGGATATCCAGGAACATCAAAAACTCTTGAATTAATTCAGGATAATGAAGACCTTAAGTCTAACCTGAGTGCTGCTGCTCATTTGATTCATGGATCGACTGAGGGGCGTTTTTCCGTAACCTATTGTCCGGGTTATCTTACCAGGAAAGAAATGGAAAGCGTAAATTTCAAATTTGGTGATATCAGGATGATGAAGAACAAATACAATCCGGAAAAACTGAGAAATGGCATAAATGTTTTACCCGATGGTGAAGAAATTTTCTTCATTTCAAATCCGGCGTTGGGATTGTGGGCTACCAGGGATAAATTTCAATAATTGCCTCAAATGTACTCAAATGCCTTAAATGCACTTAATGAAATGTGAGGCTATTAATCTATAGCGACATTTTTATGACTTGCAACAGTGAAAAGGAGAATCAAAGTACTATCGGATAATAAGATCCCTTTTTTGAAAGGAGTCCTCGAACCTTATGTTGAAATTCATTATCTCCCGGGTAGAGAAATTTCTGCAGCTCAGGTGAAAGATACGGATGCTCTGATAATTCGTACCAGAACGAAATGCAATAAAGAATTGCTCGGGGATTCGAAAGTCAGATTTATTGCTACAGCAACCATCGGATACGATCATATTGATACTGAATATTGTGAATCACATAACATCACTTGGCAGAATGCTCCTGGCTGCAATTCGTCTTCAGTGGAACAATACCTTCTGTCGGCGCTTCTGATATTAGCAGAAAGAAAAAAAATTAAACTATCTGACAAAACCATCGGTATAATTGGAGTTGGACATGTGGGTTCAAAATTGGAAAAGGTGGCAAGGTTGATGGGCATGAATGTACTTTTAAATGATCCACCCAGGGATAGAAATGAACAAGGCTCATGTTTTGTTTCTCTTGATATGATACTCAAGGAATCAGATATAATAAGTTTTCATGTTCCTTTGACAATATCAGGGCGGGATAAGACATTTCATATGGTCGACAGTCATTTTTTTAACAATCTTGGAAAAAAGATACATCTGATTAATACATCTCGTGGTGAAATTATTGAAGAGAATGTCCTGAAAAATGCAATAAAATCTGGTAAACTGGAGTCAGTAGTACTGGATGTTTGGGAGAATGAACCATTTATAGATGCAGAATTATCCGAAATGGTGGATATTGCAACTCCTCATATTGCTGGATATTCACTGGATGGTAAGGCGAATGGTACTGCTATAAGCATACGTGGACTGAGCAGATTTTTTAACCTGGATCTGAATAATTGGGTGCCGGAGTATCTTCCTGCACCACCGGAAAATAAAATTTTCATTGATGCAACTGGGAAAAAATCACAGGAGATTATTGCTGAAATAATATTAAAAACTTATAATATTCTGGAGGATGATGCAAGGTTTAGAAAATCATTGCGTGCATTTGAAGAACTGCGTGAAAACTATCCCATCAGAAGAGAATATGGAGCATTTACTATACATATCATCAATGATCAGGTGAATGCTATACCTGTTTTGAGGGAATTAGGCTTTAATATTGAGGAAAATTCAAAGGTATTTTAAGACATTTATTATATTTATGAAGCAAACTTAATGTGAAAAGATGAAAGAACTTGCTGATATCGGATTAATTGGTCTCGCTGTGATGGGTGAAAATCTTGTGTTGAACATGGAAAGCAAAGGCTATACAGTGGCAGTTTTTAACCGAACGGTCGAAAAAGTTGATAAATTCATATCAGGCAGGGGGGCAGGTAAAAAATTTATTGGAACCCATTCTATTGAAGAGCTTGTCAGTTCGTTAAAAAAACCAAGAAAAATTATGATGCTGGTAAAAGCTGGCAAGCCGGTAGATGATTTTATTGAACTGCTGATTCCTCTCCTTGAACACGGAGATATTATTATTGATGGCGGAAATTCTCATTTCCCAGATTCTAACCGGAGAACAAAATATGTTGAAAGTAAGGGATTGTATTATATCGGGACAGGTGTTTCAGGAGGGGAGGAAGGAGCATTAAGAGGACCTTCTATAATGCCTGGCGGTTCTCAGGCTGCCTGGAATTATGTAAAGCCAATTTTCCAGGCTATTGCAGCCAGGGTTTTCGATGGAACACCATGTTGTGATTGGGTTGGTGAAGACGGGGCAGGACATTTTGTCAAGATGGTTCATAATGGAATTGAATACGGGGACATGCAGCTCATCTGTGAAGTATACCAGTTAATGAAAGATTTTCTGGGTTTAACAAATAAGCAGATGCACGAAGTATTCAGGGAATGGAATGAAGGAGAACTTGAAAGTTACCTTGTTGAAATTACTCGTGATATACTTGATTACAAGGAAAATGGAGATTATCTGATTGATATGATCCTGGATACAGCCGGTCAGAAAGGTACCGGAAAATGGACTGTCATTTCAGCCCTTGATTCTGGTGTACCCCTCACCATGATTGCTGAAGCTGTTTTTTCAAGATCTTTAAGTGCCCAGAAGGAAGATCGCATGGAAGCTTCTAAACATCTGATTGGACCAGTCCGCGCTTTTTCAGGCGACAAAAAAACTTTTCTCGATGATTTGAGAAGTGCCTTATATGCATCAAAAATAGTCTCATATGCGCAGGGATATGTATTAATGAAATCAGCTGCGAAAGAATTCGGATGGAAGCTGAACTATGGCGGGATAGCCCTGATGTGGCGAGGTGGCTGTATCATCCGTTCCGCATTTCTTGAAAATATCAAACTGGCATATGAAAGGAATCCCGGGCTTACAAATCTTTTACTGGATCCGTTCTTTAAAGATAAGTTAACCAGTGCACAGGCAGGTTGGAGGAGAGTAACTTCGGCCGCTATCATGAATGGAATTCCGGTACCGGCAATGACTTCGGCACTAAATTATTATGATGGATACAGATCAGCCAGGCTTCCGGCAAATCTTTTGCAGGCAATGAGAGATTATTTTGGAGCACATACCTATGAGCGAGTGGATAAAACCAGGGGGGAATTTTTTCATACCAACTGGACTGGAAGAGGAGGGGATACCTCTTCCACGACTTATAATGTTTGAATTTATTGATATTAATTTCAATAAATTGCGTTTTTGGAGGTAAGTATGGTAAAACTTTATTTATTACCTCCAGGAATCAGGTATTAATGGTTAATTTAAAAGTTAAATGTTTATAAAATTCAGACTAGATATAATATGACATCCCGCGAACGTATTTTAAAATCGGTTAATCATCAATCTCCGGATAGAATACCACTGGATTTTGGATCTACGGCGGTTACAGGCATACATGTTTTAGTGGTGGAAAAACTTAGAGATTACTTTAATTTAGAAAAACGTCCTGTTAAAGTTTACGAGCCCTATCAGATGCTGGGTGAAGTAGATGATGAATTAAGGAAGTTAATTGAGATAGATACACTGGGAATAATCGGGCGAAAAAATATGTTTGGTGTTGAGAACACAGATTGGAGAGAATTTAAGACTTTCTGGGGACAGGTCGTTATGTTACCCGGACAATTTAATACCAGATTGGATGAAAATGGTGACCTGTTGGTTTTTCCTGAAGGTGATACAACAGTCCCTCCCAGTGGAAAAATGCCTAAAGCAAGCTATTTCTTTGATGCTATAATCCGGCAGCCTGAGATCGATGAAAATAAACTTGAAGTACAGGATAATCTTGAAGAATTCAGTGAGATCAGTGATGAAGACCTTACTTATTGGGAAAATCAGGCAAAGCATGCAAAAGAAACAGGTAAGGCAGTTGTTGCAACATTTGGAGGTACAGCCATTGGTGATATTGCACTGGTACCTGCTGTTCAGCTTAAACATCCAAAGGGAATAAGAGATATAACTGAATGGTATTTGTCTACAGTGATGAGGACAGATTATTTGCACCAGGTATTTGAAAAACAAACCGATATTGCAATTTCTAACCTGACCAAAATTAATGAAGTCACAGTGGATGCTGTAGACATAGTGTTTGTTTGTGGAACTGATTTTGGTACTCAGGCTACTCAATTTTGTTCGCCGGAATCTTTCAGAGAACTTTATTCACCTTATTATAAAAAAATCAATAACTGGATCCATAAAAACACTCAGTGGAAAACATTCAAACATTCATGCGGAGCAGTAGAACCATTGATACAGTTATTTATTGATTCAGGATTTGATATTTTAAATCCGGTTCAGATCAACGCAACCGGAATGGATCCACTGAATTTAAAGGAAAAATATGGCAATGACATCGTTTTTTGGGGCGGGGGAGTAGATACTCAGAAAGTTCTCTCATTTGGAACACCTTCAGATGTTGAAAAACAAGTTCTGAAAATCTGCGAAATATTCTCCCGCATGGGGGGATTTGTTTTTAATACAGTACATAATATACAGGCAACCACGCCAGTTGAAAATGTAATTGCAATGTTGAATGCACTGAGAAAATTCAACGGTATGGACCGGATCTGAGCGGATCAATTTCCATTCACATAATACGAGTATTTTCACCTGGTTATTAGATGAATGACTGAGTGGGATACAAATAAAAATTCAAGTTTAGAACATCTTTAAAATCAACTGTTATGAAGAACCCGTTAAATTTATTTTCCCTGGCAATTGTTTTATCTATTGCTGTTTCTCCCGTTTATTCAAATGTGAAATTGCCTAAAATTCTCTCGAGTAATATGGTACTTCAGAGAAATACCGATTTTAAAATATGGGGATGGGCCGACAAAGGTGAGAAAGTGAGTGTTTTTCTGAATGACATTAAACGTACAACTAAAACTGGTAAAGATGGTAAATGGATGGTTGTTTTTCCGGCTATGAAAGAAGGCGGCCCGTTTACAATATCAATAAATGGTACAAATGAGATAAAACTTACCAATATTATGTTTGGAGATGTCTGGGTATGTTCCGGTCAATCCAACATGGAATGGCCATTATCCAGTACTAATAATGCTGAAGAGGAGATAGCTACAGCAAATTATCCTGACATACGTTTGTTCGAGTGTCCCCATAATGTTCAATTTACTCCCATGGATGATGTGGAAAGTGGTGAGTGGAAGGTATGTACTCCTGAAACGGTACCTGGTTTTTCTGCCGTCGGTTATTTTTTCGGACGTAATATTTATAAGAATCTTAA
>Ga0113563_10002262_pt1 | contig 11528 bp, 14 predicted proteins | sample Mud3Dept3metaG_FD_80117 | JGI IMG/M metagenome (GOLD analysis project Ga0113563, IMG submission 80117) | Freshwater wetland microbial communities from Ohio, USA, analyzing the effect of biotic and abiotic controls - Mud 3 Core 4 Depth 3... | ecosystem: Environmental > Aquatic > Freshwater >...
GGACCCGGCCGTCGTATCGTGGTGGAGCGGAAGGGGATCGAACCCTCGACCTTCGCATTGCGAACGCGACGCTCTCCCAGCTGAGCTACCGCCCCACGAAAGGGCGCGCATTGTAGCACCGGGTTGCTGCCCCGCAACCTCGAACGATCCGGGACTGTATGATCACCGAATGAGCATCACCGTCCGCCCCGCCATACGCGCTGACCTCGACACGCTCGTCGCCGGCAACATCGCAATGGCGCTCGAGGCCGAGCACAAGCGACTCGACCCCGAAACCGTGCAACTTGGCGTCAAGGCGGTGTTCGACGAACCCGGTCGCGGGCGCTATTTCGTGGCCGAGATCGGGGGCAAGGTGGTTGGCCAGGCCATGTATACGTACGAGTGGAGCGACTGGCGCAACGGCACCTTCTGGTGGCTGCAGAGCGTCTACGTTGCCCCGGTCGCGCGCCGTACAGGCGTGTTCCGCGAGATCTATGGCTACCTCGAGCGCCTCGCGCGAGACACTCCCGGCGTTTGCGGCCTGCGACTCTATGTGGAGTTCGACAACGAAAGAGCTCAGCAGACGTACGCCCGCTGCGGCATGGTCAATGCGGGGTACCTGGTGATGGAAATGGACATGTCCGGCGCCGTAACCAGCGCAAAGGGGAAATGACGATGCTTGCAAACGGCCAGAAGGCGCCCGAATTCGAACTTGCCGACCAGGACGGCCGCAAACACACGCTCAAGGCGCTGCTGAAGGATGGGCCGCTCATCCTCTATTTCTACCCGGCGGACTTCACGCCCGGCTGCACGAAGGAAGCCTGCAGCTTCCGCGACCTCCATCAGGACCTGCTCAGGGCGAAACTGCGGGTGGTCGGCGTGAGCCCGCAGGACGTGGAGTCCCATCGGCGTTTCGCGGATAAGCACGGGCTCAATTTCCCGCTGCTGGCGGACCCCGACAAGAAGGCAGTGAAGGCGTACGACCTTGACGGGCCGCTGGGCTTTGGCGTGCGAAGGGGCACTTACCTGATCGGCACCGACGGAAAGATCCAGGATTCCGTCCTTGCGGACCTGCGCATCGGTTCGCACGAGGCGTTCGTCAAGAAGGCCATTGAGGCGGGGGCAAGGTCCTGAGCGTCGAAGCCTAAAGGCTTTTAAACCAGAGAGTTATGTTCGTTATATAAACGGTAACTCACCGTTCAGCGATCCTTTCGAGTTCCCGCCTCCTTCGTTCCGTACTGAAGGCGGAAGATCCGCGTCGGTCCAGGACTCGGCATGACGACCAGGAAGAGAGAATCGTAGTCGTCCTCGGCGAGCGCGAGGTTTTCCGCGCTGAGGTCGCCCAGCACAGCGGAGATTGTGCTCGCGTTACCAACGGCCACGACGACCTTGCCACGGTGCTCACGCTTGATGCGGCTGGCGAAGCCGGCCCAGTCACTGCTTGCCAGCAGGTTGACCGGCAGCTTGAACTCGTTCGCGACAGGCGCCGCCGTCTGCTGCGCCCGTCGCGAGTCGGCTGCGTAGAGGTAGTCCACCTTGTCGCCGGCCAGGACCCCGGCAATGTACTGACCGAGTCCGCGGACCCTCGCCTCGCCTGTCTTGCTGAGGTCCGGGTCGCCCGAGGCGGCCGTCTGCGCCTCCGCATGGCGGACGAGAATCACGACGGTGGTTCGTGCCCAGGTGCCCAGCCACCAGATGCCCGCGCCCGCTGCCAATGCGATCAGCAGCGGTATCAGGATCGGGGCCAGGTGCGGACGGCGGCGCGTCCGGGTCTGCGGGACATCTGCCATCCGGGGATGATAGCTGTCAGCGCAGCGGACGGCGCAAGCGGTCGAACGCGGGCGTGGACCGTTCCTTGAAGCCCGACCCGCTGGCATTGCGCTCGATGAACAGCGCCGCGAGACCCAGTCGCCCGGCAAGCGCCATGCCTGCGTCCGGCCCGAGCGCCATCAGCGCTGTCGAGTAGGCGTCTGCGAATGCGGTGGACGGATGCACCACGCTGACCGACGCGAGGCCGTGCGTCACCGGGGCGCCACTGCGAGGGTCGATGGTGTGCGCGAAACGGCGGCCGCTCACCTCGCGGAAATCGCGGTAGTCGCCAGACGTCGAGACGGCGAGGCTGTCGAGTTCCACCAGCGCGTAAGGCTTGCGCTCGCCGCTCAGTGGCGCCTCCACGGCTACGCGCCAGGGACGCCCTCGCGGACTGCGGCCATTGGCGCGCACTTCGCCACCAAGTTCGACGAGGTAATCGTGCACACCGAGCGCATCGAACCGTTCCGCGATGAGGTCGACCGCGTAGCCCGGCGCGATGCCATTGACGTCGAGTTGCAGCCCTGGGACCGACTTGCGGAGCGAGCGCCCGTCAGGCCCGAGTTTGAGCCGGTCGAAGCCCACCACGGTCCGGAGCCCTTCGATTGCGGCGGGACCGGGAGCGATTTCCGCGGAAGACGACTCGACGCCAAATCCCCACGCCTGCACGAGCGGGCCGACCGTGATGTCGAACGCGCCGCCTGTCGCCATGCTGACTTCGCGCGCGATCTCGGCGACAGCGCGCAGGCCGTGCGACACAGCTATCGGATCGGTCGTCGCATTGGCGTTGAACCTGGAGATCTCGCTGCGCGGGTCGTACGTCGAGAGACTCCGGTTGACCTCCTCCAGCACCTCCTCGATGACCGACTGGATCGCCTCTCGGCGGACAGCCTGCGGATACGATGTGACGGTGACGCTGTAGGTCGTCCCCATCGTGTGGCCATGGAACTGCTCGGGCGACGGCCCGGGGCTGCAGGCGCCCAGTGCAAAGAGCGCGAGGAAAGCAGTCGGACGCAGCATGTGCGGCAGTGTGCATGATCGGAGAACCAAAACGCCCCTTCCGGGGCGTTTCAGTTTTCTGGCGGAGAGGGTGGGATTCGAACCCACGTACACCCGTGAAGATGTAACTGGAATTCCAGTCCAGCGCCTTCGACCACTCGGCCACCTCTCCGCTGGGGGCGCAGAGACTACACGTTAGGCCCGGAACCGAGAAGCCCCACGCAGGTCAACCCGCCATGACCCCGGCGCTGCGCATGGCCGCCTCGACTTCGGCGCGCTTGCCGGCTGTCAAGGGAACCAGTGGCAGTCGCAGCGCTTCGCCTATCAATCCCATGCGGTGCACGGCCCACTTGACCGGAATCGGGTTCGGCTCCACGAACAGCGACCGGTGCAGCGGTGTCAGCCGGGCGTCGATCGCCGCCGCCTCGTCATGAGCCCCCCGCAACGCGGCAGCACACAGGTCATGCATGGCTCGAGCCGCCACATTGGCGGTTACCGAAATCACGCCCTGTGCGCCCGCCCGCATCAGCGTCGCGGCCGTCGCGTCATCCCCGCTCAAGAGGACGAAACCCGGCCGCGAGAGACGCAGGACGTCTTGTCCGCGCTCGATGTCGCCGGTCGCCTCCTTCACAGCCACGATGCCGGGGTGGCCGGACAAGCGAGCGATCGTCTCCGGCAGCATGTCGCAGGCCGTGCGGCCCGGCACGTTATAGAGCACGAGCGGAATCCGGACCGCATCGGCAATGGCCGTGAAATGCTGGAAGAGCCCTTCCTGCGTCGGCCTGTTGTAGTACGGGGTAACGACGAGCAACGCGTCCGCCCCGGCCGCCTCGACCGCTTGCGACAATGCAATGCTCTTCGCCGTGCCGGCCGTGCCACTGCCCGCGATCAGCGGGATGCGTCCCGCAAGCCGCTGCCGGGCTCGCCGGACCAACTCCTCGAGCTCGGATTGCTCGAGAGCGGCCGACTCGCCGGTCGTACCGCCGACCACGACCGCATCGGAGCCCTCGGCGAGGTGGAAATCGAGAAGGCGGTCCCAGGCCGCGAAATCGACGGCGCCGTCGCCGCTCATGGGCGTAACCAGTGCCGGGATGCTGCCCTTGATCATCGATACCCCTCGACCGTCGCCCGGGATGCTACGCACACGCCGCCTCTCGAGGCAAGGCAAAGACTGCGTGTACGTGGCAGGCGCGCCCCGCTACACTCACGACTGAAAACCATGAAACAACTTATCGCGATTTCCGCAATCGGCAATGACCGAACCGGGCTGGTGTACGACCTGACCCGTGTCGTCGTCGATTGTGGCGGCAACGTCCTCGAAAGCCGCATGACCGCGCTCGGCAACGAGTTCGCGGTGCTGATGCTGGTGGCGGGGAACTGGCACACGCTCGCCAAGCTCGAGGGAGAACTCGTCAAGCTCGGCGAGTCCTCTGGCCTCACGGTCGTCAGCCGGCGCACCGAGCTACGGCCGCCGCGGACCGACATGGTGTCGTACACCGTGGACGTAGTCTGCCTCGACCAGCCGGGCGTCCTGCACGCGCTGGCCGGGTTCTTCTCCTCGCGAGGCATCGACATCGGCGACATTTCGACTCGCACCTACAATGCCGCGCACACTGGCGCGCCGATGTTTTCCCTTTACATGGTGGTCCACGTGCCGACGCGCATCCACGTCGCGGCGCTGCGCGAAGAATTCATGGACGTCTGTGACCACCTGAACCTCGACGCGATCCTCGAACCACTGAAGGCATGAGGCCACATGGCTGAAAAGACCGCTGCCGTCGGCAGCAAAGTCGCGGATTTCACCCTCCCTTCGACAGCGGAAAAGCCCTGGAAACTCGCCGACGCCGCAGGGAAAAAAATCGTTCTGTACTTCTATCCCAAGGACAACACCTCCGGGTGCACCAGGGAAGGCCAGCAGTTCGCCGAGCTGCACGCCGACTTCCGCAAGGCGAAGGCGATCGTGCTCGGCGTGTCGCCGGACAGCCTCGCAATGCACCAGAAGTTCAAGGCGAAATTCGATTTCCCGTTCGAGCTTCTGAGCGACGAGGACAAGAAGGCCTGCACGCTGTTCGGCGTCTGGAAGGAGAAGAGCATGTACGGCAAGAAGTACATGGGCGTCGAGCGCAGCACGTTCCTGATCGACGCGCGTGGCGTCCTGCGGCAGGAGTGGCGCAAGGTGAAGGTGGACGGACACGCCGCCGAGGTCCTCGCGGCCGTGCGCAACCTCTGATCCAGACCGCATCCTTCCCGCTCACCGGAGCCCGCCGTTGCCGCCCAGCAAGCAGTCCTCGCAGCGCCGCATTTTCCTGCTCGACACCAACGTCCTGATGCACGACCCGACGTGCATCTTCCGCTTCGAAGAACACGACATCTTCATTCCGATGATCGTGCTCGAGGAGCTCGACGCCGGCAAGAAAGGCATGTCGGAGGCGGCGCGCAACGTTCGCCAGGTGAGCCGTTTCCTCGACGAGCTGATGGCGAATTCGACCAAGCAGCAGATCGACCGCGGGCTCGAGCTGCCCACCGCCAAGCCGATGAACGGCGGCAAGAAGCCGCCAACCGGCCGCCTGTTCTTCCAGACCCGACAGATGACCACCGGACTGCCGGACACGCTGCCCGGGCACGGCGCCGACAATGCGATCCTCGCGCACACCGTGGCTCTGCAGCGCGAGCACCCGAAGGCGCGGGTGACGCTGGTGTCGAAGGACATCAACCTGCGCATCAAGGCGGCAATCATCGGGGTGCACGCCGAGGACTACAACAGCGACAAGACGATCGAAGACGCCGATCTGCTGTACACGGGCATGGAGGAACTGCCGGCCAACTTCTGGGAACGCGCCGGCCGCAGCCTCGAGTCGTGGCAGGAGCACGGCCGCGCCTTCTATCGCGTCCGCAACAAGCTGGTCGCGAACTGGGCCCCCAGCCAGTTCGTCTACCAGACCGGCGAGCACGGCATCGAGGCGTTCGTCCGGCGCATCGAGGGGGATAGCGCGGTTCTCGAAGTCGTGCGCGACTTCCGTCGCGAGCGTCACGGTGTCTGGGGCATCAACGCGCGCAACCGCGAGCAGAATTTCGCGCTCAACCTGCTGCTCGATCCCGAGATCGACCTGGTGACGGTGCTGGGGCCCGCCGGCACCGGCAAGACGCTGCTGACGCTCGCCGCCGGGCTCGCGCAGACGCTCGAAACGAACCGGTTCAGCGAGATCATCATGACCCGCGTGACGATCCCGCTCGGCGAGGACATCGGCTTCCTGCCGGGCACCGAAGAAGAGAAGATGGAGCCGTGGATGGGCGCGCTGATGGACAACCTCGAGGTGCTCACGCACACGCAGGAAGGCGGCAGCTGGGGGCGCGCCGCGACCAACGACCTGCTGCGCAACCGCATCAAGATCCGTTCGCTCAACTTCATGCGTGGCCGCACGTTCCTCAATCGCTACGTCATCCTCGACGAGGCGCAGAACCTGACCCCGAAGCAGATGAAGGCGATCGTGACCCGAGCCGGCCCGGGCACGAAGCTCGTCTGCCTCGGCAACATCGCGCAGATCGACACGCCTTACCTCTCGGAGACGACCTCGGGACTGACGTATGTCGTCAATCGTTTCCGCGGCTGGGCGCATTACGGCCACGTGACGCTGATGCGCGGCGAGCGCTCGCGTCTGGCGGACGTGGCGTCCGAGATGCTCTGACCCGCCGGACGGTGGGGCCATGGAACCCCAGGATCCGCCGCTGGTCGAATGCTGGCATGCCCCGTAATCCCCTTCGCCGCTGCCTTGCCCTCGGCGCCAGCCTCTTCCTCGCGGCGTGGCTCGCCGTGCCGGGCCAGCTCTGCGCCGAGGAGACGCATGACCACCTGCCCGAGATGGGCACGGCGGCGGCGTCCACGCTCAGCCTCGAGGACGAGTATCGCATCGGTCGCATGGTCATGCGCGGCCTCAGGGACACGGGCCGGATGTTCGAGGACCCGGAGACGAACGAGTACCTCCAGAGCCTCGGGCTGCGGCTCTCGAGCATGGCGCAGGACGGCAATCGGCGGTTCAGCTTCTTCCTGATCAACGACCCGACGATCAATGCGTTTGCGCTGCCAGGCGGATTCATCGGCATTCACTCGGGACTGCTGCTCGACACGCGCAACGAGAGCGAGCTCGCCGGCGTGTACGCGCACGAGATCGCGCACGTCACCCAGCGCCACATCGCGCGCAGCATAGAGGATCGCTCGCGCTCGAGCGTTGTCTCTACGGCGGCGACGGTTGCAGCCATCCTGCTCGCCGCCGTGACTGGACTGCCGTCCGACGTGACCATGGGCGCGATCGCCACGGCCCAGGGGCTCGCGGCCCAGTCGCAGCTGAATTTCACGCGTGAGAACGAGTATGAAGCCGACCGTGTCGGCATATCGATCATGGCCAGCTCGGGCTTCGACCCCAACGGAATGCCAGCGTTCTTCGAGGAGATGGGACGGCGCACGCAGCTCAGCCCCGACTGGGTGCCCGAGCTGCTGCGCAGTCACCCCGTCACCAGTGCCCGCATCGCCGAGTCGAAGGGCCGGGCTGCGCAGTATCCGCCGGCGGACACGCGCGAATCGATGAGTTACGCGATCACGCGCGAGCGCGTCCGCGTGCTCACGACGCCGGCGGGCGCCGACCCGCGCAGGTACTACGCGTCAGTCCCGGACAACGAGCCGGACGCCTCGGTCGCGCAGCTGTATGGCAAGGCCCTCGCTCGATTCATGGCGGGCGATCCACAGGGTGCGATTCCTGCCTTCGAGCGCCTCGTCGCCGCGTACCCGGAGGTCATGCAGTTCCACACGGCGCTCGGCCAGGCCCAGCTGTCGTCGGGCGACGTCAAGGCATCGCTCGCCACTCTCGAGCGGGCCCTCGAGCTTTCGCCCCGCAACGTGCCCGTCACGGTGCGGTACGCCGAGGCCCTGCTGCAGGCGGGTCGCCCGAAGCGCGCCCACGAGGTACTGCTGGACCTTTTCAACAACGTGCCTCCCTCGGTCGAGCAGGTGCGACTGACCGCCATCGCCGCCAACTCCGCTGGCGATGTCGCCGACTCGTACTCGTACATGTCCGAGTACTACGTCATGAGTGGCGACCTGATGCTCGCGATCAACCAGCTCGAACTGGCTCTGTCGGTGCCTTCGCTCACCGACGTGCAGCGGGCCCGCTTCATGTCGCGCCTGAAGGAACTGCGGGAAGCGCTGCCCCCGCGCAGCCGCGGTGCGCAGCCACAGCAATCCTCCGGCGGCGGCCGGAACCCGAACGGGTGATGCCGATACTGTAGAATCGCGCCTCCGCGGCGAGCTTGCCGCGGCCCTGGAGTCGTCGATGAGTTTTTCTGCAACGGGCCCGTTGCGCGTCGCTGCGCTCATGTGTCTTGCCCTTTCTACGGCCGGCTGCGCCACGACGGGCACGCGCAGTCCCGGTGATCCGTTCGAGCCCGCGAACCGTGGCGTGTTCGCGGTCAATCGTGCGATCGACCGGGCGGCACTGAAGCCCGCCGCAACGGTCTATTCAAGGTACACGCCGTCGTGGTTCCGCACCGGTGTCGGCAACTTCTTCAACAACCTGGCCGTTCCCAGCACTGCGTTCAACCAGGTGCTGCAGGGAAATTTCGTCGCGGCGGGACAGGACACGCTGCGTTTCGTGATCAACACCACGCTCGGCTGGGGCGGCGTGCTCGACGTGGCTGAGGGCGCACATCTGCCCGAGCACGACGAGGATCTTGGCCAGACGCTCGGCAAGTGGGGCGTGCCACCCGGGCCGTTCCTGATGCTGCCGCTGGTCGGGCCGTCGACGATGCGCGACCTTCCGTCCGTCGTGGCACAGCGCGTCCTCGAACCGCTCTTCTGGTTCGACATCGGCAACGCCAGGTGGGGTTCCCTGGCGCTCAGCGTGCTCGACACCCGGGCCCGATTCCTGCCGCTCGACCCGACTCTCGACCGCGTGTACGACAAGTACACGTTCGTTCGCGACGCCTTCCTGCAGCGCCGCCTGTACCAGATCCATGACGGCAATCCGCCAGAGGAGCCGATGGACCCGGAGCTGCAACAGGCAATCGACGAAGCGGATGCGAACCAGGCGGACACTGAAGAGCCTACTCCTCCGGCTCCGTAGCCCGGGCGTCCGGGTCGACCGCCGTCAACGGGCCAGCAGCAGTGCCTCGAGGTCGGAGATTCGCGCGATTGCGAGCATCTGCGCGGGGATTCCCTCGTATCTGATCGAGCTGCCGCGCGCCTTCGCGGACGCCAGCCAGTCGACCAGTACGGCAACACCGGCGCTGTCTCCCGATTCGATGCGCGCGAGATCGATCACGCACCCCTGCTCGCGCCGGATGAGTTCGTCGCCCTGCCTGAGTGCCTGCGCGGCCGTCTCGAATCCAAGTTCGCCGCTGGCCACCAGACGCCCCGGGCTCGCCCGCTCGATCGCGAAGTGGCCCACCATCATCCGGCCTTGGCAGACGCCTTGGCCGCCGGCGGCTTCGCCGAACTCGTGTTCTCGGTCTCGAGGCGCTGGATCACGGCATCGAGCCCCTTTGCGTCGATCTCCGAGCCGAAGTCGGTGCGGAAGTTCTTCACGTACGAGACGCCTTCGATGGTGACGTCCCAGGCCTTCCAGCCTTGTGGCGTGCCGCGCATCGTGTAGTTGACCGGCACTGGCGTGCCGTTGTCGCGCTTGACCTCCGTCCTGACGGTCGCGGTCGTCGCGGCCGGGTCTCCCTTGAAGGGAAGGATCGTGAGTCGGTCGCCGGTGAAGTCGAGCAGCGCCGTGCCGTACTGGCGCATCATCGACTGGATGAACGCCTCGACGAACCGGTGCTGCTGCTCGGGCGTCGCGGTACGCCAGTGCTTGCCGAGCACGAGCCGCGCAGCGTAGTCGGCGTCGAAGTTCGGCAGCAGGTTCTTGTCGACGAGCGCCCGGAGCTTCGCGGGGTCCTGGCGCAACGCGGCGCGGTTCGCGTCGATGTCGCGCAACATGTCCTGCGACACCTTCTCGATCAGCTGCTGTGGCCCCGGACCCGGGATTGCCTGGGCACTCGCGACGCCGGTGGAACCGATGAAAACGCAGGCCGCGAACAGCGACAAAAGGGACGCGCGCATACGGGTTCTCACTTCTGAGCCTCCGGCTGGGGGGTGGCTTCTGCGGCCTTGGCCGCGGACTCTTTCTCGGCCTGGTTGAACAGGTACTTGCTGATCAGGTTCTCGAGCACGATCGCATCCTGCACGAACGCGACCTGGTCACCGTCCTTGAAGTACACCTCGGAGCCGCCCGGAGATATGCCGATGTACTGCCCACCGAGCAGGCCCGCGGTGAAGATGCTCGTGTCGCTGTCGTCCGGGATCTCGTCGTAGCGCCGGTCGATGCGCAGCGTGACAATCGCCTTGAGGAGCTTCATGTCGTAGACGATGTCCTCGACGCGGCCGATGGTCACGCCGGCCATCTTCACCGGAGCGCCGGTCTTCAGGCCGCCGACGTTCTCGAACTGAGCCTGCACCCGGTAGGATGAGTCGCCGAGCGAGAACTCGCGGTTCGAGATCTGCGTCGCGAGGAACGCGATGGCCGTGAGGCCGAGCAGTACGAACAGGCCGGTGGATACGTCTATGGCGCGGGAATGCCGCATGGTCGCCTCGGGGTCAGAGAAGGATGGCCGTCACGATGTAGTCGAGTACCAGCGTCGCCACGGACGAAACGACGACGGTACGTGTGGTCGCACGGCCGACGCCCTCGGCCGTCGGCTCGGCATTGTAACCTTCGAAGACGGCGATGAGGCTGCAGGCCAGTCCGAAGACCAGCCCCTTGATCAGGCCTTCGCGGACGTCCTCGATCTCTACGGCGCCGCGCATTTCCGACCAGAACTGCCCCTGGTCGATGCCGAAATACTGCACGCCGATCAGCTGCACGCCATAGAGGCTGATGGCGACGAAAATCGCGGTCAGCAGCGGCATCGAAATCACGCCGCCGAGGAACCTCGGCAGCACGACGCGACGCATCGGGTCCACGGCCATGATCTCCATCGCCGAGAGCTGGTCGGTGGCACGCATCAGGCCTATTTCCGACGCGATCGAAGTGCCGGCGCGGCCCGCGAACAGCAGCGACGTGACGACCGGCCCGAGTTCCTTCAGCAGCGTGAGCGCCGCACCGATGCCGAGCGAATCCTCCGACCCGATGCGGCTCAGAAGGTCGTAGCCCTGCAGGCCCATCACCATGCCGACGAAAAGCCCGCTCGTCATGATGATCACGAGCGAAAGCGCACCGGCGTTGTAGACCTGCTCCACCACGAGTCTCGGGCGCCGCAGGCCGGACGGTGTGAGCCACAGCAGCCGCAGGAAGAAGCGCGTGAGCGCGCCCACCCTGGCGAAGAAGCCGGCGAAGCTCGCCAGCATGTCGCGAACGACGCTCACGGCCTCGCCTCGGGCGCGTGGAGCAGTTGCTGGTAATAGTCGGGCGCCGGGTAGTGGAACGGCACTGGCCCGTCGGCAAGACCGTCCATGAACTGGTGGACGATGGGCGACGGGTGGTCGCGCAGCTCGCGCGGCGTGCCGCGCGCCACCACCTGGCCTTCCGAAAGGATGTAGCTCAGGTCGGCGATCTGCGCCACTTCCTGCACGTCGTGCGTGACGACGATACTCGAGATGCCGAGAGCGTCGTTCAGCGACCGGATCAGGCGCATCACGACGCCCATGGAAATGGGGTCGAGGCCCGCGAAGGGCTCGTCGTAGATGAGGATGTCGGGGTCCATGACGA
>Ga0113563_10002263_pt1 | contig 11527 bp, 9 predicted proteins | sample Mud3Dept3metaG_FD_80117 | JGI IMG/M metagenome (GOLD analysis project Ga0113563, IMG submission 80117) | Freshwater wetland microbial communities from Ohio, USA, analyzing the effect of biotic and abiotic controls - Mud 3 Core 4 Depth 3... | ecosystem: Environmental > Aquatic > Freshwater >...
GCGTCCCCCTCTCTGCTAGCGCAAAGAGGGGGAAAGGGGAAGATTTTAAAAAAATTGATTATAAGGAAATAAAGAAACATACACAGGAGCAAAGAGCCAAACAGATTGATCCGGAAAAGCTCCTGTGGGAAGAGTTGAGGGGAAGAAAGTTGGATAATAAACAGAATGTAATTCAATAGTCTCCCCCTTCTTTGCGACAGCAGAGAAGGGGGCCGGCTTTGCAAGCCGAAGCCTTGGCGAAGGCTTGGGGGATGAGTACAAGAAAAACAAGGCAGAGAGGTGGGGCTTTGGGGGAGAGTACATGCAGCCAGAGAAGATGGTTAACTGCACAACGGATATTGTTAATGAGACAATAGAATGAAAAACGTGATTTCTGATCATAAGATTGATAAATTATTAGGACCATCCGGTACTTTTGCCGGATTTTCCCTTGTGATCTTTGGTATAATAGGGTTATATTTCTCTTACACAATTACAGGATTGATAGTTATTGTGGCAGGTGTGTTCATGGCATTTACCTATGAAGGAACAATTATAGATTATACTCTTAAGAAAATCAAAAGCTACACATGCCTGTTCGGCTTATTTAAGATCGGGGAATGGCATGGTATAAACAGTTTCAGGAAATTTCGCATCTATAAATCCAACCGGACATATACATCCTACAGCCGGGCAAACGTAGAGCTGAATTTGAAGAACAGCGATATAAGATTGGTACTGTTGAATGATAATGGTTCATTGAAAATCACAATAAATAAATTTGGTTCATTTGAAGAAGCAAGAAAAGAGATGGCGGAATTGATCAAAGATCTTCAAATGACCGGATTAAAGGAATGGATTTGAAGGATATTACCAGAATCCGGGTATATGCCAGATACAGAACCAGGCGAAGACTCCGAATGCCAGGAATAGCATCAATCCGAATATCCAGTGAGGTTTTAGTATTTCCGATACTTCCTTATTGAAAAGGCGCTTCTGTACGATAAAGATCCCGGCGAAAACCCAGAGTGCCTGCAAAGGCGTGAGCAGAAGACCGTCAAGAATGGCTCCGACCTTTAACAGTGCAACAGGTTTTAGTCCTAGAGTGAACACTATTGTCATGTTGGTTATGAAGAAAAACACGAGGAATCCCCTGTACTGTTTTTTCCATGGAAGCAGGCCGAAACGCGGAAAACATATACGGAAGGAATCAGCCAGCAGCCGTGGCCATCCTGCCTGCTGGCCCACCTGTGTCGATATCAATGCAGCAGTGCCTCCCAGCATGAACAGAAAACCGCCGAACCTGCCCCATTTTGAGGCAAAGATATTTGAAAGATCAACCGCCAGCTTTGGACCTTCCGGTGCCATCTGCATGGGACCAAGAACCCCGGCACCGGCAATGACAAAGCAACCTGTAACAACAACACCTATTATCATAGCCACACTGGCATCGGTATATACAACATTGAACCATCCCTTTATTTTTCTTGCACCGGTCACATCCATTTTCTTTAAAAGGTCGGTATCGGCAGGTATACCATAAGTGTTTTTCCTTGTCATGCCATATCCCGCACCTATGACCCAGTAGGAGTACCAGACCTGGCTTGCAAATCCCCCTGCCGCCCATCCCATCAACGGCAGGATCTCTTTCCATGGGTCTGGGTCAACGCCTTTATCGAGAGCCCAGGCAGGAACAACGGATCCCCCTGGTATAAATCCGCTGAGGACTTCCTTCCAGCCCGGAAATGCATAGACCGAAACATAAAGAACGCCAAAGATCACAATAAATATTAGTGCACTCATGATGATTTTCAGTATCCTGAACTCTCCCGACCATGAAACGGTAAGTGCAAAAATAGCTACTCCCCAACCACAGATTTTTGCATTTATCGGCAACAGATTACTGAGAAAGACGCCGGACGCATTTGCAAGGGAGCCGATGGCAACAACTGCTCCGAAAAACTGGGCTATCAGTACTATCCATACTCCCCAGTTCCGCGGGCCCGGAATGCGTGAGATCATGTCGATCATACCCTCCCCGGTGGCAACAGTATAGCGTGCACCGCTCATGCCAATCCAGAATTTCAGAAATATTCCAGATACGATTGCCCAGAGTATACTGGGACCAAGGATTGCACCAGTACGTGTTGCAAGGATAACCTCACCGGAACCAATGAATTCCGAACACCATACAAGAGATGGTCCCACTATTAGAAGAATAGCAAGACCGATTGGCGGAGTTTTAAGTTGATTCAACTTTATTAAGCTTAACTATTAATACTCTAAATACATAATTATCAAACAACCCGTAACCTGCAACAAGTAACCGGCAACTCTGGCAGATTAAATATTTCACCGTATTATAATACGTATTATAATACGTAGTTTACTACGTAGTTGAAGTTTCTGTTACAGTGCAATTGCCTTTATTCCGGCCAGTTCGCAGAAAGCCTTCAATTCCCCGTAGAGATGTTCCCCGTATCCCAGGCAGGCGTACTCATTGTTCCATGATTGAAGCAGTTCTTCGATATCGCAGTGCACTTTCACGAAACCATGCGGCCAGAAGGGTATCCCGCATTCAAGCTTCCTTGCTTCAAGCTCCCCGGCGGGTGGCTCAAAAATACTACAACGCGTAATTACCATCTCGAACTGCCCGTTGTTCCTGCCCAGCCTTGCAAGCACTCCTTCGCCAACCTTGCAGACAAGCTTTACCGACAAACCACCTGCCCCGCCTTCCGTGGGAATGCCGTGTGCGGCAAATCCGGCAGGACCGAGCTTACCTGCAAGGGACGGAGGGCATGCCCCGTCGCCGATTATCTTGATCTCATTATTTGACTTATCAATATGCTGAAGGTCGCCATAGTAAACAGGTTCGGTACTCAGTTCGGTCAGGCATTTGACAGTCAGAGCTGTATTGAAATCGCCAAGTGTGGAAGTGCCTATCCCGTCTTCCAGTATCATGCTCTGGGCAAAACAGGTAGCACTGAAATCATCGCCTAGTCCCGGGAAAGATTGAATGGTATAGAAGTCCCACTCATTCTTCTTTACCAGCTTTTTTATTGCCAGATACAGGCTGACAGAACGGTTGGCCTGTTCATCATCCGGTATCGGCTCCGAAAAATATTTCTGGATCTTTTCTTTAGCCTCTTTTATTTCCTGCCTGCTGACAGCTTTTGCAGTATTCAACAGTTCGGTTGTATCCCTTGAATCTATATCGATCCCGAATATCCTCATCCATTGTGAAGGATCGGCAGCCCCGCAAGTCTGACCCATACCCCTGCCTCCGAATGTGCCTATCGTGCTCATATTCAAATATCTTAGCAAGGCGCTTGCACGGCAGTACGAAGTAATCTTCGCAATTTCTTTGGGATCGTCATAACTGCCGTAGACATACCGGTGTTTCAACCCGATTTCCTTCATCGCCCCCTGCATAACGAGACCCCCGACAGGCCTCCATCCCTGACTGCCGGGATTGGTCCATAATACAATGCCTTTGCCGGAAGCGGAAAAATCACGCAATGCCGCAATAATATGAGCTGACCATACCCATGTACCTGAAAAAAGTACGATCGCATCTATGTCATCCTGCTTCTTGAACCTGTCAAAGCAAGCCTTTGCCTCCCGCTTGGTGGCCAGGATTATGTCATGGTCAACAAGCCGGAGCCCGGCATTTATAAGCGCCTGCCTTGCTTTCTTAATGAGGCCGCTGTCAATGAATGGCGTTCCCATAGGATCCGGCAAACCATCCTTATGGACACCAAATACGATAAAACCTGCTTTTGCCTTAATCATATCTTTGCTTTAAGACCGTTTATTTATCAATACATATCTTCAGGGATGGAATAATTTTTAAAATGTTCCTGTAATATATCTTCTCCAGTACATCAGCAGGAAGCCCTATTCCGCAAACGGGCCAGCGGGCTCTGTTAAATGTACCGTCATAATCAGGGACATAGAAGGACTCGTCGAAAGTCTCAAGGAACCTGAAATAGCAGCGGTACATGTCGGCTGAACTTTCAGTATTGGCTGGCATATCAGTGCCAAAAATGATCCTGTCCTGATGCCTGAGGAACAATTTCCTTGTTGAGTATGGCTGTCTTCCCAGTTCATCAAGCCTTGCAGAAAAATCAATATATACATTTGGATTTTCATCAAGCAGGCTGGAAACATATTGGAGATTCTCGGCATGATTGGCTACATGTGGCAGGATAAAGACCGTTTCATGGTGGCGTTTTATGAGATTATCCCTTCTCCTGAGCAAATCGGCCTTTCGCGGAAATCGCGGATCTGCAAAGCTCCAGGAAGGATATTTCAGCACCGATTCGTAATGTTCATTTTCCGGCGAAACAGGTTCAAAAAAGCCGGATGGATCGGCCTGGTGGATCAGTACCGGGATTTTCAGCCTTGCAGCCTCATCCCATATTGGCGCCAGCCTGATATCATCCACATTTATCAATTGCCCCTTTGAATCACGATAAAAAAGTCCCAGCTCTTTCAGAACTTTTAATCCCTTCACTCCTGCATTCACATGCTCGTTCAGAATGCGTATGCATTTTTCAACGAATTCATCCGCATTGTCAAAAAGAGGTTCATTCGCCGGATGGGCAAAACTGGCCAGTGTAAATCCATAGAACCTGTCAGGATATCTGGAAACGCAGTTGGTGAAGAAATCCGAAATATTGCCTGGTTTTATAACATACCCTCCCCCGGAGAATTCTATATGAACATTGCTCGTAAGGTCGCAGTAACCGGCAATCCCCGTTTCATCCATTGTGCTGACCACTTTTTCAACCTGCCAGTCGCCCCAGAGATGATTATGCGCATCAATGGCCGGGAAAGCTGCTTTTTGAGGTATATGATCCTCTTTAATGAGGTATGTTTTCTTCATACATAATCATTTAATCCTTATAGATTAACGTCTTCCAATACTTCGCCGGTACCGGATATTTATCGGGACCATAATAAGGATTATGTAAAACTAACGAAAAATAATTTAGGGAGTAAAAATATTTTTCAAAGACAGCGAACAGGATTTCCATATCAATTTTTAGAGCTAACTTAGCAATTTGAATGATTTTATGAAGAATTTTCTCTGCTGAAATTGTTTGGCAGACTTTTTATCAGCATTCTGAAATTGTATGACGAACGAATATCTGAGTACGAACACAATACTGAATAATGCCTGGAGGAGAAGATTAGTCATTCCCGGATTCAATATACCATATCTGCCCATGATGGAACCGGTGATCAGGGCATTGCACGATACCGGAACTTTTGGCCTTATAATGGTGGCCAGGCTTGAATGGATGAAATTCAGATCGGGCAGCATGAAAATGATAAGAGATGAATATGAGAAGCTTAAGGATCCGGATCATACACGGCTACATCTTGACCACATACCCGTGATAGATGAGGACAATAATCCTGTTGATTTCAGATCGGACATCTCTGAGGCCATTGACCTTGGATTCGGGTCGGTAATGGTTGACGGATCAAGGCTTTCACTTGAAGAAAATATCGCAAAGACAAAAACTATCGTTGATCTGGCTCACAAGGCCGGAATTGCGGTTGAAGCTGAATTGGGTGCCATCCCCGGACATGAATCCGGCCCGCTGCCACCCTACGAGGAACTTTTTGCATCAGGCAGGGGATTTACATCAACTGATGAGGCAAAAAGATTTGTAGTTGAGACAGGTACTGACTGGTTGTCTGTGGCAATCGGGAATATCCACGGAGCTATTTCAGCGGTAACTCGTTCCGCAAAGAAGACGGAAGCCAGGCTGTCAATACCCCATCTGAAAAAGATCAGTGAATCAGTAAATATACCGCTTGTTCTCCATGGAGGAACAGGTATAGCAAAAGAGTACCTGATGGAGTCTTTCAGGCATGGAATTGCCAAGATAAATATTGCCACGGCAATAAGGCAACCTTATGAGAGGCTGATGAATGATTCAATCAGTGCAGCACAGGATGCAGTATATGATGAAATGAAAGAAATTATAAACAATCAGCTTGAAATTGCAGGTTCTGCAAAAGTTGTGTTGGATAAATAAAAATCAGAGGAATTTAAAGAATTCATACTTTGAGCTACCTGGGATTGGACATTGGTACAGGAGGATGCAAGGCAGTGGTGTTCAATGCTGAAGGGAAAGAGCTTGCCTCGGCATACAGGGAATACTCATTATTGCACCGTCATCCCGATTGGGCAGAACTTGATCCCGATGAAGTAATTGACGGATGCTTCAAAGTCATTCGCGATGTAAACTCAAAGATCACGGATCCGGTCGTCTCCATGAGCATATCCAGCCAGGGTGAAGCTTTTACCCCCGTTGACAGGGAAGGAAAAATCCTTGGGAATGCAATGGTCTCATCCGATTCAAGGGCAGGAGATATTACGTCAGAATGGAGCGATGCATTCGGGACGGACAGAATTTATAAGATAACCGGTCATACTCCTCACCCTTTATTCACACTTTTTAAACTCCTGTGGATAAAGAAAAACAAACCGGATATCTGGCAAAATGCAAGATATTATCTATGCTTTGAAGATCTTTTTCATTACAGGGTTGGCCTTGAGCCAAAAATAAGCTGGCCTCTTGCAGGACGGACAATGCTCTTCGACGTAACAAGCCACAGGTGGAGCGAAGAAATACTTGAAGCTGCAGGATTAGAGGTGCAGAGACTTGCAGTTCCTGTTCCCAGCGGTGAAATAACCGGCATTATCAGCACAGGAAAATACGGTGACCTGGGATTCAGGAATCCCGTAACTCTTGTTGCGGGAGGTCATGATCAGACCTGTGCTGCCCTGGGAGCAGGAGTAACTGAAACAGGTATGTGCATGTTTGCGACCGGATCAGTGGAATGTTTCTGCCCTGTACTTGCAAAGCCTACCCTCTCACCTGAGCTCAAAAAGAATAATCTGTGCTGTTATGATTATACTGTAAGGAACAAGTATACCAGCGTAGCCTACAGCCTGACAGGCGGAAATATTCTCCGGTGGATGCGCGATCAATTCGGACAATCGGTGATTGCAGTTGCTGAAACCACCGGGGGAAACGCATATTCACTGCTTCTTGATGAAATGCCGGACTCTCCGACTGATATTCTTGTGCTTCCGTATTTTACGCCAACGGGAACTCCGTATTTCGACACTAAAGCCAAAGGAGCAGTCATTGGTCTGAAACTCACAACGACAAGAGGTGAAATTACCAGGGCTCTTCTTGAAGGTGTTGCACTTGAAATGAAGCTGAACCTCCTCCTGATGGAGGAATCAGGGATGAGAATCAACACACTGGTTGCCACGGGGGGAGGTGCCCGCAATGATAAATGGAATCAGATGAAGGCCGATATCCTGAATAAAAGCATCATTGTGCGCAACATTAATGAAGCCGGTTGTTACGGTGCTGCCATGCTTGCCTGCAGTGCAATGAAAAAAGTACCGGCTGAACAGTTGATCATAACCAATCTTGCTGAGAGTGAAACATTCACGCCAAACATCAGGAATGCACAATTTTACGACAGGAAATTTCAAGATTACCGGGAACTTTATCCTGTTCTGAAACGATTCTGGCAATAGCACTTAACAAATAAAAAACCAGATATGGAAAAATCCGAATTAATGAAATACATCGGGAACCTTTCCCAGCTGGGAGGAAGCCGGCATTACACCCTGAATGAAGGATGGGGACGCGGGATAAGGGTAACTGATATTAACACAGGAGGAGGGCTGCACTATTCTGTCCTGGCCGACAGGGGAATGGATATTTCCCTGGCAAGCTTCCGGGGGGTGAATCTCGCTTATGTCACGTCGAACGGGGAGGTTAACCCGGCATTTTATGATTCTGAAGGGGCAGGGTGGCTCCGCACCTTTGGAGGCGGTCTGCTGACAACATGCGGACTTACCAATTTCGGGCCACCCTGCGAGGATAGTGGCGAACATCTCGGTCTGCATGGACGGATTTCGACAGCTCCCGCAAAACAATTTGCAGACCTGTCAGCCTGGGATGGTGAAAATTACTGTATTAAAGTAAAAGGTATTGCCGAAGACGGGATCCTGTTTGGGACAAAACTGCGGCTTGAAAGGGAGATATCATCCTTGATGGGGCAAAATTCAATACGCATAAATGATACTGTCACTAACTTCGGTAACAAGCCAAGTCCGCTGACGATTCTGTACCACATGAATTTCGGATATCCCCTTTTGTCGGAAGATGCAGAGTTTGTTATCGAACCATCGGTAACAATTCCACGTGATGCTGAAGCAGTTTCGGGGGTGGATGAATTCAAAAAGTTCATTAAACCACAGTCCGGCTATAATGAACAGGTCTTCTACCACACCATGAAGGGAGACAAGGACGGCATCGCAGAAGCAACAATCAGGAACAGAACTGTCAGAATATCAGTAACAGTAAGGATCAATGTAAAGCAGCTTCCTTATATCACCCAGTGGAAAATGATGGGTTATGGTGAATATGTACTTGGAATTGAGCCATGCAATGCTCCGTGCAAATCGCGCAAAGACCTCAGGGAGGAAAATCTTCTGCAATTCCTTCAGCCAGGGGAAAGCACTTCTTTTAACGTTGAAGTAATTGTAAGCGAATTCAGCTGATCTTCAGATTCTGCATCCGGTGCAGGGAATGATTAACATTTAAGGATGTAATACAGTGTATTTTCCCTTTGTCCCTTCAAAATAGATAACACCGTCATCCTCTTTAACGGATGCTGACGGGATAACAACCTTATTATCCCTGAGCACCTGCCATGTTCCGGCGACCAGATCGGTAAGGAGGATTTTAAATTTTCCTTCCTCCTGAACGGGAAAAGTGAATGAAGAGTCTATTACTTCCGAAGTTTTGCTTACGAAGACTATACGATCGGAAATACGGACACCAGTGATCCCGTCTCCATCGATCTTACTGATCGTCAGTTTCCGTCCATCATTTTCCATTATCTGCATGACATTCAGAAAATAATTCTCCTGAGCAGGTATTTTGGGTGAAATCTCTATGCGCCATGCTGCTCTTTCGTAAGTGCTTTCACCCGACTTGTCACGTGATTCATTCTCATAATTTCTGCCGAATACCCAGAATTCCTTACCAGGACCTCCAACAGGTGTAAGCTCCAGATTATCCATTTCGGGAAGAAGGCAGACATTCACCAGTTTCCCGGTTTGTCCGGACTGTGTCCGGATTACAGTGACTTCATTCCCTCTTATCAGAGGTTCTTCAATACTATGGAGCAGCCAGTATTTCTTAAATGAGGGGGATGAAGAAATTACTTTATCATGGACGATTAGAGCAGCAGGGACTTCTTCATTTTTCAGATTGAGGAATATGAAAGAGCGTTTTGCTTCCTTAACTTTTGAACTATAGGCCAGTGTTATATCTCCTTTCATGTATGTATAGTCCGGGGTTTGCATGGATGGTCCAAAGCCGTGAGCCAGCACCTCTCCGGTCTTGTAGCCATTTTCAGGATTCAGCAATACGTCAAGGTTGCGGGGCTCATTACGATTGTTTGGCAGCCGCTGGCCACCGTCATTGCCAAAATCACCCCTCTTGCTGAACTGCTCCCGGGGATCGTAAACCAGGAGTGTATTATGCGCTATCGTACGCCAGAAATAATTCCTGCCGTGCGGACTTCCATATCCGCCATCAGTACCGCTATATAATCCCGATTCTGTGGCAAGAGGGGCACGATAATATATCTGAAATGCCCCTGCATCCATGTGTTGATGATTATTGAAATTATAAACATTAATTTTCATTTCGGCAATTGCAGCTTTGTCATCCCATCCGGTGCGGGCAACCATCCAGCCGAAGGGAAGTCCGAAATACCGGGAAAGGGGCAATGTGCTGATTGATTCCGGCTGCAGGTTAACATCCCACCAGAGAAACTGAAATATAAACTCATTCTGATTGGTTCTTCCATGAGCTTTCCCGTCGCTTCCTCCCTGGCGTAAAAACTGGTCAAGAATGATCCCGTCGCCATAATAGCATGCTGTAAATAGTGTGCCAACATATTGATCCCATGCCCTTCCACCCGTTGCACCGTGGCCTGAATGCAGATAAGTGTCTCCGGCACGCATTCTCTGACCATCAGGTCGTGTGGTATAAATATAAAAATACGGAACGTATTGCTGTTCAGGGTTATACACTTTATCCACACCCAGTCTGTCAAAGATCATAAGGGGATAAGTATCCCAGCTGTACCGGAGTGGTCCATAGGAATCTCCCTGGTGATACGCATGACCATTATACAGCCAGCTGCGTACCGGGAGAAATTCACGGAAAAAACGTACCGCGGCAAGTTCATACATCTCCGGGAATTCATCATAAATGGCAATGCCGGCTGAAAGCATATCGCGCATGATGAAGCTTTCTGATGAATGGCCGGTTACAGAACCCTGCTTTGTTGGAGGATAATCACACTCCAGAGTTTTGGCAAGACGTATTAGCTCCCGGATGAAAGTATCCTTTTCCATGGGTGTTAAAAGTGGATAAAGCCAGTCGTACACAATTGCCCCTGTAACCATCATTCTGCCGGTAACACGTGCCGCATCGCCAATATCCGGAAGCTCGGTCCTCTTCAGCAAGGCTAATGCAGAATCAATGATAATCCTTCCTGAGGCTTTGTCTTTCGATACCAGGTATTTAACGGCATCCCACTCTATTTTGAGCTGAAGTGTGCGGGCCGACAGGGAACGTAATTCTTCAATGACCGGCTGCAAAACGGGATGCTTTAACCGGGCTTCGATTTCTGCTGCCTGAGAACTTCGCAGGTAAAGCCTGGGATGCTCCCTGGGAGGAACTGGTATTAAAATATTATCAACCATTTTCCAGCTGATCTCAGTTTTCAGCTGTGCGGCCAGTGAAAACGGGATTGATACCAGAATTACGATGTACAGGTAAAATTTTGATAGCATTGATTTATTTATTTTTTCCGGATCCAGATCAGAATCAGTTATATAAACCTGAAAAAGCTACTTCTGGGTTTCCTTTTTTTCAACAATAATTGTACAATCCGTAACCAGAGCTGCTATGACACCAACAGCAGCAAACACAGGAGCTAAAACAGCCCCGATCGCTCCGATGGTTACAGGAAATTCAATAATAGTCTCATCCTTATCATTTTTGATAATGATCTTTCTTGCATTCCCCTCTTTGATTATCTCCTTAACCTTTGATAAAATATCATCGCCGGAGACTTTAAAAGATTCCCGATTTGATTGATTTTTGTCTTCCATTATTATGTAATTTAAATATGATGAATCAGTTTCCCGATAATAAGGGTCAATCAAATTTAAAGTAAATATCCAAATTTTATTCTTTCCTTTAATGTCTTGTGCGGTTGTAATCTTAATATATTTGAAATTAAGTTGTTTATCCCAATATAACTTTCATGAATCCGCCCCCTTATTTTCCCCTTGCAATCACATGTACTCACCCCCTTGCGTCCCCCTCTCTGCTTCTGGATCACACGTACTCACCCCCTTGCGTCCCCCTCTCTGCTAGCGCAAAGAGGGGGAAGGTTTTGTAATATAATTAGTTGA
>Ga0113563_10002264_pt1 | contig 11523 bp, 11 predicted proteins | sample Mud3Dept3metaG_FD_80117 | JGI IMG/M metagenome (GOLD analysis project Ga0113563, IMG submission 80117) | Freshwater wetland microbial communities from Ohio, USA, analyzing the effect of biotic and abiotic controls - Mud 3 Core 4 Depth 3... | ecosystem: Environmental > Aquatic > Freshwater >...
CCGGCTGCAAATGTGAGCGCCAGGTAACCCATCAAGAGCGGCATATATAAGTTCATTGCCTGCGTCATTTGGGCGCCTTGAGCACCGGGTTGGGAAGGTGGGGTCATTAATCTAGACTGCAGCCAGGTTGTTGCAACAACGATGATCGCTAAAACGGGAATGCCAATGCCGAAAATATAAAATTTCTCTGGCTGGCTCAGATCCATCCATAGAAACTGGTTATTGATCGGGACCATTTTCGCAATCGGGATCAACGTAGAGAAAGGAGGGAATTTATATACTACACTGTATAGATCGATCAACTGAACAGGAGAGCCGCCTAACACTCTAATTATCGCCTGATATAGTCCGATAATTATAGGGAACTGGATGAGTGTTGGCAAACAGGAACCCAATGGGTTAATCTTATTCTCCTGATAAAGCCGCATCTGTTCTTGCTGAAGCTTTTGTTTATCATCCTTATATTTCTTTTGGATTTCCAACCATTCTTTCGACCGTTGGATTTCCTGCATTTTCTGCCCACTTTTTATTTGCGACACCGACAGTGGATGAGTAATCAGCCGGATAAGTATGGTAAACAGGATAATGGCAATACCAAAATTGCCAATCACCTGGTAGATCAGCAATAAGATGTTTACCATCGGTTCAATAATAATTGTGTTCCAGATTGACATTATGTTACCTTTTCAGCTAGGCCTAAATCTATCTATAATCTAGTTTGTCGGGCTTTTATTTTGCAGGTGTATAGGACCATTTTTGAGCGCCGTTCAAATCGAGGGCAACTATCAATGGCCCAACTCCCATCGGAGTAACATACAGCGTATCACCGATCGCTTGAATGGGTGCATATAACTTACCCAATGTCGTTTTACCGTCTTTTGAACAACAATCCTTACCAAGACTATTCCAGAGCTGTGTTCCGTTAGCTTTGTTTAGGGCATAGATAACCCCTGCCTCATTATTAAAATACACTGTATCTCCCACAACCGCCGCAGCCCCAGAAATTTCACGAAGAGATGAAGTATCAGGTTGGATTGGATTTGCCCATTTTGACTTACCAGTAGCTGCATCCAACGCGTAGAATTTGCCTTCTAAATCACCAAAATACAAGACCCCATTGTCCAGGGCTGGCCTGGCATAAACCCACCCCGATGTAGGTTCACGCCAGAGGACTTTCCCATTACTTGCATCCAATGCCAGCATTTCATTATTAAAAGTTCCAACATAGAGCTTCCCATCACTATAAACCGGACTGCTGGGCATAGATCCACCCAAATCATCGGTTTGCCAAATCACTTTTCCGGTAGCCGGATCTAAAGCATATATCTTATGATCCATCCCAGCCTGGTAGACAACCTTGCCATCCGAAACCGGAGCAGCCCATAGCGCTTCATCAGTTGTAAACTTCCAAACAGAATTACCAGAACTATTGATCACGTACAGGTTTTTATCGATATTGGGTGCATAAATATTCTGGTCTAAAGCCAGCGCACCCCCATAGTAGCGGTTGGTAGCTGCTTGGTTTAACTCTTTCCCTTGTCCGGTCAAGGGATCAATACTGTAGAGAATTTTGTTGTATGCGCCGGCTATCAATTGGCCATCATTGCTTAGCGTTGGCGGTGCAGAAAGACCAAGGTTTTTTACTGGTGTTGGCGGGTAGCGCCATTTTTCAGCACCAGTTTTTAAGTCCACGGCATAAACATGATTTCCGTAGGCAACATAACCAACCTGTCCATCCGCACTGAACGTCAGGCCAGGCCAAATTTGTACTGTAGTTGCCGCTCCAGCACCAACACAAGAAGATAACAGGCTACTCAAGATGACTATTGCGAAAATTGTAAATATTAGACGGGTCTTTTTCATTTTTTCTACTTTACTAATTATGGAACCGGGTCAAAACCGCCCGGATTGAATGGGTTACAACGGATGATTCGCCAGGCCGCCATCCCGCCTCCCCTTAAGACGCCGTATCGGTATATGGCCTGATAGCCATAGTGGGAACAGGTCGGGTAGAAGCGGCAGGTATCTTGAGGTAAGGTGCGTGAAAATGTCGCCTGATAGAACCGGATAATCCCTAAAACGATATAGCGGGGAATATTCCAAATCGTAAACGGCAAATCCCGCACGCGTGGTTCAGGAGGCGCCTCATAATTTTGGGGTATCGGTCGGGGGTGGGCATGGGAAGCCATATTGTTCTCGCAGCAACCTGGCTCTATTAAGCGTTAAGCCCAATGAAGCAATAATCTCCGAAAATTCTGCCTCGAGAATCGGCTGGCGTGCGATAAATATCAGATCCCAGCCCGGCAGTATATTTTCCAGAAATGGTCCTATAGCCGCTCGAAGACGTCGTTTGGCGCGATTGCGTTTTACTGCGCTGCCCAAGGATCGACCCGTTGTTATACCAACGCGAATACTTTCCAATCCGCTCGGATGGGCTACCAGCACAACAAGCGGGTGGGCATAAGACTTTCCAAACCGCCGCACCCGCTTGAAGTCGGTTGAACTGGTCAGGCGGAACCTGGGTTTCACCGAAGTGTTTCAAACGATTCTTACTCAAGCGTTCCAGTCGACCTTTTTAACGTGGTTATTTTTTGTCACCGTCAAGCGATAGCGACCTTTTGCACGACGGCTCTTCAAGACTTTACGTCCGTCTGCAGTAGCCATCCGAGCTCGAAAGCCATGTACGCGCACCCGGCGACGAATTTTGGGTTGGTAGGTCCGTTTTGGCATTACTTACATCCTATCTAATAATCTCAGTTTACAAACGAAAGTTGATTATACACTAAGTAATAAAAATATGGGAGTTCAAGACGGCGAAGGCTGTCGAAAACTCCCATGATTTGATAAGGATTTTATTAGAATATGCTCTCTACCTGTTCGCCGCGCGCTATCTTCGCTGCTCGAACCGTATTGCGCATGAGCATAGCGATCGTCATCGGGCCAACACCGCCGGGTACAGGGGTGATTGCCCCGGCTACTTCTTTGACTTCATTAAAATTCACGTCGCCGACCAAACGAGAGCCCTTCGGATGACTAGGATCTTCAATCCGATTGATGCCGACATCGATTACCACTGCACCCGGCTTAACCCAACTACCACGAACCATTTGGGCCCGGCCAACCGCCGCAATCAACACATCGGCCTGGCGAACTACATCGGGTAAATTTTTCGTCCGGGAATGGCAAATAGTCACAGTCGCATTGCGCCGGACTAAGAGCAGTGCAACGGGCATCCCTACGATATTGGAACGACCCAACACGACAGCACTTGCCCCATCCAGAGTAACTCCGAGTTTATCCAGCATGACAATGCAGCCTGCCGGGGTACAAGGGACAAACAAAGGATCGCGTCCTTTTTGCGCCAGACGCCCGATATTGATCGGGTGGAAACCATCGACATCTTTTTCAATGCTGATTTTCCGCAAAACATCTTCTTCATACAATCCGGCTGGCAGAGGTAATTGCACAAGAATTCCATTTACGCGCGGATCGGCGTTCAGTTCCGTCACCAGGTCTTCCACTTCGGACTGCGATGCAGTTGCTGGGAGATGATGACCAAAGGATTCAATCCCAAGCTCGCCGCAAGTCTTTTGTTTTGAGCTGACATAAGCTTGCGAGCCAGGATTATCACCGACCAGGACGGTTGCCAGTCCAGGACGGGGTAAACCTGCTGCGACCATCTTGGCTACCTCATCTGCGGCTTCCTGCCGGATTTGTTGGGCGAGGATTTTTCCATCGATTATTTGCGCAGTCATTGCTTGCTCCTTAGATTTGGAAAAATGATTAGGTTTTCATTTATTATCTATAAATAAACGCATTTTGACAATTGATAAATGTCATAAACAACCTAATAAACTGTACTTTTTTATTATAATTGACATATCCTTTAATTTTCCAACCTTGATAAGAGCCAAATCAATCCCTTTTCTAGTAAATAAAAAGGAGCAAAAATTATGAGAAACTTATTGCGACTGACCAGTTTTATTGTCCTCGCCAGCATGGTTATAGCTGCATGTCAATCCAGTGGTGCGACGCCCGCAGTCTCCGAAGCCACACCCCAGGGCGGCGTAACAGTAATCCGGGTGGGAACAGGCGATGGAGGTGATGGGTTAACCCCACACCAGCAGATTATCCAAAATTTTGAGGATAAAAATCCAAATATCCTTGTTCAACTAGAGGCAGTCGCCGGGCGGGATTATTACGCCCGCCTGCTGACCCAGATAGCCGCCAAGGCGGCGCCAGATATTATGCAAGTCGGGGATGATGCCGTACCTTCCTTCGTCGAAAAAGGCGCCTTTATTCCCCTCGACGATTGCATCAAGCAGAACAACCTCGACCTATCCGGTTATCTACCCGGTTTGCTCGACCCAGGGAAAGTCAATGGCAAACAATACCTGTTACCCAAAGACTATACTCCAGTTGGTGTTTATTACAATAAGAAGATCTTCGATGCCGCCGGTGTCCCCTATCCAAAAGATGGCTGGACCTGGGACGAATTGCTCAGCACTGCCCAAAAATTAACCCAAGACACGAATAACGATGGCACTCCGGATATATTTGGACTCCAATTACCCGCCACCTGGACTACCGGGTTCGAGTATTGGGTCGCGGCTGCCGGTGGGAAGCTGATCAGTGAAGATGGGAAGAAATTTGTTGGTTATCTGGACTCGCCTGAGGTTATCCGTGCGGTCCAGTTTTATGCAGACCTGTACAATAAATATAAAGTGGCTCCACCTCCTGCTGACCTGAACCAGTTTGGCGGCGGAAATAGTGAGTTTGACAATGGAAAAGCTGCTATGCGCCTGTTTGGCCGTTGGCCACAAGCCAGTTTGAAGAAGAATCCGAATATCGATCTGGGAGTAGTCGCACCCCCACAAGACAAACAACGTGCAAATGTGCTATTCTGGGGCGGATTCGGTATTGCCAGTACCACAAAGAATTCAAATGAGGCATGCAAGTTTTTGACTTATTACACCGGAGAACCTGGCGCAGAGGTCTGGAAAGATTGGGCGCTGCCGGCGGTTAAGTCCGTTGCCGAATCCTCTGGCCAATCGACTGATCCAATTGAAGGTGTGTGGATTGGTGAGTTGAATCATCTCGTTCCACGCGCGTACACTTTTACGCCATATTGGAACGAGACGGCTGACCCTGCGCTGCGAAAAGCACTCGAAACGGTCTTGGTTACACCGAATGCAGACGTGACTGCTGTGATGAAACAAGCCGCTCAGGAAGCCCAGGCTGCGCTGGATAAACTAAATAAATAACCCTGGTACCCGATATAGCGGGTGGGAGTTCTTCTCACCCGCTATTCTTGCATGACACATCCCTCGCTTAACCGGCAGAGAGCTGCCGCTTTTTACGTTAGCATTTCACCCTGGCTGATCGGGTTCATCTTCTTAACCTTCGGTCCAATGGTGCTATCTCTATACGCAAGTTTTACAGATTGGGATCTACTAACCGCGCCTGTCTGGGTTGGGGGGAGTAACTATGCTCAGATGCTAGATGACCCAAGTTTCCACCAGGCACTGAAGGTCACCGCTCTTTACACGTTGATTTACGTGCCATTTGACTTGATCGGCGGCTTGCTGCTGGCAATGCTCGTTAATGCCAGACTGCGCGGTATCAGCATCTTCCGAACGATTATTTATTTGCCGACGGTTTTTTCGGGGGTTGCCTTTGTTGTAGTTTGGATTTGGATGCTCAACCCGCGGGGTGGTCTGATTAACCTGCTCCTGGCAAGTATTGGTATTCAAGGACCCCGCTGGCTGCAAGACCCGAGTCTGGCCTTGTGGTCGTTGGTATTGATGAGCTTCTGGGGTTGGGGACGATCCATGGTTATCTTTCTGGCCGGATTACTCACCATTCCAAGTGTATTGTATGAGGCCGCCGCCATCGACGGTGCGAATGCCTGGAAACAATTCTGGCGAATTACCCTTCCGCTTCTGACGCCGACAATATTTTTTAACATCGTGCTCAGCGTCATTATGACTTTCCAGACATTCACATCCGCCTTCATTGCAACAGATGGAGGACCGCTCGATTCCACCCTGTTTCTGGTACTTTATATTTACCGTCAGGCATTTCAGTTTTTCCACATGGGCTATGCCTCAGCACTAGCCTGGGTGTTATTCATTATCACTATGATATTTACAATCCTCCTTTTCAGAAGCCAACGCTTTTGGGTGTTCTATCTCGGAGAAGAACGCAAATGAACCAGGGAGCAAGTTACGAACCATCCATTTTGCAACTTAAGGGACGCAGAAAATGGATCCGTTATGGCCTTCTGATACTTACCGCGATCCTGTTTCTGGCGCCTGTTTTTTGGATGGTTTCCTCTTCATTGAAACCTGAATACGAAATTTTCGCAAACCCTCCTGTATGGTGGCCGTCTCCAGCGCGCTGGGCGAATTATACAGAAGCATTGACGACACTGCCATTCGGCAGATTCGCAGTCAATACCCTTATTATCGCTATCGGAACTGTCATCGGACATGTACTTTCCTGTTCTATTGTGGCATATGGCTTTGCCCGGCTTGAAGCGCCCGGAAAGGGATTTCTCTTCATCGTATTGCTTTCCACTCTGATGCTGCCTTATCCAGTAACAATGGTGCCTTTATACATTATTTTCTCTCGCATCGGTTGGGTTAACAATTTCTTGCCACTGATCGTACCCGCCTTTCTTGGGAATGCTTTCTATATCTTTCTGCTTCGTCAATCTTTTAAACAAATTCCTGCGGAATTGGAAGATGCAGCTCATATAGATGGCGCAAATTTCCTTCAAATCTTAATCTACGTTATTTTACCGATCTCAACACCAGCTTTAGCGACTGTTGCCATATTCTCATTTCAGGCGGCCTGGAACGATTTCCTTGCCCCGCTAATTTTTCTGCACGACCAATCCAAATATACTCTCCAGCTTGGACTGAGTTTTTTTCGCGGCAGCTATCAGATCAACTGGGCCTATATTATGGCCACCTCCCTGGTTATTACCTTGCCGGTTATCTTGATCTATTTCTTGTTTCAGAAGGCCTTCATTGAAGGAATTGGTTATACAGGGACAAAACTCTAATAGATTCTTGGTACAATTACCGCCGCAATCAGCAGATTATTATAGGAATTTTAAAATGGCAAGCAAAATTTCCTGGTTTAAACCAGCTATCCTACTTATTTTAGCAATTTATTTGACAGGTTGCGCTGGAATCAATGGCGGCAGTGCGCCGCAAGCAGTCGAGGCGTATTTAAAAGCGCTGGTAGCAAAGGATGCCAATCAGTTAGTTAATGCCTCCTGTGCGGCCTGGGAAGCGAGCGCAAGGCAGGAATTGCGTACTTTCGATGCTGTAACAGTTACTCTTAGCGATATGAGCTGCAATGAAACTGGCAAGGAGGGCAATTCTGCCCTGGTTGCTTGCACAGGAAAGATCCTAGCGAATTATGGTAACGAAGTCCTTGAAATCAACCTGGCCGACCGGAATTATCAAGCAGTTGAAGAAAGCGGCGAATGGCGGATGTGCGGCTATCATCAATAGGACTTTTGTTAAGACGAGGCTGATCTCTTGTCCCGACACATCTTCACCCGCGAAAATCTAATTGTCTTTTTGCTCCTATTATTTCTGATCGCGATTATCATCGTAACTGCAGATCAGGCGCCTCAATGGATTTATCAGGGTTTCTAGCTGGCGGATATTAATTGTCCCTGCTTCCGATTTTAATTTTCATCTGCTCGGCTTTGCTCATTGGTTGGATAATTCCTTTCCGGTGGCGGATTTGGGTTATTCTGGTCCTCAGCCTGTTGGCGGTCTATTGGCTTCAGCCTGATTTAGCAATCCGAAACCTGGCCTTTTTGCTTCCAACCGTCTCTATCGTGCTAACCCTGGCAACCTGGGCAATCACTCGCCCATCCGACCAGAGCAATGACACAAAACAAAAAAGTTGGCGGTTGGGCTTGCTGCTCACCGGCGGTATCATCCTTATCGTTGGTTTAATGCGATATCTTGGTCCCTTATGCTGTTTGACCGCCTACCGGCCGCCGGATATATTCCGAGTGCTCATTTTTATGATCGTTGGCGGTGGGATCGCATTGATGCCGATAATATTTCCCAAAGCCAAACGCATCTTTTCGACTTTGGCCATCCTCTTTATTATTACAATCTTTGTGGTCTTAAAAAGTCCGCTCTTGCTCCAATCAGCCAGCTCAGGACTGCGCGGTATTACCGGCCAGCCAGTCGAGCTGGCAAATCCTCAAGATATCATCTGGTTTGGTTTTTCATTCCTTGCTTTTCGCCTTTTACATGCCCTATTCGATTTTCGCACCGGAAAGCTGCCTGCTTATCATCTGGATGAATTTCTTGTATATGTTCTTTTCTTTCCCACTCTACCCGCCGGCCCGATTGACCGCTCGCAACGTTTTATTGGCGATTTGCGCCAACCCAAAGGTAAGCCGCCACAGAACCGTTGGCAAGGCTCGCAAAGGATTATATGGGGTTTATTCAAGAAATTCGTCATCGCCGATGGCCTGGCATTAATTGCTCTCAACAGCCAGAATGCCGCTCAAGTAAATTCAACACTTTGGATGTGGTTGTTACTCTATGCCTATGCATTGAGGATCTATTTCGACTTCGCCGGCTACACCGATCTGGCAATCGGCTTAGGAAAATACGTCGGTATTAACCTGCCCGAAAATTTTGACCATCCATATTTCAAGCAAAATATGACCGCATTCTGGAACAGCTGGCATATTACATTAGCGCAGTGGTTCCGGGCTTACTACTTTAACCCCGTTGTTCGTAGCATGCGAACCAGGTTCAAAATACTTCCTGCCTGGGTCGTCATCATCATCGCCCAATTCACCACGATGATATTAATTGGTTTATGGCATGGCATAACCTGGAACTTCGCCATCTGGGGGATTTGGCACGGCCTGGGATTATTCATTCACAATCGTTGGAGTAATTGGATTCGCACGCGCCCTGGCTGTACGCCTTCTCAGCCAGGTGTACAACATGCATTACAATTTGGCGGATGGTTTCTAACGTTCAACTACGTATCGCTCGGTTGGGTCTGGTTCGCGCTTCCGACAGTCAGTTTATCGTTAAATGTATTCCAAAAACTTTTCGGTATTTAGGTTAAGCCAATCTAAAACACTGGTAAAAGACTTAAAATTAACTCTAAACCAATAATTGTGAATTATGTCTACGACAGAAATAGATAAGAGCCAGGATACTGCAAAACCATATTCAGTTCGAAACGTCCTGTTTAAAACAGCTATCCTATTTATCCTGGCTAATTTGATTTTCGCTGCCTTTTATCCACTCCCTGCAATTGGGAAGTTTTCTGCCTATAATCACCTCTTCCCAGGCCGCCAGCGTCTTCCGTATGGTGATAATCCTCAAAAGGCCTACAATCTGAGTCTGTTTAACCTGGAGGCGATGTTCGCATCCCACGAGCTTTCTGGGAAAGAGAAATCCCAAAATGAATTCAGGGTGATTTTTATCGGTGATTCATCGACATGGGGTTTTTTACTGCCCGACGATCAAACAATAACCGCGAAAATTAATGCCGCAGATCTTCAACTTCCGGATGGGCGTACAGTTCGGGCGTACAACCTGGGTTATCCGGTCATGTCCTTGACAAAAGACCTGGTAATACTATCTTATGCCATGCGGTATCAGGCGGATCTTATTGTCTGGCCGGTCACTCTCGAGTCCTTTCCATATGACAAGCAGCTTTATCCACCGTTGCTGTTGAATAATCCAGATCCGGTAAAAAAACTGATTAAGGAATACAAGTTGAACCTGGATCCAAACAGCGTTCATTGGGTCGAACCCGGATTTTGGGGACGGACAATCATCGGCGCTCGTCGTTCGCTTGCCGACATATTCCGCCTACAATTGTATGGCATTTTGTGGTCGGCCACCGGGATCGATCAGGATATTCCTGAGACCTATACTGCTCGACAGGAAGACCTGCAGAATGACTTGTCTTTTCATAATCTAAAGCCTGATCAAATTCAGGAGAACGACCTTGCATTTGACATCCTCGACGCCGGGATTAAAATGGCCGGAAACACGCCCGTGCTTTTAATTAATGAACCTATGTTCATCAGCCGAGGCAAGAATTCCGAAATCCGATATAACTTTTACTATCCGCGCTGGGCCTATGATGGCTACAGACAGCTACTAAGTGTCATTAGTAATCAGAAAGGATGGAATTACAAGGATTACTGGAATGTGATCCCTGCGGATGATTTTACGAACAGCGCGGTGCATATGGACTCGAACGGTACTACCATATTTGCCAGGCAGGTGATGGAGGCAATACTTGAACTTGCCAATCCAAAACCTGGCTAAGTTATAATTCTGCTTATGAATAAGCGATGTCTCTGCACGCTCTTGATACTTGCATTCATTCTATCTGCATGTATGCCGATCTCCGCTGTCTCGGATCAAACAACGCAAGCAACTGTTAATGGCTTACGACCATCTTTTTCAACTCAGCCACCAGTAAATTCACCCACCGCGATAAAGTCCGAAGCCACACCAACTGAAACCGATACCGTTACTCCGATGCTGGTCGAAGAAACTCGAATCCCCACAGAAAATGTTCTCGGACCTCCAACTGCAATCGCGACGGAGACTGTAAAGCCTACTCTTGCCCCTGATGCATGGAAAGAACTGCCTGTTATGCCTGTGATCGGTCCGAATGTGGTTAAAATCTACCAGCGTGGCCTCGAACTGGGCAATAATCCGCAAGCTTTTTCAAAGATTGGCGACTGCGGCAGCACACCAGCCTGGTTTCTGGGTGATTTCGACCGTGGCCCACGATATTACAGTTTGGGTGAATATAAGAATTTGGACGCGGTCATCCAGGCTTTTCAGGGTTCTTTTAGTCGCACAAGCCTTGCTGCCAAATCTGGATTTAACGCTTCCTCGATCTTATCCAGCTTATGGGCAAATCCAAAGCAATGCCAGCCGAATGAAGTCCCCTTGGCTTGCGAATATCGAGTGAACCGTCCTGTGATCGCCTTCATTATGTTAGGCTCAAATGACGTATACCATCCCAAAGAATTTGAACCCCAGATGCGTAAGATCATCGAGTTTTCAATCCAACAAGGGGTAATCCCGATTCTGTCAACAAAAGCAGATAATACGGAGGGGGACGGCAGTATTAACAGCACCATCGCACGCCTGGCGCTCGAGTATGATATTCCGCTATGGAATTATTGGCGAGCAGTGCAGGATTTGCCAGATAAGGGTCTACAACCAGATAAGGTCCATCTTACCTGGGGACCGAATCGTTTCGATGATGCCTTGACGATGACTCGCGCCTGGCCAGTACGTAATTTAACTGCACTGCAAACCCTGGATGCAATCTGGCACGCGATCACAGCTCAGACTTAAGATCAAAAACGTAAAGACAAATCAAATAAAATCTACTTAAGCGCGCGACTCCAATTCTATGATAGAAGACATTTCCAACAATCTGGCGCAATTCATAATAACCAAGGTTTTAAAACAGCCTCGAAGG
>Ga0113563_10002265_pt1 | contig 11520 bp, 10 predicted proteins | sample Mud3Dept3metaG_FD_80117 | JGI IMG/M metagenome (GOLD analysis project Ga0113563, IMG submission 80117) | Freshwater wetland microbial communities from Ohio, USA, analyzing the effect of biotic and abiotic controls - Mud 3 Core 4 Depth 3... | ecosystem: Environmental > Aquatic > Freshwater >...
AACAAGGCTTTTGAGTTCCCCCTGCCGGGCTCGCTGCGCAAGCTCGAAGTGAACCCCGACCGGGCGGTTCCGGGCGAGTTCCAGGTCATCAAGGATTAGCCCGGCCGTCTGTGGCGCGTCTCAGGAAAGGCTGTCCACTTCGATCTTCAGCCTCTTGATCATCTCGTTGAGAGTCGTCGGCTTGAGACCGAGCGCTCGCGCCGCCTGTTTCTGAACCCCACCGGCCCGGCGCAGGGCGGTGAGTATGACTCTCTTCTGATATTCCCGCGTCTGCTCCTTGAGACTCCTCTCCCCGAGCCGGACGCCGTCGTCCTTCTGGTCCGCGGCCCGGCGGTCGAGCAGGAATGGCGGCAGCGCGTTGCGGGTGATGAGCCGGGATTTGGACAGCACCACCGCCCGCTCGACCAGGTTTTCGAGCTCCCGGACGTTTCCGGGCCAGTCGTAGTCCTCCAGGACCTCCAGAACGTCATCGGTGACTCCCTCGATCTCCTTCTTGTTCTCCCGGGCATAGATATCGACGAAATGCTTGACCAGAAGGGGGATATCGTCCTTCCTTTCCCGCAGCGGAGGCAGCTCGATCTTGATGACGTTGAGCCGGTAGAACAGGTCGGGACGGAAAGCCTTCCTCTCGATGAGCTCTTCCAGGTCGGTGTTGGTGGCGGCGAGGATCCGCGCGTCCACCCGGATCGTCTTGACGCCGCCGAGCCTCATGAATTCCTTGTCCTGCATGACCCGGAGAAGCTTGGCCTGGGTTTCCAGTCCGATGGTCGAGATTTCGTCGAAGAAGATGCTCCCGCGGTCGGCCGTCTCGAAGAGGCCGTCCTTCTGGCTCACCGCCCCGGTGAAAGCGCCCTTGACATGGCCGAAGAGGTGGCTTTCCAGGAGGTCGGGGGGAAGGGTTCCGCTGTTGACGACGACGAACGGGAAATGACTGCGGTCGCTGTTCTGGTGGATGGCCCGGGCCACCAGCTCCTTGCCCGTGCCGCTCTCGCCCTGGACCAGGATTGTCGAGCGGGTCGGGGCGATGGCCGTGATCAATTCGAAGATCTTCTGCATGGGCTGGCTGTGGCCGATGATGTTCTCGAACCCGAACCTGCGTTTGAGTTCCCCCCGCAGGCGGATGTTCTCATCCTGGAGCTTCCGATGCTCCAGCGCCCGCTCGATGGTCAACAGGAGCTCGTCGTGCTTGAACGGCTTCTGGATGTAATCGTAGGCCCCCATCTTCATGGCCGAGATGGCCGATTCGACCGAGGCGTAGGCCGTGATGATGATGACCACGGCCTGCGGGTCGACCTTCTTGATGCCCTGGAGGACCTGGATGCCGTCCAGGCCGGGCATCAGCAGGTCGAGGAGGGTGATGTCGTAGAATTGGGCGGAGTGTTTCTCCAGCGCCTCCTCGCCGGAGGAGGAGAGCTCGACCTCATACCCCTCCGACGAGAGGAGCTGGCTCAACACCTCGTGGATGATCGGCTCGTCGTCGATGACATGTACGGTGGTTTTTTCGTCCATGGTCAGTTCCGGATGAGAGAGGGCTTATGACCCATCTTTCGCAGGTCGAGGTCCGTGGGGACCGAAATGGTGAAGCAGGTTCCCTTGCCGACCTCGCTCTCGACGCGGATATTTCCCTCGTGTTCGTTGATAATGGCATAGGAGATGGATAGACCCAGGCCGGTGCCCTTCCCGATTCCCTTGGTCGTGAAGAAGGGATCGAAGATATGGGGCAGATGCTGGGGCTGTATTCCCGTGCCGGTATCGGCGATCTTGACAACCACCTCGCCCCCCTGGGATTCCGCCTCGATGCGCAGGGTGCCCCCCTTGGGCATGGCGTCGATGGCGTTGAGGATGATGTTGATGAAAACCTGTTGGAGCCGCTCCCCCTGCGCCCAGATGAGCCTCACCGGGGCCAGGTTCATCTCCAGCTTGATGTTCATGGCCTTGAGCTTGTACTCGATGAGCGAGATGATCTCCTTCAAGCTGTCCGGAATGGAGACTTTATGGAACGCCGATTCCGCCGGGTTGCGCGCAAAATTGAGCAGGTTCTTGACGATCCGGGAGACCCGATCGGTTTGGACTTCGATCTTTCCCAGGATCTGCGTGTAGTGGGAATCGGTGAGCTTTTTCTGGAGCATCTGGATGTAGCTGGAGATCCCGGTCAGCGGCGTGTTGATCTCGTGGGCCACCCCGGCGGAAAGGAGGCCGATCGAGGCCAGCTTTTCCGAGGTCACCAGCTGCTGCTGAAGGCGGATCTTCTCGGTGATGTCTTCGAAGACGATGATCGTTCCGTAGGGGACCATCTTGTTGTCGAACAGGGGAGTCTTGGCGATATCGAAGATCCTCTTGTCGCCGCCCGGCAGCCCCAGCGTGATCTCCCCCAGCAGCCGGAAATCCTGCTGGGTGTCGCTCGGAAAGAGAGCCAGGAAGTTTTGGGGGCCCAGGATCTGCGGGAGCTTCCGGCCGAGGACCTGCCCTTTGGCCAGGGAGAAGATGCCCTCCAATACCCGATTCCAGCCGATGACCGCTCCTTCCTGGTCAAGGACGGCGACACCGACGGTCAGGCTTTCGATGATGTTCTCGCTGTAATCCTTGAGCCTCTCGAGCTCGATGGTCCGGATGCTGGCCTGGTGGTAGAGAGAGGCGTTCTCGATGGCCAGGGAGACCGGCGAGGAGATCGTCGTCAGAAGGTCCCAGTCCTCGCTGTTGAGGAACGAGTTGTCGAGTTTCTTGCCCATGCCCAGGAGACCGATGAGGTTCTTCTCGACCTTGAGAGGCAGAAAATGGACGAACCCCCGTGAGACGAGTTCCGCGCTGCCCTTATAAAGCTCCCGTCTCTCGGCCAGCGAATCGACGGCGACGTACTCCTTTTCATTGAGCAGCGCGTAAAAGCCGGGGTCGAGAGTCATGGAGCGGGGGACCGATTGGGCTTCCCCCTTGTGGCTGAAAAAGAGAAACGTCCGGCTCTCGGCGCGCTCCGGGAGCAGGAGGGCCAGGTTCCTGAGGGAGAGGGCGTTGGCGATGAGGTCCAGGAGGGACTGGGAGAGCTTCTGGAGGCTTCTCTCCCGGCTGAGCTCCTTGCTGATGATGAGGAGCGTCTGCCTGTATTTATAGGACCGCCTGTAAAAAAACCGGTCGAAGACGGAAGTGATCAGTTTTTTCAGCGGGGTGAAAAGCGTCGCCCCCAGGACCATGGCGAGGATCCCGAGGATGAAGACATAAAGCTTGTTCTCGGAGAAAACCTGGGTCCGGGAACTGAGGACGATGTACATGCAGGCCAGGACAAAATAGGAGAAGATCAAGGTGGCGGCCTTCTTCAGCAGGACCTCGAAATCCATCAACCGGTAACGAGAAACCGAGTAGGCGAAGGTCAGAGGGATGAGGGCCTGGAGAAGGATGGTCAGCTCGGCAAGCGCGGAAGGGCTGCGGCCGAAATAATAGGGGACGGCATAAAAAACGACAAAAGGAAGCATGCCGATTCCCAGCCCCGAGAGGATCCAGCGCAGCTGCCGTTTGACCAGGGGACTGGGCGGGTGCCGCAGGCTGTGGGCGATGCTCAACAGTGTCGTGACCGTACACAAAGCGAAGAGAAGGATGCCTCCTCTTTCCACGGCGCCGTAGAGGGAAAGCACGAGGCCGTCCTCCCAGCCGGCCGCGAACGGCGAAAGCAGCACCAGGTTTGCCATGAGGAGGAGCGAACCGGGCAGGTAGAGGAGGTAGGCCGCGGCCGGGTTTTGCTTGAGAGCCTTTTTCCTCTGGGGAAAAATGAGGAAGAAATGGAGAAGAAGGGGGGAGAAGGCGAGAAAAGCGGCCTGGTCGAGTCCGCCGAACAGGCCGTCGAGCAGGTCCATTTCTCCGGTCGGGGAGAAGACGGTGAAGGAATAGAAGACAAGACAGAGGAGGTAGAAGGAGAGATAAGGCATGGCGAACGTGCGCCGGGAATTGAAAAATACGACGACAGCGATCACCAGGGTGGTGAGACCAATCAGGACGAGGTAAAAGTAGAGAAGGTCCGGACGTTTCTGGGAGAGAAAAAAGGAGGGGGACAAAATCTCGGCCGGCCGTCCGATTTGGTATTTGACTTTTTGCCCGGCGGCCGCAGCGACCCAAAGGCTCTTGACGATGTCGATGCGGGTGCCGATCGGCAGGTCGTTGATGGAGTAGAGAATATCCCCTTTCTTTATCCCGGCCAGATAGGCCGGGCTGTTGGCCGCTACCTGGTCGGCGACAAACCGGCCGGACTTTTCTTTCCAGAGGACCCCGTCCGTGGGCTCCCGCCAGGTCAGCTTCCGGTAGATGTTCAACCCGCCCAGGACGAGCAGAAGACCTATCAAGCCGAGGGCCATGATGGTCTTTCTATTCATCGGCCGGGAATCCAAAAAAATGAATCATGATCGGAACAAGACCGACCTGCGTATCTCAATCGAGGACATGTCTTTGGCCAGACCTGACCGCCCATCTTATAGCCGGCTGTCGCAGCAATCTCCTCAGGGCCAGGTCCTCCTTCAGGCCGAGAGGCTTGGTATTCCTCCCGAGAATCGAGCTCATGTAATCGCTTTTGGGCTTTTTAGCCGGATATTCCTGGGGAGCGACCGGCGTCTCGAGAGGCTCAGTTTGAGGAGGCGTTTTGTCCTCTTGAACGGGCGCTGCCCCAAGGAGCAGGGCGAGAATGACCGGTCCGGCCCCCGTCAGCACTCGCTTTTTCATTGGTTTTAAAATAGATCTTTCGTCCTTTTTTGTCAACTTTGGCCGGCCGGGTCTGACTAAACTGCAGAAAGAGGGCATTTTCAGGGGATTCGCCGGCCTTCCAGGCGTTAATTGACAAAAAGAGGGGGATACCCTAAGATTAACGTATCTTATTAGAGAAGAAGAGAGTTTTACATAGCGACATGCCCTATTTTCTCTGTCGGCTAGCCACCGAAGACGGTCAATACCTTGCTCAATCCTTCCTTGCCTCCTCCGCGGAGGATTGCCGGAGGCACTTCGAGGGGCAGGGCTACTGCGTCCTGTCTATCCATATGGACTGGAAGAAAAAAGCCCTCCCGTCCCTTCCCTTTGAAAAGAAGATCAAGGACAAAGATTTTATCATGTTCAACCAGGAGCTGGTGGCGCTCCTCCGGGCGGGCTATCCCATGCTCAAAAGCCTCGAACTCATCACCGGCCGGACGAAAAACGTCTATCTCAAAGAGCTTCTCCAGAAAATTGAATCCGGGGTCCGTAGCGGGAAGGCCCTTTCCGAATCCTTCGCCCCCTATGAGAAAGAATTCACCAAGGTCTATATCGCCTCCCTGATGGCCGGAGAGCAAAGCGGCAATCTGCCAGGGACGATCGGGCGTTACCTCGACTACGCGAAAGTCATCTCCCAGACCAAGTCGCGGATCCGGTCCGCCCTGCTCTATCCCACCGTTCTCATTGTTTTTGCCCTGATCCTTATGGGCATCCTGATTAACTTCATCCTGCCGCGGTTCACCGGGTTCTATGCGGATTTCGGCGCCCAGCTGCCCGGTGTCACCCGGCTGCTCATGTCTCTGGCCACCGGCTTGCGCATGGCGACACCCCTCATTCTCGTCGGGCTGGTCATATCGGCCCTAGTCCTTGCCCGGCTGAAACAAAAAGAGAAGGTCCTCCTCGCCCTGGAGCAACTCAAGCTCAAGATCCCCTACTTCCGCCGGATCCGGCTGGAATCGGCGATCGCGCTCTTCAGCCGCACGCTCAGCCTCCTCCTCGAGGGCGGGATCACGCTTCTTCCCGGGCTCCCGATCGCCTGCCAGGCAATCCCCAACAAGTTCCTGGTGAAGAAGACGGGCCACGTGCCGGAAGACATCCGGAACGGCGGAAGCCTGTCCGACTCCCTTGCCAAGACCGGTTTTTTTACCCCCCTTGCCACCGACATGATCCGCATCGGGGAGAATTCAGCCAACCTGCACGGCATGCTGAAAGAAGTCGCGGACGTCTATGACCAAAGGATCCAGACCAGAATCGATACTTTTGTCTCCCTCATTGAACCGGTTATCATTATCGTCATGGGCCTTTTCGTCGCCATGATGCTCCTGTCCGTATATCTTCCCATATTCAACATCATTCAAATCACGAGATAACTATGAGCAAAGAAGAAACCAAGAAGAGCGCCGCTTCCGAAGAAGCCGAAACTCGAAAGATGGCCGAACGCTATCGGGTCCCATATATCGACCTTTCGACCTATCCGGTCAAGCGGGAACTTGTTCAATCATTCCCGCCTGACTTCCTTTACCGGGCCAACTTCATTCCCCTGGAAGATCAGGACAGTCTCGTCAAGATCGCCATCTCCGACCCCTCCGACATCGGCACGATCGACGCCATTGAATCCTTCCTGGGGAAGAAGGTCCAGGTCCATGCCGCTTCCAAGAGAGCCATCCAGGAGGCCCTGCGGAAGAGCGAGACCGCCCTCCAGGTCCTGAAGGACGCGACCGAGGGGTTCATCGTCCAGGTTGTGGAAAAAGAGAGCGGCGATGAAGAAGAAGTCATCTCCCTGGAGAAGCTGGCCGATCAGGATGGATCGATCATCAAGCTCGTCCACACCATCATCTTCACCGCGGTCCAGAAGCGGGCCAGCGATGTGCACGTCGAATCCCGCGATGACGGCGTCCGGATCAAGTACCGCATCGACGGCGTCTTAGGCGAAGCCATGGAGCCGATCAGCAAGAAGTTCCAGTCGCCCATCATCTCCCGCATCAAGGTCATGTCCGACCTGGACATCGCCGAGCGCCGCGTCCCCCAGGATGGTCGGTTCCGGCTCAAAATCAAGGACAAGACCATCGATTTCCGGGTCTCCATCATGCCCAGCATTTACGGGGAGGACGCGGTCGTCCGCATCCTGGACAAAGAAATGATCACCCAGAATATTTCCGAGTTGAGGCTCGACCTGCTCGGTTTCTCCGAAGGTCTGCTTCGGAAATTCCGCCGCTATATCACCCAGCCCTACGGGATGATCCTGGTAACGGGGCCGACGGGGAGCGGGAAGACGACGACACTTTATGCCGCCCTGACCGAGATCAAGGCGCCGGAAGACAAGATCGTGACCATCGAGGACCCGGTCGAGTACCAGATCGACGGCATCACCCAGATCCCGGTCAACGAAAAAAAGGGACTCACCTTTGCCCGCGGGCTGCGTTCGATCCTCCGGCACGACCCCGACAAGATCATGGTTGGAGAGATTCGTGACCCCGAGACCGCCCAGATCGCCATCCAGTCCGCCCTGACCGGGCATCTTGTTTTCACCACCGTCCACGCCAATAACGTCTTTGATGTCATCGGCCGTTTCCTGCACATGCAGGTGGATCCTTACACCTTCATCTCCGCCCTGAACTGCATCCTGGCGCAGCGCCTGGTCAGGGTGCTGTGTCCGAAGTGCAAGCAGGCGGTCAAATACCGGCCCGAACAGCTCCTCGAATCCGGTCTTTCTCCGGACCGCTGCCGGGATCAGGAGTTCTATGAGGCCCGGGGATGTCCGGATTGCGGGCAGACGGGCTACCTGGGCCGGACGGCCATCGCCGAGCTGCTGGAGCTGTCCGATGCCCTCCGGGAGATGATCCTGGTTCGCAAGCCGCTCTCCGAAGTGAAGAAGCAGGCGAAAGAAGAGGGGATCGTCTTTCTCCGGGAGGTCGGGATGCAGAAAGTCTTCAAGGGGGTTACCAGCCTCCGGGAGCTGAACAAGGTCACTTTCGTCGAATAAAAGAATGAGATTCGATTTCAAAAAGGTCAGAGACTACTTTCTGACCCCCCTCTGTCCTCCCACGATTCTCCAGCTCTCCTCTTCGTATGTGAGCGGCATCCATACGGACGGCAAAGACGGGCGGGCGAGGCACCAGGTTGTTCTCGATCTTCCCGCCGGAATTCTCGAGCCGCATTATGACCGGAAAAATATCGTCGACCCGGCCGCGCTTTCGGGCGTTCTCAAGGAAGGGCTTCGCCAGCTCGGGACCTCGGGAAAAAAAATCGCCTGTCTCCTGCCCGAGGCCTGTCTCAAGATCCTCGTCCTGCCCTTCGATTCCCTGCCCTCGTCCGAGAGGGAAAGAGAGAAGATCATCCGCTGGCGGGCCAAGAAACAAATGGCCGTGCTGGCGGATGATGCCCGGCTGACCTACGAAGCGGTGACCACCGGTTCTTCGGTCAAGGTCCTCGTGGCCTTGGCCCGGATGCCCGTTATCCGGGAGTATGAAGATCTCTTCGCCGGGCTGGGCTTTGATGTCGGCATCGCCTCTTCGCCGACGGTCAGCCTTCTCAACCTGGTCGACTGGGAAGGCGAGAAAGACCTGCTCTTGGCCAATATCGAAGAGGATTCCCTAGGCCTCGTCGCGGTCACGCAATCCGAGCCGGCCCTCTACCGGCTCAAGACATTCCCGGCGGGACGCGACGGCGGGCTCCGTTTTTCCCAGAAGATCGAGGCCGTCGTCAAGGAGATCGAATATACGGCCCATTTCATCGAAGACCGGGAAAAGCGGCAGGTCCGGACTCTCTGGTTCCGGTCGGGCTTGAAGGAGGGCCGGGAGGATATCCGGGCCGGGTTGAGAACGGCCCTGCCGTTCGATGTCCGACCGGTCCTGGCTCCTCCGGCGTGCGGGCTGGACCCGACCGGGAGCGCGTTCCTGGCTCCCCTGGCCGGCCAATTCCCCTGGCCGAAGACGACTCCGGCGGGTTGAGGAACAGGGAAATGTCGAGCCGTGTCCATCAGCGGAGGAATCGAGTCGGATGCGAAGATTGAGCCTGAACCTGGCCACGCGTCCCCTGCGCAACCGCCGTCTGTTTGCTTTTCTCGGCGGCGCCATCGGACTGGCTTTCCTGGTAACGGCGCTCCTGGCGATCATCCTCTTTCTCCGGTTCACTCTGAAAAAAAACGATGTGCAGGCCGGCCTCCGGAAGGCCGATGACGCCATCAAGACCTCCCAGTCCGAGCAGAAAAGGCTCGCCACCCAGCTCAAGGAAGTGGCCAGGAAGGACCAGGACATCGTCGATGCGATCAACAGCATCATCCTGAGGAAGAGCTTTTCCTGGACGGATTTCCTGTCCAAGCTGGAAGACGCTCTTCCCGACTCGAGCTACATCCTCTCGCTGGCTCCCACCCTGGTCGACGACACCCGGGTCCAGTTTCGCTTCCGGGTCGTCTCCCAAAACCTGGAGGGCCTTCTGGCCTTGATCAACAAACTCCAGGAACTGAAGTTCACTCAGCCGCGGGTGGAGACGGAGGAAAGGAACGAACGGGGGCAGCTGGCCTCCGAGATCTCGGTGACCTATGAACGAGTTCTTTAGCGCTCTCGACGAAAGAGACCGGACGAGGCTCCGGCTCCTCGGTCTCTTTTTCCTTTTAGCCTTTTTTGTCCTCATTTTCTTCTCCTTCGGCCAGCGGCGCGGCTACCGCCTGCTGGCCCAAAGACTCGAGAGCCGGGAAAAGACCGCCGCCGCGGAAAAACTCAAGCAGGCCGAAGCCGAGGTCAAGTGGGCCCAATGGCAAAAGGCCTACCGGGACATCAAGGACCTCAAGGATAAGTACTTCTACCATGAGGGCGAGGAGGCCAGCGAACTCCGGCTCGACCTGCAGAAGGTGTTTTCCGCGGCCGGGATCACCTCGCGCTCCTACCGCTATAATTACGCCAACCTGGAGAAGGAGAGGATCAAGAGGATCAATGTCACCTTCACTTTCACCGGTACCTATCCCATTCTGAAAAGATTCCTGCAAACGCTCGAGCAGTTCCCCAAATTTCTCCTCCTCGAGAAGATCGATTTTCTGAAGATCGGAGGAGACGGGACCATGCTGGAGCTGAAGATTGTTCTGGCGGCCTACTATGCGAACTTTTAAGCAATCGGCGGTCGCGCTCGCCCTTGTCCTGGCCGTGGGTTTTTGTCCGGCCGGGAGCCAAAACCCAAAAAACCCGCGCAAAGCCCGGCAGGCGGCCAGGGCGTCCAAGGCGGCTGCCGATAAGGGCGTGAAAAGCTTGCTCCGGAGAGACCTGCTCAATCTCAAAAAGCCGGAGGCGGCCCCCCCCAAACGGAATATCTTCGCTCCCCGGATTGGCCCCAACCGTCCGGGGGAGGCCGCCCGCGCGCTCGAGCCGCTGCCGGCCTCTGATTTTTCGGCGGGGGAAGAGCCGGCCGGAGCCAAAGAGACGGCCCCGGCTCCCCCGGTTATTACGGTCAACCTCCGGTATATCGGGTTCATCGTCTCGGCCCGGCGGCTGGTCGCCCTGGTCCTCTTCGAGGGCCAGGCCATAGCCGTGGTCGAGGGCGATGTCGTGGGCGAGGGGATCCGGGTCGGCAGGGTCAACCGGGACGAGGTCGAAGTCGTCTTGCCGGACTCCTCCACGAGGACCTTTCCCTTAGAAGGAGAATGAGGATGAGAAAGCACGCTGGGTTCCTGGCTGTGCTGGCCCTTTCTCTGTGGGGCTGCATGAGTTTCGGGCCGGAGTACTTCAAACAGGGCAACGAAGCGGAAATCAACAAGGACTGGGACCAGGCCATTAAATACTATGAGAAGGCCATCGCCGCAAAGCCCGGCGAATACGCATACAAAATGTCCCTGACCCGGGTCCTGCTGATGGCGAGCCTGGCCCACCTCCGCTCCGCCCGCGGCCTCGCCGTCCAGGGGAATAAGGAAGAAGCGCTCAAAGAATACGAGAAATCCCTGTCCTACGACCCGCAGAACCGGACGCTCCTCGAGGAAATGCGCCGGCTGACCCAGGAAGCTCCGCCCGAAGAGAAAATCGGGGAGGAAGAAAGCCTCGAGTATCCGGTCAAGCTGAAGGTGGCCAAGGAGAAGATCGAGCTCAAGTTCACCGAGGCCAGCCTGCGCTCGATCTTTCAGACGCTGGCCAAGCACGCTCAGGTGAACATCATTTTCGATGAACTGTTCAAGGATCTGCCCCTGACCATCGATATCGCCGGCCGGGAGTTCGAAGAAGCCGTGGGCTTCCTCTGCCTGGCCAGCAAGAATTTTTACCGGGTCATCGACTAAAAAACCCTGATCGTCGTCCCCGACCAGCCGGTCAAGCGCATCCAGTACGAACAGAACGCGATCAAGGTCTTCTACCTGTCCAACATCAACGCCCAGGACATTTTCGCCGCCCTGCAGCAGATGCTCCGGTCGCAGATCCGCGCCCCCAACATCTTCGTTGATAAAAACCTGAACACCGTGACCATCCGGGACACGCCGGGCAACATCAAGCTGGCCGCCGAGCTGATCCGGAAATGGGATAAGCCCAAGGGCGAGATCGTCGTCGACCTCGAGATCATGGAGGTCTCGCGGACGAGGCTCCGGGAAATCGGCGTCGACTTGGACAACGCTCTGCTCGGACTCCGCTACGCCGGCCCGGGCGGCGCCGAGGACGAGGCCTCCGCGGGCTGGTACAATCTCGGCGAGCTCAACCTCGGCAAGGACAGCAGCTACCAGGTGTCCCTGCCGAGCGCGCTCATCCGCTTCCTCCAGTCCGACTCTGACACCAAGGTGGTGGCCCAGCCGCGGCTGCGCGGCGTCGGCGACGAGGAGATGAAGGCGCTGGT
>Ga0113563_10002266_pt1 | contig 11518 bp, 11 predicted proteins | sample Mud3Dept3metaG_FD_80117 | JGI IMG/M metagenome (GOLD analysis project Ga0113563, IMG submission 80117) | Freshwater wetland microbial communities from Ohio, USA, analyzing the effect of biotic and abiotic controls - Mud 3 Core 4 Depth 3... | ecosystem: Environmental > Aquatic > Freshwater >...
GACCTCGCGCTCATGCTTGGCGGACGCTTCCGCCACATCTCGAACGCCGGGCTTTCCAAGAGCGATCCCGGCATCAACACGATCTACGGCCTGATCGGGATCACGTTCCGCTAGCGACGTCATCGCAGCTCAACTGAGCCGAGCACCTGCCCGCAGACGCCACGACGCGGCGGCGCTTCCGGCTCCCATACGCCCAGCCTCAATGCAGCTTGGCGACGTGCGAGGCGCCGTCCTCGGGCGTCGGCGCCGACGGTGCCACCGAGAGCGGCGTGCACTCGACGATCTCGAGACCGTAGCCGGGGAGACTGACCAGTCGCCGCGGGTAGTTGGTAAGGAGGCGGATCTTGCCGACGCCGAGGTCACGGAGAATCTGGGCGCCGATGCCGTAGTCGCGGAAGTCCCGCAGGCGGGTCACCGGATTGGTGCTTGGCTCGTTCGTGGGCTGTGTCTGACCGTCACCGCCGGTGAAGAGATCGACGCCGTGCTCCTCACGGCGCAGATAGAGGATCACTCCCTTGCCCTCGGCCGCGATCACCTGCATCGCTTGCTGCAGCACCGCCCCCGTGTTGCGCCGCGTGAACCCGAAGACATCACCGGGCAAGTACTCGGCGTGGGTGCGCACCAGCGTCGGCTCGTCGGGCGAGATCGTGCCGCGGACGAGCGCCAGGTGTTCGCCGTCGTCGACGTCGTTGCCGTAGACGACAGCGCGGAAGTCGCCGCCGAAGCGTGTCGGCAAGCGGGCCTCTGCGATGCGGTGTACGAGCGAGTCGTGCCGCAGCCGGTACTGGATCAGATCCGCAATGGTCGCGATCTTGAGGTCGTGCTCGGCGGCAAAAGCTTCGAGATCCGGGAGTCGGGCCATCGAGCCGTCGTCCTTCATGATCTCGCAGATGACGCCCGCGGGTTTGAGCCCGGCGAGCCGCGCCAGGTCGACCGCGCCCTCGGTTTGACCGGTCCGCACCAGCACGCCACCCCGGCGAGCGCGCAGCGGAAAAACGTGGCCGGGCGTCGCCAGGTCGCCTGGACCGGCGCCGTCGCGGAGCGCCGTCAGGATCGTCGTCGCCCGGTCAGCGGCCGATACGCCCGATGTGACGCCGCAACGCGCATCGATGGACAGCGTGAACGCCGTCCCGAGCGGCGTGCTGTTCTCTGCAACCATCATCGGTAAGCCGAGCTCCACCAGCTTCTCCTCTGAGAGCGGCAGGCAGATGAGACCGCGCGCGTAGCGTGCCATGAAAGCGATCGCCTCGGGCGTTACCTTCTCTGCCGCCAGGCAGAGATCCCCCTCGTTCTCGCGGTCCTCGTCGTCCATGAGGATGATCATGCGCCCGGCCCGGATCTCGGCGATCGCCTCCTCGATCGACACGTGACACGGGCTGCGCCGAGCCCGCGGGGCAGCCGGAAGCTCGAACTTCGAGAACATCGCGCTCACCATAGCCCGCCCGGCCGCGCGAGGGAATCGGCGCACGCCAGCCGGGACTCGAGTGTGGCACGACCCCCCGACGGTGCGACCGACACTGGCGCTCTGCCCCGCGCGGGGCGGCACGTCTGCCGGCGCAGGGCGTCAGCGAGGGCGAGCCACCTCGGTGGCGTACGGCGGAGCGGGCTGTGGGGACAGCGTGGCCGCCGCTACTCGACGGTGACGCTCTTCGCCAGGTTGCGTGGCTGGTCGACGTCGGTCCCGCGGTAGACGGCAATGTAGTAGGCGAGCAGCTGGAGCGGGATCGTCAGCAGGACGGGCAGCAACCAGGGACTGCTCGTCGGCACATGCACGACCTCCCAGGCGATGTCCTCGAGCTCGGGGGAAGGCACGTCGGTGACCGCGATGATGCGCCCGCCACGCGACTCGACCTCCTTCATGTTCGAGAGGCTCTTGCCGTAGACACCATCCTTGGGGAGCAGCACGACGACCGGCACCTCCTCGTTGATGAGCGCGATCGGCCCGTGCTTCATCTCGCCGGCAGCATACCCCTCGGCGTGGAGATACGAGATCTCCTTCAGCTTGAGGGCGCCCTCGAGCGCGATCGGATAGTTGATGCCGCGTCCGATATAGAGGAAGTCGCGCGCGTTCCCGTACTTCTTGGCAATCTTCTCGATAGCGCGCTCCTTCTTGAGGCACTGCTCGATGTGCGCTGGGAGATTGACGAGGTCGGTGATGAGGGCACGGGCCTCGTTGGTGGCGAGCATGCCTCGCCGGCGCGCGAGATAGATCCCGAGGAGATAGAGCACGGTGAGCTGTGTGGTGAAGGCCTTGGTGCTGGCGACCGAGATCTCCGGCCCGGCGTGCGTATAGATCACGGCATCTGCCTTGCGCGCGATGCTGGAATCGACCGCGTTGCAGATCGCCAGCACCTTGGCGCCACGCTCGCGCCCTGCCTCGAGCGCGGCTAGCGTATCGGCGGTCTCCCCCGACTGCGAGATCACCACCAGGACGGTGCCTTCCTCGAGGATAGGGTCGCGGTAGCGAAACTCGCTGCCGTAATCGACTTCCGCGGGAATACGAGCAATGCGCTCGATGAAGTACTTGCCGACCAGGCAGGCGTGCAAGGCGGTGCCGCAGGCAACGAGCGTGATGCGCCGGGCCTCGTGGAGCCAGGTCGCGGCGGATAGCTCGTCGAGGCTGACGTCGGCCTTCTCCTGCAGGATGCGGCCGCGCATGGTGTCGATGATGGCCTGGGGCTGCTCGTGGATCTCCTTCAAGAGGAAGTGTGCGTAGCCGCCTTTTTGGGCCGTCACCGGATCCCAGGCGACGGTGCGCGGCTCACGCGCAACCGGCTCGCCGGCGAAGGTCGAGAGCGCGACCTGCGTACGTGTCACCTCCGCCATTTCGCCGTCCTCGAGAAAGAGGACGCGGCGGGTGTGGTCGAGGATTGCCGGGATATCCGAGGCGATGAAGTTCTCGCCTTGACCAAGCCCGATCACGATCGGCGTCGCACTCTTGGCGGCGATCAGCTTGTCGGGCGTGTCCTCGTGCATCACCACGATCGAGAAGGAGCCCTCGAGCTGCCGCACCGCAACGCGCGTCGCGGCCACGAGGTCGAGGCCCTCCTGAACGCGCTCGTCGATCAGGTGCGAGATCACCTCGGTGTCGGTCTCGGACGTGAACGTCCGCCCGCGCGCCTGCAACGCGGTACGCAGCTCGAGGTAGTTCTCGATGATGCCGTTGTGGATGACGACGATCTTGCCGGCGCGGTGGGGGTGCGCGTTCTGCTCCGAGGGCCGTCCATGCGTGGCCCAGCGGGTGTGGCCGATGCCGACGGTACCGGTGATCGGCGCCTCGCGCAGGAGCTTCTCGAGGTTGTCGAGCTTGCCGAGGCAGCGGCGCACGGCAATCGCGCCTTCGTGGAAGGTCGCAATGCCGGCGGAGTCGTAACCGCGGTACTCGAGGCGCTTCAGTCCTTGGACCAGGATGAAGCTCGCGTCCCGGTCGCCCACGTATCCGATGATGCCACACATATCAGCGCTTCCCTCGCCGCCCGCCCTTCACCCGCGCCGGCGGTCGGGCGGTCAGCCGCACCGTCTTGCGCTTCGCCGGCGGGGCTTTCGCCCGACCGCTCGCGCGTGGTGGGACCGCCGCCACCTTGGCCGGCGCGGCTGTTTCGGTCGGGCGCACTGGGCCGGCTTGCCCCGACTTGGCGGAGGCCTTGGCGCGCCGCCGCTCCACCCACCCGGCTACCGTACGCTGCGGCACGCGGCTCAACGCCAGATGCCCCGCGGGCACGTCGCGCGTGACCGTGGTGCCGGCAGCAACGTACGCGTCGTCGGCGACCGTGACCGGCGCGACGAGCTGCGTGTCGCTGCCGATCTGCACCCGGTTGCCGATGACGGTGCGGTGCTTCGCGAAACCGTCGTAGTTGCACGTAATCGTCCCGGCCCCGATGTTGGCGTGGTCGCCGACCTCGACATCGCCGAGGTACGTGAGGTGGTTTGCCTTCGTCCCGGCACCGAGGCGCGCGTTCTTGGTCTCGACGAAGTTGCCAACCCGCACGCCCGCAGCGAGCTCGCTCCCGGGCCGCAGGTGCGCAAAGGGGCCGATCACGACATCGTCACCGACCCGGCAGTCGGTCATGGCAACCCCCAGGCGTAGGTGCACACGGTCGCCGATGGTGGCGTCGCGTAGGAATGCCGTGCCGTCGATCCGGCAGCCGCGTCCGATCGTCGTGCGACCGAGGAGCTGCACGTTCGGCCCGATCTCGCTGTCGGCACCGATGGTGACTCCGTCCTCGAGATACGCGGTTGTCGGGTCGCGGAACGTCACCCCGGCCTGCATCCAGTGCTCCACCAGCACCCGTCGGGCGAGTTCCTCCATGCTTGCCATCTCCTTCCGCGAGTTGATGCCCGCGACCTCTCGCACGTTGGCGACCGGCAGGGTGGCAACCGGCAGGCCATCTGCGACCGCCATGCCGACCACGTCGGTGAGATAATATTCACGCTGCGCGTTGTCAGCCCGCAAACGTGCCAGGGCCGGCAGCAGAAAATGTGCGCTGGCGCAGTAGATTCCCGGATTGACCTCGGCGATGCCGCGCTCGGCGGGAGCCAGATCGCGCTCCTCGACGACGCCCGCGATCCCTCCGTCTGCTCGGCGGCGAATTCTGCCATAGCCGCTCGGGTCCTCGAACGTCGCCGTCAGAAGGGAGACCGCAGCAGCCGCCCGGCGGTGGTGCGCGACGAGATCCGCGAGCGTCGCTGGCGTCAGCGCCGGGACATCGCCATAGAGAACGAGCAGGTCGCCAACGAAGCCCTCGAAGACCGGAGCCGCTGCTCGCACAGCATCGCCGGTGCCGTGCTGCTCACGCTGCACGGGGTAAAAGACCGGAGTCTCGGCGCCGCAGCCAGCGAGATGCACGGCGCAGACACCCTTGACCTTCTCTGCCTCGTGCCCGACCACGACCGCGATTCGCTCCGGGTGGAGAGCGAGCGCTGCATCGAGGACGGAGAGAACGAAGGGCTTCCCGGCAACCGTGTGGAGGACCTTCGCTCGTTCCGAGCGCATCCGGGTGCCACGGCCCGCCGCGAGGATGATCACGCCGAGTGGAGATGCGGCTCTGTCCATATGCGGCGAAACTTTACACCGCCGCTGCCGGCTTTCCCACCGCCAAAACGCCACGCTCGAGCGGCGGCAGCGGCCGGTTGGGCCTCCAGATACGCCCGCGGGGCCTCAGGCCTCACGGAGGTGGTGGTAGTTGCCCCGGAAGAAGATCAGTGGCCGGCCGAGCGAGGCCGTGCCACTCTCCACCTCGCCCACGTAGATCGTGTGGTCGCCTCCGTCGTGATCGGCGGTCACCCGACACTCGACGTAGCCGAGACTGTCCCCGAGAATCGGGGCGCCCGTCACGCCCGTCCGCCAGTTGAGGCCGGCGAACTTCTCCCCGCCCGAGACCGCGAATCGCCGCGACAGCTCCTCCTGCTCATCGGCGAGAATGTTCACGACAAAAACGCGCGAGCGTGCGACGGCCGGGTGGCTCTCTGCGCGCTTGTCGACGCAGACGAGGACGAGCGGCGGTACGAGCGAGAGCGAGCATACGGCGTTGGCGGTGAAACCGTAAGGTCGGCCGTTACCGTCGTGGGTAGTGACCACCGTGACGCCGGTCGCAAAGTGGCCCATCACGCGACGCAATTCGCTAGCCTCGATCCCCATCGGCTTCTCCACGTTCGATTTGGTCTTGCCCTGCGGCGTCTCTTGATGCAAATTGGCGCCGGGTACCATGGGGGGGGACGCGGTTCGTACAGCGCCGATCTGGCTGTTGGCTTTGAGCGTCGCAGCTTGCGGTCTCTTCGGCCCCGCGACCGACCTGCCGCAATCCGATCCAGCCCTATTCACCACCCGTTTCGCGACCCCTTCGCCGTCCCCCGCACCTCTAGCATGGGCGGGCAGCAGTGAGTACGCGATCGTCGTCCGCAAGCACGAGCACACGCTCAGTCTTTATCGTCGCACGGCGCAGCAGAAGGTGTATCCCATCGTCCTCGGCATCGCCCCGAGCGGACCCAAGACCTACCGCGGCGACCTGCGTACGCCCGAAGGTGTCTACCGCATCGTGCTGAAGAAGCCTCACCCGCGCTGGTCGCGCTTCATGTTGCTCAGCTACCCAAACGACGGGGACCGCCAACGCTATGCGATGGCCCTGAGCGAGGGCCAGGTCCCGGTCGTCGACGGCCAGGCCCCGGGGCTCGGCAACGCCGTCGGGATTCACGGCACCGACCGGCTGGATGCCAATGCGCGTGGCGTCGACTGGACGTGGGGCTGCGTCTCCATGTTCAACTCCCACATCGAGGAGCTCTACGAGCTGATCCCGGTCGGCACGCCGGTGCTGATCCAGGAGTAGGGCAGCCCTCGGCTGCCCGTCGAGGTAGCCGATCCCGGGGACGGCGAGGATCTCCTCGCTTTCCGAAGCGGGGTCGCTAGGCCCCTTCCCGGGGCTCCTTGGTCGCGCGGGCACACCGCTTGCTCTGCCAGCACAGTCAGCCGCACCCGACCGGAAAGCGCAGTAGCCGAGCGCTGCAGTGTGCGGGCACGGCGACCGTGCGTGACACATGTGTGCCGAAAACGCGAGCTGCGGACAGGACGATGGCATGGACAGTCGCAACCCAGAGGAGATACCGGCCGAGACATGCGAGGAGCTGATCGCCCGGCGTCTTCGGTTGGGCTCGCTCGTGCTCGCAGCCACCGTCGCATTGAGCGCGGTCCTCGATCTCGCCATCCGTCCTGGCGGCTTCTTGCCCGTTGCCTGGATCTACGGCGCCGATTTCGCGCTCGTGTTCCTCGTCCAGCTCGCCAGCCGTCACCCACAGACGCGTGCGCATATCATCCCGGTTGCCGTGCTGGCAGTGATATTGTGGAACGCGCTCTTCTGTAGCTACGCGGCGCTGTCGCCGCGAGAAATCCCTGTCCCGATCGCGCCGTCGATCGTGATAGTGACTGCGGCCGCCCTGCTGTTCCCCTGGGGCCTGCGCTTGCAGTCGATCGTCGCCGGGGCATGCGTCCTGACCTGTGCCGGCACGCTCGTGCTCGCCGGCCGGTACGCCGATCTCGACGCACTCCACGCCCTCGCCAGCCTGCTCGGAGCAGCCGTCGTGTCGTGCGTTGGCGCCTACCTCGTCGATCGCCGTGCGCACCTCGTCGATCGGCAGACCGCAGGCCTGCGGGAGAGGAACCGACTGATGCGGGAAGCCGCCGTGAGGAAGGACGAGTTCCTCGCGAGCGTGTCGCACGAGCTGCGGACGCCGGTCAACGTCGTGCTCGGCTACGTCGATCTCTTGCTCGATCACTCCTTCGGCCCGCTCGAGCCGGCGCAACGCGACGTCTTGCATCGCATCGCCAGGAACGCTGCTAATCTCTCGAACCTGATCAACGATCTCATCGACCTCTCGCGCATCGACGCCGGCCGCCTGAAGGTGGAGATTGGCGCGGTCGAGTTGCAGCCCCTATTCGCGGACCTCTCCGGCGTCATGGAGGTCCTGCTCTCCGGCCATGATGTGAAGTTCACCTCCAAGATCGTGCCCCGTTGCGCCCGGGTCAGTGCCGATCCCGAGCGCTTGAAGCAGATCGTGTCGAACCTGCTCGTCAACGCCGTGAAGTTCACGGAGCGTGGCTCGATAACGCTGAGCGCCGAGCCACGCCCCGACGGGTCGGTCGCGCTCGTAGTCGCGGATACCGGCATCGGCATCCCGTCGACCGCGCAGCGGGCGATTTTCGAGCCGTTTCGCCGGGTGCATGATCCCAGCCTCCGCGTGCCGGGCGCTGGCATCGGGCTCTCGATCTCGTCCCGGCTTGCCCACCTCATGGGTGGTAGCCTCACGGTCGAGAGCGAGCCGGGACTGGGATCACGCTTCACGCTCGTCATCCCGGCCGTTCCCGAGCCCCCCCGTGCCCCGGGCGCGGCGCCCGATGCCTTGCGCAAGGTGTCGTAGGCCCGCCCTGCATCGCCCACCAGCGCGCCGATGACGGCGCGTTGTCATGAGTGCAGGCTGGCGCGCGCACGGATGCTCAGCGACGCTCCATCGCCAACCAGTGAAAGGCGACGACGACGAGCGCATGCGTGATGTGGCCCGTGCGCATGAGTTCGGGCACGCGCGCGCGCGGCACCAGGACAACCTCGGTCTCCTCGGTAGAGTCAAAGGCCGGCTGATGGAGGCGCTCGACGTCGTAGGCCACGAACGAGTGGCAGCGGTTTCCCTGGATGGCGGGGTTCGGGTGGGCGATCCCGATCGGGTCGATGCGCGCGGAGTCGAAGCCGCTCTCCTCGACCATCTCCCGGCGCGCCGCCGCTAGCGGCGATTCGTCCTCGGGGTCCACCATGCCGCCGGGAACCTCGAGGGTGTACTCCCGTACACCGTGGCGGAACTGCCGCACCATCACCACCTGCTCATCGGCGGTGAGTGGGATGATGTTGACCCAGTCCGGTGCCTCGAGAACGTGGAATTCGTGCTCGGCATTGTCACGCGAGAAGCGGCTGCGCTCGCGGCGAAGCGAAAATATGCGGCACTCGTAGACGATGTCGGCGGCAAGCCGCTCCCAGGTATGCAGGCGCTGCTTACCGCCCATCAGCGAGCGCCCGCCGCGCGCCGGGGCGGCGCCACGCGATCGATGGCCTTTTCGAGGCAGCGCCGGATCTCGTCGCGGCACGTGCGGTGGTACTCGGCGCCTTGGCCAGCTGGGTCTTCGATGTCACCGGACTCGCCAGCCAGCTCCTTCAGCGTCAGCACCTCTTTGCCGGCGGCCTCACTGAATGCCTCGAGCATCCGTTTCTGCTCGACGGTCATGGTGAGAATGAGATCGGCCTCGGCGAGGTGGTGACGATGGCGTTTCAAATCGCAGGCCGTGCGGTCGGCCGGGATGTCGATGGCGTCATCGCGCAGCGTGAGGCGCGCGTCGAGCGACACCAGGCTCGAGTCGCGCGCGTAGGGCGCGATGCCTCCGGAGCGGACGAGGACATCGTCACGTCGGCGCGCCTGGAGCATCTTCGCCAGCAACGCCTCGGCGATGATGCTCCGGCTGGTGTTCGCGTGACAGACGATCAGGATCCGGCGGCGTGCGCCGGCCGAACCATCACATCCCACCTGCGAACACGTCGGCCATGGTCTCCTTGCTGGTGATGCCCTTGGCGAGCTCGGCCTTGAGCTTCGCGCCCAGCGCGGCTGGCTCCCAGACCGCGCGCTGCTGCACCTTCCCTGTCGAGTGCCAACCCTGCATCAGCCACACCGTTCCACCGCCGACGCGGAAGACCTCGCCGTGGACGTCGGCGGCATCGTCGCTCGCGAGCCAGGCGACGAGCGGCGCGACGTTGAGTGGGTTGAACACATCGAACTCACCCTCGGCCGGCTGCTGGCCCATGAGAGCGGCGGTCGCGGGGGTCGCGTCGACCGTGAGGCGCGTGCGCGCTACCGGGGCGATGGCGTTCACCGTGACCCCGTACTTCGCCATCTCGCGATCGATGATCACGGACATTGCGACGATCGCCGCCTTGGCGGCTCCGTAATTGCTCTGGCTCGGGTTGCCGAGGAGACCCGAGTCCGAGCTGGTATTGATGATGCGGCCGTTCAGGACGTTACCGGCCTTGTGCTGCTCGCGCCAGTAGACGCAGGCGTGGCGCGTGCAGTTAAACGTGCCCTTCAGGTGCACCGCCAGCACGGCATCCCAGTCCTCCTCCGACATGTTGAAGATCATGCGGTCGCGCAGGATGCCGGCGTTGTTGACCAGGATGTTCAGCCTGCCGAAGTGGTCGACGGCGCAGTCGATGATGCGCTTGGCCCCTTTGAAGTCGCTGACGCTGTCGCCGTTCGCAACCGCCTCGCCACCGTTCTTCTTGATCTCGTCCACCACCTCCTGCGCCGGGCCGGTGCTCGCGCCGGTGCCGTCGAAGTGCGCGCCGAGGTCGTTGACAACGACCTTGGCACCGAGCTTACCCATGAGCAGCGCCTCCTCACGTCCGATTCCACGCCCCGCGCCGGTGATCACGACAACCTTGCCGTCGAGCAGCATCGAGCAAACCTCCTTCGGGGAGCACCCCCAAATGGCGTAAGTTCGGTAGGCGAAAGCTCGCTACGTGTGCCCGACGCCTGCGGGGTTGTCAAGGTTGCGCCGACCGACGGCGGTGGCGCGCCGCAACGCCGGCCGGGCACGCGCCGCGCCTTGTCATCGCCAGGGGCGTGTGGCAACGTCGCGTAGATGAGGGTACCGCGCCGTACGCCGTGAGTTTGCTGGCGCGACGGGGGCTTGTTGGGAGCCGTGAGCGGTCGGCGCGATGACCCAGGGCGGGTGCCCGGTTCGGTCCGGGGTGTTCGGCGATATGCGTCGGGGCCGAGGGCGGCAAAGCGCGAGACTCGAGGCGAGGCAACCGGGCACGGAGGGTCGGGGGCACACGGCAGTAGGCGAGATGGCAAGCCAGATCAACCGCACGCGTTTCGCGCGACTCGTGACCGAGGTTCTGGAGAAGCTCCCGGCGGAGTTCGCAGCCCGACTCGAGAACATCGAAGTGGTGGTCGAGGACGAGCCCACGGACGCCCAGATCCGCAGCGCCGGCCTCGATCCGCGCATCGATACGCTCTTCGGCCTCTACGAGGGCGTTCCACTCCACGAGCGTGATGCCGCTTACATGGCACTACCCGACAAGATCTCCATCTTCTACCGGCCCATCGTCGAAGCGTGTGAGTCACCGGCCGAGATCCGCACCGAGATCCGCACCACCATCCTGCATGAGGTCGCGCACTTCTTTGGAATCGATGACCAGGACCTCGACGCATGGGGCTACTAGCAGAACCGCGGCCGGCTCGGGCTGACCGTGTCACTCGAAAGGGGGTGTGTGATGTCCGTCGTGAAGATCATCGAACTGGTTGGCGAGTCGTCGAAGAGTTGGGACGACGCGATGCGCAACGTCATTACCGAGGCACAAAAGTCGTTGCGCGGAATCACGCGCATCGGAGTCGCCGAGTTCGATGTCCGCATGAAGAACGACAAGGTCGACGTCTTTCGTGTGCGCGCCGAGGTGTCCTTCCGGGTCGAGCGCTAGAGGCCTGGTCGAGATCGGAGGGGGGCTGCGATCCCACGCCGGCCCTGATGCGTGTGGCGCTCGTCGACGCTCGCCTTTCGAGCGACACCGCAGCGGGGCGTCTGCTTCCTGGTATCGTCGACCGGTTTCCACATGCCCGGCTTTGAGCCGACGACCCGCGCACGCAATCTCGAGCGGCTGGCCGCCGAGTGTGTCGACTTACTGGTCATCGGCGGCGGTATCACCGGCGCCGGGGTGGCGCGCGCGGCGGCGCTCCGCGGCGTCACCGTCGCCGTCGTCGAGGCGCGCGACTTCGCGTCCGGCACCAGCAGCCGATCCTCGAAACTGATCCATGGCGGACTGCGCTATCTCCAGCAAGGGGAGATCGCGCTCGTCCGCGAAGCGGCGACGGAGCGCCGGGCGGTCCGTCGCATCGCTCCCCACCTGGCGACGAAGGTGCTGATGCTCGTCCCTGTCTACGGGCGCACCAGCGCTGGCCTCTACAAGCTTCGGCTCGGCCTCACCCTCTTCGA
>Ga0113563_10002268_pt1 | contig 11515 bp, 11 predicted proteins | sample Mud3Dept3metaG_FD_80117 | JGI IMG/M metagenome (GOLD analysis project Ga0113563, IMG submission 80117) | Freshwater wetland microbial communities from Ohio, USA, analyzing the effect of biotic and abiotic controls - Mud 3 Core 4 Depth 3... | ecosystem: Environmental > Aquatic > Freshwater >...
CGCCGTGGTTCCCTTCGAGTTGCCGCCTGGCGCTCGGCTCGACGAGCATCTGGGCTGATTCCGTCCGGCTGGCCACAAGACGCATAATGCCGCCGCGAAAAAGGAAAAAGGGGACGCTGCCACAAAAAAGGGGACGCTGCCACATACGTCACCTTATTTCTGATGGCAACGCGGCGCCGGTGTTGCGCGGTGAAAGGGGGCTGTGGTAGCGTAAATGCCACTATGCCACGTGGGCCACGGCTGGATGCTCCTGGTGCGCTGCACCATGTGATGGTGCGGGGAATCGAGCGAACGGCCATCTTTCGAGATGACGCCGATCGCGCCGATTTCCTCGTTCGGTTGGCGGGCCTGGCGAAGGACGGTGCCCTGAGTGTGTACGCTTGGGCGCTCCTCGTGAATCACGCCCACCTTCTGGTCCGTACCGGTAGTCGTCCGCTACCCAAGAGCATGCGGAGTCTGCTCACGGGATACGCTGGTGCCTTCAACCGCCGGCATCGGCGTGTGGGCCATCTCTTTCAGAACCGATACCGGTCGATTGTCGTGGAGGAGGAGTCCTATCTCTTGGAACTGGTCCGCTACGTCCACCTCAACCCACTCCGGGCCAAAGTCGTTCCGGATCTCCGGACGCTGGATCGGTATCCATGGACTGGGCACAGTGCCCTCCTGGGGACCGTCCCCCGGGCGTGGCAGGAGATCGAAACAATCCTCGCCCAATTCGGCCCAACCAGGCCGCGGGCGCGGGTGGGCTACCAAGAATTCGTGGCAGCTGGGGCGCGCCAAGGCCGGCGGCCAGAACTCCAGGGTGGGGGCCTCGTACGGAGTGCGGGCGGCTGGAGTGAGCTTGCGGCACTGCGGCGGGAAAAGGACGCCGTAGCCGGGGATGCACGTGTTCTCGGGAGCGGCGACTTTGTCGAGCAGGTGTGGCGCGAGTGCAACGCGGCCCGTCATGCGTCGCCGTTGCAGTTCTCTTTAGAGACCATAATCGCGCGGATCTGTCGGCGGACGGGAACCACGCCGGAGGAGCTGGCGGGTGGCAGCCGCCGCTCACCCGTTGCACATGCTCGCGAGGGGATCGCGCATCTGTGGATCGATACCCTCGGCCAGTCCGGTCGGCGATTAGCCCCGGTGTTAGGGGTGGCGCCCCAATCCGTGTACCGTGCAGCGGCGCGCGGGGCTGCGCAAGCGGACGAGTGGGTGTCGGTCCTAAAAAGGTGACCAAAGTGGCAGCGTCCCCGAGGATTATAGCGCGAAAGGGCACCAGGGCGAAAAGGTACGCTATCGTCCAGCACCACGACTGATGCGCGCGTTACCGCGCGATCTTGTTGAGGTAGCTGTAGCCTGAATTGGAGGACCGCGGCCGTTCAGGCTCGGGACCAGAAATATGGGTGCTGAGGCGGGAGTGTCCAGGTTGACCTTCCTGGGCGTGGGAAATGGCATCTCCTTTTCGAACAGATTGTGCCCCGACCCCTAATGCAGTCGCATGTCCAATAGCAGGTTCCGCCTTACCAACCGCGACAACCGATTTTAGCCATTGCCTGCGCGGTTTGACCACATCGTCCAGGGTGGGCCCCCGAGGTACCGATAGGTCTACTGCAACGCCGCGGAACGGCGTTGTTGCGGGTGGACCAATGCGGCGAATTACTTTCGATTTGACAACCCCTCGTCGGATGAGAGATGTTGCCGCCAGGGTCAAACGGCCAGATCTTCGAGGCAAATAATTCCCGAGACGGCCAACGTGAGTTCTCCGATGTCAGAGCAATCCCTGAAGAAGCTTTTTGAGCGCCGCTTCGGCGAGCCGGCCGAGGCGATCGCGCCCCTCAAGGGCGACGCGTCCGCGCGGAGGCTGTACCGACTCCGGGCCGCATCGCGCACGGCGATCGGCGTCGTTGGACCAGACGACCGGGAGAACCGCGCATTTCTGGAGTTCTCCCGCCACTTCAGGACGTGCGGCCTGCCCGTGCCGGAGATGTATGCGGAAGACCTCGACCAGGGGATCTATCTGGAAGAGGACTTGGGCGACACGACGCTGTTCCAGTTTCTGACGACGAATCGTACCGAAGGTGGATTCTCAAAGGAAGTGCTTGAACTGTACCGGAAGGTGGTCGACTGGCTTCCTCGCTTTCAGATCGAGGCCGGTCGGACGCTGAACTACGACGTGTGCTACCCGCGGGCCAGCTTCGACAAGCAGTCGATGATGTGGGACCTCAGCTACTTTAAGTACTATTTCCTCCGCCTGGCGAAGATCCCGTTCAACGAGCAGGCGCTCGAAAACGATTTCGAGTGGTTCACCGAGTTTCTCCTGTTGGCCGAGCGCCGTTACTTCCTCTACCGGGACTTCCAATCGCGCAACATCATGGTCCGGGACGGGAAGCCGTTCTTCATCGATTACCAGGGCGGACGGCGCGGCGCCCTGCAGTACGACCTCGCGTCCCTACTCTTCGACGCCAAGGCCGACCTCCCTTTCGAGGTGCGCGAGGAGCTTGTCGAGCGGTACCTCGACGCCGCCTCGCAACTCCAGCCGATCGACCGCTACGGCTTTCTCAGCCACTACCCCGCCTTCGCCTACATCCGCATCATGCAGGCGATGGGCGCCTACGGTCTGCGAGGCTTCTACGAGCGAAAGCAGCATTTCCTGGCGAGCATCCCGTACGCGATTCAGAACCTCGAGTACCTGTTGCGAACGGCCCAGCTTCCCCTCGAATTGCCCGAGCTGACGACGGTGTGGCGTCGTCTGGTCGCATCCTCCTCGCTGCGGCAGTTCGGCGCCACCTCGTTGAGGCTGACCGTCCGGATCCAGAGCTTCTCGTACCAGGACGGCGTGCCGACCGACGAGAAGGGGCACGGGGGTGGCTACGTGCTCGACTGCCGCGCATTGCCCAACCCCGGTAGACTCGCGCAATATGAGGCGCTCACCGGTCAGGACGAGGCCGTGATCGCCTTCCTCCGGAACGAGCCTGCGGTCGGCGACTTCCTCCATCACGTCTTCGCGCTGATCGACCAAACCGTCGAGAATTACCAATCGCGGAACTTCACGGACCTCATCGTGGCCTTCGGCTGCACCGGCGGCCAGCACCGCTCGGTATACTGCGCCGAGCAACTCGCAGCGCACCTGCGCGAGACGTTTCAAGTCAATGTCGAGGTGCGCCACGTGGCGCAGGACAGCGGCGCCAGATGAAGGCCATGATTCTCGCCGCGGGCGTCGGAAGCCGGCTGCGCCCGCTCACCGACGAGACGCCGAAGGCCCTGATCGACGTCGGCGGCGCGCCGATGATCGAGCACGTGATCCTGCGCCTGAAGGCGGCCGGCGTCACCGAGGTGGTCGTCAACCTCTTTCACCTGGGCGATCGGATCGCCGCGTTCCTCGCGTCGAGGGGAAACTTCGGATTGCGCGTTGAGTTCACTCGCGAGGTCGAGTTGCTCGACACCGGTGGGGGGCTGAAAAACGCCGCCTGGTTCTTTGACGACGGTCGGCCGTTCTTCGTCCACAACGTGGACGTCCTGAGCGAGATCGACCTCGGCGCGCTCCACCGGTTCCATGAGGAGAACAGGGTGCTGGCAACGCTGGCGGTCCAGCGCCGGCCTAGTTCCCGGCTGCTCTTGTTCGACCGGGACCGGGGGCTGTGCGGGCGGGAGACGCGGGAGGGCGTCGAGTGGGCGAAAGCGCCCGTGCCCGACGTCGAGCGGTTGGCGTTTACCGGTATCCACGTCATCGACCCCGCGATTTTCCCCAAAATGACCGAGACGGGGGTGTTTCCGGTCACGCAAGCCTATCTGCGTTTGGCCGGGGCGGGGGAACGGATCGTAGCGTGCCGTGTCGATGGAAGCTATTGGCAAGACATCGGCTCGGCGGAGAAGCTGGAGCAGGCCCGCGAGTACGTGTGGAAGACTCGCCCTCAGATCGGCCGTTGACAGCATGTCGCCCTACTGTCACGATACGCGTCGCGGAAGGAAGGCGACGTGAAGCGCATACAGATCCAGCTTGATGAGGGTACCTACGCGGTCTTGCGCCGGAAGGCCTTCGAACGCGAATGCTCGATCGCGGCCTATGCGCGAGAGGTTCTTGCCTCTTCGCTGGGGGCTGGCGCACCCAAGCCGAAGCTGACACGGCAGGATTTCCGCTTCATTGGGGCGGGAAGATCCCGTCAGGGGCGATTGGCGCCGGTTTCTCGGCGCCATGACGAGGCGCTGGCCGAGGCTTTGACGGAGAAGGACCCGCGATGATCTTTGAGGGTCGTCAACAGAGGAGACACCGATGCTGAACGGGAAACTGGATTTCCGGAGCGACACGATCACGGAGCCGACCGAGGAGATGCGCGAGGCCATGGCGCGGGCCAAAGTCGGCGATGACGGCCGTGAGGGCGACCCCACGGTCCGCGAATTGGAGGAGTATTCCGCGCAGTTGCTCGGGAAAGAGGCGGGCCTTTTCGTCATCAGCGGCACCATGGGGAATCTCGTCTCGATCCTGGCGCACACGCGCCCGGGGCAAGAGGCGATCCTGGAGCGCGACGCCCACATCTTCTGGACCGAGGTCGGCGGCATCTCGGCGGTCGGCGGCCTGGTCGTCCACCGACTGACCGGGACGGACGGCGTCATGGCCGCACAGGACGTCGAGGCGGCGATTCGCCCGACGCGCATGCACTTCCCGGAAACCGGTCTCATCATCCTCGAGAACACGCACAACATGGCCGGCGGGACTGTGTGGACCGTCGGGCAGATGGCGGCGGTTAAGGCCGTGGCAGAGCGGCACCGGATTCCCGTGCACCTGGACGGTGCGCGCATTTTCAATGCCGCGGTGGCCTTGGGCGTCCCGGCCAAGGAGATCGCAGCGCAGACGGACTCGGCCACGTTCTGCCTTTCCAAGGGCTTGAGTGCTCCGGTGGGATCCATCATCGTCGGCACAAGGCAGTTCATCGAGGTGGCGCGAAAGAAGCGCCAGATGCTCGGGGGCACGACGAGGCAGGGCGGCGTGATCGCCGCCGCCGGTCTGGTTGCGCTCAGGACGATGGTGGACCGCCTGGCGGACGACCACGCCCTCGCCCGGCGACTCGGCGAAAAGCTCAGCGCCGTTCCGGGCCTGGAGGTGAACCTTCGCACGGTGCAGACGAACATCGTTCGAACCAAGGTTTCGGGGCTGGGCGTCGCCGCGGCGAAGGTGGCCGAATTGCTGGCCAAAGACAACGTCTACGTCCTGGCCCAGCAGGCGGACACCCTGCGCTGGCTGACGCATCGGCACGTGACGGCGGCCGATGTAGACGAGGCTGCGGCGGTCATGGCGAAGGTGGCGGAGGGGTTCAAGCGTTAACCGAGGACTCGGCAAACAGAAGAAGCGGCGTTGCGGTGACGCGGGCGGCGATCTCGCGCCAGAGCCGCGGAGGAGCCATCCGCGCGTTACCCGCGCCGCCCCTGCCGACCGGCGAGAATGGTTTCGACCCGCTCGGCAAGCACGTCCAGGTCGACGGGCTTCTCCAGAAACTCGGTAACCGGCATCCAGTCGTCGTCGATGTCCTTCTCGCTGAAGCCGAGAGGAAAACGGGTGTTGACCGCGGTCAGCATCAGGATGGGCACGGTTTTCAAGTTCTCGTGGCGCCACCGCATGGTGCGCGCCAGCTCGAATCCGCCGGTACTGTCCTCGGGAAACATGACGTCGAGCAGCAGGAGATCGGGCCGGCGTTCCGTCATGCTGCGGACCGCAGCCGACGGCTCCAGCTCCATGCGCACCTCATGCCCCTTCGCGCGCAGAACGGTCGCCACGGCCGTGGCAAAGTCTTCGTCATCATCGACGATCAGTAGATAAGACATCGTCCCGCTCCTTTCTCACGAGCTCCCCCTCATCATCCTGTCGGGAATCGTAAGGTGACCGCGGTTCCCCGGCCGGGCGCGCTCTCGACTCGGACGCGGATTCGGTGGCTCGTTGCCACATGGCGAACGATGGCCAGGCCGAGCCCGGTGGAGTCCTTGTTGTGGCGCACCGCCTCCTCGGTGCGGTAATAGTCATCGAAGATGCGCGGCAACTTCTCCGCGGGGATGCCGATTCCCTCGTCCTCCACGGTGACGACGGGGCCGTCGGCTGGAGTTCCCTCGCAACGGACCCGGACGATCCCGCCCTCGGTGGAGTAGACGACGGCGTTGGCGATGATATTGGTGAGGAGCATTTTGATGTGGTCTTCGACAGCCACGATGGTGGCCGGCGACAGGGCCTCCTCCACGATCACGCGCCGCTCTTGCGCCACGGCTCCGACCCGGGCGACCGCCCAGCGGACCATCTCCGTCACGTCGAGCCGGGTCGGTGTGGGGTGCTCTTCGGCCGATTGGAGGTTGGCGAGCTGGAGCATTTCCTGGATCTCCACCGCCAATCGTCGGCACCTGGCGGCGATCCTGGCCACGACCTGTGTGGCTTGCTCGGAAAGGATACCGCAATGCCCCTTGAGCAGCAATTGAGCGTTGGCCGCGATGGCCGCAAACGGAGCCTTGAGCTCGTGAGTGGTCCGTAGCATGTGCCGCGTCTTCTCTCGCTGCGCAACCGTGAGCCGTCTGTTCGCTTCCGCCAACTCCAGTTCCTGGCCCCGGACGAGCTCGGAAAGGTGGGACGCCAGGAACCATACCACGAAATAGATGCCTAGCGCCGACAGCAGCGTGACCCATGGAAAGGCCGGTTGGTCGGTCAGAGTCCGGCGAAGCAGCGGATCGAGGTAGATGCCGGGCGTCTGAATGATATGCAGGCGCTCCATGCCGACGCACGTCGCGTACAGGCCGCCGGCGATGGCGGCCACGATCAAGCTTTGCCGGCGCGAGAAGAAGATGCACGCCAGCACCACGTGGGCTAGGTACAGAAAGGCCGTGGGGGTTTCCAGGCTCCCCAGGAAGTGCACGACCATGGTGAGGACCAGGAGATCCGCGACGATTTGGGTCCACAGGTTCCAGATCGCCCCTCGGCGGAGCGGGTTCCGGACGATCAGCCGCGCGTGGCCGAGAAAACCGAGATTCGCCAGCAGCAGAAGTGCGGCGGCGAGAAACGGCCAGTCCACCTGGGGGCGCAGCCCCAGGCTGTGCAGCAGATCGGGAAAGGCAATCCCCACGAGGCCGAATGACGCAAGGGAGGCAATCGCCGCCCAGCGCAGCCGTACGAACCAGAGCACATTGCCGATAAGGAGGGCTTCTCGCCACGGCGCAGCGGCATCGGGATCGGCCGAGGCAGACGAGCTTGGTGCGGGCTCGGCGAGGGGGAGCTCGTATACAAAGCGTGGGGTCGGATCTGTAGAGGCGCTCATGTCGCCCCCGTAGACGAAGGCGCCCGTTGCGTGGGAGCGTCGGCCCGCTTCCGTCAAGTCGCCGCGCGACGTCGCGCACGCCTGGGTTGTCGAGGGCCCGGGGTGGCGCCCGGCCCAGATACACGCGATCCGGCACGTGGCCTGCGAATCGTCTGTGGGTGGCGGCGCGCCGCCACATCGGATGACCAGAGCATGGTCGAGGTCGGCGATGCTTGTCAAGCCAGAACCCGTTTCGCCTTTTGGCGCCCGCGGCGGTTCGCCGGATTGCGGAGGGCGATGGTGCGCCCGGTGGTCGCCGGAACGGAGCCGCTCCGGGCATTCGCTCGCTCGGGCATACATTCGACAAACAATCGTTTGCGGTCGGCCCGCTCACTGCTATGGTGTAGAAGATTCCAGCGGCTGTCCGCCGGATTCCTCGCGGGTGTATGGAGGGACGCACGCGTGCTGCTCTCGCGCCTACAGACAGAAGACGACGTGATCGCCGAGATCAAGGCCATCAGCGGTCAGGACGTGCGAGCCTGCTACCAGTGCGGGAAGTGCACCGCGGGGTGCCCGCTCGCCTCGGCGATGGACCTCATGCCGAATCAAATCCTTCGCCTGCTTCAACTGGGAGAGCATGAGGAGGTTCTCAAGTCTCGCACCATCTGGCAGTGCGCCTCGTGCCTCACGTGCGCCGCTCGCTGCCCAAAGGACGTGGACCCGGCGCGCGTCATGGACGCCCTGCGCACGCTGCTCATGCGGCGCGGCCTGGTGCATGTGGAGATTCCCAAGATTCCGGCGGACCTGCTCGCGGAGGCGCCCCAGCAGGCGCTGATCGGCGGGTTCCGGAAGTTCGTCGGGTATTAAGCCGCGTTTCCTGCCGTTCCTTGCGGCTTCGCAGGGGTCGGACGTGAACGCCATTCGAGGGCGCTCGATCGCCACGCATGAGACTCGGGGAGGGGGCTCAGTGCGACTGCCGTATTTCCCCGGCTGCACCCTGCACAGCAAGGCTCAAAATTTCGACGCCTCCGCTCGCGCCGCCGCCCAAGCCCTGGACATCGTCATGGAGGAGCTGCCGGAGTGGACGTGCTGCGGCGCGACCTTCTCGATGTCGGCCGACAGCGTGATGGGCCTGGTTGCTCCTACCCGGATCCTGGCCTCTGCCAAGGACGCCGGGAAACTCTTGACGCTCTGCAGCTTCTGTTACAACACCCTGAAGCGAACGAATCGGGTAATCGCCACGGACGCCGAAAAGCGCCGCAAGGTGACGACCTTCATCGAAGAAGATTACCAGGGGAACGTCCAGACGGTTCATCTGCTGGAAGTGCTGCGCGACGACATCGGCTTCGAGGCGCTGGCGGCCCGCGTCACGCGCCGACTGGACAGTCTCAAGGTGGCGCCCTACTACGGGTGCCTCTTGCTCCGGCCGGCCGACGAGATGGGGTTCGACGATCCAGAGCGGCCGACGATCCTGGAGAACTTTCTCGCCAGCCTGGGATGCGCGGTCGTGGATTTTCCTCACAGGACGGAGTGCTGCGGGTCATTCGTTGCGGTCAGCACGCCCGACGTGGCGCAGGCGTGCTCGGCCCGGATCCTGGACGCCGCGGCCAAACAGGGCGCCGAGATGCTGGTGGTGAGCTGCCCGCTGTGCCAGTACAACCTCGATCACGCGCAGCGACGGGTCCAGGCGGGCCGCGGCCGCACGAGCCAGCTGCCCGTCGTGTATTTTTCGCAACTCCTGGCGATTGCCCTGGGGTGCGAGGAGGCTTGCCTGCATCTGGGTGCGCACGTAGTGGATCCGCGTCCCCGTTTGTCAAAATGGCTTGGGCAGGAGAGCCAGGCGACGGCACTGGTCTAGTGGAAGAGGAGTGTAGGCCGATGGCTGCCGAACCCGCGATGGTGCGTTTCTTTTTGATGGGCAAACCGCATGACGTGCCCAAAGGTCTGACCATCCAGAAGGCGATGGAGTACGCCGGGTTCCGCCTGCTGCGGGGGTGCGGCTGCCGCGGCGGCTTCTGCGGCGCCTGCGGGACCGTCTATCGCGTCGGCTCGGACTATCGGCTGAAGGTCGGCCTGGCGTGCCAGACTGTGGTCGAGGACCAGATGTACCTGGCGCAGATCCCGTTCTTCCCGGCGGTGAAGGCGACGTACAAGGTGGAAGATCTCCCGCCGACTGCGGAGACGCTGATCAGCCTCTACCCGGAGATTCTGCGCTGTGTGGGCTGCAACACCTGCCGGAAGGTCTGCCCGCAAGAGATCGAGGTGATGCGGTACATCGCCGCGGCCCAGCGCGGCGACATCGCCAAGGTCGCCGACCTGTCGTTCGACTGTCTCATGTGCGGACTGTGTGCCAGCCGCTGCCCGGCGGAGATCGTGCAGTACCACGTGGCGATCCTGGGCCGGCGGCTCTATTCGCGCCACATCGCCAAGCCGGCCGCGCATCTGGCCCAGCGCGTGGCGGCCATCGACCGGGGCGAGTGCGACGCCGACCTGGAGGTCATGGTGGCAGCGGACTCGGCGCGGCTCAAAGCCCTGTACAACGCGCGCGAGATCGAGCCTGAGGACCTGGAAGCCGGCGGGCAGGAATAGGAGGAGCGCCGTGTCGTACGACCGCGACATGCTGGAGTCCATGCGCCGGGTGGAGGCGACGCGTCCCGCGCGCCTGCACCAGACGTTTCCCCGGCTGACGCCCGAGGAGAAGCAGTCGCTCCTCCAACAGTTCCACCCCGACTACCGCCGGGAGGGCATGCGGCCGCTCGCCGTCGGCCCGAACGTCGGCGACCGGGTGCCCCACGAGGTGGCGAATCTGCTGGAGGGGATCAGCCGGATCGACCCGGAGAGCTTTGATCTGACAACGCCGGACGAGGACGTGGACATCCTCATCGTCGGCGGCGGCGGCGCCGGGACGTCGGCCGCGATCATGGCGCACCAGCGCGGCGCGAAGGTCCTGCTCGTCACGAAGCTCCGCATCGGCGACGCGAATACGATGATGGCCCAGGGCGGCATCCAGGCGGCCGACAAGGCCAACGACTCCCCGGCCGTCCACTACCTCGACGTGATGGGCGGTGGCGGTTTCACCAACGTTCCTGCGCTGGTGAGGGCCCTCACCCGCGACGCCCCCGGGGTGATCAAGTGGCTCGAGGAGCTGGGGGCCATGCTCGACAAGCAGCGGGACGGCACCATGGTCTCCATCCACGGCGGCGGGACGTGTCGCCGGCGGATGCACTCGGCCCGCGACTACAGCGGGGCGGAGATCATGCGGACGCTGCGCGACGAGTTCAAGAACCGCCGGATTCCCATCCGCGAGTTCACCGCGGCCGTCGAGCTGGTCCTGGACGAGTCGGGGCAATGCGCGGGCGCGATCCTGTACGACATGGAGACGGGGGAGTACAGCCTGGTCCGAGCCAAATGCGTGATCCTGGCCACCGGTGGCATGGGCCGCCTCCACGTCCAGGGCTTCCCGTGCACCAACCACTACGGCGCCACGGCGGACGGCCTGGTGATCGGCTACCGGGCCGGCGCGAAGATGGCGTTCATGGACGCGGTCCAGTACCACCCGACGGGCGTGGCCTACCCGGAGCAGATCGTGGGCCTTCTGGTGACCGAGAAGGTGCGAGGGCTCGGCGCCCAGCTCGTCAACGCCCACGGCGAGCGCTTCATCTACGACCTGGAGACCCGGGACACCGTCTCGGCTGGGATCATCCGCGAGTGCGGGGAGCGGGGGAAGGGGGTCCAGACCAACACCGGCATGGTGGGGGTCTGGCTGGACTCCCCGATGATCGAGATCCTCCGGCGCGAGGGGACCATCCTGCGGGCCCTCCCCGCGATGTTCCGCCAATACATGCGCTTCGACATCGACATGCGGAAGGTCCCCATCCTGATCTATCCGACGCAGCACTACCAGAACGGCGGCCTCCTCATCACGGAGGATGCCGAGACCGTGGTCCCGAACCTGTACGCGGCGGGCGAGGTCTCGGGGGGCGTGCACGGCAGGAACCGACTCATGGGAAACTCCCTGCTGGACATCCTGGTGTTCGGCCGCCGGGCCGGGATCGCCGCTGCCGAGCGGGTACGGCGTGTGCAGCAGAAGCCGCTGACGCTGGCGCACGTGCGGGACTATCGCCGGCGCGTGGACGAAAGCGGCAAGGGGACCGGCATCCCCGCGCCGATGCTCCTTCCCGACTACGCCCGGCCCGAGACGGTCGCGCGTAGGCACGAAGCGGTGCGAGCGGCATAGAGCCGCAGAGGTGCAGGGGAGCAGGGGCGAG
>Ga0113563_10002269_pt1 | contig 11514 bp, 8 predicted proteins | sample Mud3Dept3metaG_FD_80117 | JGI IMG/M metagenome (GOLD analysis project Ga0113563, IMG submission 80117) | Freshwater wetland microbial communities from Ohio, USA, analyzing the effect of biotic and abiotic controls - Mud 3 Core 4 Depth 3... | ecosystem: Environmental > Aquatic > Freshwater >...
AAGATACCAGTCGATGAGTTGGGGGCCGAAGAAGAGATAAGCCAGCGCCCCGAAAGCCAGAAAGGGGCCGAAGGGGATGGCGTAGTGCCTTCCCTCTTTTTGCGCCAGCATGGCCCCTCCTCCGATCACCGTCCCCGACAGGGATGCAAAAAAAAGTGTAAAGAGGATCGCCTTCCATCCCAGCCACGCCCCGATCATGGCTAGCAGCTTTACGTCCCCTCCCCCCATCCCCTCCCTTTTGGTGACGGCTTCGTAGGCCACGGCCACCAAGTAAAGCGAGCCCCCTCCGGCCAGGAGCCCGATCAGGGAATCCTTTACCGAGAGGAACGGCTCGAAGAAGGAAAGGAGAAAGCCGATCCCGATACCCGGAAGGGAGATCAAATCGGGAATGATGCGATGATCCAAATCGATGAAAGTGATCACCAGGAGCGCGGCGGTGAAAGCCGAATAGGGAAAGAAGCTGAAGCCGAGGCCGAATTTCACAAAGAGGGCTGCGGCGAAACCGCCGGCCAGCATCTCAACAAAAGGATACCGCCATGAAATCCTGGCCCCGCAATTCCGGCATTTTCCCCGGAGGAGAAGATAGCTCACCAGGGGGATATTGTCATATCCATGAATGGAAGCCCGGCATTGAGGGCAGTAGGACCGGGGCGCGATAATGGAAAGGTCCAGGGGCAAGCGGTAGATGCACACATTCAGGAAGCTCCCCACACAGCATCCCACAAGAAAAACAAAAAGGAGGGTGAATCCCTCAGCCATGGTCCTCCCCTTTCGATCTCTGAACCTTCAATTCAGTCCACGCCCGGGTGATTCACTTGGGCCTGGAAATTCCTTTACTTTTAAACCTTGTTTATGAATATAGTATGGGGCCTTGGAAGGTGTCAATTCTTAACCAGAATTCAATTCTTCTCTTACCGGCTGCCGGCGAAAACATTCCCAAAGACCAGTTCATCCGGTAAAATGATAGAAGTTGTCCCTGGAAGACCATCTGAAACCAAACCTGAGGACCGATGAAGAACCGAACCGCTCTTCTGCTTACCCTTTTCCTCTGCTCCCTCTTGCTGAAGCTCCTGATTTTTTTCTGGGTCACCGAGCCCATCCTCTTTAGCAAGTATCCCGTCTTCGCCGAGCGTCTAAGCAAAGGCCTCGATCTGGGGGAACGCCTCCTCGACCTGAGCCCTCTTTACCTCTACATCAACCTGCTTTTCCACAAGGTTTACGGAAAAAGCTGGGAAGGGCTGGCCCTTCTTCAAATCTTCCTGGGAAGCCTCAATATCCTCCTTGTCTACCTCATAGGCGAGAAAGTGTTCAGTCGAACGGCTGGTTTTCTCGGGGCACTTCTCCTGCTGCTTTACGGAAATATGACCCTCTTCGAACTGACGCTGGAACCTGAAACCCTGGTTATCTTCCTCAACTCCCTGGTAGTTCTGTCTCTCCTCGAAGCCCGGGAGAGAATCCTCTCCGGTTCTCCCCCCTGGAGATTCTTCATTCCCGGCATCCTTCTCGGGCTGTCGGTGATCACCAAGCCCAATGTTCTTCTCTTCCTGCCCCCGGCCATCCTCTGGATCGGGTGGATGCAGATCAATGGTTCCCTCCGAATGAAAGCTTCCCTCTTCCTCCTTTTGGGGTTCTTGCTGGTGATTTCTACCGTCACCCTGCGGAACTATCTCAAGGTCCAGGATTTCGTCCTGATCACCGCCGACGGAGGAAAGGTATTTTATCACGGTAACGGCCCGGGGGGCACGGGGATGGAGCGGGCCGACCTGACCGACCAGGGTTTCAGGGAAGAAGGGATGGGCGATCCAGACCCGGCCCATGCCCTTTTCCGAAAAGCCGCCCGTTCCATTTCTGGAAAGCCCTTAAAACCCTCGGAGTGTTCCAATTTCTGGTTCCGCCGGACACTGAACTTCATGAGCAGCAGCCCTTTGGCCGCCCTTTCCCTCGTGGGGAAGAAGTTTTTCTACTTCTGGGGGAACTACGAGGTCCACGAGATCGACTCCAACTACAAGTATGATCTCATCCTGCGGCGCTGGCCCCTCGTTCCTTTCGGGGTTCTATCGATCCTGGGGATGGTGGGAATGACACTGGCCCGGAAAAGATTTCGCCAGGCTTTTCTTCTCTACTCCATGGTGGGAGTCTATCTCCTTTCCGTTCTGATCTTTTTCGCCGCCTCCCGCTACCGGGTGCCCGCAGCCCCTTTTCTGGCCCTTTTTGGCGCTTTTGCTCTGAATACTTTTTTCACTCTCTGGAAAGAAAAAAGAAGAATCCTCCTTTTCGGCATCCTTGCCTTTTCTGTTCTTCTCTGGCCCTTGATCAACCTGCCTTTCCGGAATGAGGTTCAGGCCCTCGAGCGGTGGCAAATGGCCACCCGGATTCATTACAGCCTGGGGGGAAATTTCCATTTTCAAAAACGACAATACCGCGAGGCCGTCGAAGAGTATCGCAAGGCCCTGGTCCTCGCTCCCGATTTCGCCCCGGCTTATAATCGGCTGGGGATGTGTCATGCGATTCTGAACGAGATGGAGGAGGCGGAGAAAAATTTCCGAAAGGTCGTAGAACTGGCCCCGGACATGGACCAGGGATATTTGAACTTGGGAATGGTGCATCTTCTAAAGGGCGAGCCGGAAAAAGCGCTTCCCCTTCTGGAGAAAGCCCTTTCCCTGAATCCGGAAAATGCCCGGGCCAGAGAGCAACTGCAGAATCTCCGCCCCCGATCTTCTAAATGAGTCTTCTCTGGAGCCCTTTTCGGGACTTCCCCCAACACGTGCTCGGAATCGTGCAGCAGCCGTCTTTCAGGCTATCCCTTTATTGCCATCGAAAAAAATTGGGAACATGCAGGAGGAGAGTGGCAATCATCCCTCCGGCCAATCCCAGTAAGGCCAACAGGGCCCCTGCTCCATCCCACGGTTTCTTCCACCGGTAGGCTCCCCATATACCGATTCCCATCGAAAGGATTCCGGCCGCGATTAGGGTCCATAACCAAGGTGGAGAGATCATGGGAAAGCCCTTCCTGCTGTTTCCGAAGGCTTGGGATTGTTCTTATCTCCCATTCCTGGCCGGGTTCCTGCCTCAGCCTATTTTGGAGAAACCAGCGCCCCCCGGTTGTCTTTTGGTTGGCCGCGGCGAGCTTTTTCAAAATGGATTTGGCTCTTTGCTTCCTGTCCAGGAATCAGTCCTAAGGCCTGCGCCAACTGGAAGTGAATATCCAAGTCTTCGGGTTTTTCCTTGAGCGCCTCGTAGAAATATTTCGCTGCCCGGAAAGGATCTCCTTTTTTGAGATGGAGCCTTCCCAGTTGATAATGGATGGGAGCCCCTCCGGGCTGGCGGACCCGGATTTTCTCCAGCTGGGCGATGGCCTCATCCGTCTGCCCGCTTTTTTCCAGGGCCATGGCAAGGTTTAGGCGGGCGGCCATATCCCGGGGGTCCTCTTGCACCGCTTCCCGGAAAAGGGCCAAGGCCCGGGAAAAGTCTCCGCGTTTTTGGTATATGACTCCCAGATTGTTGCTCGCCGTCACCCGGTTTTTCTTGTTTCGCTTAGCTTTCTCAAAAGCGGCGATGGCTTGCCCTTCCTCTCCCTTTTTCCAGTAGCTGATTCCCAGGTTGATTTGGGCATCAGGATAATCAGGGTCGCTTTCCAGCGCCCTTTGAAAGAGGGAATGGGCTTCCTCCACCCTGCCCTTGTTCAAAAAAAGAACTCCCAGGTTATTCAGGGCCCCCGGGGATCCGGGCGTGCGGCTGAGAGCCTCTCGGTATAGAGTTTCGGCAAGAGTGATTTGCCCCCGGTCCCGGGCCTCATTTGCCAGGCTCAAGAAGGGGCTGGAAAACCGGGTATTTTGGCGGATCACCTGCGTCCAGAGGGTAAAGGTGTTCTTCCAGTGCGCCGTCTGCTCCTCCGTTAACCATGCGAACCCCACAACGATGAGACCGAAAACGACCGCCCCCGCCCATCGGAGGTCCGGGTTGAATCGATTCAGGATTCGAGGGATCCCCCAGACCAGGAAGAAGGAGAATCCGATGGAGGAGAGATAAAGGTAACGGTCGGCCCTCAGGACCGCCAGAGGGACGATATTCAAGACGGGGAGCAGGGGAATCAGGAAGTAAAGGAGACTGAAGAAAAGAGGCCGGTTTTTCCTGTAGGCGCACATCCCTCCCAGGGTTAAGAGGAAAAGGAGTGAAAGGGAGGCCCACAGCTGATAGTTCCAGATGGATTTCACGATCGGGGTATCATAATGGAAATTCAGGTGCAGGGGCACGAAAAGAGAAAGAAAGTATTCAGCCAACACGTTGGCCATGGTAAGGAAGGTAAAGATGGGATGACCCCCGTGGAACTCGGGGATGATCGTCTGCCGTTGGTAAACGCAGACCGCCAGGACGGAGAAAAAAGCGCTTATGAGGAAGAAGGGAATCTTATCCTTCAGCCATTCCTTCCTGGGACGAGAGGTCCAGCATAAATCATAAAGAAGCAGGAGAAGGGGCAGGACCACGGAAGAGACTTTGGCCAGGACGGAGAGCAGGTAGAAAGCCAGGGAGGCTCCATAAGCTATCCGCCTTTGCCGCCCGTCCAGATATCGCAGATAGGCCAGGAAGGCAAGCAAGAAAAAGAATCCGGAGAGAACATTCTTCCTCTCCGAAATCCAGGCCACCGACTCCACGTTCACCGGGTGAAGAGCAAAGATAAGGCTTCCTGCAAAGGGGAGCCACATTCCTCCGCCCAGAAGACGGCGCAGGAGATAGAAAACCAGGACAGCATTGGCGATGTGAAGGAGGAGGTTGGTAAGACGGTACCCCAGGGGATTGAGGCCCCAGAAATGGAAATCCACGGCATAGGACAAAATCTGCAGGGGGAAATAGTTCCACATGATCACCGAGAAAAATATCCGGGAGATGTTTTCCCAGCTCAGCTCCCGGATCGATTCGTTGTCGGTGATGTAGCCATGGTCGTCGACGTTCAAAAAATCCCCGAAAAGCGAGCGGTAATAAACGGACAGGGTGATCAGGAATAAGAAGAATAGGAGGAGAGACGGGCCCAAAGGAGGGGTGCCGGTGCATCCCTTTTCTCGCTTAACCTTGGAAACAGAAATCTCTTTCATCCCTGCTTTCTGAACCCATCTTCTTTTTTGAAATAGGCTTCCATCGTCCCCTCCCTTTTCATCCATCCCAGCAAGAAAGCCAGAAAAAGGCAAGTGGGCATAAGCCCGAGGGATAGGAGGAGGTGAATCGCCATCGCGGGTTCAATCCGCCGTCGATAATCCCCGGCTTGGCTCTTGAGAAGGGTGTATAGGGAGCCTTCCGAAGCGGTCAGCCGGTTCAAAGAGCTTTGAAGCCATCCGTACGGATTCTGCTCCATGGAGAAATGGCTTACCCGGATCAGGCGAAATCCCGCTTGGGCCATAAGCCGTTGCAGCGTGTCCGGGGAAAAAAGATACAGATGGCGCGGGGGGTCCAGATGAAACCATTTCTCCCTGAATATCCTCGCCTGCAGGCTTTCGATGTTGGGCGTCGAGATGGCCACGATTCCCCGATCCTTTAAAACAAGGCGAATTCCCTCTACCACGGTCGATGGTTCCCGGAGATGCTCGATCACATGCCACAGGGTAACCAGGTCCAGCGTCTCTTCTCCAAATTTTCCTTCCTGAATCTCCCCCAGGAAAATCGGAATTCCCGCTTGCCTGGCTCGGCGGGCAGGTTCCTCCGTCAGCTCCGTCCCCTGCACTTCCCACCCCTTCCCCCGGAGAAGCTGCAGAAAGGTTCCCTGCCCGCAGCCGATGTCCAGGGCCCGACCTGACCGAGGCAGGAATTTTTGCAGGCGGGAAACCCTGGTCCGGGCAAAAGCAAACCGCAGGGCTTCAATCCCCCCGGCGAATTTTTGTTCTCCCCTTCCATAATAACTGCGGCCGTAATACCCGAGCAGTTCCTCGGGGCCCGGCTGCGGATCCAGAAAAACCAGCCCGCAAACGGAGCATCGCTGATAATGAAACAGGGACCCCTCGGCCCGGACCGAAAAGTAACGGGTAGACCTCGTAGGGATATGGCATATGGCGCAGATACCCTTTTCCATCGTTCATGCCCTGACCATGCCGATCACCCAGAGGGCATAAAAGAAGAGAATGCATCCTCCCCAGAACAGGGCTTTCCCCTTGGCCAGCCCCCCTCCCCTGCGCAGAAAGGTAAAGATGAACACAAGGGCCGAAAGAACCCACCCGAAGAACCCCACCTCTGTTGCCACCGCCCAGCCGACCTTGGGGGCCCAGTCTTTTTTGAGGGAGGCCAAGTATCGCTCTTTTCTTTGCGCAGGGGTCATTTTTTTTTCTTCATCGGGAATAGGCTCTTGGACCGCCCAGATAGAGGCGATCCGCTCATCGGCCTTTTCGATCCATTCGCTCCGGGGCGTATAGAAGCTCCGCACCCCGTAAAGACTGCTGCGCAAAGCCCAGTAAACCTCCAGGGCGGTTTTGGGATCCCCCTTTTCCTCCAGTTTTCCTCCCATTTCCCATAGCCGGAGGATAGAGCGGTCCACGGACGAACTCCAGGGAGTATACCAGTGGATCGCCCGGTCATAATGGAGGAGGGCTTTTTTGAAATCCCCCTGGCGGAAGGCTTCTTCCCCTTTCCTGAACTCCTCCCCGGAATTGTAGAAAACCTTCCCGTAAAAAAGGGCCAAGCCCAATACTCCCAAAAGGATGCCCCCCAGAACCCAGCGTCCCTTCATATTCAATAATCCCTCTTCTCCTTAGGCATGGATGGAAGTCCCAAACGGGCCCTTTCGGATTTCGGGAAGGATCGATCCTCCCCCCGGCTCAGGCGCTCCCAAAGAATGGAGATGAGCCAGGCCAGGACTTCTCCCCCCAACCACCAAATCCGGGACAGGAGGGCCAGCGCCGCCGCTGCATAAAGGGGGAAGAAGGGCTTCAGAAGAAGAGTCAGAGCCCCTTCCCGAACTCCTAAACCCCCCGGAGTTATGAAACTAAAGAACCCAACCGCCCAAGATAGGGTAAAAGCGCTGATCATCTGCGGAAGGAGGGACAGCTCGACCTCCGTCAGGGAAGCAGCCAGCAGCCAGAAGCTCACTCCCATGCCTACCCAAAAACAGAAAAAGACGGCAAAGGGATAAGTCATACTCCGGTAGGAAAATCTCAGGGGAACCCAGGGCTTTTTTAAAACCTTTTCGATGATGGAAAGGAAGAGATTGAGAAAATAAGGATGAATGAAGCCCATGCAGCCGATCCCGATCAGGACAAACAAACCTTTCTGCCAGTCTCCCCAAAAGGCAGAATGGCCGGGGAAGAAGAGGGAGAAGGTCAGGATCCCCGAAGTTACCACCAGGACCGTTTCCAGGAGCACGGCCAATGAGGCCTGGGTCAGGTTCAGCCCCTCCTGGCGGTAAAAGTGGGCCCGCCCCAGGAGGGCCCACCACCCTCCCGGAAGATACTTGGCCAGGAGGGAAGAGAAAAGAATTTTACTAACTCGGGAATAGGGCAGGCGATGCCCGAGTAAAGCCAAAACCTCCCGTAATCCCCAGGGCAGAAGAAACAGGGATCCGGTAAGCGCGGCAAAAGAGAAAAAGGCAAATCCGGGTTTCAGCCTCCAAGAGTAGGTTCGCAGGGCGGCCCAGTTGGACCAGAGTTCCCGTAACAGGAAACCCAGGATGAGGGCCACCCCGAAAAAGCCCAGCAGGCGGAGTCCGCGAGACGATTTAAGTGCCATTCCCCTCCCATTGACCGAATACTCCCACGGGGATCGGGGAGGTACAGATGTTCCCGAACCCCTCCTCCCGATACCAGGATACGACCTCTTCGGTGGAGTGAAAATTTTGGTAATCCGCCGCCAGCCAGTTGAAAATCATGTGTCCCCGGTCCCGCCATGGAATCCGCCGCTTCTCCACCCGGCTGGCCCTCCACGCCGTGGGAAGGAAGGGAACGGCCAGGAAGGACAGGACCTCAACCCATCCCAGGGGCAGCCGCAGGGTCAACGCCCGAATCGACCGATTGAGAATGAAGAAAAACGGCGGCAGAGGGGGGTAGAGAGTGATGGAAAACCCGCCCCCCGGACGGACCGAGCGGGCCACCCGGCGGAAGGCCTCCCGGGGGTTGGATACATACTGGAAGACCCCTTTGCTGTAGACATAGTCAAAGGTCCGCGGACGAAGGGGAAGGGTGAAGAGGTTCCCCTGGATGAAGTGGACCCTGGGATTGGTATGCAAGCGTTCCCAGGCCCGGTCCACTCCATCGCTTAATTCCACTCCCACCACCTCAGCCGCTTTCCGGGTGAGGCGGTCGGCGAGCCGGCCGATCCCGGAGCCCACGTCAAGCAGGAGTTTTCCCCGGAGAAAATTCTCCTTCACGCACAACCGACGGAAAAAATCTTCCTCTTCGGCCTCGGGAGAATGGCCGTAGATTTCCTGGCCCGCGTCGACCATCCGCCATTCCCGGTCAAAGGTGGCCTTCACCCCTCCATGGCGCTTCAGCGAATGAAAAAATTCCTCGCCCCCCCCCGGTTCCCGTTTCTCCCTTTTTCCCAGGGTCCGCAGAATCCCCCCGGACACGGCGAATTCATGGCCATCCGGGCAAATCACTATGCCCTCGAGGATTTCTTTCCCGTAACAACGGGCGCAATCTTCCACGGTGATTCCCGAAAACCCTCTTTCTTCTTTCCACAAGCACCGGTCTTGGCAGGGGATGGAGGACGGTTGAAAAGACGGAGCATCCTCTTCCTTCAGGACGCGAAGGGAAAAACTATCCCCGCAAATCGGGCAGGCCAGAAGATCGAAAAGCCTTCTTTTCAAGAATGCTCTCCTTCAGCCTTTTTCGATTTGACCGCCCTTCCCATCTTGTAAATGGCAAAGAAGGGAGGAACCCACCGGGGAAACCAGGAGACTCTTGCCAGGTCGAAAAAAGACTCTGCGGCTTTCAACACTTCGTCGGCGGAATGGTAGTGGTCGGGCGGCTTCTCGTATCCGGCCAGGCGGCGCCCCCAACCATAGAACTCGTTCTCGTTGGGGCAGAGGAAAACCAGCTGTCCTCCCTCGCGCAAGACCCGGCGGATCTCCTCCAGGGGAACCTGTAAGTCTGCAAAGTGTTCCAGAGTGCTCGCCGCAAAGGCCAGGTCAAAGGACCCCTCCCGGAAAGGAAGGCTTCCCCCCTCGGAGCGGGCCAGGGAAACCTTTTCCAGGCGGAAATGCTTGCGAACCCGGTCGGCGGCGGTCACCTGGAGGTCGATCCCCACAGTCCGGAGAAAATGCTCCTCCCAGGTGGGGAACATGACTCCATTGCCGCAGGCAAAATCCAGGACCCGGAGGCTCCTTTTTTGGGAAACCATGGTCAATAGCCGTTCCAGCTTGGCCCAGTTGAGCCATCGGACCCAGCCTGCGGCGTCGAAATAAACCGGAGAGTCGACGTAGCAGCCTTCGCTGAACTTTCTCAGCAGGGCAGGAGGAATCCTCCGGACTCGAAATGGGTTCACCCCGGTTCCTCCCTTAATCGGCGCCCATCGCGGGCGAAGAGGCGGCTTCGGAAAATTCCCATTCGGTTCAAACGGAACTGGACGGAAGTCTTCAGCACCCCCAGTCCATAGATAACACTGCGGCGAAAATTGATGGAAGAGGACTCGGCCGTGTACCGGGTGGGACAGGTTACCTCGCCGATGCGGTATCCAAAGTGGATGATCTGCGCCAGCATCTGGTTATCGAAGACAAAGTCGTTGGAGTTCTCCTCTAGGGGCAGGGCCTCCAGGACCTTCCGGGAAAAGGCTCGGTATCCCGTGTGGTACTCCGATAGCTTGTGGCTCATCAGAAGGTTTTGGACCGCCGTGAGGACCCGGTTGGCCAGATACTTGTACCGCGGCATGCCCCCTTCCAGCGCACCGGTCCCCAAGATGCGCGATCCCAGGACCACATCGAACAACCCGCAGGCGACCAGCCATCCCATGGCCGGCACCAGCTCCGGGGCATACTGGTAGTCGGGATGGACCATGATGACCACGTTGGCCCCCCGCTCCATGGCCGCCCGGTAGCAGGATTTCTGATTCGCTCCATATCCCAAATTTCGTTCGTGGCAGACCACATGAAGGCCGAGGCGCCGGGCAATCTCCACGGTCCGGTCCTGGCTGCAGTCGTCGACCAGGATAACATCGTCCACCACTTGCCGATCCAGGGCTTGGTAGGTCTTCTCCAGGGTTCGGGCGGCATTGTAGGCCGGAAAGACAATGGTGATTTTTTGCCCCAGAATCATCCCGTTCTCGTCTTCACCAGGGTGAAAAATCCCCGGGCCGCCTCCCGGAACTGTTCATAGGAACGGATGGATTTCAGGAAGCGCCAAAAAACCGCCGGGCGGAGGTAAAAGGATTTAAGGGCCTTTCTCTGCAACGATTTCAGTTCAGCCGCGGATCGGCCCTTGGGCACGTACACCAGTTCGCCTTCAGTCCAGCCCCCGTAGGTCTTGAAATCCGCCCAGCGGGCCGAGCGCAGCGCCCCTTCGGCCCGGGCCAGCTCATAGAGCTTGGTGCCCGGGAAGGGGACGGTGATGGTGAACTGGGACCATTCGGCATTCAGCTTGCGGGCCAAGCGGATTGTCTGCCAGCTCTCTTCCCGGGTCTCCGTGGGCAGGCCCAGCATGAAAAATGCCCGGATGGCGATTCCCAGCTTCTTCGTCAGAGCAAAGGTCTTTTCCACCTGATCCAGGGTGATTCCTTTTTCGATGAGGTCGAGAAGACGCTGGGAGCCGCTCTCCACTCCGTAGCTGACCTGCCAGCAGCCGGCATCTTTCATGGCCCGCAGGATCTCTTCATCCACCGTGTCCACCCGGCTCTCACAGGTCCATTGAACTCTTCGGGAAAGGCCGCTCTCCACCAAAGCGCGGCAGAGGTCGAGGATGAAAGAACGGTTGAGGGTGATCGTGTCCGCTTCCAGGTTGATCTCCTTGGCCCCGTACTGATCAACCAGAAGGAACATTTCCTGGATGATTCGGGCCGGCGAATGCGGCCGGAAGGCCCTCCCGAAGGTTCGAAAACAGTAGGCACAGCGAAAAGGACATCCCCGGGCTACGCTTACGGTGTAACTGTGTTCCGCCTGGGTCCGGCTGCGGGTCATCCGGTAGGCGTCCATAGGAAGGAGGTGGCGGGCCGGCAGGGGAAGCTGATCTAAATTCTTGACGGGGGGGCGCGTGGGATTGACGAGGATGTTCCCGTCCTTCCGGAACGCCAATCCCGCCACGGAATCGAGGCTTCTTTTGCCCTCCAATGCCTCTGCCAGCTCTACCGCGGCCATCTCCCCTTCACCGATAACCGCGAAATCCAGCTCCGGAATTTCTTCCAGGGTTTGCTCCGGCAGCACGGTAGGATGGGGGCCCCCTACTACGGTTCGAACCGTGGGAGAACTTTTTCGCGCCTGGCGCAGGACCTCCAGGCTGCGATGGTACATGGGGGTAAGCATGGTCACTCCCACCAGGTCGAACCGGTCCCGCATCACCCAGTTGCCGATTTCTTCGACGCTCATCCGCAACGCCGGGGCATCCGCAATCT
>Ga0113563_10002270_pt1 | contig 11514 bp, 21 predicted proteins | sample Mud3Dept3metaG_FD_80117 | JGI IMG/M metagenome (GOLD analysis project Ga0113563, IMG submission 80117) | Freshwater wetland microbial communities from Ohio, USA, analyzing the effect of biotic and abiotic controls - Mud 3 Core 4 Depth 3... | ecosystem: Environmental > Aquatic > Freshwater >...
GCGCTGGTCCCAGCCGTCTCGCGCTCGAGGTGGGCCCCTTGGGGACCCGCCGTCGTCTGCTTCGATCGGGACTCCAGGTCCTCGATCACAGCGGCGACCCGTTGCAGGTGAGCGCGCACCTCCTCCGGATCGTATCCGCGACGAACCGTCCGGAAGACCGGGTCACTCAAGCCCTTGACGAGCACCTCTGGTTCCGTGACGGGTGCCTCTGGCGTGGCCATATTCCCCTCCTGACATCGCCTGAACGCGTCGTCTCCTCCGGCGGAGGTCCCCCGCTGGACCCCCATTGTCGGCCGTCGGAGGTACAGCGTCCTCGGACGAAGGGTGAGTCTCGAAGGGATCTTCGACGTAGTGCGTCCGGGCACCCACCGCCCGAGATGGATCGGCGCCTGAGACAGCGGGGGTGTCAATCCCGCGCCGTGAGCACGAGATGCCCGTCCTCGGTGACGGCGATGGTGTGCTCGAAGTGGGCGGAGAGGGATCCGTCGGCGGTGACCACGGTCCAGTCGTCTGCCAGGACCCTCGTCTCCCAGCCTCCCGAGTTGACCATCGGCTCGACGGCGATGACGAGCCCGGCGCGGAGCTGAGGCCCTCGACCGGGGGGACCGTAGTTCGGGATCTGGGGGTCCTCGTGCAGGTTGCGGCCCACGCCGTGCCCGACGTACTCACGGACGACCTCGAAACCGGCGCCGAGGACGACCTGCTCCACCGCATGGGAGATGTCCGAGAGGCGACCGCCGGGCCTGATCTGCGAGATACCCGCCTCGAGAGACTCCTCGGTCACGCGGACGAGCTCCTCGGCCTCGGCGGAAGGCGGCGCGCCGACGAAGACCGTGACGGCCGAGTCGGCGTGGAAGCCCTCCCAGACGGCACCGAAGTCGAGGGAGAGGAGGTCGCCCTCCTTCAGGACCCGCTTCGGCGACGGGATACCGTGGACGATCTCGTCGTTCAGCGACGTGCAGATCGACGCGGGGAACCCTCGATACCCGAGGAACGACGGGGTGGCGTCCTGGTCGCGGATGTAGTCCTCGGCCACGCGGTCCAGATCGGCGGTCGTCTTCCCGGGGGCGACCGCCGCGAGCACGCGATCGATGGTCCCGGCGACGATGCGTCCGGCCCGACGCATCCGCTCGACCTCGGGGGGCGACTTGTAGACGATCACCCGTACGCATCCAGCAGGTCGGAGACGGCCTCGACGGTGCGGTCGAAGACGACCTGCTCGGCGGCCTCGGCGTCGATGTCGCGCAGGAGCCCGCGCTCCCAGAAGTACAGGACGAGCGGCTGGGTCTCGGACCGATAGACCTCGAGCCGACGGCGGATCGTGGGCTCGTCGTCGTCGGAACGGAGCTCCAGACGGTGCCCGCAGACGTCGCAGACGCCCTCCGTGCGCGGCGGCTTGAACTCGACGTTGTACGGACGCTTGCAGTTCGGACACACGAGCCGGTTCGTCAGGCGCTTGACGACCATCTCGTCGGCGACCTTGTAGTTCAGCACCGCGTGGAGGGGGCGGCCGGCCTCGGCCAGCGAGCGTTCGAGCGCCTGCGCCTGCGGCACGGTGCGTGGGAACCCGTCGAGGATGAAGCCCTCACGGCAGTCAGGCCCGTCGAGCCGCTCGAGCACCATCTTCACCGCGATCTCGTCGGGCACGTATTCGCCGCGCTCCATGTACGTCTTCGCCTGCAGGCCGAGCGGCGTTCCCCGAGCCACGTGATCGCGGAAGATGTCGCCGGTCCCGATGATCGCGAGCCCGTATCGCTCGGCGAGCCGCTTCGCCTGCGTCCCCTTCCCTGCGCCCGGCGGGCCGAGGAGCACGATGCGCATGGCGGCCTACTTCAGGAAGCCCTCGTAGTGACGCATGAGGAGCTGGGACTCCAGCTGCTTCATGGTCTCGAGGGCGACGCCGACCGTGATGAGCAGCGTCGTCCCACCGAACGGGAAGGTCGAGATCACCCAGAAGGCGAAGACGATCGACGGCAGCAGGGCGATCACCGCCAGGTAGATCGACCCCGGCAGGGTGATGCGGGTGAGGACGAAGTTCAGGTAGTCGGCGGTCGGCGGGCCCGGCCGGATGCCGGGGACGAAGCCGCCGTACTTGCGCAGGTTGTCCGCGGTGTCCACGGGATTGAACGCGATCGCCGTGTAGAAGTAGGCGAAGAAGATGACGAGGAGCCCGTAGATCGCCATGTAGACGGGGCTCCGCTGGTTCGTCAGCTGGTCGTTCACGAAGTTCTGGAACCAGGTCGCGTGGTACACGCTGGCGAGCAGCGTGGGGAAGTACAGCACCGAGCTGGCGAAGATGATCGGGATCACGCCGGCCTGGTTGACCTTCAGCGGGATGTACGTGCTGCCGCCGGTCGTCATCCGCCGCCCGACCACTCGCTTCGCGTACTGCACGGGGATGCGCCGCTGACCCTGCTCGAGGAAGATCACGGCCACGATGAGCGCGAGCCCCATGACGAGCACGACGATGAACTTGAAGTCGCTCTGGACCAGGATCGCGCGTCCCTCCTGCGGCAGCCGCGAGATCACGCTGGTGAAGATGAGCACCGACATCCCGTTCCCGATGCCGCGCTGGGTGATCAGCTCACCCATCCACATGATGGTCGCGGTGCCGGCCGTCATCACGAGCACGATGAGCGCCACGTTCGCGGCCGTGAACTCGCCCGGCGGGAAGATGTCGACCCCGCCCAGCTGGCTGGAGCCTGAGTGGAACAGGAACACCAGGCCGGTCGACTGGAGGAGGGCCAGGACCACCGTGACGTAGCGGGTCGCCTGGTTGATCTTCTTGATGCCCTGCTCGCCCTGCTTCTGCCATTGCTCGAGCTTCGGGATCACCACGGTGAGGAGCTGCATGATGATCGAGCTGGTGATGTACGGCATGATGCCCAGCCCGAACACGGCCATCCGCGTGAGCGCGCCGCCCGAGAACAGGTCGATGAAGCTCAGGAACCCGCCTGCGCCCTGCCCCTCGAGAGCGTCCTGGAGGAGCCCGATGTCCACCACCGGCACCGGGACGTGGGAGCCGAACCGGTAGACGGCGATGATGAACAGGGTGAAGAAGATCTTGTTGCGGAGGTCCGGGACCTTGAAGGCGTTGACGAAGGCTCTGAGCACGACGGCTCCTATCCTACCCCGTCACTCCACGATCTCTGTCCGGCCACCGGCCCGCTCGATCTTGTCCCTCGCCGTGTCCGAGAACGCCTGAGCCCGCACGACGAGCGCCGTGGCGATCTCACCGCGGCCGAGCACCTTCACCGGACGACCCTTGCGGACCAGACCGTGGGCGTAGAGCACCGCGGGGTCGACCTCGCCACCCTCGAAGACCTTCCCGAGGGTCTCGACGTTCACGACCGCGTACTCGACCCGGTTCGGGTTCGTGAAGCCCTTCATCTTCGGCACCCGGCGCGAGTACGGCATCTGGCCACCCTCGAACCCCTGCTTCGGGTTGTGCTTGGCCAGGTAGCCCTTGGTGCCCCTGCCGGCCGTCTTGCCACGCACGCCCGCACGGCCGCGCCCGACGCGTTTGCGGTCCCGGGTGGCTCCCTCGGCGGGCTTCAGATGGTGCAACTTCACTCCGGCACCTCCTCCACGGACACGAGGTGCCGGACCTTCGCGATCATGCCGCGGATCTCCGGCCGGTCCTCCTGCACGACGCTGTCGCTGATGCGGTGCAGGCCGAGCCTCCGCACCGTCGACTTCTGATCCTTCGGTCGGTGGATGACGCTGCGGACCTGGGTGATCTTCAGCTTGCTCACCGGCGGCCTCCTGGGCGGTACCCGCCGCGATCCTGGCGTCCCGGCGACGAGGCGCGCTCTGCTTGATCGGCGTAGACCTCCTCGAGCTTGGCCGCCCGCGTCGCCGCGAGGTGCTCCTTCGCTGCCGCCACCGCGTCGAGCATCGGCTTGGGCGCCACCTGGTGCAGGTCGCGGCCGCGGAGCCTCGCGACGTCCTCGGGGCGCTTCAGGGACCGCAGGCCGGCCATCGCGGCCTTCACGATGTTGATGCCGTTCGACGAGCCCATGGATTTCGACAGGATGTCCTTGATCCCGGCGCACTCGACGAGCGCCCGCACCGGCCCTCCGGCGATGACGCCCGTGCCTGGCGCCGCCGGCTTCAGGAGGACCACGCCGGCACCATCCTCCCCCACGACCGCGTGCGGGATCGTGGTGCCCATCATCGGGACCTCGACCATCTTGCGCTTGGCCTCCTCGACGCCTTTGGTGATCGCGGCCGGAACCTCCTTGGCCTTGCCGTAGCCCAGGCCGACGCGGCCGGCCCCGTCGCCGACGACCACGAGGGCAGCGAACGAGAAGCGGCGCCCGCCCTTCACGACCTTGGCGACGCGGTTGATCGAGATGACCCGCTCCTCGTAGATGCTCTTCTCGCCTGACGAGTCGTACCTGCGCATCAGATCTGCAACCCCTTCTCCCTGGCGCCCTCGGCCACCGCGGCCACGCGACCGTGGTAGAGCCGGCCGCCGCGGTCGAACACCGCGCGCTCGATGCCGGCTTGCTTGGCGCGCTCCGCCAGCAGCTCGCCCACGGCCTTCGCCGCCGCCGTCTTCGTTCCGTCCGAGACCTCACGATCCGAGGCCGATGCGAGGGTACGCGCCTGCCCGTCGTCGATCAGCTGTGCGTAGATGTGCCGGTTCGACCGGTACACCGCGAGACGGGGGCGCTGCGAGCTGCCGGAGATCCTCTTTCGCACCCGGACGTGGCGGCGAACGCGCGCACCGCGTTTCGTCTTCGCGTCCATCAGGCACTCCCCTTCGCGGCCTTCCCGGCCTTCTTGCGGACGTACTCGTTCTCGTAGCGGATGCCCTTGCCCTTGTACGGCTCGGGCTTGCGGATCTTGCGGATGTTGGCGGCGACCTCACCTACCTGTTGTTTGTCGTTGCCGCGCACCACGATCGAGGTGGCCGTGGGGGTCTCGAACTCGATCCCCTCCGGTGGCCGGACGACGACCGGGTGGGAGTAGCCCACCAGGACCTCGAGGTCGTTGCCCTTCATCGCCACGCGGTACCCGACCCCGACGATCGCGAGACGCTTCTCGTAACCCTTGGTCACGCCCTCGACCATGTTGGCGATGAGCGTGCGCGTGAGCCCGTGGAGGCTCCGATGTAGGCCCTCGTCGCTCGGCCGTTCCACCCGGAGCGTCCCGTCCTCCCGCACGATCCGCATGTCCGCGTGCAGCTGCTGCGAGAGCGTCCCGCGCGGGCCCTTCACGGTCACGACCGCGTCGTCCCCGACCGAGACGTCGACGCCGCTCGGGATCTCGATGGGCTGCCTGCCGATCCGACTCATCGCTTCAACTCACCACACGTAGGCCAGGACCTCGCCGCCGATGCCCTTGCGGGCGGCGTCGCGGTCGGTCATGACGCCCTGCGACGTCGAGAGGATGGCGATGCCGAGGCCGCCGAGCACCCGCGGCAACGCGTCGCGTCGCGCGTAGATCCGGCGACCGGGTTTGCTCACGCGCTTCAGGCCGGTGATCGTCCGCTCCCGCTTCGCGCTGTACTTCAGCTCCAGGCGGAACACGCGATCGATCCCCTCGCCCTCCGCCGCGTACGCGGCGATGAAGCCCTCGTCGCGGAGGATCTTCAGGAGGGCGTCGTTCATCTTCGACGCGGGGACGACCAGGTCGTCCTTGTACGCCAGGTTGGCATTGCGGATCCGCGTGAGCATGTCGCCGATGGGATCCGAGACGTGCGTCGCGAGTCTCACCATGACGCCTTCGTCACCCCCGGCAGCTCGCCGGCATGCGCCAGCTCGCGGAAGCAGACACGGCAGAGCAGGAACTTGCGGTACACGGCGCGCGGGCGTCCGCATCGCCGGCACCGCGTGTACTCGCGGACCTTGAACTTGCCCTTCCGCTCCTGCTTCTCGATCAGAGCTTTCTTCGCCATCTTCCATCCCTCTCAGGATGCCGCCGTCACGACCGGGATCCCCTCGAAGGGGAACCCGAGCGCCACGAGCAGCGCCCTGCCGTCGTCGTCCGTCTTGGCCGTCGTCCCCACGGTGATATCCATGCCTCGCACCTTGGCGACCTTGTCGTAGTCGATCTCCGGGAAGATCAGCTGCTCGGTCAGTCCCAGCGTGAAGTTGCCGTGACCGTCGAACGAGTTCGGGCTCAGCCCTCGGAAGTCCCGGATCCGCGGGATCGCGATCGTGACGAGCCGGTCGATGAACTCCCACATCCGGTTGCCGCGGAGCGTCACCTTCGCTCCGATCGACATGCCCTCGCGGAGCTTGAACCCTGCGATCGACTTCCGCGCCCTCGTCACGACGGGTTTCTGGCCGGTGATGACCTCCAGGTCGGCGACCGCGGCCTCCAGCATCCGACCGTCCTTCAAGGCGTCGCCGACACCCATGTTCACGACGACCTTGTCCAGACGCGGGACCTGCATCGGGTTGGCGAGACCGAGGTCCTGCTGGAGGCGCGGCACGACCTCCTGCCGGTACCGGACCTTCAGCCGGGGAACGTATCCGTCCTCGCTCACAGCTCCCCCTCGCACTTCCTGCAGATCCGCACCTTCTTGCCGTCCGGGTCGACCTGGTGCCCGATGCGCGTCGGCTGCCCGCACGACTTGCAGACGAGTTGGACGTTCGAGATGTCGATGTACAGCTCGGTGTCGATGATCCCGCCCTGCTGGAGCTGGGCGCCGCTCGTCGACCGCTTGCCCGTCGCGCGCTGATGCTTCTTCGCGCGAGCAGCCCCGTCGACCAGGATCTTGCCCTTACGCGGGAGCACCCGGATGACACGGCCCGTGTGACCACGGTCCTTGCCACTCATCACGCGCACGTCGTCGTCCTTGCGGATGTCGAGACCGGGCATCAGAGCACCTCCGGGGCGAGCGAGATGATCTTCATGAACCGCTTCTCGCGGAGCTCGCGCGCGACGGGCCCGAAGATGCGGGTTCCGCGCGGATTACGCTGCTCGTTGATCAGCACGACCGCGTTGTCGTCGAACCGGATGTACGACCCGTCGGGACGGCGACGCTCCTTGGCCGTTCGAACGACGACGGCCCTGACCACCTCGCCCTTCTTCACCGCACCGCCCGGCAGCGCATCCTTCACCGAGCCGACGATCACGTCGCCGACACGTGCGTAGCGCTTGTGGCTGCCGCCCAGCACGCGGATGCACAGGACCTCCTTGGCCCCCGTGTTGTCCGCGACCTTGCAGCGCGTCTCCTGTTGGATCACCGGTTCCCCTTACTTCGCCCGCTCGACGATCTCGACGATGCGCCAGCGCTTCGTCCTGGAGAGCGGGCGGGTCTCCATCACGCGGACGGTGTCGCCCACGTGCGCCTCGTTGTTCTCGTCGTGCGCGGCGAGCTTGGAGCCCCGCGCGACGGTCTTCTTGTAGTGCGGATGGCGGATCTTGCGATCGATCCTGACGAACACGGTCTTGTCCATCGCGTCGGACACGACCACGCCGACCCGGACCTTCCGCCGGCTCCGCTGCTGCTGCGCCTGCTCGTCGCTCACCGCTCCTCCTCGGCCACATCCGCGGCGGTCGCATCCAGCTCGGCGAGCTCGGCCTCGATCTCGCGTTCGCGCAGCACCGTCAGGATGCGGGCGGTCTCGTGGCGGACCTGCTTGATCCGCATCGGGTTGTCGAGCTGCCCGGTCGCGAGCTGGAAGCGAAGGTTGAACAGCTCCTCCTTCAGCGACTCGAGCTTCTCCATCAGCTCGACCTCGCCGAGGTCCCGGATCTCACGGACCTTGGCCACTACTCCATGCCTCCCGCTCGGGTGATGAACTTCGTCTTGATGGGCAGCTTGTGCGCGGCTCGCTGCATGGCTTCGCGTGCGAGCGGCTCCCCCACGCCCGAGAGCTCGAACATCACGCGGCCCGGCTTCACCACGGCGACCCAGCCCTCCGGGTTACCCTTGCCGGAGCCCATGCGCGTCTCAGCAGGCTTCTTCGTGTAGGGCTTGTCGGGGAAGATGTTGATCCACACCTTGCCACCACGGCGGATGTGGCGCGTGATCGCCACACGCGCGGCCTCGATCTGACGGTTCGTGATCCACGCCGCCTCGAGCGCCACGAGGCCGAAGTCACCGAAGTGGACCTCGGTGGCCCCCTTGGCGCGGCCGCGACGGCGACCGCGATGCACCTTGCGGTGCTTCACCTTCTTCGGGGCGAGCATCAGGCCTCACCCTCCGTGGGTCCTGTCTGCTCGGCGGGCCCGGCAGGCTCTACGGGTGCCGTGGCGGCCTCGGCAGACGCGGGGATGGCCTCCGCGGGCGCCTCGGGCCCGGCGGACGGCGTGGGAGTAGGCTCGGTGCTCGCCGGGGGCGCTGGAGCGACCTCCGTGCTCGCCGGGGGCGCTGGAGTGACCTCGGTTGTGTCCGTGGGCGCAGGCGCGTCGGCGGCGGGAGCGATGGTCGACTCGACGCCGCCGCTCGTCACGTGGGCGAGCGCGCGAGCGCGGAGACGCTCGGTCTCCTGCTCGGCGATCGGGATCTCGTCGCCGTGGTAGACCCAGACCTTGACCCCGATGATGCCGAACGTGGTCTTGGCCTCGGCCGTCCCGAAGTCGATCTTCGCGCGGAGCGTGTGCAGGGGCACGCGGCCCTCGCGGTACCACTCCCGGCGGGACATCTCGGTGCCGCCCAGACGGCCACCACACTGCACCCGCACACCGAGGGCGCCCGAGCGCATCGCGGTCTGCACGGCCCGGCGCATCGCGCGACGGAAGGACACACGGCCTGCGAGCTGCTCCGCCACGCCCTGCGCGAGGAGCGTGGCGTCGGTCTCGGGGCGGGCCTCAGAGGCCGCCGAGTTCATGTCCTCGACCTTCACGTCGACGCGCTTCTTGGTGACCCGCTCGACGTCCTTGCGGATCCGGTCGACCTCGGCACCCTTGCGCCCGATCACGATGCCGGGGCGGGCGGTGCGGATGTAGACCCAGATCTGGTCGCCCTTGCGCTCGATGTCGATCGAGGAGATCCCGGCGCGCGAGAGTCGCTTACGGATGTGCCTGCGGATCCACACGTCATCGTGGAGCTGGTCGGCGTAGTCGCGGCTGGCGTACCAGTTCGACTTCCAGGGGTAGATGATCCCCAATCGCAGCCCGTACGGGTTGACCTTGTGACCCACCGACTACTCCTCCTCCAGCGACTTCACGACGAGCGTGATGTGCGACGTGCGCTTGCGGATCCGCGTCGCGCGCCCGTATGCACGAGGGCGCCAGCGCTTGAGCGTCGGCCCCTCGTCCACGAACACCCGGTCCACGATCAGGTTCTGGGCGGCGACGCCGGGCGTCTGCTCCGCGTTCGCGACCGCCGAGTCGAGCGCCTTCTCGATCGTCCGCGAGGCGCCGAGGGTGGAGAAGCGCAGGATCCGCCGGGCCTCCTCGACCTGGCGACCACGGATGAGATCGATCGCCCGCCGAGCCTTCGGCGGCGAGATCCGCACGTACTTCACCGTTGCCTTCGCTTCCATCTGCTCCTACCTCGCCGAGCTGCTCCGCTCCGACCGCGCATGCGACCGGAACGTACGCGTGGGCGCGAACTCACCGAGCTTGTGTCCCACCATCGATTCCGAGATGTACACGGGGACGTGCTTGCGCCCGTCGTGCACCGCGATCGTGTGCCCCACCATCTCGGGCACGATCGTCGAGCGGCGGGACCATGTCCTGATGACCCGCTTGTCGCCCTTCTTGTTCATCTCGACGACCCTGATCATGAGGTGGTCGTCGACGAACGGACCCTTCTTGATCGACCGAGGCACTAGCCACGCCCCTTCCCGCGGCGCCGCACGATGAACCTGTTCGACGCCTTGTTCTTCTTCCGCGTGCGGCCCTCCTTCTTCCCCCACGGTGAGGTGGGGTGACGGCCGCCCGAGCTCTTGCCCTCGCCGCCGCCGAGCGGGTGGTCCACGGGGTTCATGGCCACACCACGCACCGACGGACGCCGGTTCTTCCACCGGTTGCGGCCGGCCTTCCCGAGCTGGATCAGCTCGTGCTCCGCGTTGCCGACCTCTCCAACCGTTGCCTTGCAGGTGGCCTCGACCATCCGCATCTCGCCCGAGGGCAGGCGGAGGGTCGCGGACCGGCCCTCCTTGGCCATGACCTGGACGCTCGCGCCCGCCGAGCGGGCCATCTTCGCGCCGGCGCCCGGCTTCAGCTCGACGGCGTGCACCGTCGTGCCGACCGGGATGTTCCGCAGCGGCAGCGCGTTGCCCGCCCTGATGTCGGCATGCTCGCCGGACATGAGCCGATCGCCCACCGCCAAACCGTTCGGCGCCAGGATGTAGCGCTTCTCCCCGTCGGCGTAGTGCAGCAGAGCGATACGGGCCGTCCGGTTCGGGTCGTACTCGATGTGCGCGACCCTCGCGGGGACGGCGTCCTTGTCGCGACGGAAGTCGATGACCCGGTACCGCCGCTTGTTCCCACCGCCCTGGTGACGCATCGTGATCTGGCCCTTGTTGTTGCGACCGGCCTTCTTGCGCCCCTTGGCGAGCAGCGACTTCTCGGGCGTTGCCCGCGTGATCTCCTCGAACGAGGAGACGCTCGCCCCACGGCGGCCGGGTGTCGTCGGCTTGTACTTGCGAACGGCCATCGGCTACTTCCCCGCCTCGAAGATCTCGATCGACTCACCGGGCGCGAGCGTCACGATCGCGCGCTTCTGATCGGGACGCTTGCCCTTGTTCCAGCCGCGGCGCTTCCACTTGCCTGGCCGGTTCAGGGTGTTGACGGAGGTCACCCGGACGTTCCAGATCTTCTGGATCGCCTCCTTGATCTCCGTCTTGTTGGACCGCGGGTCGACGAGGAACGTGTACGTGTTCTGCTCAAGCCCCGCGTAGGACTTCTCGCTCACGACAGGGCGGATGATGACGTCACGCGCGGTCTTCATCCGACCTCACCCCCCGTATGGTTCGCCCCGGCTGCGGGCTCGGGGGCGCCGGCTCCCGCATCGTCCGTGCTCGGAACGCTCTCCCTGGGAGCCGAGGCCCCCGACCCCTTCGCCGGGGCTCCTTCGACGGCGTCGAGCGCTGCCTGCGTGAACAGCACGCGATCGGCGGCTACCACCTCGTAGACGCCGAGGCTCTTGGCGTAGGTGATGCGGATCTCGGGCATGTTCCGGAAGGACTTCTCGATCGCGCCGTCGGTGGTGGGCTCAGGGAGGACGAGGAGGATCCTTCCCGAGAGCTCCAGAGCTCGCAGGATCTCGGCGGCCTCCTTCGTCCTCGGTGCCTCGAACCTCAACTCGTCCACGACCACGAGCTTGTCGCTCTGCAGGGCGTCGGTGAGGGCGGAGCGCAGGGCGCCTCGCTTCATCTTCTTGTTCACGCGCATGTCGTGCGAGCGGGGTCGCGGACCGTGCGCCACGCCACCGCCGGACCACTGCGGCGAGCGGTTGGAGCCTTGGCGCGCTCGGCCGGTGCCCTTCTGACGCCACGGCTTGCGTCCGCCGCCGGAGACCTCAGCACGGGTCTTCGTCGAGTGCGTCCCTCGCCGCAGCGAGGCCATCCCCGCCACCACGACCTGGTGCATCAGCGGGACCGA
>Ga0113563_10002272_pt1 | contig 11511 bp, 6 predicted proteins | sample Mud3Dept3metaG_FD_80117 | JGI IMG/M metagenome (GOLD analysis project Ga0113563, IMG submission 80117) | Freshwater wetland microbial communities from Ohio, USA, analyzing the effect of biotic and abiotic controls - Mud 3 Core 4 Depth 3... | ecosystem: Environmental > Aquatic > Freshwater >...
GGTACCTGAGCAGGTCCGGGTCGTGCGGGGAGGCGGCCGTCGGCGCGATCACGCAGAACCAGAAGAAGCCGCCGAAGCCCAGCAGCAGGATGGCCGTGTCCAGGCCGAGCCGGGCCCATTGCACGCGCACTGCAGCGGCGCGAACGACCGTCAGCGCCGCGGCGAAGACGAGCGGGTAGAAGGCGAGGAAAAATGCATCGCCGATCGACGGGAACGGATCGACGCCGAACAGCCAGTAGGTGGCGTTCAGCACGTTGCCCACGCTGTAGCTGGCAAGCGCGGCCGTGAGCAGCCACCAGGTGCGTCGCGCGGCGGGATTGGACGAGCCCCGGGCGGCGACACCGGCCAGGATGGCCGCGATGATCGATGCGGGCGAATCCGAGTAAAGGGTGAAGACTTCGTAGGTCCGCGAACCCTCACCGTCGACGAAGGTCAGCAGGATCGCCGCGACGACGTAGACGAACAGCGCCACGGTAATGCGCCCGGTCCAGCCGGAGACGAACGGCTCGCGCCTCTTCTTGCCGTCGATCTGTTGCGACCCGTGCGACATGTTCTCCGGCGCATCCAGCCTGCGCCGCGGATTCTTGTAGACCCGCCACATATAGCCCGAGTCCACCTCGGTGCATCCGTGACCCGCTGCCGAAAGCCGCAGGCATGACCGTGACGTGGCGCACAGTCTGGCTCGCCTGCTTCAGCCGCCGACGGCCCGGCGCACTGCGACGAAGGCGGCCAGCGTGCTGTTGCGGTACCTGGTCTTGCTGACCGGTTCGAAGAGCTGCCAGGCGTCACTGTCCGCGAGCATCAGGCCCTCGAGCACGGGCACCAGCGCAGGCCGGATACAGCGAGGGATTTCCGCAGCGGCGAGGCTGCCGGGGTTCGGCCACTCCGGAACCACGTTCAACGACTGGTGCAGCATGACCCCCTGCACGATCAGTGCTACGGCGGATCCGGCACCGAACAACTGCTCGAGCCCATCGAGGATTCCCGGCAGCTGGCGATTGTCCTGGATCAGTCCCTTGCCATCGGGCGCCGCCACGGACGCGTCCAGCACCCGCCGGGTCCAGTGATCGAGTGCCTCTGGGTTGACCGCGCTGCCCGGGAAGCCAAGCCTGGGCAAGCTTCGCACGGCCATCGTCGCCGAGCGGAAAGCATGCAATGCATCGCGCTGTCCGCCGATCACCTGCTTGCCCAGGTCGTGATGCAGGACGGTCCATTCCAGCAGGGATTGCAGCGGCTGCCCGGCCTGCCGGTACTCCGGCAGCAGGTGCAGCGCGATCAGCACCTGAGTGACGTGGTGCAGCGTGGCGCCGTCGGCCTGGGCGGCCATGTGCTGCCAGCCAGGGGCGACGCTCTCGATCGCGACCATCCGTCCGCTGGTGTAGAAGTCGCGATTGCGCTGGACCAGCTCGTCGTTGCGCTGCAGCTCACCCGTCTCGATGTCCGCGGCCAGGCCACGGACATGATCCACGAGGTCCGGCAGGTGGTCTTCGAGGCGCGGGAGTATCGGTTCCATGGAAGCCAGCTCCTGCGGTGCCTTCCCAAGCGGGTGCCTGATGAGGTTACACGAGTTGACCTGCGCACACCGAACGGCGCCGGGACGGCGAGTATCAGCGCAGTAGCAGTGGGCGTGCATAATCGACATCCCTGATCGTTCACAAAACTCCGATCGACGTGGGAGGCCAGATGACTCGGCGTGGCAGGATTCTTGGCGTGATCGCGGCGGGGCTGGCGCTCGCCGTGCTGGGGTTGGGCGTCGTGCTCGGCTACGACTCCCCGTGCGAGCCCGCGGAGCCGCTGCCGCCCGGGGCAACGACCATGAAGGCGATCGTCTATCGCTGCTACGGCCCGCCCGAGGTTCTCGCGCTGGAGGCCGTTGCCAAGCCCGAACCGGCGCACAACGAGGTCCTGGTCAAGGTCGCGGCTGCTGCCATCAACCCGCTCGACTGGCACTACATGCGCGGCCAGCCGTACTTCATGCGCCTGTTTTCGGGCATCGGCAAACCGAAGGTTACGCGACTCGGGGTCGATTTCGCCGGGACCGTCGAGGCGGTCGGCGCAGACGTCACGCTGTTCAAGGTCGGTGATCGGGTCTCCGGTGGTCGCAGCGGAGCGCTGGCCGAGTACGTGGTGGTCCGCGAAGATCGTGCGCTCGCCTTGAAGCCGGAGAACATCACGTTTGCCGAGGCGGCGGCCGTGCCGATCGCGGCAATCACTGCGCTGCAGGCCGTGCATGACAAGGGCGCGGTCCGACCCGGGCAGAGAGTGCTCGTGAATGGGGCCTCGGGCGGCGTGGGTACGTTCGCGGTGCAGATCGCCAAGGCTCATGGCGCGGAGGTCACAGGCGTCTGCAGCACGCGAAACGTCGAACTCGTGCGTTCCATCGGCGCCGATCACGTGATCGATTACAAGCAGGCAGACTTCACGCAGGGTACCGAGCGCTATGACGTCATCATCGACAACATCGGCAATCACTCATTGCTGGCCCTGCGACGCGTCCTGGAGCCCGAGGGCGTCGTGGTCATGATCGGAGGGTCGGGCAACGCCCAGTGGATCGGTCCGTTGCTGCGCCCGATCGGGGCCGCCGTGCTGTCGCCATTCGTGAGCCAGCGCTTTGCCGGGCTGCTGGCGGAACTGAACCCGGAGGACCTGCGCGTGCTGGGTGATTTGCTCGCGTCGGGCAAGATGAAATCCGTGATCGACCGGCATTACCCGCTGAGCGAAGTCCCCGCCGCAATCGCGTACCTGGAGGAGGGCCGGGCGCGCGGCAAGGTGGTCATCGACATGCCGTGAGGCGTGCGAGTCGATCCCGCTCAGTTTCTGCGAGTTATGTCACGTCGGCCGCCGCGCGCGACGGTCTACTCTCCGTCCGGGGTTCGGGGAACAGGCGAGAGATCTCATGCGCGCGTGCCGGAGAGTTGCAGTGATGGCGATGGCAGTGTTCCTGCCTGCCGTGCTCGGTTCCGCTGCGGCCTGCGCGGATGTGCAGGGCGCGGTGCAGCCGCGATCGCAGCCCGATGTGCGCTCCCATGCGTTCTACGTCCTCGACGAGTCCGATGCGACGGTGCTTGCCGCCCGCCACGAGCACGTCCCGGTGCCGATCGCCTCGATCACGAAACTGATGACCGCGCTGGTCGTGCTCGAAGCCGGCCAGCCGATGGACGAGATGCTCGCCATCACGGCCGATGACGTGCGCGGCACGCCCGGCAGCCATTCGCGCCTCGCGCCAGGCGCCCGGCTGAGTCGCGAGGACCTGCTGCGTCTGGCGCTGATGTCTTCCGAGAACCGTGCGGCGCACGCGTTGTGCCGCAGGTATCCGGATGGCTTGCCCGCCTGCGTGCGCGCGATGAACGACAAGGCCGCGGCGCTCGGCATGGGCACGGCAGCCTTCGTCGAGCCGACGGGCCTGTCGAGTCGCAACGTCGCCAGTCCCGAGGACCTCGCCAAGCTCGTGGTCGCGGCGTCTGGAAATCCGCTGGTCCGTGAATATTCGACGGCCGCCAGCCATACGGTGCTCGTCAACCGACAGCATCTCGAATACCGCAACACCAACCTGCTGGTCGGCAATCCCTCGTGGCAGGTCAGCGTCCAGAAGACCGGCTACATCTCCGAGGCGGGCCGCTGCCTCGTCATGCAGGCCGTCATCGATGGCCGCCAGGTCGTGATCGTGCTGCTCAACTCCTGGGGCAAGCTCACGCGGATCGCGGACGCCAAGCGGATCCGGACCTGGATGGAATCGATGCACCCGGTCGAGGCGATCTAGCCGCGCCGTCGACGCGCGACCGGCTACGCCCCCCGGCTGCCCCGCAGTCGCTCCAGTGCAATGAGGCGCTGGATCGCATCGAGCGTGCACTCGTCCTTCTGCAGCTCACGCAGCCGCGACCACTCGCGCCGCAGTTCCTGAGCCAGCGCATCGGGCAGTGCCCGCAGCCACCCCTCGATCCTCAGGTCGACGAACTCGCGCTTCTCCTCGATCGTCAGTTCGCGAGCCAGGAGCAGGCGGGGCGCGTCCTCGGCGTCCACCATCGACTGCAGCACGGGCCAGCGGTCGCCGGGCCGTTCAGCGCAAAGCGCGGCGAACGCAACGCTCGAGGTCTCGCGGATCAGCTCTTCCTCGCGCGTCGTCTGGCTCTCGTGCTCCTTGGTCTCATCCCAGCTCTCCGAGTCCTCGGCCATGTAGCGCAGGTACTGCATCGCGAACAGGCAGGTCGGCGCGACGAGGTCGGCACGTGCCCGCGCATCGACCCACAGAGCCGCGGCCGCCCGCAGGCAGCGGCGCGCCGTCGTCTCGGCGAGCTTGCGGCCGAAGACCAGCGCGACGGCCTCCTTGACGAAATGGGGCAACTCGCTCGCGATGATCTCGCGGTAGCCGGGCACGTGCCGCTCGAGCAGCACCGCCGCGCGCCGATCGAGGACGGAGATGTCGCTGGTGACGGCGGGCAGGCCGAGCGTCGTGCTCGCGAGGTTGTAGACGATGGCCCGGGGCAACGTGACGCCTTCCGGCCACGCGTCGCGCAGGTCGCGATCGTCCGGCAACGCCGCCCCGCCGCCCCACTCTTCGGGGTAGCTTGGAATCGAGCGCCCGTAGCTCGCCGAGCCGGTCGCCCGGATCCGCACGCGGGTCTGCGGCACGAGGCTGCCGAACGGCGCGAGCAGCGGTGCGACGCGAAGCAGCAACTCGGTGTGGGCGCGCACACCGGCCTCGAGCAGCCGCGCGAGTGCCTCACGATCGGCGGCGGGCAGCGCATGCGCACGATCGGTAATTTCGGTGCAGGACGCGACTTCGGCGCGAAACGCCGCCGCAAGACGCAGCGTCTCGTCGGGCGCGTCGGCACGAATACCCTGTACCGTGACACCGTCCGCGCGCGCGAACTGCCGGATCACCCCGGGATGGGCGGGATCGAACCCGCCGCGGAATCCGGCGCGTCCGGCGCCGATCAGGAACGTCACCGACGGCGCGGGCTCGCCGATGCGGTGCGCGTGTGCGGCGAGCCGACGCTGGGCCTCGTCGCGGCCCGCAATGGCCAGCGCATAGGCCGTGTCGGTCGCGATCTTTCCGCTCTGCAGTGCGGTGTCGGACATCGCGACGAACAACCGCAACTCCGCCTCGCGACGGTCGAACGATGTGCGCAGCGTGTCGGGCGTCGGCAGGTCCTCGATGCCGCGTCCACGCTCCAGCGCGACGTAGAATTTCTCGAGCAGGTCCGGCAGGTGCGCGAGCGCGCCGACGTTCTCGCAGAGCGGCACGAGACGCACCCGGGCGATCCGCCGCAGCAGGTCCTCGCGCCGGTCCGCGGGCACACGCGCGCCGAGGAATGCATCGACACGGTCGGGCGGTCCATCGAACAGCTCGCGGGCGGCCTGCAGGTACAGCGTGCCGATCTTGATGACCGCGCCGATCTCGGCGCTCGAGTTGACCTGAGGCACCGTGATCTCGTGGATCGCATTGCGCTGCGGAGTGAACCCGATCCGTTCGCAGGCGAGGTGGAAAAGCACGTTCGTGCGCGCGACCGAGGCGAGGATCTTCGAGATCTTCTCCTCGTCCGGTTCGAGGAACGGATTGGGCACCCGCACCAGCAGGTGGCGGTCCTCGCCCGGCACGACACCGTGGCGCAGCAGCGCGAGCGCGATCTTCTCCGGCACGTCCAGCCAGTCGGGACTGATCTGGCGCCCTTCGAGATCGACCAGCACTTCGCTGCAGGGGCCGAGCAGGTCCGCGATCGATTCCTCGTACTCGAGGCGCGCGTCCATCAACGGATTCCACTCTAGATGGGTCAGCGCGAGGCGCGCGCGGTCAGCCGCGTCCGCCGGTGCCGCCTCGAGCGCGCGGTCGACCTGCTCGGCGCGATGCGAGGTCGAGTCCGGATGCTTGGTCCCGGTCAGGCGCAGCGACTCGCGCCGCGGGTTCGCGAGGAAGCGCTGCCGTGCCGCGGTGAAGCCCTGCGCGTCGAGACCGTCGAGCGCATCATAGCCGCCGGCCGTGCAGGTACTTTCCCAGACGGCTGCGTTCGGCGATGCGGGCGGTGGCGGCACGGTGGCGCCGGCACCGAGGCGTCCTTGCGTCTCGATCCGCGCACGGACGCGATCCATGAATACGGCCAGTTCCTTGACGTCCTTCGAGCCGTACGACAGTCGCTGCCAGGTACCGTAACGCGCCGCGGCGTCGCTGCCACCGGCAAACGCCGCGAACGGAATGCCGCCGACGCCGCCGGAGAGCAGCAGCTCGAACGCGTCCACCGAGTCCTTGACGACGGCCCGTTCGTGCACGCCGTTGCGCAGCCGGTCGAATGGTTCGCCGACCAGTCCGGGGAAGGCCAGCGGCGAGTAGAACGTGCCACCGAAGTCCGTGCGTTCGACGCCGAGCGGCGCGAGCTCGTCCGCGGCGCGCAGCATGAAGTCGCGGCGCTCGCGCATGTAAGGGGAGGGGCGGCGCAATGCGGCGAGCGGACTCTGCAGCGCGGCGAGCGCCCAATCCTGTGCGAGCGTCGATGGTGTCGCGACCAGCCACGCGGAGAGATTGGCGAGCACTTCGCGGGCGCGCACGCCGTTGGCGCGGATCTGGTCGGAGATCACGAGCCAGCAGGCGCGGGCGCCGGTGGAGGCGCCGAACATGTCCATCTTCGACAGGCCGGACAGCGAGACGACCCAGTTGCGCCACTCGGGGTTCGCGAAAGCCGGGTTGACGAACCAGCCGACGTAGTCGAGCCGCTGGTAGACCGAGTCGTACAGCACGTAGCAGCGGTGCTCGACGGCGACGCGGACGAGCTCCTCGACGAGCGCGCGCGGGTAGACGCGTCCGGTGGGGTTGTGCGGATTGTTGATGATCACCGACGAGATGCCGCCGCGGCCGAGCAGCCGGTCGAGCTCGTGCGGATCCGGCAGGAACTCCGGCGCGGTGGTGGGCAGATCGACCACCTTCTTGCCGGCGCGCTCGATGAACCAGTCGTATTCCCAGCTCGGGCGCGGCACGATCACGCCGGATCCGTCGGCGCCGAGCACCTCGAGGACGATCGCGAGGCCGGCGCGAGTGCCCGGCGTGAACAGCACCTCGTCCGGCTGGAAGCGGACCTCGGAGTCGGGGTAGTCGAGCAGTCCGTCGCGATTGAAGAACTCGGCGACCTCGCTGCGCACGTCCATCCGCCCGACCGCGGGACCGTAGCTGTGCACCGTGTTGCGGGTGATGCGCTGCGCAGCCCGCACGACTTCCGGGTGCGGCGCGAAGTCCGCGTTCTTGTAGTCGCCCTGCGTCAGGTCGAGTGCGCCTTCCTGCTGGACCCGGCGCGCGAACAGGCGGACGAACGGCTCGGGCGTGGCCAGGGCGCGAACCGACAGTTCGCCGGTCGCAGGGCTGCCGTGCAGCGATTGCTGCGGGGTCGGCTGAGTCTTCAACGGAGTGACCTCGCGGGCCGTTGACCGGCGCTTCCGGGGGTGCAAAAGAATCCTCGCGAATATACCGTGGGGATGCTGCGATGCGTCAATCCGGATACGCCGTATGCGTGCGGCCATGAGGTAAGGTATCCATGGCAATCGGGAGCAGGTTCGATGGCGACGGGTTGGGCTGGCGACGGCGCGGTGCAGCAGCAGATCGACGACAGCGTCGCTGAGGCGATCGAGCGTGCGCGTGCCCGGCTGCCGAGCGGACCGGGCCTGTCCCACTGCGGGGAGTGCGGCGAGCCGATTCCGGAGGCGCGTCGGCAGGCCGTGCCGGGCGTGCGCCTTTGCATCGCCTGCCAGTCCGAGGCGGACCAGCATGTGCAGGCGACCAGTGCGTACAATCGGCGCGGCAGCAAGGACAGCCAGCTGCGCTGACGTTGCGCCTACAATAGCGCGCGGACCGGCCTCAGGGGGCAGGGAGCGACTTGGCCGACATCTTCCTATCCTATGCGCGCCCTGATCGGGACAAGATCGGATTCCTGACGGCTGCCCTGGAGCGGGCCGGCTGGTCCGTGTGGTGGGATCGCCACATCGACGGCGGTGCGGCTTTTGCCAGGACGATCGAGGCCGAGCTCGACGCGTCGCGGGTCGTGATCGTTGCGTGGTCGCAGGCGTCGCTGAAGTCCGACTGGGTCAAGGACGAGGCCGCGACGGCGCGCGACCAGGGCAAGCTGGTACCGGTTTCCGTCGACGGTGCCGTCGCGCCGCTCGGGTTCAAGCAGTATCACGTGATCGACCTGTCGACGTGGAACGGCGACCCGTCGGCAGCAGCATTTGCGGATCTGATGCGTACGCTCGAAGCCAGGATGCAAGGCGGCACGCCCTCGCCGCCGCGCGAAGCCGCGCCCGCGCAAGTCGCCGAGACTGGACGTCGCAAGCCATCGAGAACCCGCGGCCTCGTGATTGGGGCCCTGGCGCTCGCAGCATTGGCAGGTGTCACCGCTTACGTCATGCGAGACGAGCACCCTGGCGCCAATACGCCGGCGACGACAGCGACTGGGACGGCCGGCGCGGGCGCGCAGCCTGGCGTGCGCGACAAGTCGATCGCGGTCCTGCCATTCGCAAATCGCAGCGCGCGCGCTGACGACGCCTACTTCGCAGAGGGGGTGCACGACGACCTGCTCGGGCAGCTGTCCAAGATGAAGGACGTGCGCGTCATTTCGCGCACCTCGGTGATGCGTTACGCGGGCACCGATAAGCCGATCCCCGAGATCGCGTCGGAACTCGGCGTCGGCGCGATCCTCGAGGGTGGCGTGCAGCGCGCGGGTGACCGCGTGCGCATCAACGTCCAGCTGATCGACGGCCGCACCGATGCCCACCTGTGGGCGGAGACGTTCGATCGCGAGCTCACGGTCGAGAACCTGTTCGAAATCCAGTCGGAGATCACGAAAGCGATCGCAGCAGCGCTGAAGTCGGTGCTGTCGGCCCCGGAGGGACGACTCGCCGACGAGGTCCCGACCCAGGACACCGCGGCGTACAACGCGTACCTGCTCGGTAACACGCTGAATCGCTACGAGACCCGCGATCCGAACGAGATCGTCCGCGCGACCCAGGCCTATGCCGAAGCGGTGAGGATCGACCCGGCGTTCGCAGCCGCGTACGCACGCAAGGCGGTCGCGCACCTGACGCTGACCTGGTGGGGGGTCGATCCGGCCGAGAACACCCGGGTGGCTGAGGAGGCGCTGGCGCGCGCCCGGACGCTGGCGCCGGGGTCGATCGAGACGCTTATCGCGGAGGGCTATCACCGCTACTGGGTGCAGCAGGATTTTGCGGGCGCTTACGCGGCGCTGCAGGAAATCCTCGAGCAGTCGCCGCAGAATTCGCGTCTCTGGAGCCTGCAGGGTGCCGTCGCACGGCGAGCGGGTGACATGCCGGGCTCGATGGCCGCATTCGAGCAAGCCGCAGCCATCGATCCGCAGGACGCCGATGCGCCGGCCAACCTCGCCGTCAACTATGCCTACCTGGGGCAGCTGGAGGAGGCGCGGCAGTGGCTGTCCCGTGCCGCGGCGCTGTCGCCTGATTCGGGCTACAACATGATCGTCGAAGGCATCGTGCTGAACCTCGGGGCGGACGTCGATGCAGCATGGCGGCGATATGAACAGCTGCGCGCGACGTCGGGAGCGGTACCTGGCCTGGTCGACGGACAGTTTTCGGGCCTCGCCCGCACGTTGCGCGACCCCGTCCGGCTCGCGACTCTCGAGGGTCGCCTGGCGAACGTGCAGGCCCCCGGTGAACTGGTCCAGCTGTTCGTCGAGCTCAATAGAGCGGTGGCGCTGCGCAAGCTCGGTCGGCAGGCTGAAGCCGAGACGCTCGCACGCGACATCAAGGCGCGAATCGCGGCCATCAAGTCTGACTCGTCTGCCCGTGATGACGTCCAGGTGGCGGCCATCGCGGTCGATGCATTTCTCGGCGACCAGACCGCGGCACGCGAGGCTGCGGACGCTCTGGCGCAGCACCCTTCACAGGATCACTTGTGGATCATCGAGGACGCGCCTCTGTTGATGGCTGCATACGCCGAACTGCGCAATCCGGACGCCGCGTTCGATCTTGCTGAGCGGGCCATGGACGAGTTCAGCCCAGCCCACTTCGCGTACCTGCGGGCCGACACGGCGTTCGACGATTACCGCGAGTTGCCACGCTATCGGAAACTCGACGCCCGCTACCAGGCCTGGCAGGCTGCTTCAAAGTAGGTCCTGCAGCAGCGCGACCTGGTGCCGGTACCAGTCGCTCGAAAAGCGTTGCTCCGGGTCGAAGGCGCCCTTGCGGTGCAGGAACTCGGGCATCTGCGGATAGCAGCGCAACAGCTGTTCGCGGCGAGCGTAGCGGTGATAGGTCAGGAAATAGCTGCCGCCGAACTCGATCGCGCGGTCGATCAGCCGTTGAAAATCCGTGCGCGCCCGGGCGAGACCGTCCGCGTGATGATCGACGTGCAGGTTGAAGATCACGCACGCATGGTCGCCCCTGGCCCAGGCCAGGAAAGCATCCTCGTCCTTCCTGATCAGGCGGATGGTGCCGTAGATGAAGTCGACCTGATGCCGCAGGAAGTCCTCCCGGATCGCCGCCATGAAGGCCGCCAGGTGCTCGGGTGGCACATAGAGCTCGGTGATCATCTCCGTGCCGGGTACGTGCGCGCCGAGGTGCGCATCGAGCTGGCCGTGATAGTCATCGAGGTAGATATTGAGCTGGTGCGTGTCGTTCCAGTACAGCTGGCCGCTCGAGCGCAGGTAGAAATCCGTGAACTCGATGAACGCGCGCCGCTTGTTGACGTGGGCCAGGTAGAGCAGGCGCCGCCAGTCCGCCTGGTGTAGACGCAGCTGATTCGGGGCAATTGGGCGCGCTTCGTCGACCGGGCGATAGCATGAGAAGACGCCGTCGTTCAGGAAGCCGGGCGATCCGGGATCCGTGGCGAACTGGAAGTCACCGTAGGTGTAGCCCGCGCTGATTCTCTCGTCGAAGGCCCGCATCAGTTCCGGCAACGCGAGCAGCTCGACGACGCGTTCGACCTTCTGCCGGCGCACCATGCGGAGCGTGGCCGATACCACGACGCCGAACAGGCCGTATCCGCCGACGACCAGTCGAAACAGCTCTGGATTCTGTTGTCGCGAGCAGATGACCAGTTCGCCGTCCGCGCAGAGCAGTTGCAGCGACTCGACGTCCGCCGAGAAGGGCGGGCAAGCGAGTCCGCGGCCGTGGATGTTCGCGGCGATCGCGCCGCCGATCGTCAGTGAATCGGCACCGGTCTGCTTCTGGCGGATTCCCCACTGCAGCGTCCTCCCCGCCTGTTGCGACAGGTAGCCTCGCATCAGGTCGGGCCAGGTGGCGCCAGCCTCGACCGTGATCTGTCCCCGCTCCTGGTCGAAGCCCAGGATGCGGTTCATGCCCCGCATGTCGAGTGCCAGGCCACCCTGCAGGAACTGCTGGCCACCCATCGCGTGCCGCCCGCCGGCGATCGAGACGCCAAGCCCGCGTCGCCTGGCCTGCAGCAGGGCAGCACGCAGAGCCTCCAGCGAGGCGGGCCGTCGCTGCAGAGCAGGAACCGTCGGGTTCAGGCGGGCGTGCACGTCGTTCAGTCGCGCCAGA
>Ga0113563_10002273_pt1 | contig 11510 bp, 7 predicted proteins | sample Mud3Dept3metaG_FD_80117 | JGI IMG/M metagenome (GOLD analysis project Ga0113563, IMG submission 80117) | Freshwater wetland microbial communities from Ohio, USA, analyzing the effect of biotic and abiotic controls - Mud 3 Core 4 Depth 3... | ecosystem: Environmental > Aquatic > Freshwater >...
GGACCCGAGTACTGATATTGCTCTTATCAAAATCAAGGCTACAGATCTTGCGTATCTCAGATATGGAAATTCCGAAAATCTCAAAGTTGGAGAATGGGTACTTGCCGTGGGTAATCCTTTTAATCTTACTTCTTCAGTTACTGCGGGGATAGTGAGCGCAAAAGGCAGAAACCTTGGCATAATTGACGATGATTATCGTATTGAATCATTCATCCAGACGGATGCAGCTCTTAACCCTGGAAACAGCGGCGGGGCACTTGTCGACACCAAGGGTTTGCTGGTAGGAATTACCTCTGCAATATATTCCCCGAGCGGTGCGTATGCAGGTAATTCATTTGCAATACCTGTAAGCATTGTAAAGAAGGTAGTTGACGACTTAAGGGAATATGGTGAAGTTCAACGCGCGCTTATCGGAGTGGTTATGACAGATGTAACCTCTGAAATTGCCGAAAAACAAAATCTGACAGCAGTAAAGGGAGCCATAATAACCGAGGTTAAGGAGGGGAGTGCCGCGGCTGAAGCTAAACTTAAAGAGAATGATGTAATCATTAAATTTGACGGAACACCAGTTAATTCCTCTACGGACTTGCAGGAGCAGGTTGGGAAGCATCGTCCCGGTGACAAGGCGACCATAACGTACCTGAGAGGTGGAAAAGAGACGACTGTCCCGATAATCATGAAGAATTTTGCCGGAAATACAAGTGTTGTAAAACCGGGTATGGGAACAGGCACAGTTTTTGGTGCAAGGTTTGAGGCGCTCAGCTCAAGTGATAAGAAGATGTACAGGCTGGACCACGGTGTAAAGATCACTGAGATAGATAATGGTTTGTTCAGGGACCTCGGGCTTAGAAAAGGTGCAATAATACTAAGTATAAACAATAAGGAGGTAAGCAGTGCGGAAGATGTCCGCCAGGCAACAGGAGCAAGTGAAAAATCACTGAGATCCATTGAAGGGATCACCTCTGACGGAAGAGAATTCAATTTCCAGTACGGAAATTAACAACAAATCAAAGCTATAAATAATTGAAAAACAGGCAGATAATAAAATTTATCTGCCTGTTGATAACAATGTATTAAATTATTTGTTATTACATATTAATGTATTAACTTTGCGACAATTTTTTAGAACAGGATGAGACAGCTAAAAATCACCAAATCCATAACGAACAGGGAGAGTGCTTCACTCGACAAATATCTGCAGGAGATTGGTAAAGAGGAGTTGATTTCGGTGGAAGAGGAAGTTGAACTGGCTCAGCGAATCAAGAAGGGAGACAGGACTGCTCTCGAAAAACTCACCAAGGCAAATCTGCGTTTCGTGGTTTCTGTTGCCAAGCAGTATCAGAATCAGGGGCTCAGCCTTCCTGATCTGATTAACGAAGGCAACCTCGGACTGATAAAAGCTGCCGAGAAATTTGATGAGACCAGGGGATTTAAATTCATTTCATATGCGGTATGGTGGATAAGACAGTCGATTCTCCAGGCTCTTGCTGAACAGTCAAGAATAGTAAGGCTGCCTCTGAATCAGGTAGGTTCACTGAACAAGATCAATAAGGCTTTTTCCAAGTTTGAGCAGGAGAATGAACGCACTCCTTCACCCGAGGAACTTGCTGATGTGCTTGAACTTCCCAAGGAGAAAGTAACAGATACCCTTAAAGTTTCAGGCAGACATGTCTCGGTTGATGCTCCCTTTATTGAAGGTGAGGATAACAGCCTTCTCGATGTCCTGACAAATACTGATTCACCAGTGGCTGACAAGCTCCTGATGGATGAATCGCTCTCGAGAGAGATTTACAGGGCACTTGCCACGCTTACAGAGAGGGAACGGGATATAATTCGCTTTTTCTTCGGGATCGGTTGCCAGGAAATGACACTTGAAGAGATAGGTGAGAAGTTTGGCCTGACACGGGAAAGAGTCCGTCAGATCAAGGAAAAAGCAATCCGCAGGCTAAGGCATGCCTCGCGGAGCAGATTACTGAAAGGTTATTTAGGTTAGTGATACCGGATCTTCCGGAGGTTCAAGGCGCTTGAAAACAGCGCCTTTTCTTTTAATTAAGGAAAATGGACTTTAAGCTTGTATCGGATTTTGTTCCAACAGGTGACCAGCCGGAGGCGATCAGGCAGCTGACGGAAGGACTGGAGAAGGGTATCCCGTACCAGACGCTTCTCGGCGTAACCGGTTCGGGGAAAACTTTCACCATTGCAAATGTTATTGAAAGAATTCAGCGCCCGGTTCTTGTCCTGAGCCATAATAAAACCCTGGCAGCACAGCTCTACGGTGAATTCCGGCAGTTTTTCCCGGAGAACCGTGTTGAATACTTCGTTTCTTATTACGATTATTACCAGCCGGAAGCATATTTACCGGTGACAGATACCTATATCGAGAAGGACCTTTCTATTAATGAAGATATCGAGAAGCTTCGCCTGAGCACTACTTCATCTCTGCTTTCAGGACGCAAGGATGTAGTAGTCGTTTCCTCCGTCTCATGCCTGTATGGTATCGGAAATCCGGACGATTATCATTCCAACACGATCCACGTGATATCCGGGAAGAACCTGGGTCGGAATCAGTTCCTCAGAAAGCTGGTTGACAGCCTGTATTCACGTAACGAAATGGAATTCCGCCATGGTACATTCAGGGTAAGGGGTGATACTGTTGACATATTTCCTGCCTATGCTGATATAGCGGTAAGGGTAGTCTTCTTCGGTGACCAGGTTGAGGAGATCTGTACATTCGATCCGGTCAGCGGAGACCGTCTCGAGACCCTGGACGAGTACATAATCTATCCGGCAAACATCTTTGTCACTACCCGGGACAGGATAAACCAGGCAATAGGCATGATACAGGATGATCTTGCCCGTCAGGTAACATATTTTAACGAAATAGGAAAAAGGGAGGAGGCCAGAAGGCTTCAGCAGAGAGTCTCCTACGATCTTGAAATGGTCAGGGAGCTTGGCTACTGCAGCGGCATAGAAAATTATTCCCGTTATTTTGACGGACGGAAATCGGGGACAAGGCCATTCTGCCTGCTCGATTATTTTCCGGAAGGGTTCATTACAATCATTGATGAAAGCCATGTAAGTATCCCGCAGATAAGAGGAATGTATGGTGGTGACCATTCCCGGAAACAGACTCTGGTAGAATTTGGTTTCCGTCTGCCGGCAGCGCTGGATAACAGGCCGTTGCGTATTGAGGAATTCGAATCACTCACGGAACAGGTAATTTATGTCAGTGCTACTCCGGCAGATTATGAGCTCGAAAAAAGCGAAGGCGTCTTTGTTGACCAGGTACTGCGGCCAACGGGACTCCTCGATCCTCCGGTTGAGGTGAGGCCAACCCTTAACCAGATAGACAATCTCATGGATGAGATCAGGGATAGATCAGCAATGGGAGAAAGAACACTGGTTACCACAATTACGAAAAGGATGGCGGAAGAGCTGAATACTTATCTCCTCCGGTTTGATATCAGGAGCCGTTATATCCATTCTGACATTGATACGCTTGAACGCATAGAGATAATGGAAGGATTGCGCACCGGAGCATTTGATGTCCTGGTCGGGGTAAACCTTCTGCGTGAAGGTCTCGACCTCCCGGAGGTATCACTGGTGGCAATCCTTGATGCTGATAAAGAGGGGTTCCTCCGGTCCTCAAGATCACTGACCCAGACAGCAGGAAGAGCCGCACGCAACCTCAACGGAAAGGTTATCATGTATGCAGATACGATAACCGGCAGTATGCAGATGACAATTAATGAGACCAACAGACGGCGGGAAAAGCAGTTGAAATACAACCAGGAAATGGGCATAACACCCGCTCAGATCGTCAGGAAAACAGGATCAATACTTGCCGGATTAAGTAAAAAGGGCGTGTCAATCAAAGCCTATATTGAACCTGAACGCCCGGATATTGCAGCCGATCCCGTTATAAAATATATGAATCGTGAAGCTCTTGAGAAGGCTGTTGAAAAGACAAGGAAAAGCATGGAAAAAGCTGCATCAGAGCTTAATTTCATTGAAGCCGCCCGATTCAGGGATGAAATGGCTGAGCTGCAGAAACTCCTTAAAAACAAATCCCGGTAGAACTAAAAGTGCTGATTATCAGTGTTATCTGGTTGCGGACCAGTCACTCTTATTACCAATTGCCGGATTGGTAACTGTACCCAGCATTTTGTTGCCATTAACATTACCGGTATATAAATAATCTCCTGCTTTAAAGGTTATTTCGTTGCCGTTGAGCCTCCCGTCGGATATTGTGACGGATTTTCCGACACGGTTGAGCTTGCCATATATCATCTGGAATTGCTGGTCAAGTACAAGCTCATCCTTACCGAGTTTCCACGTGCCGTTCACCTTGGCAGGAACAATCCACAGCAGAGCGGTATTCCAGCTGTTCCAGTTATCATCGGTGGTAACTTCACGGTCGGCTTCCCATTCTCCCATCGTAAAAGTATTTGAAACAATTCTGGTTCCGGGTTTGAGCTCAAGTAGTCTGGGTCTTAATTTAAGATTGATCTCCGGAAGAAGAAACATTGTTATTACTGTAGCTTTTGACAGATCACAGTCATACAGGTCGGCCTCTATGAATTCGACTTTATTGCCAACTCCCTCATGCTGGGCATTCCTTTTTGAGAGCGCGACCATATCCGGATTATATTCGATGCCCTGAGCCTTTGCACCCCTTTTGGCAGCTGAAATCACGGTACGTCCGTCCCCTGAACCAAGATCAATGACAAAATCGGCGGGTGTTACTTTTGCAATTGAAAGCATGGTGTCAACAAGCTCCTGAGGTGTTGGTACCCAGACCACATCCTTTCCCTGCTGGCCTACTTCCGGTACATATTCCTCTGCAGGTTTGGTATTCTGGGCAAGCAGACCCGGGGTCATCAATGCAAGAAGTAAAACTGAAAACAAAAATCTGTATGTGCAAAGTGGTTTCATCTGATCCTCCTTTTTGGGTTACTGGTCGTTAAAAATCGAAATAAAATTAATAGTTTTATTTAGAATCATTAACAAGTTTCAGAATATAATTACTTATTGCAAGGCAGGATGTCAATCCAGGGGATTCCATCCCGATGAGGTTTATAAAGCTTTTGAATCCTCTTGAGCTCTCTTCCGTTATATAAAAATCACGTATAGGCTCACCCGGTTTCTGGATTTTGGGCCGGATACCTGCCATTTCGGGGGCTATGTCATCAAATTCGAGGAAGGGAAGAAATTTTTTTGCCGACCTCCAGAATGCTTCCTGCTTACCGGCAGTAACCCGGTAGTCATACTCATTTGATTCAAGGTATGTTACGTCAGGTCCGAGTTTTACACCACCCGCCATATCTATTGTAACATGGATACCGATACCTTCCATGTTATGATGCGGAACAGGATAAACCAACCTGTTTATCAACCTGTTCTTTGGCGGATTGATCCTGAAATATTCTCCCTTGCAGAAATGAATTGCCAGCTTCTCATCTTTTATCCCGGCCATTTCAGATATTTTATCGGCTGTCAGTCCCGCTGAATTGACAAGAATCCGGGTAGTAAAGCTGAAATCCCGTTTGTCGGAATCGAGGAGTGTGATCTCATAACCTCTGTCAAGCTTCCGTATACCGGTTACCTCGCTTCCGTATACTATCTGTCCTCCATTGTTAAGAATGCCGGTTTCAAATTGTTTCATAAGGGAATGGGTGTCCACGATGCCTGTGGTGGGTGAGAAGAGAGCTTTTAATGCAAAGATGCAGGGTTCAAGCTTTGCTATCTGGTTTTTTCCGAGAATTTCAAGATCCACACCATTTTTAGCTGCAGTCTTCTTAATTCCTTCTATTACAGTTATCTCCTCCTGTGTAGTGGCAACGATTAGTTTACCGCAATTTTTATACGGAATTTCGTGCTTCCTGCAGTACTCATATAACAGCATTTTGCCTTCAACACAAAGTCTGGCTTTCATGCTTCCCTGCGGATAATAAATGCCTGCATGGATCACTTCGCTGTTTCTGCTGCTGGTCTCCTGCCCGAAAGTGGGATGCTTCTCAATAACAAAAACATTCCTGAAGGAGCCGGAAAGCCTGTCGCCAATTGCAAGACCGATCACCCCGGCTCCGATTATCGTAATGTCAGTATCCACTATCTCTCCCTGTTAAGTTAACAATACATCATCCGTCAGACAATGCAGGATGATGGTTCCGGATGATTTTTTGAATTTTAAAAATAATTGAAAAAATCAAGTTGATGACAGGTGCTGGCAATATTACTTTATTACTCATACCTGTACTTATAAATAATTTGAAGAAATGTCAATCCGGTACACTATTTGCATATGTTCTGAAAACCATTACTTTTAAAGGGTGAATCTCCTTTAGTTATGACGAAATTCCTGCCATTCATTCTCTTTTTCGTATTAATCATTTCATCAGTTTGTTGCGACAGGGATGTCAGGATTAACAGGTATGAGCTGGTATCCAGGCATAACATAGAGAATTCTGATATCGACAGTCTGAATTCGCTGTCAGTCGGTAACGGCGAATTTGCCTTCACGGTGGATGCTACCGGTTTGCAGACTTTTCCTGAGTTCTATTCGAATGGGATATCTCTCGGAACAATGTCAGACTGGGGATGGCATACAGGAGAGAATCCGCAGGGTTTTCAGTTATCGGATGTTTACAGAAGTTATTTTGTGCACGGAAAGTCAGTTGAATACCCCTGGCAGTACGGTGGCGGGGATGAAGCCAGGAAAAGAGAGGCGACGAGCTGGCTCAGGGAGAATCCCCACCGGATACACCTGGGGATGATAGGATTGCAGATAATTAATAAAGACGGATCACAATTCACGATTAAGGATATCAGGGAAAATAAACAGAGACTTAACCTTTGGACAGGTGAGATTGAGAGCCGCTTCAGGGTTGATGGAGTGCCTGTATCTGTCACAACTGTTTGTCATCCTCATGAGGATCTGATATCGGCCAGGATCGAATCGGAGCTCATCAGGGAAAACAGACTGAAGGTGAAGATCCATTTTCCGCTTGGTACAGCTCTTCCTGCCGGATATGATTTTAACAGTCCTGACACACATGTCACTGAAATTATATCGGAAAATAACGATGTGACACTTTTCAAAAGAAGTCAGGATAATGACAGCTACTTTGTTAAAGTTCTTCATGAAGGAGGGAGTCTGAAAGAACAGGACCGGCATCTTTATTTAATCACACCGGATCATTCCAGGAGTTCGTTCGAATTTTCCTGTAAATTCAGTAAAACGAACATTGACAATGGTTTGGATGGATTTACCCTGACACAGGAAGCAGGAAGGAAGAGCTGGGAGGAGTTCTGGATGACAGGAGGTGCGGTTGATTTTTCAGAGTGCACCGACCACCGTGCATTTGAGCTTGAAAGGAGAGTGATACTGTCACAGTACCTTACCAGGATCCAGTGCAGCGGATCGTTTCCTCCTGCCGAGACAGGACTTACCTACAACAGCTGGTTCGGCAAGTTCCATCTCGAAATGCACTGGTGGCATGCAGCTCATTTTGCACTGTGGCAGAGGGAGCAGATTCTGGAGAAACAGATGGAATATTACTTCAGCATAATTGAAGATGCCCGTCATACTGCTCAGCATCAGGGTTATGCAGGTGTAAGGTGGCCCAAAATGACATGTCCTGAGGGAATAGAGAGTCCCAGCAGTGTGGGACCTTTCCTGATCTGGCAGCAACCACACCCGATATTTTTTGCAGAGCTTCTGTATAAGAATTCTCAAAATAAGGATGAGATACTTGGTAAATATAAAGATCTGGTTTTTGAATCTGCAGAATTTATGGCCTCATATGCCTGGCACGACTCTATTCAGGATCGCTATATCCTTGGACCTGTATTGATTCCTGCACAGGAGAGCCTCCGTAAGGAAACTACAATTAATCCGGCTTTTGAAGTAGTCTACTGGTACTGGGGTCTTAAAACAGCAATGGAATGGAAAAAACGCCTGGAACTTGAACCGGTGCCATTATGGGAAGACATCACAAGGAAAATATCAAAGTTACCTGTTCAGGATGGTGTTTACCTTTGCTCGGAGGATACAAAAGATTCCTACCGGAATGAGAGATATCTGAGTGACCATCCGATTGTCGCAGGTATCAAGGGTGTGTTACCCGGAACCAAACTCGTTGATGATAAGATTCTCGGCAATTCACTGGACACAATAATGAAAAAATGGAACTGGCCTTCCACATGGGGATGGGATTTCCCGATGCTTGCAATGTCGGCGGCAGCAATCGGCAGAGGAGAGCAGGCTGTTGATTTCCTGATGATGGATGCTCCTAAAAACAGGTATTTAATGAACGGGCATAATTATCAGAATCCCAGACTAGCCATATATTTGCCCGGAAATGGAGGACTTTTGACCACAATTGCCAGAATGTGCGTTTCAGAACAGTTCCCTCATAACCGTAAATGGAAAGTCAAATGGGAGGATCTAAATGAATATGTTGATTAGTAAACTTAACTATTGAAATAGTAAGAATTTATGAAAAGAGTTATAAATAAGATAATTGCAAAAGGATTGCAAACTGCTTTACTATTAGCAATTCCAGCTTTGCTCATTTGTCAGACAACAAGTGACGGGTCCACACCTCAGTATTATTTTACGGATTTCGTAAACGGCACTGTGAAAATGAAAAACGGGCAGATACAAACCCCGTTGTTGAATTATAATACTGTAACCGAGAGAATTGTTTTTGTGAGAGATGATAAGTATTATGATCTCACCAACCCTGATATGGTTGACACAGTAACCATACAGAACATGAGGTTTGTACCGTTTGGGAAAGTCTTTTATGAAGTACTGCTGTCAGGTCCCACAGCATTGTTTATCCAGCTAAAGGGTTCATTATTACCTGCAGGCAAGCAGGTGGGTTACGGAGGTACGTCACAGCTTGCGTCTGCACATTATGTAAGCAATGTGGAATTATCTTCGGGCAGGTATAATCTGCCTTTGCCTTCAGATTATATCGTAAAAGTTACCCCGATTTACTGGATTCGAAGGGATAATGAGATGCTGAGTTTTACAAATGAAAGGCAGTTCCTGAGCCTTTACCCCGACCAGACCGCTAAAATAAAAGCCTTTACCAAAGAAAACCGTATTAAGTTCGACAGGAAGGACCATCTTATAAAGCTGGTTGAGTTTTGCAGTACTTTGCAATAAAACAAAGCTGCATATTCAAAGGCATCTTTAATTAACCTTTTCTTGTCCTCTTAACGGGTGACAGCTGTAATATGTAAACTACCATTTGTCAATCCGGAATGACAATCCGTAGATCGGGACGTGTTTATATTATTATTTCACCATAAATTTATTGTGATTAACAGAACCTGATCAGTTTTGCAGCAGATTAATTATTGACGGAGTTACCTTCTTTGTATATTTGTATAGCGCTTATTTAAAGATGGTTTGAATATGAAAGCAAAAATACAGACAATATTATCAATATATGTTATTACAACTTTTCTGGCAGGTCATATTTCAGTTCATGCAAATTCCGGAGTTAAGGGAATTGGCAGATCATCATATTCAGCCGAAGATACGACAACGATAAATAATCTGGCCAGAACCGGTTTAAAGTATTCAGGAAAGTTGCCTGACGGGATTGAGAAGGTTAAAGCTTATATTGATAGTGCAGAATTGCTTTGCGAAAAAAATAAGATAGATTTTCCACCGCTTCTGCATCTTTTGAAGGCAGAATATAATTACGGGTTGGGAGATTTCAGTATGTCAGAGGAAGAAGCTAAACTGGCCATAGAAAAATCAGAAAGTTCCGGGGAATATAAAACACTGGCAAGGACATTGCTTTTTCTCGGGAGGTACTACCTGAGGACAGGATCCTTTAAGGAAAGTATTGATTCCTACGAAAAAGGGATTGCACTTTCGAAGAAAAACGGGATGAAAGGTATAATTCCCAATAGTTATTTCGGACAGGCGAATGTATATAATACAATTGGGGATCTGAACGGATACCGACAAAATCTTCAACTAATGATTGATGCAGGTTTTGCTGAAAACGACTCTTTGTCAGCTGAGATAGGTTATTACCGGTTGGGAACATCTTTTTGCGGTGATTCTGCAGCCTCAGAAAGGAGAAATTACAAACATGCTGATTCACTTCTGAGGAGGGGTCTCGATATTTCTTTAAAAACAATGGACACTTCTATTATAGCATCCTCTCTGGCAAATATCGGGTGGAATTATTACCTCGAAAAAATGTACGATTCTGCTCTTGATTATTATAATAAATCCTTGAAATACAGCATACCTGCAAAAATTTATTCAGCTTCGGCCAACTCTCTTGGGAATATTGGTACGATATATCGTGATCTGAAAAAACATGAAGAAGCCATAAAGTACTACCAAAAAGCAATTGACCAGGCAAAAATTGCACACGACTGGTACGATATGCAATGGATTTATTTGGATATGAGTAATATGTATATACAATCAGGAGATACATCAAACGCTTATATAAATTTTGTTCTTTATAAGAAATTCAGCGATGCATGGACAAAATCAGAAAATATTAAAGGACTTGCTGATGCGAGGATACGTTACGAAGCAGACTCTCATAACAAGGAGGTTGCCCTGCTCTCACTGCGGTTAAAGAATAACCGTCTGCTGAATATAGGTTTTACAGGGATTATCCTGCTGACAATCATTATTGGAGTATTGATCTTCAGGAGTTCAAAAATTGAAGGCAGACGACGGCTCAGTGAAATGAATCACAAAATATCTGAGCTTACCCAGGCAAATCTGAGGCAGCAGATGAATCCTCACTTCATTTTCAATACACTTAACTCAATACAGTACTATATGTACCAGCACGATAAGCTGGCTACAAACACATACCTTACGAAGTTTTCCAGTTTGATGCGAAAGGTCCTTGACAACTCGAACCACACATCAATCCCGCTGCGCGATGAGCTTGACGCTCTGACCCTCTACCTTGATCTTGAGCGGCTCAGGTTTAATGATAAATTTACATACGAAATAAACATTGATGAAGAGATTGATCCACTCTTGTTCAAGGTGCCGACAATGCTTATACAGCCGTATGTTGAAAATTCGATCAGCCATGGACTTATGCCAAGAGAAGAACAGGGCACCGTAAAAGTCGGCATGAAGCTGGCTAAGGATCATATTGTCTGTACAATCGAAGACAACGGTATCGGCCGCGAAGCTGCACAGGAAAAAAGGAAAGCGAGAAATAGTAATCATAATTCACTTGGTACACAGATAACAGCTTCGCGCCTCGACCTGGTCAATTCACTTTATGGCACCACCCTGCATACGGTTTACACTGATCTGAAGAACAGCGCAGGAGAACCGGTTGGCACACGTGTTGAGATCCATATCCCCATAATGGCATGAAAAGGAAGCTTAAGACCGTAATTGTCGACGACGAACGGAATGCGGTGGATTTCATCTTCTCTATTATAGGAGAATACTGCCCTGAACTGGAAGTTGTTGGCAAGGCTTATGATGTACC
>Ga0113563_10002274_pt1 | contig 11510 bp, 7 predicted proteins | sample Mud3Dept3metaG_FD_80117 | JGI IMG/M metagenome (GOLD analysis project Ga0113563, IMG submission 80117) | Freshwater wetland microbial communities from Ohio, USA, analyzing the effect of biotic and abiotic controls - Mud 3 Core 4 Depth 3... | ecosystem: Environmental > Aquatic > Freshwater >...
AACTCCGCTCGCCTGCGGCTCGCTGCGCGCTCCGCGTCCTGATGATCTTCGCTCGCCTGCGGCTCGCTGCGCGCTCCGCGTCCTGATGATCTTCGCTCGCCTGCGGCTCGCTGCGCGCTCCGCTTGCGGGCCACGGGCGCGGTATCGTGACGCCATGGCCCTCTACTTCGCATACGGCTCGAACCTGGCGAGCGCGCGGCTGCGCGAGCGCGCTCCCGCGGCGCGCGCGCTCGGCGCCGCGCTGCTTCCCGGCTACGCGTGGCGCTGCAACAAACGCGGCGCCGACGGCAGCGCCCGGGCGAACCTCGTACCCGCGAGCGAAGCGGAGACCTGGGGCGTCCTCTACGAAATCAACGAACGCGACTGGGAGGCCCTCGACCGCGCCGAGCGCGGCTGCGAGCGCGTCTCCGTCGAAGTGGTGCGCGACGGTGTGCGCGGCGCCGCGCAGACCTACATCTCGGATCGCATTGCGGACGACTGGTCGCCCGCACCGTGGTATCTGGGCCTGGTGGTCGCCGGCGCGCGCGAGCACGCGCTGCCGCCCGCGTGGATCGCCGAGATCGAAGCACTCGCACCGAAGGAGCAAGCGATCGCCGGCGAACCAATGCTCTTCGAGGATTCCGCCAACGCCTGCTTCGGGTGCAGCCCGCACAATCCGCGCGGACTCCAGCTCACGTTCGAGAAGGTCGATCGCGGCGTGGTCGAAGCGCGCTACGTCGCGGCGCCCGATCTGTGCGGCATGACCGGCGTGGTGCATGGCGGCATCCAGGCCGCCATCCTCGACGAGGCGATGGGCTTCGCCGTGCATGCCGTGTTCGACGACCGCGAGGAGGCGAGCGCCGCCACCGTCGAGCTGAGCCTGAAGTACCGGCGCCCGACTCCCACCGGCCAGCCACTGCTGGTGCGCGCGCGCTTCGTGCGCGCCGCAGAGCGCGACATCTGGCTGACCGGCGAGATCCGCGACGCCGATGGCATGCTCTGCACCGAGGCCGAATCGCGTTGGCGGAGGCTGCGCGAGTAGTCGCCCGGAGCGAATCGCGCCAAACCCAAGAGTGTCATGAACTGCGCGCGGCGCTACCCGAGGCGTGCCCGCAACGCGTCGCCTGCGTCCAGCAAGCGCGACGCGGCGTCGGGCTCGAAGGTGGACATCGAGATCTCGTAGCGAAGCGCGGCGTCGGGCTCGGCGAAGTTGCGCGGGTGCGGCAGGTAGCGGAACCAGCCGTTCGCAATGCTCACGACGGAGCCCGGCGCGTCGCCGAGTCGCGACTTCCAGTCGAGACCGACGTCGACGGTGGCTTCGGCGGGGACGCCGAGCAGCCACGCCGGACCGAGTCGCAGCACCTGCACCCCGACGCTCGGCGTGACGCCCCCCGCAAAGCGCGGCGCGGTGCGGTCGCGCAGGTAGGCACGCGCCACCGCGATGCGCCGCCGCGCTTCGTCGCGCGGCAGATGTCGCGTGCGCTCGTGGGTCATCGCAAACAGTTCGCCGACGCTCGGCTCTGCTGTCGCCGGATCGACCTCGAGTGCGGCGAGAGCGCGCGCGAGTCCCGCTGCGAGCACGCTGCGACGAGCCGGCTCGCCGTCGGCGGCGCCGTGCACGGGCAGCGGGAGTCGCACGGTGTCCGCTGCGATCGTCGCGTCCGCGTCGGTCGCGATCGCGAGCGCGGCGTTCGCGACCGCTACGCCGACTTCGCGGCCCAGCGACTCCATCACCGCGAAGCTCTCGCCGACGCTCTGTCCCTCGATCGCAAAGTCGAGCAGCCCGCGCGTGCGCGGATCGACGTCCCCGTGCGCGCCGAGCGCGAAGAGCGCTGTCGCACCCGGCAGCATCGACTCGACGGTGCGCGACGCGGCGCCCGGCCAATCCGCCGAGTAGTCGAGGTTGTCGTGTCCCAACACTGTTGGGTGACATCCGTGAATGTAGAGCACGGCGAGCGGTGAGCGGTCCGCGCGGTCGACGCGCACCACCAGCACGTCCGGGTCGACGGGCCCGCCCGCGACGCGACGATTGCGACCGATGCGCGCCTCGGCGCGGCCAACGCCGAGTCGCGCGGGCGCAGCGCTCGCGTGCGCCTGCTCCGCGGCGGCGACTGCAGCGTCGAAGAGCGACGCCGACGCGACGGGCGGCTCGGCGCCGCCGAGCCATGCGACGAATCCCGTCTCGGGGCCCGAGTGTGTATGGATGCTGCCGACCAGCACGCGCTCCGCGGCCACTCCGGTTCGCTCGGCGATCCGCGCGCGCACCGCTTCGGCGTGAGCGGGCGCCAGCAGACAGACGTCCAACTCCACCAGCAGACACTCGCCGCCGCCGGCGAGATAGAGCGCGCGGGCGAAGAGCGGGTCGTGGACCGCGCGCGCGCCTCCCGCCCGCGCGCCGTAGCCCATCATCGGCCCGCCGAGCGGCATTTCGAGCGGAACGCGCGCAACTCCAGCGACGAGACTCATGTCGGCCTCCGCACCTCTCTTCTTCTACGCGAGCGTGCCGCCGTCCGTTGTTCCCTCGCCGCGCAACGTGGCGATGGCGACGCCTACGACGATCAGCAGCGCCCCGAGGATGGCCCACCCCCCTACCCGTTCGCCAAGAGCCGCGACGCCGACGGCGAGCCCGACGACCGGCTGCACGAATACGAAGAGCGCCATCGTGCCGGCGCTGACTTCGCGCAGCGCGCGGTTCCAGGCGACCATGCCCAGCGCTGTCGCGAGAAACGCGAGCAGCACCACCCAACCGAGCGCCGGCAGCGCACGCGCCGCGTCGAAGGGTTCCGTCGCGGCGAGCGGCGCGAGCGGGATCCACGACAGCAGTGTCGCGAAGAGCGCGACGCGGAGCGGGTCGTGACGCTCCACCAGCGACTTCGCGGCGAGCGTGTAGATCGCCCAGCACAGATGACCGGCGGCCATGATGACGTCGCCGCGCAACTCGCCGGTGCGCGCGTCGCCCGCGCCCGAGATCACGATCGACACGGTCCCCAGCACTCCGAATGCGCCGGCGACGAGATGCGCGAGGCCGAGCGGTTCGCGCAACACGAGCGCCGCACCGAGCAGGATGCCGATCGGTTCGAGTGGCGAAAGCAGCGCGCCGTGCGTTGCGCTCGATCGTTCGAGCCCGACCGCACCGAGAATCTGCGGCAGCGCGAAGCCGGCCCAGGAGAGCGTCACGAGCAGCAGCAAATCGCGGCGCGTCCAGAGCGCATGCGTCACGACGTCGCGCTCGCCTCGCCAGCGCCGCGGTAGCGCGGCGAGCGCGACGAGGAAGCCCGCACCGAGAATCTGCCGCGCCACCACGAGACCGAAGGGACCGAGCCCGTCGAGGGCGAGCTTCGTGAGCGCCGGCGTCGCGCCGCCGATCCCCTGCGCGATCCAGATCCAGGCGAGCGTGGAGGGCGTGATGCGCAGCGGTCGAAGCTCCCGCGCGCACGCTAGCGGTCGCGCGGCTCCTGCGTGTCGTCGCCGAGCTGCTCGGCGCGGTGATCGCCGTGATCGCAGCCCCCGCATCGCAAGGCGGCATCTCGCCGGCAAAATGGACGCTACATGATGCCCCCTGCCTCCAGCGGATGCACAAGACTTCTGCGATTTAGGGTCATTTCCCCTCTCGGGCGCGCCGAGAAGGCTCCGCACACGTTCTCAGTCCCCAAGAAAAGCGGGCACGGGCCTTGCTCTAGCGAGGCCCGTCACTCGTACATCAGGAGGAATCATCCATGTTGCGAATCACTTCGACGGCCATCCTCGGACTCGCGCTCGCTCTCCCGCTGAGCGCTTTCGCCGAGTCGCCGATCGATCCGAAGGCTCCGGACGCCACGATCGTCGCGGCCAGCGAGGATGCGATGGTCATGCCCGCGGCTTCTGTCGAGAAGACGGAGCGGAGCGAGATCAAGGCGCCCAAGCACAACGCGCGGCGCGGCTCCAGCCAGAGCGCGGCCGACTTCCGCTTCACCAACCCGTACGCGTTCCCGCTGCAGACGCTCCCGATCGCCGTTCCGAACCTGACGGCGCTCAGCTTCTAGCCTTCGCAGCAGCAAGCCGCAGAGGCCCTCGCCTCCCCCGGCGCCGGCACGAGCTCGAGGACTTCGACGTGTGATGCGTCGAGGAACCAGAGTTCGAAGCGCGGCGCCTGCGGGAGGCGAAGTGTTTCCAGCACCGCGCGGCGATACCGCTCGGCTTGCGGCCGATGGTGCGACGCCCGCTCGGCGATCGCGGCCGGCGTCGCGATGCGATCGGTCTTGAAGTCGACGACCACCACCTCGCCGCACGCAGGATCGCGATAGACGAGATCAATTGCGCCCACCACGTAGCCGACCGCGCCGGCGCCGTTCTCCTCGGCGCGCACCAGCACGGGGAGTTCGCGCGCGAGCACGTGCGGCGCGAGATCGCGCAGGCGCGACCAGAGCGAGCCGGCCGCCAGCTCTTCGAGAACGGACGTCGCACGTTCGCGCGCGGCATCGAGTCGTGACGGGGAAACCCGGCGCGCGAGCGACTCGTCCATCCACGCGCGCTGGCGCGCCCACTCCGCGGCCGGGTCGGCGTCCCAATCGAAGCGCTCGAGCAGCCCGTGGATCGCCGTGCCGACGGCCGCCGCGACTTCCATCTCCGGCGACACCGCGTCGCGATTGGTCGCGCGCGTATCCGCTTCGACGTCGGCGTCGCCGCCTCCGACGCGCGCCTCGCGAACCGCGTCGGGAACCTTCTCCGAAGCGCGTCCGCCGAACGAGCGCTGCTGGCGCGCGAGAGCGAGCGAACTCTTCTCTCGTAAGAACTGCGCATCAACGTGCACCTGGGCCGCTGTGACTGCCGAGCCGCTGGCCGGCTCGTCGACTTCCGCCACCGCCACCCGAGCTGCGTCCAGGAACACGACGCGCGCGCCTTCCACGTCGGCTATGCCGGGCGCCCCGATGCGCGCTTCGAGCGCGGCGCCGACTCGCGCCGCCGCGTCGCGAATGGCCTCGCCGCGCACGCCCATCACGAAATGCGCATGTGTTTCCGGGCGGCCCTTCGCATCGAAACAACCCGCCAACACGAGTCGCGACTTCGTCCGCGTGAGCGCAACGTAGAGGGTGCGCACCAGCTCGGCGGCCTGCACCTGCTCGCGACGCGCGCGCACGCGGTCGTAGCCGAGCGACGCGACGGCCGGCCCCCGACTGCGAGCGAGGCACCACTCGAGCTGGCCCCCGAATTCGGCATACACCAGCGGCTGCGTCATCCCGGCACCGGGCTCCTTGTGGAGCTGGAGCACGTAGACGTGTTCGAAGTCGAGTCCCTTGGCGCCGTGGATCGTCATCACCTGCACGGCGTCCTCGGCCGCATCCTGCGGGCGACCCTCGTAGGACTCCGGCGCACTCGTGGCGTCGCGACGCAGCGTGCGCAACACCGTCGCGGCGTCATCCACTTCGAACGACGCCGCCAGCTCGCGGAAGAAGCGCGCGAGATTCGCGAGCCGGAACGCGCCGGGGTGGCGCGCCGCCTCGGTCGCTTCGAGCAGCGGCAGCACGCGCAACTTCTCGATGAAACGGTCCACGGGCTCTTCGAGCCACGAGCGCCGGAGTGCGACGAGCACGTCGAGGGCGTGCAGCAGACTCGCTTCCCAACCCGCCAGCGCGGCGAGCCCCGGCACGTCGAGATCCGCCGTTGCCAGCGCCGCCGCCGCGGCGATCTCGCGCAGCCGCTCGCGCGCGCCGGCGCGTCCGTCGAGCGCATCGCGCAGCGCATCCGGAAACCGCTTCGCCCAGAGCACGCGCCAGGCGGCGTCGGGCACTCCCACCCAGGCGGAACGCAGCACCGCGACCTGCGCAATCTGGTCGCTCGGGTCGAGCACGACGCGCACCAGCGCCGCGGCCTCGATGACCTCGCGACGCCGGTAGTAGTTGCGATCGCGGTCGACCGTGTACGGGATCCCCGCAGCACGCAGCGCGCTCAGATACGCGTCGAGATCGCCGGTGCCGCGGAACAGCAGCGCTACGTCCTTCCACGCGACCGGCTGTTCGTCGTGCAAGCGGAGCAGCTCGTGCGCCAGGTGTCTCGCTTCGAGTTGCGCGGCGTGCTGCACGGGAGTAGTCGGAGCGAGCGCGCAAGCCTCCGCGTCCCAGGCCGCCGACACCCAGTACTCGACGGCCGGCAGCCCCGGCGTCCCCGATCCGGCGACGCCCGCGCGCTCCTCGCACGGCAACAGGCGTTCGAACGGCGGCTGCACACCGTCCGCAAAATGCATCGCGGGTCCGATCACGCGCTCGACCTCTTCGAGCACCGCCGGCACCGAGCGGTAGTTGATGCAGAGACGATGTTCGACGGCGCCCGGCTCGGCCAGCACGCGTTTGACGAAGTCCATGTACGCGCCGATGTCGGCGTTGCGCCAGCCGTAGATCGACTGCTTCGGGTCGCCCACCAGGAAGAGCCCCGGACGTGTCGCCGTGTCGCCGCCGAGCGCGAGCGCCGCGACGATCTCGCACTGCAACGCATCGGTGTCCTGGAACTCGTCGACCAGCAGTTGATCGACGTCGCGACGCACGCGCTCCGCGACGTCGGGCCACGCGACCAGCAGATCCCGCGTCCTGCGCAGCAGCGCGTCGAAGCTCTCGGCGCCGACCTCGTGCAGCCGCAGCGAAGCCGACTCGAGCAGCGGCGCGAGCGCGCGCTGCACGAGCGCCAGCAGCTCGACGTCGACGGCGAGCGCGTGGCGGAGCAGCGAATGCAGCGCGCGCGCCGCGGCCTCGACCGTCTCGACGGCATCCAGCACCGCTTCCCGCTCCGACTTGGCCGTCCACCTGCCGCGACCCCACTCGCCGAGTCGCTTGATCGCGTTCTCCTGCCACAGCGCAGCGAGATCGGCGAGCATCGCCGTCAGCTCCGCTTGCGAAGCGGCGCCGGGCGCGAGCCGCGCACTCGTCGCGAACGCCGCCGCTGCGACCGTCTTGCCGGTCGACTTCGCCCCGAGCCCCGCCATCCGCTCGCCGATCGCCGCAGCGAACACCTCCGACGCCCCGCGCAGCCGCGCGACGAACGCGCGCACGCCCTCTGGCGCAAGCGGATCGAGCGCGAACGCGTGCGCCGGCACGGCCGCGGCGAGCAGCGCATCCAGCATCTCCGCCAGTTCCGGCGCGCCCACGCCGTGCAGCAGCAACGCCTCCAGATCGGTATCGCCGTGCTCCGCCATCGCGCGCAGCCGCGCTTCGAGCACCTCGCGCGCCGCCGCGCTGCGCGCGGCGCCGCGCGCGTCCACCGCAAAGCGCGGGTGGACGCCGGCTTCCAGCGGATGATTGGAGAGCAGGCGCCGGCAGAACGCGTGGATGGTCTGCACGTGCAGGTGGTCGAAGCCGGCGAGCAGCAGCCGCGCGCGCTTGCGACGCGCCGCTGCGTCGGCCGGGGCAACCTCCGCATCGAGGCCCAGCACGACCCCACCCGCGGCGACCTTCGCGAACCCCTGCATGGCGCGCGCTTCCATCTCGGCCGCGGCCGCCTCCGTGAAGGTGATCGCGACGACGCGTTCGAGTGTGCGCTCGGCCACCGCCCGCGGAGCCGGCGCTGCAGATCCCACCGTCGTGAGCGCCTGCTCCGCGCGGTGCCACCCGGGACCGAGGCACCAGGCGAGCACGCGCGCGACGAGCACCGTGGTCTTGCCGGTTCCCGCACCCGCCACCAGCACCATCGGACCCGAAAAAACCGTCTGCGCCGCGCGTCGCGCCGCGGTGTCGGCGGCGCGGCCAGCGTCCTGACCCGCCTGCGCGCTCACGATGCGTCCTCTTCGCGCGGCTCGGGTTCGCGACCGAATGCGAAGGCCGCAAACAGCGCGCGGTCGGCTGCGCTCGCGGCGTCGTGGCGCGCGGCCTCCGCTGCCGCCCACTCGCGCAGGCGCGCGCGCGGGTTGCTCTCGCCGCGCAGGCACGCGGCTGCGACCTCGCACCACTCACAGGCCGAGGGCTCCTCGTCCTTCTCCGGCTCGACGAGGCGCGGAAACAGCGTGCCGGCGTCGAACGCAGCAAGCGCCGTGCGCGCGGTCGCCCCGAACGCCGCGAGCAGTTCCGCGTCGTCGTGCCGTGCGACGAAGGCGCGCGAGCGGTCGTCGAGGCCTTCGCGCAGGTAGAGCAGGCGCCCCTCCGCCTGCGCTGCGCCGAGCGCCTGCGCCGCTGCGAGGTACGCAACGGATTGCAGCGCTCGCCCTTCCGAAACTGCATCGAGCAGCTTCTCGCGCTTCTTGGGCTCCCCCGTGACGGTGCTGACCGGCGTGCCGGTCTTGTAGTCGGTGAGACGCAACACGCCGCCGGCGAGATCGGCGCGATCCACGATGAAGCCGATGCGGCGCTCGCGTCCCGCCGCGTCTCGCACGACGACGTCGCCGGCGAGTTCGGCGCCCAGCACCGCGAGTCCGTCCGGGTCGCTCCAGTCGCGCGCGCGCGCCACCTCGATCATCGCGAGTGCACGCCGCGCCACGGCACGCGCGAAACCCGGGATGCGAACGCCCTCCACCGCTGCGACGCGCAACGCCTCCTCCGCTGCGATCGCCTCGAGTTCCGCCGGCTCCGGCCACGGCGCGCGCACCGCGCCGCGCGCGAATGCGACCCGAAGCGGTTCGTGGTCCTCGGAGCGCTTGCCCACGGCGCGATCGACGACACGCTGTAGAGTCGCGTGGACCACGTTGCCGACGACCGACGTCGAGATCGCGGGCAGCGCATCGAGCGCGTCGGACGCCGCTTCGAGTCGCAGCTCGCGGCGCAGGAACAGTTGCCACGGACAGCGCGCCAGGTCTTCGAGGCGCGTCACGTACAACTCTGGCGTTACACCCAGCGCGGGCGCTTCGCGTGCACCGACGTAGCCGAAGAAGGGACCGAGACGCGTGCTGCGCTCGCGTCCTGTGCGCGTGCGCAGATCCGGAGCGATCTCGTCGAGGATCGCGAGCTGCACGCGCGCGAGCTTCTCGACGTCGACCGCACCAGCGGCGCCGCCCAGCATGTCGCGCACTTCGCGGAGCGCCTCGCCGCGAAGCGGGGCGAGCGCGGCGCGAGTGCCGTAGAGCGCCGCGCGGATCGCGTGCTCGTGCGCGCGACGCAGCGCGGCGTCGCCTTGCGGCGCGCCGAGCGCGGGCGGAGCCGTCATGGCCTCGAGTTCCGGGCGCTCGAGACACAACCGCTCGACGAACGACGAGCGCGCCACCTCGCGACCTTCGTCGCTCGTGTGCTGCCACGAAAGCGTCACCTGGGGACTCGCCGAGAGCAATTCGGCGAACAGATGACGCTCTTCGGCGTGGCCATGCGCCTTCACCGGCAGCTCGGGGAGCAAGTCGCGCATCGCGCGCCGCAGTGCGTCGGAGGCGATCGGGTCCTCGATGGGCGTGCGCGGGAAGACGTCGCGCTGCAGACCCAGCACGAAGAGCGACGCGAAGCTGCGGCCGCGCGCGCTCATCACCGGGAGCACCTGCACGCCTGCGCCCGCGCCGCCGAGCGCCGTGCCCGGCGCGCGCTCGAAGGCGCGGCCCGCGAGCAGCGCGAACTCGGCGCGCGTCAGCTCGAAGTCCGCCGGCACGTCGTCGCCGAGCGACGCGAGCAGAACCAGGACGGGCGCGAGCCCGTCGTTGCCGCCGCGCGTCCAGCCGAGATCGCGTTCGAGAAGCAGCGCCAGCGACGCGTTGTGTTCCGCGAAGGGTGCGCGCTCGGGCCAGCTCGCCAGGCGCTCGACGAGCGCCCGCGCCCGCGCTTGCGCCGCCGCCAGCCGATCGCGGGGCAGCACGCGGGATCGCACGCTCCGCGACGAACGGCGCCCCTCGGACGCATCGTCCTGTTGTTCCTCGTCGCCCGAGGATCCGCGCCGCACAGGCAACGGCAGGAACTCGCGCCCCGCGAATTCCACGTCGAGATCGAGCTGCGCGAGGTCGGCGAGGCGCGGCGCACCGAGCACGTGCAGACCGATGCGCAAGTCGCCGTCGCTGGCTTCGGGATGCGCGGAGGCGCTGAGCCACACGTCCACCGGCGCCAGCTCGGCCTCGGCGAGCACCCGCAAGGCGGCGGCCAGCCGACGCGTGCGCGCGTCGGGCGCGCCGGCCACCGCGGGCGCCGAGAACGGGATCGCGAGCCGGGTGAACTGCGCTTCGAGCGCGGCGCGGTAGGGATCGAGACGCCGCGCGACGACGCCGATCGACTCGGCCGCAAGGCCGGCGTCCAGCAGCTCGCGAATGCGCTGCGCCACGGAGCGCACCTCGGCGACCGCGCCCGGCGCGCGCACGAGCGCGAGCGAGGCAGGAGGAATTCCATCGGCGCTCGCGATCTCGCGCGCGCTCGCGGCGCTCGCCATGCGTTCGAGGAAACGCGCCGAGAACTCCGATTCCGACGCGGTGGCGTCGAACGGATCGGACGGCACGCCGGCGAGCAGATGCGCGCCGAACGCGCGCATCTGCGCCTCCAGCCAATCGGCCACGACGCCGGTGGCGTCCGCGAAGCCGTGGATCCAGAGCGCGCCGGTAGGGATCGCGGCGTCCCCGCGCTCGCGCACCACGTCCGTCGCGCGCTGCAAGAGCGCCGTGCGCGGCCCGAGACCCTCGGCATCGAGCGCGTCGAGCGCTCGCGCCGTGACTCGCACCACGGCGCGCATGCGCTCGGCTTCGGCGCTTCCCTGCGCGACGAGCACTTCGTCGAGCGCCTCGGCCGATGCCGGACCGAAGCCGGCGTCCACCAGATCGCGCGCGGTCGCGAGGACGATGCCGTAGCCCTCGTGCAATTCCCCGAGCGCTTCCGCGAGCCGCGGCTCCTCGGCGGCGAGACGCCGCACGAGCAAACGGAACAGCTCCTCACCAGCGGGACGGGCCTCGTCGGCGCGCTCGATCACCGCCAGCGCCAGCCCCCACTGCGTGTGCACGGCGACCGCCGCGAGCGAGCGCCCGAAATGGCGCAACAGCATCGCCGACACGTGATCGCGCAGCGAACTCGACGGCACGACGATGCGCAGCGGGCGCGCCAGCAACTGCTGCGCCGCCGGCGCGTCGCCCGCGGCGAGCGCGGCGAGCAGGGCGGCGTCGCGCTGTTCGAGGAACGCGCCGACCTCGGCGAGAAGTCGCGCTTCCGCAACACGCGCGCCCGACGCGATGACGAGCATTGCTGCGTTCGGTTCAGGGATCACCCGGCGCAGTCTAGTCGCGCGCTGTGGCGAATGGGGTCACAGTTTCGCGCAATCTGCGGAGCCGGAAGCGTCGCGCGATCCGAGCGCGCTCGGCCCGCGGGCTCAGCGTGAAATCCGCACCTCCTTCCAGCTCGACGGTCCGTGACAGCGGGCGCAGTCGCTGCCGGAGGCGTCGCGGTGCGGGTCGTCGAGGCCGTGGCAGGTCGCGCAGTCCCTGGGAATTGCGAGTTTCTCGCCCGGGGCGACCGGCTGCTGGTGACAATTCTCGCAGACGATCTCGGCGTGGGTGCCGCGATCAGCGCGAATGAAGTCCGGGAATCGTGGTCGAAACGCCAGGCCGCCCAGCTGTTCGGGTTGTGACAGGATTCGCACGACGAACCGAGGCGGCCCTCGTGGCTGTCTTTCGCGGCGTGGCAGCC
>Ga0113563_10002277_pt1 | contig 11498 bp, 12 predicted proteins | sample Mud3Dept3metaG_FD_80117 | JGI IMG/M metagenome (GOLD analysis project Ga0113563, IMG submission 80117) | Freshwater wetland microbial communities from Ohio, USA, analyzing the effect of biotic and abiotic controls - Mud 3 Core 4 Depth 3... | ecosystem: Environmental > Aquatic > Freshwater >...
CGTGAATGGCTCGGCCCGCAGCGCGCTTCCGGCCCGCACAATCCGGTGATAGGCTCCCCGCCATGGACCGCTCGCGCGCCGAGACGCGCAAGACCACGCTGGCCGCACTCGAAACGGAGACCGGGATCGACGTCTGGGCGGCGCTCTCGCCGAGCGAGCGGATGGAGGAAGCGTGGCGCCTCTCCGAGGAGCTTTGGGAGTTCTCTGGGCGGGGAGCCGGTGAACCAGGACTTTCGCGATCTGTTGCGCGCGTTTGCCGACGCTGACGTCCGCTTCCTCGTGATCGGCGCGTACGCCGTCGCAGTGCACGCGGAGCCGCGCGCTACCGGGGATCTCGACCTGTGGCTCGAGCCGAGCCCCGAGAATGCCGCCCGGGCCTACGCGGCGCTGCGTCGCTTCGGCGCGCCACTGCACGAGCTCACCGAAGCCGACCTCGCGAGCCCCGGCGTCGTCTTCCAGATCGGCCTGCCGCCGCGCCGCATCGACCTGCTGACGTCGATTACCGGCGTCGCGTTCGCCGACGCCTGGGCCGGGCGGATCGCCATCCGCTACGGCGATGTGCCGTGCGCGGTGATCGGGCGAGACGCGCTGATCGAGAACAAGCGCCAGCTCGGCCGCGCGCGCGATCTCGCCGATCTCGAGCTGCTGGCGCGGCATCGGCGCAGCGACTGAGCCCGCCACGCGCGCGCCAGCAGCCCCGCCTTCCGCGGACCCGGCGGCACGATCGGCCTCTGCGGCTTGGGGCGAGGTAGCAGGGGCTGCACCCACCTGTATCTCGAGAGCCCGACGGCCCGAGACGGGCACTCCGTCTCTGCGTCACCCGACAAACATGCGCTTCTACAATTGGATGCATCGTCTGAGACGCAATCTGCTTCGCGCCCATCAGATTCCTCCAGACACCAATCGGTGACCGAGAAACGGGGCTCCGTGGACAGCTCGGCACGAAGCCGAATCTCTCTGTTTCCTCGCAGCGGGGCATATGGATTTCGCGCTGCGTTCTTGGCAACGTCTGATGAGTCCCATTCCGTCAAGCAGGCACGAAGCGAGGCAGGAAGCCCCACGCACGGGCTTCCTGGCGGAGCGTGCTCGTACTGATGCAGCGGCACTTCGGCCTCGATCACGCGCCAGAGCAGCGGGCGTAGGAAGGGAAAGCGGGGATCACGCGGCCGAAAATGACCGCTACGACAAGACCGAACTCGGCGCGCGGAGGGGTTGGTAGGTGGGAGCCACGGCGCCTGAGCAAAGCAGCTCGGTGGCGAGGAAAACGAAACCGAGAAACCGCCTGCTTCGCATGTGTCCGTCTCGCGACCTGGGGGAGGTCGACGCCTTGGACGTAGGTGCGGGGGGCGCCCGGAATCGGAATCACGTTGGTCGGCCGCATCATCTCGTTATCTTCGTGATCGACGATGTGGCAGTGCCACACGTAGCCGTGGCCGCCGTTCGGATCGAAGTCGTAGCTGGCGGCGAGCGCCGGGGTCGTCGCCGGATACTTGGTCGGCGCCCAGCGTACAACGATCCGCGTCACCTGCCCCGGAAACATCATTACCGTGTCCTTCCAGCCGGTTTCGTTCGCGTTCGGCGGCTTGAGGGCGCCTTTGAGGAACGGGAGGACCGCGGGGTTCCCGCCGACCGCGCCGTCGGCGTTGGGAACGTTGTAATCCCGCGGCGGACCGTAACTGTCCACGACCACCCCGCCGTAGGCCGCCGCGTAGGCCGCCGGGTACTTCTTGGTGTCGAGCTTCTGGCGGCTCATGAGCTGGAACTGCACCAGGTGCAGGTGGATCGGGTGGGCGTCGGCGGTCAGATTGATGATCTCCCAGATCTCCGTCTCACCTTCCTTCGGGAGCTCCGAGTAGCCGGTGACGATCCCGTTCACGCGCTGTGACCCAGGCCGCCGCGGCCCCCAACCTCGTTGATTGCCCTTGATTACACTATCTCGAATGTGTCTCACTGAGATCCGGACGCGGCAGAGAACTGCACGAGATCTGGACGAGACGCCGAGCATTGTCTGCTTGCCGACCACTTCGCACACGCCCAGAGCCACCAGATCAAGCAACTCTTCTTGTGTAAGAGCAGTTGAGCTGGCGTCCTCACTCGCCCTCCGGGTTCAGGTAGATCCGTCCGGTCTCCCAGTCCTCGCTGATCTCGGCGGCCAGTGCCGAGACGATGCGGAAGAGGGAAGCCTCGTTCGGGAACGGCGTGGCGACGCGTGTGCGCCGACGCAGTTCGCTGTCGAGTCGTTCGGGCACGTTCGCCTCCATCCACTCCGCGAGCTTCGGGGCGGGCCGTTGGTAGTTCTCGACCAGCTCGGCGAGCCGCTCTTCTGCCGCACGGCGGGCAGACCGGAGTGATCCTCCACGCGGTGAGCCGTATCGTCGCCCTCCTTGCGGTGTGTCGTTACCCACAAAGAGAGCTCTGTTGGCCCGCCATCCCAACTCCACGCTGGGATGCGTCGGCTCTTACGGAAGAGACGTTGTGCTAGCTGTCCGATTATCCTTCTGAAACAGAATACCGTTGTGATTTTAGAGCGTTTGCTATTGCATCAGGCGAAAACGTCCAAAATTCGAGTTCTTGCTTGATCCTAGGGTCGTCATGTTTGAAGACAAAGCGACTGTTGAGAAGACCTCTGTGTAGAATGATCGCCCGGATGGATTCACGCTTGATCTGAACCTCTTGGATGATGGTTCTCATCGAAATGCCATCGTCGTTTATCGTCAATTTCACGAACGGCCAGGAATTTTGCAGTCTCCCAAACTTTCCTCCCCCTCTATGCTCACTCAAAGAATGCTCCTCCCAAGAAATGGCTCATCGCGTGATCGAGTGGGTAGCTTCTGGCCAGATCGGTCACACGCGCCAGACGACGAGAATCCCCGACTCCGAGAGCGCCCGCTCGAGCGACACCTCCAGGAGTATCACCGACACGATGATCGCCGACTTCGAACCTTGGTCCGCCGGCGGCACCGGGCCTCGCGGACCACGCACCAGCGAAGCCGAGCAGCTGTTTCCCCAGCCGTATCCACTCGCTCCCAGCTGTGGCTAGTGACAACGCCCCGTCGCGGAGAGAAGTCCCGCTCGTACCGCCGATGCTCCTTCCTATGCTCCAAGCGGGCCATCCATCAGCTGGCGGAGATCCTCGTGCGGTTGCGCAGGATCGTACCGATGTGCTGCCCCGCAGCCGAGGACTGAGGCAAAGCTGGTGTCACCCCGGACGACAACCGCAAAGTTCAAGCAGCATGGAGCCCTGCGCGCGGCATCTGCTGCGCTGCTGATCACAGGCATGGCGAACTCGATCCACTACGCGATGTTGGCAGCCGCGGGCTTCCCGCTTCGCCCGGGACATCCCGAGGCATTTCGCGATCTCCAGCACGCAGCGATGTGGGCCGACGGGTGGATGGGACTCATGGCCTTCGCGGGCGCCTGGGGCCTGTGGCGCGATCGTTCGTGGGGAAGGCTCTTCGGCATCGTCTCCGCCGCAGCCCTGATCCTCATGGGCTGTCTCGACGTGGCCTTCTTCGCTCAGCACGGCATGTACGAGCAGCTCGACGCCCGGATGCTGGAAATGATCGTCGTTGACACGTGGGCGTTCGGAGTTGGCTCATGGCTCGTGTTCGTCTTGTGGAATGACCAACGACAACGATTCGATGGTATGCACTGACGCGACGTGACTTCCTGCGGGTGACCGGGGCTTACGCTGCAGATGCTTGCGGCTGACGCCGTGGAACGTGCCTCGCAGGCAGGTCTCGAGGTTGTCGAAGTTCTTCTGGCTCCACGGAAGGATCTCGCCGGCGCGCGTCTCGTCCACATGCAGCAGACGACGATCTTCCGCATCGCAACCCCTGTGGGTGGCGCTGGCGAGTCACGCCGTGCGGTGGACTGATGCCCACGTTTCAGCTTCTGGAATACAGTCCGCGCTCCGAGCGTCACGTTGATCACACCGCCGGCGGTCTCGCTCTGCGAGGCGAGGAACCACAGGCCGTCGATCGGCGTCTCGTGCGGAGCGACGCTCTTCGCCATGACCGGCGAGACGCCGCCGAACCCGTGGTGATCGAGGTACGTGCGCAGACGGAAATCGTCGTGCGTCATCGATACAGTGACACGCGCGTGTTTCCGCGGCCCTGGGGGCGGAAGAAAGGGATTCCTGTTGGACAGGCACGATGACCTTTGTGGCAACTAGCGGCCGGGCGCGCGGGCCAACGGCTGCGCTGATCGGTCTCGCGCATCCCGAGTTCCGCGAAGGGCTCGAGCGCGAGGCGCGCGAGAACAACGTGATTCCCAGGGGATTCTTCGAGATCCGAATGGAGCTAGGGTTCGGCATCGCTAGCCCCGGAGCCCATGTAGTGAGATCGAAGACAGCCGCGGGCTTCACGTTCCTCGTTGCCCTGCTCACGGGTCGCGCAGCGTTTCCCGATCCGGACCTCGGCGCGATCCGCTGGGACGGACACACGCGCGAGGGCAGCTTCGACGCCCAGATGAAGGAGATCTACGCGTACAGCCGCCCCAGTGCAGACGGGCGCGTACCGTTCTGTGGCTACTACTACGGCGCGGGGAGCGTCGGTCTGAGCTGCGACACCGTGGCAGTCGCCGAGCAAGAGAACGGGTACGCGGCCTGGGCAGGGATCGACTACTGGGCGTTCATGGAATACCCGGTCGGCTCGGGACTGGAAGCAGGCCTCGCGAACTACGATGCCTCGTCGAATCGGGCGTTGGTCGCACACAGCCTGATTCTCAATCAGCACAGCTACGCCCAGGCAATCGGCCCCGCTAGCGGCGATTACATCGCAAAGACCGTCGCGCGCTTGCAGCAGTCCAACTACAAGAAGGTGTTGAACGGTCGGCCCCTGGTGTTCGTCTACGAGGACATCTGCGGCCCCGACGTCATCGCCACGTACTGTTCCCCTTGGTTGTTTCAGCAGCTCGATTCCAGGCTCGCGCCCGAGCCCTACTACGTCTATCTCGGCACCAACGGCTTCCATGACTACCTGGGCATGCACGCAGTCAGCCAGTACCTCGCCTTCCCATCCATGTCGCAGAGCTACTCGGATTTCGCTCACGACGTGAGAAACGCAGTGAACAACGGCCTTTGGGCGACTGCCGAGAGCAGCGGAATCGACATCGTTCCGTTCGCCTCGACGGGATTCAATCCGCAACCCAGATTCGATTGCGGCACGTACTGCTACGCAGACATCTATGGAAGCCGGGCCGTCGTGACGCTGGGCACACCCGTGGAAGTTGCGAATCACTTACGAACCGTCGCCGACTTGGCGAACTTCTTTTCCGTACCCAGGCTGGAATACGGGTATCCACGGGCATACGACCCCGCCAACATCGTCCTCATCTATTCGTGGGATGAGCAGAGCGAGGGACCCGGTCTCATGCCGACGATCGGGCCCGATACGTCTCGGATCGATGCGATGAGAGCGGAGTTCAACCCGGTACCCGAGCCGGCGAGCGACGCGCTCGCGCTCACCGCATGCGCGAGCCTGGCGTCACTGGCGCGCCGACCTGCTCGCGGGAGGCGCGCTTCGACGCGGCGCGCATCCCCGCCTCGGCGGTGGATCGCTCACCTTCGACGATGCAATCTCCGAGTTCGCGATGGAGTACGCCGATCAGAACCAGAGCGACTACCGCGCTTTCGTGAAGGCGGTCCGATCAGGACGAATCCAGGCGATCGTCGAATCGTAGGTTTCTTCACGTCAATAGACGGAGCGGCCATGAGCACGGCCGTCCGAACGACCATCGTCGTCCTCGTGTTTGCGGTCGTCGGCGCCGCACCGGCCGCCGCGCGCACCTTCGACGTGGGCGAGGTCGAGGGCAGTGCCGACCTCGAGATCAGCTACGGCCCGCTCGCGCGGGTCGAGCATTGGGAGGCCGATCCCGTCGCCATCGCGAACGGCGGAAAGGCCGCGTCGGCGAACGTCACCGAAGAGCTGGCTGTCGAGACCTTCTACCAGTACGACTGGCCGACGTGGATCCAGGAAAAAGAAGGCGTGTAACTACGCGAAAGAGCAAGACTCCTGGTGGGCCGCCCGGGACTCGAACCCGGAACCAACGGGTTAAAAGCCCGGCAGCGACGCAAGAAGTGACGCGAACTTGCGTCTCGTGGATTGCGGCGGGCTGCGAGGGGCGGTGGCGGGCCACGCAGTCGCGAAAGCCACCATCAGCACGGTGCCGCGAAGCAGACGGAGAGACATCGAGACACCCTTCGCGTGTGGCAGATCAGTCTGCGACTCGACTCGGCCTGAGCACAGCGATCTTGCGAATCAGGGCGCGCCACGAAGCGAGGCTGGCTAGACGATCGGTCCGATCGCCGAGGCGGCGAGCCCGGAGCGCCCGCCGGCGATCGATTGTTGCAGTGCGGCGTCGCGCCTCGCCGGGTGGGATCGCACGTCGCAGCGAGGGCGCTGGCGGCGACGCTTCGCTGCTTTCGCTCGGGCATCGGGCTTGCACCGAGACCGTGCGGAGGCATACCCCATGCGATGTTGCGAATGTGTGATTCGGGGCCTCGTTCTCGTCGCCGCCATCGCGATGGCGAGCGCACGAGGCGCCGGAGCGGAGTTGATCACGAACGGGACCTTCGATCAGGACATCGACGGATGGAGCGATCCCATCGCGGATCCGAACACGACGATCCAGTGGTTCGCCTGGGATGTCCACAGCAGCCCCAGCTCGGGATCGCTGCTCGTGACCACGAATATGGCGGAGGCCGGTCTCGACGGCCCCTGGCAGTGCGTGGCGACGACGCCCGGCTCGCACACGGCGAGCGCCGCCGCGGAGGTGAATACCAGCATTATGAAGGTGGACCCCTTCGTCGAGATGACGCTCGACTTCTTCGCGACCCCCGATTGCTCGGGCGGCGCGCTCGAAGGCGGCGGTTACGCCGTCGCCCTGATCACCGTCGGGTGGGAAACGCTCACCGCGCCGGCGGTCGCGCCCGCGGACACGCAGAGCGCGCGGTTGCGCTTCCTCGTCGGCGGCACCTACGACGGGAAGGCCGACTCGGCGTTCTTCGACGACGTGTCGCTGGTGCCCGAGCCTGGAGACTCCGCTCTGTGTCTCTCGATGCTCGTTGCGCTCGGAGCGCTCGTGGGGCGGCGGAGTGAGTGGCTTCGGGACGCAAGGGGCTGTGTGTGCGCTCGGTAATGGTTCGCACCAACCGGACCACCTCGGACGGGGGGTGGGCAAGACGGGCGTCGCGGTCGCCAGGGAGCGGCGCCCCATCACTGCGGGCGCAGTCCGCATGGCAGTCGTGCGGCGTGCCTCGACGGAGGAGCTGACTTCGTTCGTCCGCGGTGCGATCGATGCCCGGCACGCGATGGTGTTCACCGATGCGTGGCAAGGTTACACCGCGCTCACGAGTCAGGGAGTGAAGCACCGGCCTCGCCTCGGCGGCCACGGCCCGGGCGTCTCGGAGGTCCTGCCGCGGGTGCACAGCGTATTCGGCAGCCTGAAGACCTGGCTCCAAGGAACCTTCCACGGCGTCAGCCCCAAGCACCTGCAGCGTCATCTCGATGAATTCGTCTACCGCTTCAATCGTCGCTGGCGAGAAGACGCGCTCTCCGGCTTCGTGCTACGCCGCGCCATGTAGGCCCGGCCCTTCCCCTACTCCCGTCTCACGGCTGAGCCAGTCGGATAGGCAGAAGCGGTTCAAACGGGCTCTTGTCGCGCGCATAGGACCCTCTGCTTCATGACGAGTCCTACCGGGGAGCTAGAGCCAACGGGCGGGCTCGGCACCGGGCCGAGGTCATGCGAGCAGCAGGTTGCCACTCCCGGGCGACCGCTCAGGGCCCCTGCCAGCCGGCCTTGCACAGGCTCGCGGCCAGCGGCTCGGCGATCGCGGGCGAGACGTAGCGGCGCATGGCCTCGAGCGAGAACTGGGGCTCGAGCCGCGCCATCTCGGCGAGCGCGCCGCGCGCCGCCTCGAGCTCACCCAGCTCCGCGAGGGCCGCCGCGAGCAGCCGGTAGCGGCGCGGCAGGTCGGCGCCGCCCTCGAGGCTCCGTCGCGCGAGGTCCGCCGCGTCCGCGTGGCGACCTGCGACGAAGCGCGCCATGCCGAGGTTGAAGAGGAACTCGTGCATGCGCGGGTCGCGAGGCGAGAGGCGGATCGCCTTCTCCGTCATCGCCGCTCCCTCGCGTGGCTGGCCCAGCGACGTCAAGGCGAAGCCGAGCCCGTGGCAGGCGACGGCTGAGCTCGGGTTCTCCGCGAGCGCGTGCTCGAAGGCGGCGACCGCGCGCTCGGGCTGGCGCGCGAAGCTACAGGTCATGCCCATCGCGACGTGAGCGAGCCAGTCGTCCTCGAGGCTCACCGCCTCACCGGCCGCCCGGAAGGCGGCCGCGAGCGAATGGGCGGGCGAGTCCGACCATTGCGAGATCAGCTCGTAGATGTGGCTCACCGCGAGGCCGCTCCGCGCCGGCCCGAAGCGTGGATCCAGCTCGGCCGCCTCCTGGAAGAAGCGGCGCGCTTCGACGAGATCCCCCTTCGTGAGCTTCTCGAGATGCCACCAGCCGCGTTGGAAGGCGCACCAGGCGTCGAAACTCGTGGTGGGCCGCAGCGCCTTCTGCTGCTCGGAGCGCACGACCTCGGGCTCGATCGCGCCGGCCAGGGTGTCTACGATCTCGTCCTGGAGCGAAAACAGGTCCGAGAGCGCGCGGTCGTAGTGTTGGGCCCAGACGTGGTGGCCCGTCGTCGCGTCGATCAGCTGCGCGCTGATGCGGATTCGCTCGCCGGCCCGACGCACGCTCCCCTCGACAACGTAGCGCGCGCCGAGTTCGTGGCCGGCCTGCCGCACGTCCACAGCCCGGCCGCGATAGACGAAGCTCGAGTTGCGCGCGATCACCGGGAAGAGCCGCAGCGCCGAGAGGCGCGTGATCAGGTCCTCGACGACCCCGTCGGCAAGGAACGCCTGCTCCGGATCGGCGCCGAGCGCGTCGAAGGCCAGCACCGCGATCGCGGGCCGGCCCGAGAAACCGGGCACCGGCACGGCCGCCCCGGTCGCCGGCCCCGCCGACGCCGACCAGTGCAGCCGGTACGCGCGCACCCGCTCCGGGATGTTCTTGAGATTCTGCTCGCCGAGATCGACGGCCTCGGCAGGAACCCGTCCGCTCACCTGGTGACGCACGTCCTCCGAGATGCAGATGCCGCCGGGCGCTGCCAGCGCCTGGAGCCGGGCCGCCACGTTCACGGCGTTGCCATAGAGCTCGCCTCCGGCCACCGCCACGTCGCCGAGATGGACGCCGACGCGCAGCTCCATCTTCCGCTCCGCGGGCACGGACGCATTGCGCCGGGCGAGTTCGTCCTGGATCGCGATCGCGCCTGCGACGGCATCCACCGCGCTCGCAAACTCGGCGAGCAGCGCGTCTCCCACGGCGTCCACCACGCGGCCGCGGTGCTGGCGCACGTACCCGGTCACGACACTGCGGCACTCCACCAGCTGGACGAGCGTGCCCGCGTCGTCCTGCGCCACGAGGCGGCTGTAGCCGGCCACGTCGGCGCTCAGCACCGCCACCAGCCTGCGCCGTGCTGCACTCCCGGGAACGCTCGCCTCCACCGCGGACTCAGGGCGCGCCGAGGTAGTTCATCTTCCCGAGCTCGACGCCGGCCTGGCGCAGCAGCGCGTAGGCCATCGTCGCGTGGAAGTAGAAGTTTGGCAGCGAGAAGCTCTTCAGGAACACCTCGCCGGGGAAGGTGAACGTCCGGCTCGGCCCGGCCGGCACCGCGATCTCGCGCGCATCCGAGCCGTCGATCTTCGCCGCGGGGATCGACTGCGCGTAGTCGATCGCCTTCCGGATGCGCGCACGCAGCTCGTCGAGCGTCTTCTCGTCGTCCGCCCACTTCGGCGGCTCCATCCCGGCGAGGCGCGCCGTGCAACCCTTGACGTGGTCGGTGGCGATCTGGATCTGCCGCGCGAACGGCAGCATGTCCGGCGCGAGGCGCAGGCCCAGGTAGTTGTTCGGGTCGAACTTGCGGGTCTTGGCGTGCGCTTCGATCTTCTCGAGCCAGCCGAGCATGTTGTTCAGCATGCGGACGAAGACGGGAACGTTGGCGGAGTGCATCGAGAGGGGCATGAGGGTCTCCAGGGGTTGGGCGCCGGGGCGGAAGATTACCGCGTCGCATGAGTCCCGTTCCTTCGCGGTCCCCGAGCTGAGCACGGGCCTGCTGGTCCTGACGGGCCTCGGCAGCCTCGCACTACGCCACCGTCCGACGCCGCCCAACACCTGATCCCCAATCGGCGCTTCGACACGAACCTGGACGGCTGGACCAACGTCGATCCGCTGACGATGTTCTGGAACAGCGACGATGCGGACAACGACCCGAAGTCGGGCTCCGCGACGATCGTGAACAACTACGACGTCGGATCGGGCGCCTTCATGAGGGTGTGCGTCCCGATCCAGTCCGGCGCCCACTACGCCTATGGGGGCGACATCAAGATCCTATCCTCGCTGATCGACTCCGGCAGCGGCGTGCTCGAACTCGCGTTCTGGCCCCAGCTCGGCTGCACGGGAGGCGGCGCCCTCGGCGGCATCCTCAGCACGACCGAGCAAAACAGCTGGATCCCGCTGATCGAAGGCGCGGACGCGCCAGGGAACGCGCTCTCGGCGTCGTTGATGATCGAGATCGACAAGCTCCTCGTCGTGAGCACCAACGATCTCAGCGCGCGCTTCGACAACGTGCTGATCGTTCCCGAGCCGAGGGCCGGCGAGGCGGCATTCTCCGCGCTCGCGCCGCTCGGCGCGCTCGTCCTCCGCCGGCGCCTCGCGCGAAGCTGAGCAGCGCGTCACTCCCCCGCCTCGATCTGGCGCGCGATCGCGCGCGGGCCGCGCTCAGTCGAACCCCAACCCGGCACCCTGGTGCTCTCGACGCCGAGTGACATCGAGAACGAAGGGGACTGTCCCCTTCGTCTCTCGGGAAACACCCGCACTCATGCTCCCGCGGCGATAGCTCAGCCGGATGGAGCGCCAGGCTTCGAACCGGGGGTCGGGGTTCGAATCCCTCTCGGCGCGCCATCTCGCTCGCTCGTTCGGCGAGCGAGAGCTGCGGCAAGCCTCACCCTATGCCAGAGCGCGCTGCGGCTGTCTCGCGCTCACGAGACGAAGCCCGCGAGGCGCTCGAAGAACCAGAACGCGGCGAGCGTCCCGATCGCATAGCTCGCGGCCAGCAGCGCGAAGCGTTCGGCGGCGGGCGAGAGATCGATGCGTCGCGCCATGCGAAGGGCGGCCAACACCGCCGCGATGAACGCGAGCTGCCCCAGCTCGACCCCGGCGTTGAAGGCGAACAGCGCCAGCGGCACGTCGCCCTGCGGGAGCCCGACGGCGGTGAGCGCGCCGGCGAAGCCGAATCCGTGCAGCAGGCCAAAGCTGAAGGCCACGACCCACGGCCACTGCGCGGTGAGGCTCGGCAGCCCGCGCTGCGCGCGCGGGATCTCGACGGCCAGCAGCAAGATGCTGAGTGCGATCACGGCCTCCACGGGCGGCCCCGGCACGTGCACCACCCCGAGCGTCGC